>FUWD013277432.1_pt2 | contig 26128 bp, 37 predicted proteins | sample 1063281 | NCBI WGS metagenome assembly FUWD01 (sample SAMEA79048168, study PRJEB19326) | metagenome | biome: marine | reverse complement strand
CACCGGCCCCACCGCCACCCGGTGCGAGTGGTTGGCTAGGCGAGATGCGACCAGGCACCGACGGGGTGAAAAACTCGGCGAAGTTGTGCTCGTTGACCTGGTAGAGCTGACCAGGCACGACGTCGCCACCCGTAGCCTTGCCGGGGATTTTCGGCCCGGTGGGAGCCCCGCCGCCGCCATGCCACCGCCAAGCGCACCGAGGATCGAGTTGAAGAAGAGCTGCTGCACCGTGAGTTGAATCAACTGCTGCAAGAGCATGCTCATGACCGAGCGCCCGACGTCGCCCCACGACTGCGTGCCAGTGGCCAGACCGTGCAGGCCGGTGGAGATCGTGGAGATCGCCCCGCCCACGCTTGACTGCAGGGTCGCGGCGATTTGTTGGCCAGTGGATCCGGTCGCGATCACCCACGATTGCAGCCCGGCCGTGATGCCCTCGCCCGCTTCGAGAAAGCCGTCGTTGTTGGCCGGGTCGTTGATGCCACGAAATTTATCTCCGATGCGATCGGCGGCGCTGAGCCCGCCACCGCTCAATGCTTTGGCTTGTTGGCGCAGGCCGTTTGCCTCCTTTTGCAGCGCGTTCATTTGACGCAAGCGATTGAGCTCCTCAACCGTGATTTCACCATTCGCATCAAGAGCAATGACGTCGGAAAATTCGAGCTCTCGAATCTGGTCTAAGATGTCGGCTTGATCTCTGAGTAGCTTCAATACTTCAGACCGATTTTGGCTCTCGGTCTTGGTGACATCGGCCAATTCGGTGGATGCCTTGAGCTGCCTATTGAGTAGATCAAACTGCAGCTGATTCATCCGAGTCTCTTTGGCCGAGAGACCGGGCGTTTTCTTATCGGGATCGCCGTCCACATCCACCGCGATGCGGGTGGCCAGGCTGCCGAAGTCGCCGCCGAGGTAGGCGCGCAGCGTATCCACAAACGTGCCCGCGCCATCCTTGGAAAATGCGGCGAGCACGCCCGCGCCCACGCCGGCAGTGTTGCCCGCTTCGACGATGAGCTGCCGTTTCAGTTCTTCGTATTTCTTCTGCGCGTTGGCCAGCTGTTGGATCGCCTGCTCATCCATGACCTTGCCCGCGTTCTTCGCAGCCTCGGCGACGGTGTCGTAACCATCGGCGGCGAGGCGTCGCAGGGCCTCTTGCAGGCGCGGTGCATTGTCGGTGCCGAGGATCTTTTGCGCCGCGACTAGGGCGCTGGTTTGGTCCTCACTATTGGCGATGGCTTTGGCGATGGCTTCGAAGCGGCGCTCGGTTGTCATGCCTTCGAGGTTGCTCACTTCGAGCCCGAGCATGCGGAATGCCTCGGCCGCACCTGCCCCGCCGCGCTTGGCCTCGGCGAGCACCTTGTCTTGCTCGCGGATGGCGGCGGTGAGCAGCTCCATGTTGCCGCCCGTGTCTTGCACGAGATCGTCAAACACTTGCAGGGCTTCGACTCCGATCTTGAGATTGCGCGAGATGTCGCGGGTCTCGGTGGCGTAGTTGATCGACTCCACCACGGTGGCGCGGATCGAGTTAGAAAGGAGGTCAAACCCACGCCGGGCCAGCTCGATGCCAGCGCCCACTTGCAAGCCCGATTCAAGGGACTTGCCGAGCCCGTCGGCTTTGGCCTTGGTCTTGTCGATCGCCACATCGGTGCGGTCAAGCCCGTCGAGCTTGTCGCGTATCTGGATGAGGAGATCGAGGGATGCGTCGGCCATGGTGGTGGGTTACTTGGTGGCGGCCGCTGCAGCGCGGGCGGCGTCTTGGGCGGTGGCGTTGGCGACGAGGCGATCGAAGGCGGTCATGGGTCGCACATCATGCGCCACGGCGGCGAGCTCTTCGGCGAGCTTGTCGGGCTTGGTGGTGTGGTGGATGTGCAGTTGCATGAGGAGGGTTTCGGCGCGGTCGCGCAGGTAGCGTTCGCGGGTGAGGTTGAGCCAGGGGAGCGTCTCGTTGATTATTTCCGTTTGGCTTTGGCCGGTGATGCGCGCGCAATCATTGCAGAGCTCAACAAGGCCGCCATCCGATTGGCCATCGGGAGGAGGATCTGCTCGCAGGCGATCACGAGCGGGGTCTGCCATTCTTTCGCGGCGATCGCGTCCTTGGCTGCGTCCGCCGCTTCCGTAAAATTTAGAGCCTTGATGTGCTTGAACAATACGCGAGCCGAGGCGGGCTTGAGGTTATCACTCCACCCATGGGGCACGTTGATTTTGCCGGTGGGCGCGGGGATCTCGGGATGGGCGGGCAGCGGTGCCTTGGTGCGGCCGGTGGGTGCGTTGTGGTAGGTGCACAGCTCGATCAACTGGTTTGTCTTATCGGCGAGGCGCATCACGCCCGAGAGCAGATAAGCCACGGGCATGGCGCGCACGTAGACGATCTGCGTGGTGCCGTCGATGAGTTCGACGACGACGGATTCGCCGCCGAAGAGAATGTGGAACGGCGCGGGGCCGGTGGGTCGTTTTGGTTTGGGCATGGTCTGGTCTGGTTGGGGGTGGATGGGGGCTATTCGGGATCGGAGGCGGCGTCGTCTTCAGCGTTCCCAACGATGATAGGTGGCGTGTCTTCGGCTTCCCATTTCGCGGTGAATCGGGCCACGGCTTCGAAGACTTGCGCGAAGGTGAGCTGCGTGTCGTCGGCCATGGTGACGGTGTCGCTCGCGGCCGTGCTTAAGGCGCGGCGGATGGTGGGCGCGGGTTTTGTGCCGATCACCACGTCGGCCACGCTGCGCGTCTCGCGGCGTAGAATTTCGAGGGTGGCATCGGTCGGTGAGATGTCGGCCTGAATACGCCACGTCTCACGAACGGTCTTGATGGTCGCCACCTCCTCCGAGGAGATAGACGAGGGAGATTGAGCGGAGAGGGTCAGCGCGAACGTCAAGCCGATGAGGATGGATAGGGTCAGTTTTTTCATGGTTAGAGTGCTGTGGCTGAAAGGGTGCCATCGTTGGCGACTTCTAGTTTGTAGACAGTGCCGTTTGGCGACTTGATTGTTTGGATGTCGTTTGCCCGTAGCCGCTGAACGCCCGTAGCGGAAAGCGTCATCGTGTTACCCGCGCCGCTTTCATCTTGCTGTTTAAGGCCGACGCCGGTGCTGAAGTCCCATGATCCGGCGACGCCAACGGCAGTTAACACTAGTGCCCGAAGATAAAAATACTGAGAAGTTGGAATTGATGATCCGACGACATCAACCCGCAAGTGAGGCCCAGTGCTACCCACCAAAGATACATCGAAATCTACCCATGTATCGTCGGTCGCCGTGGGAAGAGTAGCTAGCAGATTACCAGAATTGTCTTTGATCTGGAAGCTCGTCACCCCAGTCAATGCGGCAGTTTTGTAGATCGAGCCTACCAGTCTTAGCTGCTTGCCTGTCATGGACGAGAGTAGATTCACGCTCTGGATTGCAAATCCGCTCGCACCTGCGCTGCTGTGTGAAACCCGTAAGTTGTCGTCGCGGCCGCCAATGCCATCAATATTGCCAGCCAGCAATGCGGTATTGGCCGCATTGATCCACGAATCTACACCAACAGAGAAGTCGCTGGTGTATATAGTTTGACCACCATCGGCATGCACATACTGCGGCAACGCAGCCCAGCCGAAGCGGTGCAGCGCAAGCACCTCGTCGGCGGTGAGGGAGACGTTGCCGTATTCGGCACTGAGGATAGTCCCGACGAATGAGATGCTGGGGCTGCCTAGGGTGAACGAAGTAGTGGTCTCGTCTTCGATGTCGGACCAGCTCCCGGCCCCGATGTCAGACTCGCCCGCTACCGCAACGCCGTTAAGGTATAAGATCGGCCGGTCCGCTCCATCACTGACTACGACTGCATCAACAACCGTGCCCGAAAAATCAGCGCGGAACCCCGAAACGAGGTATATGATGCCATCTCCAATAGTAGACCTCACTCTTAGCCTGCCGCTGCTGTCATAGCTCAGGATAAAATTACCGACTTTTAAAATTGTTGCCGCCGTCACTTCCGCGTTTGCTGTCGGACAAACAAAACGGCCCCGAATAAATCGCGGACCAGGACCCATGGTCGCGAGGGCTTCGCCGATTTCGATAGACTTTGATGAAGCCACGATCCCCGAGCGCGGCGCACGGGCGGCGAACTGCGACGCAAGATTGGGCGCGGTCACGTCGCCTGAGAACGTGCCGTCAACGCCTGAGATATTTCCACCGGCGTTGATGTTGCCTTCGATACCCACTCCGCCCGCAACCTTGAGCGCGCCAGTCGTGGTGTTGGTGCTCGACGTGGCGTCGGTGAACACGACCGGCGCATCGCTATTGGTAAATGTGCCGTCGGCGACGATGCCGCTCAATTCCGCAAACGTATCAATGTCTTCGACGTTGAGATCGCCGCCGCCCACGGCGTTGACCGTCGCAAATTCCAGAGCAGTGTTGGCCGCGTTGCGGCGTAGGATCTGGAGCCCTGAGCCGGTGCCTGCCCGGTCAGGCGGAAGCGCCCCGGTGGTGATGTTGGCGGCGTTGATGCCGGGGCCTACTTTGCTGCCGCTGAGCGAGCCGTCCTCGGCGAGGTCGGTGAGGTCTGCGTCGGCGTCTTGCTTGAGGGCGATCGCGGCGTCGGCATCGCTCTCGTTTTGGTCGACGTCGTTTTGCACGGCCGCGATCGCGTTGTCGGCGTCGGTCTCGTTTTGATCGACGTCGGATTGCACGGCCGCGATGGCGGCGTCGGCGTCGGTCTCGTTTTGGTCCACGTCGGCTTGCACGGCCGCGATGGCGGCGTCGGCGTCGGTCTCGTTTTGGTCGACGTCGCTTTGCACGGCCGACTGCGCGGTTGCTGCACTGCCGGCAGCATCAAAGGCCGCATCGGCGGCGGCGATGCTGTAGAAATCTGTCCCTACTTCGAGGTCTAGGAGGGCTCGCATCGCCGCGTAGTTGGCGGCGGTGACCAGGCTTTGAGCGTTGGCACTTGGCGTGAGACTGGCCCACGTGGTGAGGTCGGTGTCGAGTCCTTGTGCGTCGGTGATGCCGTAGCCCGAGAGGGTCGTGGGCGTGGTGCCGATCTTACTCCAGGCGAGGCCGGTCAACCAGGTGGGATCCGCGTAGCTGCCCGAGGTCACCACGACGGTGCCGTCGGTCAACGCCAGGTGCGAGGAGGCGGCGAGGCTTTTGATCAATGTGCCGATGGCTTCGGGCGTGATCTCTTCGGCCGGGCCGTCGTCTTCGAGGAGCGCGTCGGTCGCGGTGTTGAAGGCGGCGCGGGTGACTTGCCCGTGCATGGGAGCGACAAGGGCCGTGCAGAGGCCCAGCAGGGAGATTAGATAGCGGGTGCGGTTCATGACGTTGGGTCTGATTTGTAGCGGCGGAAGCGGCCCGAGAAGCGATTCGAGAAACCGGGCACGGGGGGCAGGAATACCGCGAGCGTGGTGGAATAATGCAGGTAGCGCGCGACGGCGCTGGTGTAGCGGGAGGCCGAGACGATCATGGTAAGAACCGGATGGTGAAGCGTTGCAGGGTGACCCACCGTTCCGAGGGGGACTTGGCGCGCAGCACGGCGTCGAAGTTGCCGAGAGCGGCGTCGGCCGTGACGGTGTCGGGGATCGAGATCATCCAGGCGTTGGCATCGGTCGCGATGGGGTAGAGCCCATCGTCGAGCACGCAGGTGACCAGGGGCGGGCCGCTTTGGTCCTCGGCCTCGGCCCAGACTTTGAGTTGAGGGGTCCACCCGGCCACGGCGATTTCGACGGCATCGAGCTTGAGGGGGGCTCGTAGCACGAGGTCATCGCCTCGGGTGCATTCGTAGATCGTGCGCATGATGTGGCCGGGTGGGTGGGTGGGTGGGTGGGCTTAGCAGGGGGAGATGGGCTTACGCGGTGGCGTCGATGGTCATCACGAGATCGGCACCGGCGGTGCTCTCCACGATGATCTCGGCTTTGGTGCCGGCGTCGTCGCCACCCTCGGCGGCGAAACGGTTGGCCCCGTTGTTGCGCGAGAGGGAGCACGCAAAGCTCGATACCTTGATCGCCACGTCGGTGTCGGCGTCACCATAGGCGCGGATGAAGAGCACTGCATCGCCGTCGATGATCGTCGTCATCTTACCGGCGAGTAGCGTGGCGAGTTTTTTATACTCGTTGGTCTCCAGGACAAAACGCTCGGTGGATGCAGTGCGCGTGATGCGCACCGGGCGGCTCACGCCATCGGCACCGGCATCGGTGTTGCGCAGCATCTCGGAGTTGCCGTCGTAGTCGATGCGCTTGACCTTGAAAGTCGTCTCGGAACCACCCGTGGGAGTGAACTCCAGCCAAGAGGTGTGAGCGGTGATCGTGTTGTCGGGATCGTAAGCCTCGGTCGGGAGGGCGTTGACCAGAGCGGAGAGCTGCTGGCCGCGTGGGCGGCTGGCAACCCAGGCGCAAAGCAGGCCGATGCTGGCCGCGAGGAGTAGGAGTGGGATGATGATGTTCATGAGATATGGCAGGTGGTTGAGTTGGGAGAGGGTTAGGGGATCGCGACTTGGAGTAGTCCGGCGCGCGTGCTCAGCGAGATGGCGATCGCGAGGCGGCCGCGCTCGTTCGCGTCTCGGCTGAGCTCGATGGGAGAACTGTCTTCGGGCTCGAACTGCACGTCGGGAAGATCGACCAGGGGCACGCTCACGAGATTGGTGACGACGCGGTGCTCTAGCTCAAGCACGCCTACGTTGCGATCACCGCCCACGAGGGCTTCGGAGCGCGCGGGGTCGTAGTCGCGATCGCTGAGAATAAGGTCGATGCCGGTAAAGCGGCGGCTGTGCAGTTGGAGGCGGTCGCGCTCGTTCTGGTAGCGCTGGCCGCTCGGGATGATGAAGGCCACGCGCTGCAGGTGATTGGCCATGAGGTCGTGCAGGGCTTTATCCATCTGCCCGCTGTCGTAGTAGGCCACGAGCTCGAAGAGGCCGCCGTCGATGAGCTCGCCGCCGTCGTTGAGCGGGAGAGATTGGAGGCGGGTCTTAAGCGCGGCCATGAGGGTGACTGGTGAGACGTAGCTCATGACGAGGGAGCGGCGGCGAGGCGGGCCAGCCGTGCTTCGGCGGCGGCAAACATCGAGCGCACGAGTAGTTTGCGATCGGGCAAGACGGAGGGATCGGCGCGTTGAGTGACCTTGCGCACGAGCCAAAACATGATCTCACCGGTGAAGGTTTCGGCGGGGGTCACGCGGCGGCTGCCTTTGACGCGCTCGGCGAGGGCCGGTGCGGTGCTGACCTTGCGCACCAGGGCGGGCCGCACTGCGCCGAGCTTGGGATCGAGCACGTAGCGAAATTCGAGGTCGTTATACTCGCGGGCCCGTGTGCCCTGGGTGCGAGTGCTTGCGGGGATGGTAAGATACTTGCCGCGAGGTCTGATCGTGCCGCCGTAGTAGCGCTGCCGGATGCCCACTTGATTGATGGAGATCATGACGCCACCCGTCACGCTGCGTTGATGCGTGGAGCGGGCGGCTTGGGCGTAGTAATGGCGGCCGCCTTGGTGGCGGGCTCGATCGAGGCGGAAGAGATGCTCGCGGGTCGTCTGCTGCGCAGCCCGGCCGATCTCCACGGCCATGCCTTCACGGCCTGCAGCGGTGCGCACGCGGGCCATGAGCGGGGTGATCTCATCTTCGAAAGTGACGGCGACGCCGGTCATGATTCGCCGCCTTCGGGGGTGAAGTTGAGCACGCCGGATGAGTCGAACGCACCGAGGCCGCTCTCTTCGATGGCGCTGCGCAGCCACTCGTTGCGGGTCGCAGCGCTGGCCTGCAGGTCGGTGTTGAAGTCGAGGGAATCGGCGGTGACCTCGTCGCCTGGTTCCATGAGACCGAGCTGCACGGCGTCGGCGCGGGAGATGTCGCGCACATCCATGCCCGAGTTGAAAGCGTAGGGCGGGTAAGGGTTGCCGAGCCCGTCGTCGAAGAGCGCGGGGTCGCCGAGCCGAGACCATACGCCATCATCCTTGAGCGCGATCATGCGGCCGCCGAAGAAGGTGCCGCCGGCTTGCGCCCAGCGCTCGGCCCAGGGGCGTTGATCGGATGAGTCACTCGGGCCAAATGCGCGGAAGAGTTCTTGGGCGGGATTGCCGGCGAGCACGTCGGCTTGCTGGCCTTGCAGGTAGTTGCCGTAACCCTGGGCGGTGGCGACGTTGGTCTCCAGCTGCAGGTTGATGCGTAGCGTCGAGGAGAGATCTTGCAGCCCGCCTGCTTTGCCAGGCTCGGGTGAGTAACTCATCGACTCACGCAGCTGCTTGATGCGCAGCCGCACCGAGGCTTGATCGTTGTCGCCGTCGAGCAGCTCGCGCACGCCCTCGCCGATGGCATCGAGCGCCCGAGCCGAAGTCTCCGTGGCCGAGAACATTGCCCGGCGTTTGATCGCACTATCGAGTGCGCGCAGATCGGCGGTGTTGCCGGTCGTGGGCAAGACGCTGCGCACCTCGGCGGCGTCGAGGGCTTCATCAAATGGGAGTGGCTTGGCGAAAATCATCGAATAACTAGAGCCCGGCCATCTTGGCTTTGGTGACGTCGCGGGTGGTCGAGAGCGTGGGTTGCTCGGTGCCGGTGGTGCTTTGCGCGGTGGGCGATCCACTCGCGGCGGTGGTGGGTGCATCGACGGGCCACTTGCCGGCGATCAGATCCTTGAGTCGGGCCTGGTATTCGCGCTCGTCGTTGTTCTCGGCGTCGCTCAGGGCGCGGTCGATGCGGCCGCACATTTGGCGGGCAATCTTCTGGATGGCGAGATCGGCGAGGTTGGGTGCCATCTTGGTCTCGTCGCTGCTGAGATCATACGCGCCGGAGAATCCCACCGCGCCGCGCACCTCATCGATGGTGCGGGTGATGAGATCGGGCAGCGGGTCGGGCTGGCCCCGGCCACGGGCTTGCCGTCGCACCGCCTCGACGAGCGAGGCGTGGCGCGATTCTTCAAGGTCGCGGGCAGTGAGGGAGATCCAAGCTTTGGTGGCCATGAGCGGAGTGAGTAGTCGGAGCCGTTAGGCTTTGGCGGTGGTGGGTTTGGGAGCGGGCTTGATGGGGGTGAGGGTGAGCTCGTAGTCTTGGCCCTCGGTGAATTGACCAGGCTCGACCAGATCGAGGGAGACGCCCGCGATGGGATCGGGGCCGTCGAAGGTGACGTGCTCCAACGCGGGGCCGTAAGGGCGAGGCCGGGCAGAGCGGCAAGTGACTTTGATTTTCATGGCGGTGGATTTCGAGGCCGGGATTGGCTTTGAACAGCCCTCGCCGCCGGGGCGGGAGGGCTGGAAAAGCTAAGCCGGTCTTAGCTGATGGTCAGTTTCTCGGCACCCACGGAGCTGGTGCCCACGATGTTGCTGTAATGCTCCACGGTGATGTCGATGAACTTAGCGCCCACCTCTTCGCGATGCACGCGCATGGCTCCGGCTCCGGTCGGAGTCACGAAGCGTTTGCAGGTGCTTGGATCATCCTTGCTCACTCCGCTCTCGCCGTGGAACACGACGGCCGGGGCGATGATGCGGGTCTTAACGGTCTTGCTCGACTGGTAAAGCTCGCGATCGACGCGTAGATCGTCGAGACCGAGCTTTTGGCCGACCTCGGTAGCGGTGCGATTGAGCCCGGCAAATGCCCCGGCCTTGTCGGAGGCTTCAAAGACGTCCGAGCGCAGGTTCCACGGCACGAGGCCGATGATCCCACGATTGGGGAATAACCCGGCCGAGAGTTGCGCGCGGGCGATGGCGTCGCGCAGATCCTTGTCGCAGTTGGGCGTGCCACTGGACCACGTTTTCGCGGCGTTGGTCGCAGCGGCGAGCAACACCGTAACGGCGCGGCGATATTCGTTGCGCAGGAGGCGCTTGATTAGCCGAGCGGTGATCTGCTCTTCGGTGATGACTCCGCCTTCTTCGTCCATGTCCATGCGGTAGGTGAGCCCTTTGTTGAGCGTCTTTTGCGTGACCTCGTTGCCGGTGTAGACGACGCGCTTGAAGGCGCTGCCGATGGCGCGCTCGTCGTCGACTTCGGAGATATACGCCTCGGAGTTGGTCGCCTGTTTGAAGTCAAAGCGGCGAGCGACGGGCACACTCGGGGCGATGTATTCGAGCGCCGCTTCGAGGTCGGCACCGTCGGTCCAGCCGGTGATGTATTCGGTGAGGGCCTCGCTGTAGGTCCCGGTCGTGAGGCGGTCATCGTTGGCGAGCGCGATGACGCCGGGGCGCAGGCGATCGTAAGAGACGATCGGGGCAAGCGCCGCATCATTGGCAAACGCAAACAAGGGAATGAGGGAGGAAGGTTTCATAGTATAAAAATCTAAAGGAGGGAGTTGAGGAGAGTGGGACCGGTGCGTTACGCGATGACGACGGCGACCGGGGCCATGTGCTGGACTTCGACATCGGAGTCGTCGCCAGCGGCGGCGTTGAGCGCGTAGCCGATGTGGTAATACGTGCCCGCATCACCGGGTAGGTTCTGAATCTTGCCCGCGTCTTCGGTGTAGACGGCCGCGCCCACGGCGATTACCTCACTGGCAATCATGATGATCGTCGATTCGTGCACCCCTAAGAGCAGCACGTTGCGGCGTTCTTCGGCGGCGGTGGCTTCATCATTGCAGACGCCGAGGGGAATGTCTCCATCGGTATTGATGGCGATGTGGTCGGAGTCACTGCCGAATTTCACGAGTAGATCACGCACCGTGAGGGCGGAATCGGTGAGTTTCGAGACGGCACCTTGGTGCGTGCCTTCGAAGACGTTGGCGAGGGCGGTCAATTGGTGGCCGCGAGGGCGGGAAGCGAGCAACGCGACGAGCGCGTAGATCGCAGCGGCTAAGAATAATACGGCGAGGAGTGAGTTCATGATGGATTGGATTTTGGTTAGAAGATTTTCGAAGAGAGCTTCGTGCACCGGGAAGCCCCGCCGCTCACAGGGAGACGGCGGGGCGGTAGCGGGCACGGTGGCCAAGTGGACGAAGACTAGCTCGCGTCGGCTTTCGCCGGGGCGGCCATCTCGGCGAGCAGCGCTTTGCCTTGCTCGGTGCGCTTGACGGATTGCCAGGCGTCATCGCGAGGCATGCCGGTGGCGATCTTCTCGTTCACCAGCGCGGTGAATTGCTCTTTGGCCGGCATGCCGCCTTTGCGCTGCCCGAGGCTGCCCGTGACGCCGAACGTCTTGACGGCCTGCTCATTGGCCAGGGCGGTGGCCTCGGCCTTAAAGTTGGTCTCCAAGCGAGCGATCCACACGGGCTTTTGCGCCTCGGTGATCTTGCCACCGGTCACGGCGTCGTTGACCAGGGCGGTGGCCCGCTCGGTGCGTTCGTTGGCGAGCGCGGTCTGCGCTCGCTTGAGATCGAGCTGCGCCGTGGTGAGTTGGGCGCGGGTGCCTTGGATCGCAGCGCGTTCGTTGGCGAGGGCGGTTTCGGCCTCGGCGACTTTGGCGGTGGCTTCGGTCGCGTCTTTCTTATCGAGAAGCTCTTGGAGCTTCGCTTTTACTTGTTCCTCGGTCGCGTCAGCAGCAAGGCCGAGAAGTTCTAATAGCCAAGTTGGCATGGTGGTGTCTTTCGTTGGTGGGTTGGGTTCGTTCACGGGCGACACCGAGAGCGGCGCGTCGTTGATGAGAGAGGTTCCCGCGATGTTGGGCCGATCGGTCAGACCGATGCTCACCATATAGACCGGCGCTTTGGCACCGGGGCGGCCGGGCACGTCGGTGCCGAGCCAGTGCGGCGAGAATGAGGAGAGGCCAGCGTTGACCAGGGCGAGGCCGGCTTCGGTGAGCACGGGTTTGAGCGCGAGGCCGTGCTCGCGGGCCTCCATATCGGCGATCGTGCCGTAGACCGTCTTGTCGGGATAGCGTCGATCGAGCTCGTTGATCTGACTCTGCAGGCGATGGCGGGCAGCGGTGCCCGTGGTGCGACCGAGTTCCTTGCGCAGCTCATCGGCAAAGTCGGGATGGCCCTTCACTATAGGCATACCGCGAAAGGCGCGCTTGAGCTGATTCCATCCGTTTTTGAAGTATCCGACCATCTGCTCGGCTTGCTCCCGGCCAAAGATTTGCTGCCCGCGAGAGTTGCCGTGCTCACCGTAGGGCACCATCGCCCAACCATCGGCCGCAAGGGTGCCGCCAAACTCATTGGAGAGACCGACCAGGTGCACCATCTCGACCGGGGCTTCGTTGACGAGGGCGGTGAGGGGCCGGAAATCGGAACCGCTTGGCGCTACGGGCACCCGTTGCACACCCGTTGCAAAGCGATTTGAGGACGTTTCCCGGCGATTTGGGTATGAAGAGACGCATTCGGCAGGTGCGTGCGTGAGAGGGGGGGTTGCGGCGAGTGCGTTCATGCGGCGGAATCTTGGCGGGTTTGGGCGGCGACGGTGAAACCGGAGACGAGGGCGGGACCGAGGATCTTTTCCAGCGCTTCGGCGGCGGCGGGCACGCGCTTGATGGCGTCGCGGTAGGTCGCGGGCAGGTCGTCGCGGAATTTCTCCAGGGCAGCGCGTTGGGCGGTGGGGTCGGTGATCTCCTCGATGGTCTGCAGGTCATCGAGCAGGGGCTTGACCACCGCCGCGATGGCCGGGGCGTAGATCTCGGCGGCTTGCTTGAGGTAGCCCCGATCGTCGGGGGCGGTGTTGGCAAAGGCGGTGCCGGGGCCTAGCAACGGCGGTGCACCGGGCAGGCTGGGCAGGCCGGCGGGGGTGCTGGCCACCTCTTCGCCCGGCTCGGGATCGGCGCGGCCGTAGCGAGCGCGCAGGTCGCCCTTGCTCTGCTCGATGCCCGAGTCGCGCATGAAGGTATCGATCTGGATCTGTAGCGTGAGGTCTTCGCGCACGCTGGGCTGGAGTTTAAAATAGGCTCTGGGCTCCGTGCCGAAGCGGTAGTCGATCACTTGCTTGTCGACGTAGTGCTGCAGGGTCTCGGAGATGTTGAGCGCATCGGCCGCCTCGAAGATGTCTCCATCCTTAGATTGCGCATCGCTGCCGGTCGCATCGCCGACCTGGCTCATGGTGGAGAGATCCCCACCGAGCCACAGCCGGGTGATGGCGCGGTCCATGCGGTCGACCAGTTCCTTCTGGGGCGTGTCGTTGCCCGAGATCTGGATCGGCTTGATGTCGCTGCCCGCACTGGTGAGCACCGACCCATCGCTGGAAAACGCGGCGAGGGCATCACGCATGCCGTCCCACTCGGCACTCCCGAAGGTGGCCGAGGTCGTGCCGTGCAGATACGGCACCGCGAACTTCTCGCACAGGATCAACCAACTTTGCAGCGGCAACTTTTTGTAGAGATACGCGATGGCGCTGGCCTCCATGAGTCCCTGCCCACAGGTGACCATCCAGCCGCCTGCTTCGAGGTCGATTCCAGTGGTGGCAAAGTCCGTCTCCAAAAAGCGCAGGCGGCCCTCGGTGTTCTCGAAAAATTGCAGAGGCACGAAACGAAACTCAGCCGAAAGGCTGCCAGGCGCGGGCTGCCAGACGATCTCATGCACGGCGTATTTGTGGCCGACCGCGTGCATCATGTATTTGATGAGCTTGGCCACCCCACCCCGCTCGTTGGTGTCGAGCGCATTGGTGGTCGTGAGCGTGTTGTAAAAGTCTTCCAAGGCGGTCTTGTGCAGATCGGCCTCGGGCGTCTCATCCATGGTGATGATCTCCCAGTCGAGCAGCGACACGCCGAGCTCGCGTTTGGCGGCCACGGTCTGGATCGCGTCGTCGCGGTCTTTGATCTTCTGCCACAGCTGGGCGGCGTTGCGCAGGTAACCCCGGTCGAAGTTTTCCAGCGACGAGACGAGCGACGCCGGCGTGAGGTTGCGAATCGGATTGATGCGCGACTGCAGGTGCTGCCGCACGCGGTCGCTACCGATCGCGGGTTCGGTCTTGCTGAGAGTCGCCGCCATATTGGCGAGGGCGAAAAATCTACGGGCGCGGTTAAACATTAGATTCGGATTCCTTTGCCGGCGAACATGCCAGCGGAGAGTTTGCCGTTTGCCGTGCCGCGTGGATCGTGGGTGCGTTCGAAGCGGAATGGGCCGCTCGCGTTGTCGGCGGCGTGCAAGCCTAGGGCCAGCGCCGTGCAACGGTCACTGTGCCCCTCGGCCGTGCGGGGCGCGTTGTAGCTATACTCGCCGCCTTTGACGACTTGGGCCATGGCGTGCAGATCTTCGCGGATGGCGACCGAGCTCGGGATGCGTATCCGCACCGGAGCTTCGAAGGCGCGGCGCAAACGCGGGAAGATGGTGCGCTTGAATTTCGGCGTAAAGGTGCACAGCTCGATCTTGCCAAACTTGTGCTCGGCTGGTTTCCACTCGCCAAACTCTTCGACCAGGTGATCACCCATGCCGATGCCGGGCCCCGTGTAATCATAGGCCACGCGACTGGCTCGCTTGATGCGTTGGCGTAGCACGTCCTCTTGTCGCGGCGTGCTCATGTTTCGCAGGGCAAGCACTTCGCGGGTGGCCCACACGTCGCCGGTTTGCTCAAGCGTCCAACAGACCGACGGATCGTTGACCCGGCCAAAGTCGATGCCGAGCACGACGGGCGTCTCGCCGCGCTCGAAGAACGCGGGCTCGATCACTTCGCTGGCCAGTGAGCTCTCGGCGTTGGCGATGATGTCGTAGGGCAACAGCACCGACGACGCATCCAGAAACTCGCACTCGAACTCTTGCGACCAGCCTTCGGGGTCGTCGATCGCTTCGCGTAGCTCGGCGATGTCTACAGGCAGGCCGCCGGCGACCGCGTCGTAGATCGTGACCTTACTGATCGACCATTTTTGGCGGCGACCAGGCGCGGGGTTGAGTAGGTTCTGATCGACGATCTTGAAAAAGCGTCCGCTCTTGCCGTTGGGCGTGGAGATAAGGCGCACCTTCTTTAGCCCACCGCGCAGTGGGTTGGTGATCGATGGGAGCAGCGCGCGCCACGTGGCCTCGCTGTCTTCGAAAAAGGCAAACTCGGTCGCCAGGATGTTGGCCGAGAAACCGCGCACCGTATCGGGGCGGCCGGGCACGGCGACGACTCGCGAGCCGTTGGCAAAGGCGAGGCTCGACGACTTGAGCAAAGAGTTGGGCCCATCGAAGCGCGTCTCGGTGGCATCAGCGATCGCGAGGTCATAGGCTTCGGCCCATTCGCCGCACTTAGCCAGGGACTCCTGTGATTGGCGCTCGGAGGGCGCGGCGATCAACCACGTGGTCTTCTCGCGCATCTGGCAGTCTTCGACGATCTCGGCCGCACTGGAAAAGTCTTTGCCGGTTTGGCGCGACCAGAGGCCGAGTTTGAAGCGCGCCGGGTCGTTGACCCAATCGGCTTGATAAGGCAGTAAGATGCTCTTGGGCGTGATGATGGGGCCGCTCATCAGGAGATGCCAAACACGGCCTTGATCCGTTGCTCTTTCTGCTCGGGTGTGAGCTGCCCATCGTTCAAGACTCCCTCGGCTTCGTCGGCCTGAGCGGCTTTCTTTTCGAGGAGAGACAAGCGCCGAGACTGCAGCTCGATCTGCTGCGCTTTGAGGGCGAGCTTCTGCGAGTCGCCGATGATCTTGGCTAGCGTCGAGAGTTCGGCGATGTCGCCCGTCTCGGCCATCGCTCGCTCGAAGAGTTTCTGGCGCACCAGGGCGAGGGTCGCTTCGTCGAAGTTCTCCGCATTGCCCTGCAGTTGCTTGAGCACCGTCTCCGTGAAGCTCTTCGCCTCCGAGGCGCGTTGGCGAAAACAACGCCGACGCCAAAACGATTGCAGCGAAGAGATCGAGGACGTGACCCCGAAGTCTTGCTCCAGGCGTTCCTGGGCGACCTCGTAGCTGAGGTTCTCTTCGGTCAACCATCGGCGCAGACTTTCGCGCTGATGCTCGGGCAAAGAGTCGAGCTTGGAATCGGATCGAGGTTTGCGGGCCATGGTTCACGAGGTGGCGGAGGGGGAGGAAATATCGAGCCCGGCGCAGATTTGACCACCAGCTCGCGAATTTAGAACTCTTACCGGCGCGACCAGGGACGGCGGGAAGACTCGCGAGCCAGACTCTGTGCCGGGCAAGTTTAGTAGACTGTATCCGGTAACCGGATCACAGAAAGAGAGAGCCACGGCCGGCGCACGGTCCGAGCATTGCGGAGGGATTGCACACGAGTGCGACCCGGCGGCGTCTGGCGCCGTGGCGAAAGCGAGGTGGGCACCGAGCGCGCAGGCCGCTACGAGCACCAACGCCCAAAGCACCAACGTCAAAACGGTCGCAGCGATCAACGCGGGCACTTCGTCCCGGCGGAGTCCTTTGATCAAACGATTCATCGGAGCAAATACGACTGTCCGGCTTCTTTAATGAGCCAGCGGTTGAGGTCGCCGTCGTTGGGGTCCATCTCATCGGCCAGGAAATCGACGTAGCGCATATCGAGCAGCTCACTCATGTGCTCGTGCAGCGATCGCGGGTCGGCGATGGGTGGGCGCACTTGGCGATTGATCGCGGCAAAGAGCTGGCTGAGAGGCAGCGCGTGGGGCGCGACATCGGCGAGGATCTGCAAGATGGCTTGGCGGATTTGGGCGGTGGTCATGAGGGGCGGGAGGTGAAGAGACGCAGCTGCTCGGCGAAGCGGGCGGGCAGGTGGTCAATGCGGGTGTTGATGTTTTCTAGGGCCTTGTCGTGCCTGATGTCGGCGGCTTCCGCGGACGCCCGAAGTTGGTTAATCTCTTTGGACGTGTGGTCGGCCGTGCTTTGCAGCTTCGCCAGCTCACGGCCGATCTGCTCATTGGTCTCGTGCATGCGCTTTCTGGCATTGGTCGCCGCGACAAATCGCTCGTTCACCTCTTCGCGGTGTCGGGCAAATTCCGGGCGCGCGACAAATTCCTCGACGTTTACGATCTTCATGGGCTGGGGCATCTTCCGCTCCGGAGCCCGCAAAGTTTTGATTGCGACCAATCCGCCGAGCACGCCGCCGATCAGCAGGGTAACCCATGCGGCGATTTGGATCCAGGTGCCGAGCTCGTTAGGTGTCATCGTATGATAGGTTTGACGGTCCCGGCGCTTAGGCCGTGGCAGCGGGTGCCGGTTTAATGAGCCCCGCCGCGACGAGTGCCGCCCGCAGCTCGGCATCGAGAGTGATCGCCGTGGGCTTATCCGGCGTGCGGTAGCGGGCGAGCAGATCTTGCATCGCATCGTTGACGCGCAGCGCACTTTGTTGCTCGCGCAGCGCACGCTTGAGGTGCCCATCAAACACGCCGCCCACCGCCGTCTGGTCGAGAATATCGCGGAACGTATCGATGCCCTTGATTGATGCCTCGGCTACGCGCTCGCTGGTCTTCTTTTTCTTATTGAGCCACACGGCGCAGATCGAGAGCAGGCCCGAAAGGCCCACGCCCACTACATCTGCGTAGGGGATTGGGAGCAGGCGCAGCGCGCCGACCGCCGTCTGAGCGACTCCGGAAACTTGCACCGTGCCGACTGCATCCGCCGCCGGTGCGATCGACGTGCCTGCTAAGATGATGCGATCCTCACGCACGATATTGCGGATCTCGGGAGTGACTGCGATCAAAGAGCCATCGGGCATCTGCACGCTATCGACCTGCACGACGATCGGCTCGGCGGGGACCTCGGTAAACAAAGCCCCCTGCGGTTCGCAACCGCCAAAAAACAACGGCGCGAGCACGGCCAATACCACGACGGGAAGAATTCGGACTGTTTTCATAGTAGAGGTTTCAGCGTTTCAGATTTCAGGGTTTCAGATTTCAGCGTTTCAGGTTTCAAAGGATCTGCCCGCTCGGCTTGAGCACGGGGCCACCGGGACGTCCGGGGCGTTTGGGCGCAGGCTCGGCGCTGTTGAAAAGCTCGCGGCCGAGATCTCGCATGAGGGCGTGATCGCCCTCGATCTCGACCATCTCACCACCGAGCAGCACCCGCAACGTGAGCGTGCCGCGCTTGACGGTGGGCAGGGAAAAGGCTTGAAGGGTGGTGGTGATCATGGCGGCGGTTTTCGGGAAGGCCCACACCATGCCACAGGTTCGAAAAATCGCCTACCCCCCCATTCCGTGCGTTCCATCTGTTCTCCAAATATTACCCAAGGGAATATTTGACCCCGTCCCACCGGGAACGATCCGGGCACAAAAAAGCCCCGCGATTGGCGGGGCTAGAGGGGATCCAAGGGCTAGGGTTTGGCGCTAGCGGGTGTTATGTTCCCAGCGCACGAGCTTGCCGTCTACGGCGGCTCAGTCCTTTGCTGTAAGTCGATCTAACATATCGAGCCAATCATTTTCAAGGCGACCGTTTGTCTGCCAGATATGCCACTGCTTCGATCCGTTGTTGTCGAATCCCTCAAATGTTGCGTTGATTCGCACGGTCGATCCGGTCTCGGTCTCTTGCACCAGCACCGAGAAACGCACTCGTGCCCCCCCTGCCCAAGTAGCAAAAATCACTTTTGGCTCGTAAGCGTAGAGCTTGAGTTGCTGCCAACCGGCAAATCCACTGCCCAAGTTGAGGTATTCGGTGGTGATCAAGCCGCTGTCTTTTTCGATCGCTTGGATCTGGAACTTAGCCGAAACCTCAGCCACAAGATTTGACCAAATCACATCGGTTGACGCCGCATAGGTGCGATCGGTTTTAAGTCGCTCTATCGGAGTGACGGCGGTGGTGGCACACCCACCGCAAAGGGTGAGCAAGGCGGTGGCAAGTAGGAGGTATTTTGTTTTCATGATGGGGGTTGGTTAGTCTTCAATTAGTTTTTCTAAGTCGTCGATTTTGAGATGGAGCTTAACTTGCACCCATGCGTGGCCGAGGCCACCGGGCACTTGCTCTGCAACGTCGAGGTATTTGGTAAAGAGCGCCTCGATCGCAGCACGATCGGGGGCGGCGAGTGGCGAAGCATTATCTGATGGCGAGATTATTAAAGGCTTTCGCGGGCGGCGGAATCTGACTGTCGATTCTTCCATGTCCATACTTGTATCCAATTCAAAAAATGAAGTGGGTTCAAAACCTCTACGACGAATTAACTCAGCCAGTCTGAGTTCAATCCCCTCCGATGCAGGCACACGACGGCTCTTAATCTTACTCAACCACTCTGGAGTAATCCTAAGCTCGTGAGCAAGTTGGTAGCCCTTCAATTCGAGGGTCTTCTGTGTGCATGTAAGCTGATCGGCTAAATCCATCGAAAGAGAATAATTTGAACTAAATACAAGATTTTTATTGAAGTCCGTTGGGTTCCAGTTTTTGAACTTAATTCAACATCAATGGCATCACATAATTCAAAGCAAGATCATATTCGCCTTCTCGTCGCTCGGAAGAAACGGAATCTCCGTCTCGCCGATTTAAAAATTCTCGTCGGCCACGACGAATCGGTAATCAGCAAAGCGATCAACTACGGGCGTTACCCAAATGTCGTTCGCAAACTTAAGGAGGTGCTGGATGTCTGAGCCGAGTTTACAGCACGCCCTCCGCCGCACGTGCGAGATCGCCTATCGGTCCTTTGACCAACTCCCGACCCGAGACAAAGAGGCCGTGCTCGTCGCCCTAGTGGACGTTCTCCCGGCGAAAGAAGGCCAGATTGCGAGCGAGTCGCTTTTTCATCTGCGAGCCTGCGAGTCGCATCAGCTCCAACTCAAAGCCCTGCTCGGTGGCATCGGAGGTCAATCATGAAACCGCCTAACCATCCGCCTTCGCCACAGCATCGGCCCACAGCGGGCCGAGCACGGGCCAACACTCAATCGTTAGCCACAGGAACACCTCCTCAAACGACTCCGGGCGGGGTGATGCCTTGGCCCGCTTCTGCTCTAGGCAAAAATGGGAAGCTGAACGCAGCCGCCAAGAAACACCGTCGGAGCATGCGACCGACATCTCGGCAAATCGCCTTGTTCGCGCAAAGCCTCGCAGGCGTAACTCTACCGCCCGTGAGACGGATCCCTCGTTGCGCACCAACCACGGCCAAGGCTGGTTCCAATCCATCCGGCAACCCCATCAACCCCGCCCCGAAAGGGCAAGCCTGACCATGACCGAGCAGCTTGAAATGACCGCCCTCCTCGCGTGCCTCGACTTCCCCGGCCGGGGGGCCGTGAGCATCAAAGAGATCGCCGCCAAGCTCGGCTACACGCCGCGCCACGTCATCGGCTGGATCGAGACCGGCGAGCTCGGCCACTTCGACGGGCGCGGCCGGGGCGCTACCCGCCAATCTCACCGCATCCCGATCGATTACTACAGAGACTTTATCGTGCGCCGCCTCAGCGGCCCCGCTCGCCGCGAGCTGCTCGCCCAACTGCCCAAGGGCACGCTGCGCGATCTGCGCCGCGAGATCGATCACCTGCTCACCGCTCAATCCTGATGCAAACCGTGGAACCCCTCTACACCTGCCCCCTGTGCCAACGGTCCGGGTTTTCATTTCAGGGCATCCATCGGCACCACTGTCGAGCCAAGCCAGGACGGGCCCGCCTGACCTCCACCGAACGCGCCGACGCGATCATCAAATCTATGCCCAAAGGTAACCACAAACCCACCACCAGATCCGCGCAGATCGTCTTGAGCGATCGCGCCCTTGCCACCACCTCGGCCCCGCAGTTGCAAAGTCTACAAGAGGCCACGCTCAAGACGATGCGCCTTATCGAGACCGAGCAGGTGCGTATCGACGGCGCGGATGCCGCCAACACCATGCGCCGCGTCTTCGTGGGCTTCGCCCTCCAGCGTGTTAAACTCTCGCTCAAGCACGGGGATTTCCTTCCCTGGCTAAAAGCCCACGCGCCCGTCTCGCACAAGCAATGCACTTTTTATATGCGCCTCGCCGTGGCGTGTTGTGAGAAGGTCAAACTCACCAAGCCCGATCTGCTCACCCTCCCCGGTGATCAGGTCACCCTCGAACTCGATAGCGAGGGCACCGGCCGCGATTTTGCCGCCAAGGTCGCCAAGTTCTGCAGCGGGGCTCGGCTTCACCGATCTCCTGATTCGAGAGGGGATCAAGGATGCGCCCAAGAAACCCGCGCTCCCCGCGCCGAGCGAAGGCGCAGACGACCGGCCCATCGATCCCGAACTCGCCGCACAGACGGCCCGCGAAAACTTGGCCGAGTGGCTGAGCACCGGCCGCCAAATCTTAATCGATGAAAACCTCGGCCAGCACCTCACCCCGGCCGAGCTGCGCGAGATCGACACCGAAGCCGCCGCCATTCTCGCCAAGTTCCGCAAAGGCCACCGCGCCGCGTTGAAGACCACAACGAAGCGCGCCGCCTAAACCCACCACCTCAACCCGACCAGATCCATGACCGCCCTCCTCGCCGATTTCCAAAGCCCCGACCGCCCTACCGAAATCCTCACGGCGCAACCTCTCTGGGGTATCCCGCTCAAGGATCAATCCGACTTCGTGCACCGGGTCAAATCCACCAAAGCGCGTAAAGATCTCACCCTCATGATCAAGGTGCTCGAACACGTGCACACCCAGAGAGAGAGCAAAGACTTTGTCGGTGTGACCAATCGTATGGCGCAAGGCTACTGCCATCTTAAAGGCTTCTCGGGCGCGTCGCTGCGTCGCAAATATTACGCACTCCGTGACGCCGGCTGGAACTGGCGCTCGCTCGTCAAGGGCTACAAGGCACCGAGCAAACAGCCGGCCGAGTTCGTCGATTTCGTTCGCGGTCTCATCGAGCAAAATCACCGCAGCGTCGAAGCCGCTCTGGAAAAGCTCCGGCATGAGATCTGGCCCTCGGGTGTGCCCGTGCCCGGCTATGGCACCTGGCAGAGTTGGCACCTCGCCACTCACCCGCAGCGCCCCTTGCCCCGCATCTTCCCGCGCCTCTGGCCCGATGGGTGGAGCGTGCGCAACCTCAAGCGCTACGCTCCCACCAAAGCCGAGATCAAATTCTTTCAGGGTGGATTGAAAGAGGCGCATCGTCACTTGCCCGTGCTCAAGCGCGACCCTTCAAAGCTGCGCCCCATGGAGTGGATCACTATCGACGATTTTCAACTCGATGTGCTGTGCGTATTCAAGGGCGATCCCGCCCGAGGATTTAAGCCTGGCATCACGCCTGCAGCCGGCTTGCTCGCCAAGTGCGTGGGCACCCGCAAAAACCTCGCCCACCTGCTCGGCCCCATGGTCGACCGCCAGGAGAAACAGCCAGACGGCTCGATCAAGACAATCCGCAGCGGCCTGCGAGCCGATGACATGCAGGCGCTGCTCTACCGGATCTTCGAGGACAACGGGCTGCCCCCTTACCCGGTTACGATCATCTGCGAGAACGCCACCGCGGCGATTTCCAAAGAGCTCGAACTCATGCTCACCACCGTTTTTGAGGGTCGCATCAACGTGCAACGCACGTCCCTGGTGCGGCACAAAACTCTGTCGAATGGCTTTGTCGAAAAGGGCGGCACGCCATGGGAGAAAGGCTGGATCGAGAGCGAGTTTAATTACCTCTGGAATCAGCTCGCCGATATGCGGGGCTACAAGGGCAGCAACGAACGCCTCAACGGCCCCGGCTGGCTCAACGATCAAAAGGCTTACGCCATGCGCCTGCTCGGCCAGGGCAAGGGCAAGCTCAACCTGCCACCCGAAGTCATCGACGAACTCTCTATCCCTTTCCCGAGCGTGGAGCAGCTCACGTCCGCGTTTGATTTCGTGCTCGAACGGGCCGAGAACCGCACCAAGCACCGCCTGCAGGGCTTCGATGACGTCGACGAATTCACCTGGCCCAAGTCGCTGCCCGTGCCCGAGTCGATCGACGCTTCGCAACCTCTCGCCCTCGCTCAACTCTCGCAGCTCACCCGCGAACAGCAGCAACTCCTCAAGCCCGAGACGCGCAAAGAATCGCCCGTCGAACGCTGGACCCGCCTCTCCGTCGATCACCCACGCCAAGGACTCGACGCCCGCATCCTCGCGCTATTCTTGCTCACGCCCAAGCGCGGCACCTGGCGCAATCACGCCGTGAGTTTCACCCACCGCAAGGTCGGTTACTCCTACGTCGACGATGAAAACATCATGACCGCCGTCGCTGAAGGCTCTCCGGTGCTCGTCTACGTGGACTTCGAGCGCGCCAACGCCTGCCTCGTCACCCGCGAAAACGGCGAGCCCCTCGGCTCCCTGCGCGCCCTGGGCGATGCCACGGCCGGGACCGACATCACCGACCCCGAAGCCATCGCCGAAGCCCGCGAACGCCGCGCCTCAATCGTCAACAAGATCCTCGGGCGGGTCAAAGGCCGCCACGAAGACGAGAACACTCAGCTCGGTGTCGAGCGGGCCCACAACAAGACCGTGGTGGACCGCTACCAGCAAGCCACCGCAGACCTGCCCGCCGCCGCCAAGATGGCCGCCGCGTTCGGCGATACCGTCACCAAGGCCGAAGATGATCTCCGCGATAAGAAACGCCAAAAAACCGTGAACACCCACCAGCACTTAGCCAAACGAGTCGCGACGGCTCAATCCGCTCAATCCGGCGGCGACGCGGAATGGCTCTAACTCCGAGGTCAGACAATCAGACCCAAAATCAATCTTATGAATACCCCCGAAACTCAACTCCCTCCGACCGCGACCGAAACCCCAGAACCCGTGCAAGGGTCTGATTTGTCTGCACCGATTTGTTCGGCTCCGTGGCGCTTCCTGAAGGTCGGTGAACGGGTCAGGGATGGTGACCAATATCTCGGTGGCTCACCCCGTCGCTGGCACAAGTGCCGCCACGATCTCGGGCACCGAGTCAGTCGCCACGGCCAAGATACTGTGCCCGTCCGCCGCGCTCTGCCGAACTCGATTTCTGCCAGATTAAAATAACCCTAAAACGAAAAATTACATGACCAGTAAAATAGATTTATCGACTCTCTACACTCCCGGCCAACGGTCGGTGCTACAGGATCTTTGCACCTTGCGGGATGAGCTCGGCATGACCGACTCGGTATTTACGCGCAAGCATCTGAGCGTGCATCTGAGCACTTGGCTCAGGCTCAACGAGGGCAAATACGCGGCGGCCGATCCATCGGCCGCACTGCTAAAACTGGAAGGCTCTCTGCGGCAACTCCGTATCGAGCGGGCACACTCAACAAAGCTCACCGGAGGCACGGCATGGACCCGCATCCCCTGGCAAGAAGCGGTATCACACGCCGTCACGCTCGCGAAACTCAAACCCGACGATGACTGCGAACGGCTCGTGGTTGGGCTCGCGGAAACTGGCGGAGGGAAAACCCGCCTAGGTCGTCAGCTCAAAATCGCTCACGACGGCATCCTCGTCGAAGCGAGCGAACCGTGGAGATCGAGCTACTTCGCGGCAATTTACGACGTGGCTCTCGGCGCGGGGGTCCCCGAGAAAGAGCTGGGCACATCCAAGCACCAAGTTCAGCGCGCGTTGATCAGCCAATTGCGTAAACAACGGCGCATCTTGATCATCGACGAAGCAGAATATTTCGGCCCGGCCGCGACGAACTTGATCAAGTTGATCCTCAACCAGACTCCCACCGTGATCATCGTGCTCGCGATCCCTGACCTATTCGCGCGCTGGCAGCGCAGCGCGTGGATCGAAAGCGCTCAAACTAGCCGCCGCAGTGAGGCCGTCATCCTCGCTGATCCAGTATTTCCCGAGGACGTCATCGCACTCGCTGAAAAACTCGGCAAGACGCTGACCGCCGAAATGGCCGGCGTGATCGCAAAAGCCTCGAACACCTTCGGGAAAATCTCGTTTGCCCTCCGTGCGATTAAAGATCTCGGCGATGGCAACACGCGTGGAGACGCCGAGCAAGCCGTGAGCAACATAAGGGCCCTCCTCAGGAGGTCGGTGTAACCATGAAAGCCGCGATCTATGCTATCGGGTCTCTCACCCTCGGATCGGGCGCGCTCGTGTTCGCCCTGGCCGGGCTGCACGGTCTCGCCCTAATCAGCCTCGTGATCGCGCTCGCATTTGCGGAAACCGCACGCGGAAAATCAGGCGAAAGGGGAGAGCGATGAGTGCCGATCCAAAACGCCTGCAGCCTCCCTTCCGCGCCATGCTGCGCAACAAGGCCAAGGCCGTGGTCACTTACTACACGCCCACTCCGTCGCCCTGGCGCATACTCGGCAAAATCGAAGGCGATCACTCGGCCCCAGCGTGCTGGAAAAAAACGGTAAGTGGCGCGAGGACTCCACCCCTTGCGCTCTCGATATCGTAGGCATCTACGACTACCACGGCCACCTGTGCGCCTTCACCGGATTCACCTTAGAAAAAACGCGTGAAACCCCTCAACCAAAGCGTCGATCAGCTCACCGGCCGATCGCTCACCATCTCACCCACCACCGCCATTCTCGCCGCCGTCGCCTGCCTCCTGCTCGGGGCCGCCCTCTGCGTCTGGACCCTCGGCCTCATCCTCACTCAATCATCATGACCACGACCACCACAGACACCCCACTCACCGCAGGCGATCGCGCCCTGCTCATCGAATCGCAAGCCCACAAGTTCAAAGCCGCTCGCGGCGTGCTGAGCGATCGACTCCAGGCCCTCGAAAACAAGGTGACCAAAGCCCACCGCCGAGCGATACCCGGCATCAAAACCGCCCTCGCTGCCACTAAGCAGCTGCAGGATGAACTCGCGGCCTCGATCGAGCAAAACCGCGACCTATTCGAAAAGCCGCAAACCGTCACTCTACACGGCACCAAATACGGCGTCGCCAAAGGTCGCGGCGGCATCGAGTGGGAAGACTCCGACGCGGTGATCGTGAGCCGGATCCGAAAGCAGATTCCCGACAAAGCCGATCTGCTGATCAAGGTCACTGAAGCGCCCAAGAAAAAGGCGCTGCAGGATCTCGACGCGAAGACGCTCCAAGCCCTAGGAATCACGATAAAGAAAACCGGCCTGCAGGTCGTCGTCAAAGTAGTAGACGGCGACACCGCCGCCCTAGTGAAACGCCTACTAGCTGAGAGCTTCGATCGCACCGAGGAGGGCCAACAATGAGCACCTCAAAAACCCTCACCCGCATTGATACCTTGGCGCTGCTCGTGAAATTCGGCGTGCCGATCTATAAATGGATATTGCCCGATGGTGACTTCACCACGGTCTCGCCCGATTGGGTGACCGCCAACTGTGCCGCGACGCTCAACCGAGAGCCAAATGATCTCGTGAGCACCCGAGCAATCGGTGGCAGCAAACGAATCCGAACATTCCGGTGGATCAAAGGCTGCAACGACTGTGAAAACATCTCGCTAAAGTGCATGACATTTGGCGGCAACGGCAACGCCCTGAGCGTGCTCAAAAACAACCGCAAACCAGCCGGTAATCTGCACGGCGTTTGCCGGATGATCATTGATCAAAACTACGCCACGCAAACCCGCATGCCCGTGGGCGGTGCCCACGCCCCAAACTG
>FUWD013366404.1_pt2 | contig 26171 bp, 26 predicted proteins | sample 1063281 | NCBI WGS metagenome assembly FUWD01 (sample SAMEA79048168, study PRJEB19326) | metagenome | biome: marine | reverse complement strand
TCATTAAAAAGTAATTCGCAAGAAACGTTACCTATATATCAAGATTATCTTCTGATAACGTTTATTTAGTTCATCCTTCAGCCGCAGGTATTGGTAATTCTAGTAAATTAAGATTTACAGCTAGACAACAATGGGCAGGCATACCAAATGCACCTGCTTTACAAACAATGAGTTTTCATACTAAAATGAGCGAAGATTCTAATGCAGGGTATGGATTTGTTTTATTTAATGACAAAAATGGTTTCCATTCTCAAAAAGGAATACAAGGTTCATATGCATACCATTTACCAATGAGTAATGGTCGAATATTTAATCAACTTTCTTTTGGATTGGCATTTACATTTGTCCAAAATCAATCAGATCAAAGAACTTTTACTGGAGATAGAGCCATCGCTGCTATTGTAGAAAGTACAAGTTATTATAATGCAGATTTTAGTGTTGCTTATCATTTAGGTGGTTTTTCTTCTTATTTTACAGTAAAGAATTTATTGTTAACAGCAAAAAACAATTTCAATGTTCAAGAACCATTAGATTTAAAAAACTATATTTTTTCCACTGGATATTATTTTGGAGAAGATCTTTTTATACAATTTGAGCCTTCATTGATGTTACAGTTTCGAGAAGGAACAGGAGAAAGAATTGCGGATTTCAATATTAAAGCTTACAAAAATATTTCAAATTCTCAACTTTGGGCCGCAGTTTCTTATAGAAGAAATTTTGATCAGAATGCTATCGAAAACGCACAATTTATATCTCCAATTATAGGTTTAAATTATGAGAATTTAATGTTTTCTTATACCTATACAAATCAAATGAATGAGACAGTTTTAACGACATCAGGGTTTCACCAAGTTTCTGTAGGGATTAATTTATGGACTAGAGAGCCTCGAGCAGCAGCATGTCCTAATATTAATTCATCTTTTAACGGATTTTAAAAATCCTTTTCATCGATTTTTATACTTTCATTATTCTTAGAAATAAGCATTTCTAAAACATTCTTGTTTTTATTGATATAAAATTGATGTGTTCCTTTTTTTGTATCAATATTTAAAAGTTGATGTTTTTCTAGTATAGCTTTAGTTTGTTTTGCAACTGCTTCCCCAGAATCTATAATCTGAACCTTTTCGCCAACAATTTCTCTAATTTGAGGAATTAAATAAGGATAGTGTGTGCAACCTAAAACCAAACAATCAACTTGATCTTCTAACATTGGTTTTATATAAGAAGAAAGTAATTTTTTCATTTCTGAAGAATCTATTTTCCCGTTTTCAATCAATTCAACTAACCCTTTTCCAACCGTTTCTCTAGTTGTTATTTCTTCAGCTATAGTACTAGCTGTTTTTTCAAATAACTCGCTGTTTAAAGTCCCTTTAGTAGCTAATATTCCAATATTATTTGTTTTAGTCTTTAGAGCAGCAGGTTTTATTGCGGGCTCAATTCCAATAAAAGGATTATTATACTTTTCTCTTAATACTTTTATGGCATTTGTGGTTGCAGTATTACAGGCTACTATAATCAATTTACAATTTTGTTGCAGTAAGAACTCTGAGTTTTTTATAGATAAATCAATAATTTTTTGTTCGCTCTTTTCTCCATATGGAGCATTTTTACTATCAGAAAGATAAATTGTATTTTCATGAGGCAAGAGTGCCTTAATCTCTTTCCAAATAGAAGTGCCCCCAACTCCAGAATCGAAAATGCCAATTGGATAACTAGTTAATTTCATATCTCTGTAAAAATAAAAAAACCTACTTAAAAAAGTAGGTTTTATAATCTTTTAATTAAGAGATTTTAGTTTCTTGGCTGTGGTTGTACTCTATCCTCTAATAAACCTAATTTAGCTTTTACGGCATCATACAAATCTTCACCCTTTTTTATAAGTAATGTGTTAGCATCAAAAACATAAAGTATTCCTTTAGAAGTAGCTACTTCTTCAATAGTTTTTAAAGCTTTATCAGAAATTGGTGATAAACCATTAACTTCTCTATCTTTAAGATCTTTAACAGCAGTTTGTCTTAATTGCTCAAACCTAGCTCTATCTTGTTGAACTTCTAGTGCTCTAGTTTCGTTAATTTCTTTTGTTTGGGCATTTTGCTCTGCAGTATATTTCTTTGCTTTGGCATCCATCTTTTTTGCCATTCCTTCAATTTCATTTTGATAAGTTTTAGCTAACTTTTCTATTGTGCTTTGTAAAGTTCTAGCTTCTGGCATATTAAAAATTACTTTTTGATAGTCTATATGAGCTATCTTTTGTGCATTCGCAACACCACCTACTCCTAATGTAAATACAGCAATTAATAGTAACGTTTTTAAATTTTTCATTCTTGTTTTAATTTAATTATTATTCTTGACTTTTTGATTTAATTATTTCCTTTCTTCTTTTTCTCTTCCTCTCTTTTTTTTCTTAATGCTTCTTTCTTTTCTTTTAAAATTCTTCTTTGTTCTTCTCTTTTTTTAATAAGAGCAGCTCTTTTTTCTGCAATTGCTTTTTTCCTGGCTTCTTTATCTGCTACTTTTTTAGCAACTGCTTGTATTTTTTTGTTATTTGCCTTTTCTAATTTTAATTCTTTATCTGCTATTTTTTTTGCAATAACTTCTTTTTGTTCTTCTGTTAACTCTCTTTTAGGAGTATTTGCTTTTTTGTTCTTTTTCTCCTTTTTTTTGTTTGCTAATCTTGTTCTGTCTATTGTAGATAAAACAAGGTCGCTAATATCGTATTTTTTATTTGAATACAACATAATCAAATCACTAGATTTTTCAAATACAAAATCATATTTTTTTCTTTTTGCAATACTTTGTATTGCATTGAAAACTTGATCTTGAATAGGCTTTACCAATTGTTTCCTTATCGAAAATAGATCCCCTTTGGGGCCAAAATATAAAGACTCTAGTCGTCTTAATTCTACTTGTTTTAAAGAAATCTCTTCTTCTTTTTCTTCAATTAAGTCTTTTGTTAGTATTACTTTCTCGTTTGCTAAATCAGATTTTAGAACTTCTACATAACGAGCTTGCTTATCTAATTTCTTTCTCCATTTTGCAACTTTACCATCTAGTGTGTTTTGCGCCTGTAAATATTCAGGGACATTTTCTAGAATATATTCCATATCTATATACGCAATAATTTGATTTCTTTGCGACCATGAAATAGAAGCAGTAAATAAAAGAACGACTAATAAAAATATTTTTTTCATTTGTATAATGTATTTAGAAAAAACCATGCCAAAAAAAACTCGACATTACAAATGTACAGTTTTCCTAGAATTGTCTTCCAATAATAAAATGTGTTTGCCAGCCAGACTTATCCCTTAAGCCAGGTAAAGGGTCAAAACCGTGTGCAAAGTCTATTCCTAATAACCCAAATGCAGGCATAAAAATTCTTACACCAACTCCTGCTGAACGTTTTAATTCAAACGGATTAAATGTTTCAAAATTGTCATAAGAATTACCAGCTTCTAAAAATCCTAGTGTATATATTGAAGCAGAAGGAGAATCTGTGATAGAAAACCTTAATTCCATTTGAAATTTATTAAAGATTGTTCCTCCTTCAGCAGATGATAATCTACTGTTCTCATAACCTCTTAAACCAATTGTTTCTCTACCATCTAGTTGAAACTGTGCGATACCATCTCCACCAACAAAATATCTTTCAAATGGATTTTGACCTAATTCTGAATTATAGAATCCTAAATAACCCATTTCTGCGTTGGTCATTAATACTAATTTATCTGTAAATGAGGTATACCATTTACCTTTTGCTGTAATTTTATAGTATTCTAACCATTTGTATTTTTCTTGAGCTTCTAAATTCGCATAATCTTTATCGCTAAATAATGAATACGGTAATGTTGCTTTTACTGCAAGAGAAAACTCTGAACCATATGTAGGGAAAATTAAACTTGGTCCTGCAGAGTTTCTGCTAATAGCAGCGCTGTAAGATAAATTATTTAAAGTACCATTATTTAAGATATTAGTACCAACTCTAAACCCGTAGTTGTTTAATTGAAAACTTTGATAAGAAATAGTTTGTGTTAATTGAAAGAAATCATCTGGCCATTTTAAACGTTGACCTAAACCTAAAGATGCACCAATAATACCCAAATTTTGATTTCTGTCAACATCACCAGTCTGATAGTTAAATTGATATTGTTTTGAAGAATAAATGGAAAAAGATAATGATTGTGGTTTTTTCCCTCCTAACCAAGGTTCTGTTAATGAAAAACTGTAGGTGCTAAACGTTCTACTAGTTTGTAAACGTAAAGATAATTTTTGTCCATCTCCCATTGGCAAGGCTTGTAAGCTTCTTTGTTTAGCAGTTTCTGATAGAAAAATTATTAAAAGACAAACCTAGCGTACCGATAAAGAACCACCACCATAACCACCTTGTAGTTCAATTTGACTTCCTCCTTTTTCTACAACAGTAAAATCGATGTCAGCCGTTTTATTTTGATATCTGGTATTACATCTGGCGTAACATTTTGATCAAAGAAACCTAATTGACCTATCTCCCTAATAGATCTAATAATGGCACTTCTACTAAATAAATCTCCTGGCTTTACACGTAATTCTCTAAAAATTACATGGTCATTTGTTTTATCATTACCAGTTACTGAAACTTTTCTAATACGTGCTTTTTCATCCTCTCTAATTCTAATTTCAACTGTAATAGAATCATTTTTCACTCTTGTTTCAATCGCATCTACCTGAGAGAATAAAAAACCATTATCTTGATATAAAGTAGAGATGTCTTCAGATGTCGGAGTTCCATCACCCTTAATACGTTCTTTTAGAACAGCTCCGTTATAAACATCACCTTTATCAATTCTTAATACAGCTTTTAGTTGATCATCTGTATATTCTTTATTTCCTACGAATAAAATATCAGCAAATCTATATTGCCTTCCTTCTTCTAGATCTATATTTATGTTGATTGTATTGTCATCATTCCAAGAAATTTTATCGCTTAAAATACGAGCATCTCTAAAACCTAACCTGCTATATTTATCTAAAATATTTTCTAAATCTTCTTGATAATCTTCTTCTATGTATTTTGATGCTTTCCAGAAACGACCAATAAATTTTGTTTTGGTGTTAGACATTGTCTTTTTAAGACCTTTGCCTGTTAATTTTTTATTTCCAGTAAAAACGATTTCTTTAATTTTGATTCTAGCACCTTTATCTATAAAGACATTCATATTAACAGTGTTAATATCTGTAGTATCTTTTTTAACATCTAGATTCACCTTAATTTTAAGATATCCCTTATCAGTATATTTCTTTGTGATGTAGTTTCTTGTAGTTACAATTAAATTATCTGTAAGCATTGCTCCAGCCTTTAATTCCGCTTCTTTGATAAGCTCTTTAGCTTTCGATTTTTTAACACCACTAATGTTAACATTATTCAACATTGGTAATTCAAGTACATCAAACTGAAGGTAAACACTCTTACCATCTAATTTAGCTAAGTAAACATCTACGTTACTAAATTGCTTGCTTTCGTACAATTTTTTGATGGCACTAGTAAGTTTGTCTCCCGGTAGCTTTATGACTTGACCGTTTCTTAAACCTGTAAAGACTTTTACCGTTTCTTCACTAAATTTTTTTAAACCTGTAACAGTTATGCCGCCCAAAATATATTCTTTTCCTTTTTCAAAAGAAATATTTTTGTTGATAGTAACTGAGTCTTTTTTTATTTGTGCTGTAGCACTAAAATTAAAAAAAAGTGCAATAAGCACTAGTGTTGCAGAAAATAATTTCATAGAAACTTTATTCTGTAAGTTGTTCGCTTGTTTTTCCAAATCGTCTTTCTCTATTCTGGTACTCTATGACTGCATCATAGAAATGTTCTTGTCTAAAATCTGGCCAAAGTATATCTGTAAAATATAATTCAGCGTACGCCATTTGCCATAATAAGAAATTACTAATGCGTTGTTCTCCACTAGTTCTTATCATTAAATCAACGTTGGGCAAATTAAACGTATATAAATGGTTATTTATAGTATTTTCATCAATTTTTTCTAAATCAAGCTCTTTATTAACAACTTTTTTAGATATTTTTTTGATTGCGTTAACAATTTCTTCTCTAGAACCATAGCTTAAGGCAAAACTTAAAGTAATTTCAGTGTTGGCTTTTGTTTGAAAAATAACATCGTTTAAAACGTTTTGTGCTTTTTTTGGAAGACTTTCTATATCTCCAATAGCATTTACTTTTACGCCATTTTTTTGAAAATCAGGAAGTTCTTTTTTAAGAGAGTTTATTAATAGCCTCATTAAGGCATCTACTTCTAACTTAGGTCTGTTCCAGTTTTCTGTAGAAAAAGCATATAAGGTAATCGCTTCTATGTTTATTTGAGATGCTGCTTTTACAGATTCCCTAACTGCTGTTAAGGCATTTCTATGACCAAAAACTCTACTCATTCCCTTACCTTTTGCCCAACGCCCGTTTCCATCCATAATAATGGCAACGTGTTTTGGAACCCTTTGTAAATCAATATGTAGTTTTTTATCCATATATTAAAATCCGTTTGTGTAACAAGCTGGTCTTCCAAATGTGTAAATTAAAGAAAAACCGGTAAACATGTACCAATCATTACCTGTGCCTCCAAAATTAAGTTCGTCAATTTTATCAGTATTATAATCTAAATCATCTTCAAAAGTATATCTAAATTTAGCTTCTAAAGAAAATGCTAAAGGACCTACTAATTTTGATTTAAACCCAACACCAAAGGGAATTGAAATTGCGTTTTTATAATCGAATTGATATTGGTTAGGTTGTGGCTTTGAAATAATGTATTTATAATTAATACCTGCCAATTCTAACAAAATATAAGGAGTCCAAGTTTTGTCATCAGATGATATATCATACTCATAAAAATTATACTCCAAACCTACTGCCAATTCGTTTATTGTATTAGAAAAATTCATTCCTCTATCTCTTCTAAAATCTGTATCTGCTTCTAAATCATTCCCTTTGATAGGTATATAACTATACGTTGCTCTTAGCGCAATTCTAGGATTCAAGTTAAATTTAACAAAAGCAGCACCTGCAATTTTATTAGGATATATGTAGTGCGTGCGTCCGATGTCTCCAACATAATTAGAACCCCCAATAAAGATTCCTGCTTCATACATTTGTCCTAATGAAATGCTAGAAATACTTATAAAAATGATTAATAATACACTTTTTCTCATCCTAAAAAAATAGCTAGCAAATATAGGCCTTTCAATTTGCTTTATAAAGTTAATATTCAGTCTTTTTTGAATAACTACTATTTTTGATATTTATTGCGAAAAGGTTGTTAAAGGTTGGTTTCGTTTCTAGTGTCTTCTCCCCATAATAATTTACTTCGTAAAGTTTGTAAAAAGGATTGATCATTTGGGATGATACTTTTAATTGTAAAAGGTGCTTTTTGCACAAAAACTTCAGTATTTTTTGGTACAGAAGAAATTCGAGAATCTAACGAAATTAAAAAATCTTTTTCTCTAGAATCTATGGTTAGTTGAATGTTTGTTTCGTCAGAAATCACCATAGACCTTGCGCTTAAATTATGAGGTGCAATCGGTGTAATCACTAGGCTTTTAGAATCTGGTGAAATTACGGGGCCACTGCAGCTTAAAGAGTAGCCTGTAGATCCTGTGGGTGTTGCTATAATTAAACCATCTGCCCAATAATTAGTTAAATACTCTTTATTTAAACTAGTTCTTACACCAATTACAGAAGTGGTGTTTTTTCTAGCAATTGTAACTTCGTTTAACGCAAAGTTTAACTCTGAAAACTCTTCTAATTTTGGTGTTGTTTTTATGGAAAGCAACGTTCGTTCTTGAATTGTAAATTCACCTTTTAAAATGAGTTCTACACTTTTTTTTATGTTTTTTTTGTTGATCGTAGCCAAGAAACCCAATCTACCTGTATTAATACCTAAAATAGGAATTCCTAAATCTCTAATGTAGGTGACTGCTCTTAAAATTGTGCCGTCTCCACCTAGTGTAAATAAAGTATCAAAAGAAGCGTTTAGATCAGAAAAATGGGAAAACGTTGGATATTTTTTACTTAAAATATTCCCTTCACTTAAAAGGTCATAAAATTTCTTTTCTATAAAACAGACAATATTATTTTCTTGGAGGACACTCAATAGAACTTGAATTTCTTTCTCTGCAGAAATTGAATAAGATTGACCGTAAATTGCTACTTTCTTCATTTTTTTAATTCATTATCTTAAAAGACATACACGCAAACTTAATTTTATAAGACCACTATAGATGGTTACATTTCTAGATATTTTTGTAAATATTCTGATCTATATTTTAAGTCCTCTAAATATTTGTCATTTTCATGTGAAGAGATAATTTTGTAATCATATCTTCTAAAAGTATGCATCATTTCATTAATCTCATCTGAAATTACTTTTAAGGTAAGTTGTACGAAACCATCATGTTTCTCAGAGATATAAAGGCCTAATAATTTACCTCCATTTGCTTCTATAATCTGAGTTGCTTCACTCATAGAATAATCATTCTCTAATTTTTCAACGATTAAAACTTTACTCTCTTCAAGCATAAAAGGACTTGTGGAAAAAGCGTCTAGAACGTCACACAAATCATAATAACCGATGTAATTTTTATCAGTATTTAGAACAGGAACTATATTGGTGTTATTGTCTGCGAAAATTTTCAACAACTCTAGAGTAGTCGCTTTTTCGTCAGTAAAAAAAGAATTTAATAAATGAGTGTGGCTCTGCAAAAGATCTACTTTGTTTTCAATTGTTTGCATATCATCTTCTGCAAAAGAGCCCAATAATTTATTTCCTTCTACTAAAGGAAAATGTGTTATTGGAAAGCTTTTAAATAATTTCCTAGCACTTTTAACGCTGTCTTGCAAACGAAATGCTTTAATATCTTTTAATATGTAATCGTTCATGTTCATTCTTTACGAATATAGGATAAAATGATTTAATGAGTTATATTTGTGGCCTAATTTTATACAATGACAAAGTTAAGCGTAAATATTAATAAAATTGCAACTTTACGTAATTCTAGAGGTGGTAATGTGCCTAATTTATTAAAAGTTGCTACCGATATTGAGGCCTTTGGTGCTGAAGGGATTACCATTCATCCAAGACCAGATGAGCGTCATATTCGATATCAAGATGCAAGAGATTTAAAGAATGTTGTTACTACAGAATACAACATAGAAGGAAATCCTGTTCAATCTTTTATGGATTTGGTTCTAGAAGTAAAGCCAACACAAGTTACTTTAGTTCCAGACTCTATAAATGCTGTTACTTCTAATGCTGGTTGGGATACGATTACGCATCAAAATTTTTTACAAGAAGTTATTGCTGAGTTTCAAAAAAACGGAATTAGAACTTCTATTTTTATTGATACGGATTTAAAGTTGATCGAAGCTGCTGCAAAAATAGGTACAGATAGAATAGAATTATATACTGAAGAATTTGCAACCCAATTTGATTTAGGAAATAAAAATGCTATAAAACCATACATAGAGGCTGCAATTTTAGCCAATAAATTGGGATTAGGTATCAACGCAGGTCATGATTTGAGTTTAGAAAATATCAAGTTTTTTAAAGAGAACATTCCTAATTTAGCTGAAGTTTCTATTGGCCATGCTTTAATTACTGAAAGTTTATATTTAGGCTTAGAAAATGTGGTGAGTATGTATTTGCATAGGTTGAAGTAATTTTTTTAAAGGTGCAAAGGTTCAATATTTATCTTTTTGAGATAAATATTGAACCTTTGCTAATTCCTGTTTTTTCTTTGTGAAACTTTCTGTTATAACTAAATAATAAAAATGTCAAAAAACCTAATATTACACTCAACGATAAAAGGAAAAGGAGCGCCGTTATTAATTTTACACGGCTATTTTGGAATGAGTGATAATTGGAAATCATTAGGAAATCAATTTTCTGAAAAGTATCAAGTTCATTTAATAGACCAAAGAAATCATGGAAGAAGTTTTCATGCAGATGCTTTTAGTTATGAAGTTTTAGTGGATGATTTGTATCAATATATACAACATCATCAGTTAGAAGGTATCTATTTAATTGGGCATTCTATGGGTGGAAAAACGGCAATGTTGTTTGCTATAACCTATCCTGAATTAGTTGATAAATTAATTATTGTAGATATTTCACCGAAAGAATATCAACCTCATCACACTGAAATTTTAGCAGGTTTAAATGCTGTTGATTTTTCAATACACAACTCTCGAAAATTGGTGGATGAGCAACTGTCTTCTTATATTCCAGAAGTTGGAGTACGTCAGTTTTTGTTGAAGAATGTCTATTGGAAAGAAAAAGGACAATTAGATTATCGATTCAATTTAAAATCCTTGACAGAGAAAAATTCAGAAGTTGGAAAACCTTTACCTGTAAATTCAATCTTCAGAAAACCAACTTTGTTTCTAAAAGGTGAAAAATCGGGCTATATTATGTTATCAGAGCATCCTATTATTGATGTGCATTTTCCTGATAATAAAATTATTGAATTTGCAAAAGCGGGTCATTGGTTACATGCAGAAAATCCAAAGCAATTTTATGAAGAAGTTTGTGAATTTTTTTAAGATTGGCTAAGGTGATTTCTATGGTTAGTTGCGTTGGCTAGCTATTTATTATATACTTTGTTTCCACGTATTTTTATTTATTTCATAGTAAATACATTTTTCGTGTTCTGGATATTCTTTTAATTTTGGATGATTAAATTCTCCTCTTTTCTCCATTCCAATTTTTTTCATAATATTTTCCGACTTGGTGTTATTTTTTGTAAAAATTGATATAATTTTTTCTAAATTCAGTTCGTTGAATCCAAAATCAAGACATCTTTTTGCTCCTTCGGTTGCATATCCATTTCCCCAGCTACTTTTTTTTAACCGCCATCCAATATCTGTAGCAGGAGTAAAATTCGTTTTATAAACTTGATAAGCTAAACCAATGAATCCAATTAATTCTCCTGTTTTTAAAATTTCTGTTGCAAAATAAGTATAGCCATATTTTTCATAATGGTTTTGAAGGCGTTCAATAAATTCAGCCGTTTCATTTTCCTTTAGAGGTATAGGGAAATGTTTCATAACGTCTAAATCAGCGTTTATTTTTGAGAATTCAGGTAAGTCTTTTTCAGTCCAATTCCGAAATCCAAGTCTTTCTGATTTAAATAGGTAATCTTTTTTCAACTTATAAGTATTTTTCTCAAATGCGTTTCAATTTCACACTAATATCATTTCGTTTTAACGACTTATGGTACAATTTAGCGAAGTTATATTTTAAAAAGTTTAGAAACAAACTAAATTATTTCAGAAACTATATCTTTGAGTTTTTAAATTATTTCAATTTTTTAATTAATTAACAATGAACATAGAAAACGCACAACAGCAAGTAGATGATTGGATTAAAGCTCATGGAGTTCGTTATTTTAACGAGTTGACTAATATGGCGCAATTAACGGAAGAAGTTGGTGAAGTTGCACGTATTATTGCAAGACGCTATGGAGAGCAAAGTGAAAAAGAATCTGATAAAAACAAAGATTTAGGAGAAGAATTAGCAGACGTACTATTTGTAGTTTTGTGTTTGGCAAACCAAACAGGCATTGATTTACAAGATGCTTTTGAAAAGAAATTAGAGATTAAAACAAAACGCGATCATGATCGTCATCATAACAATCAAAAATTAAAATAATGAGTTTTATAGAGAAAATTAAAAATCCAATTTTTTGGTCTAACTTTTTTAAAGTTGTGATTCCTTTTTTTATAGTAGTTACTTTATTTTCCTTGTTTATGAATAGTTGGAAAGAAATTTTTGCAGGTGATTTTACAACAGTTTCTGAAACTAATTTTGGAGATGAAAAATGGAAAAGCTTTTGGGGAATAAAACTATTTATAAGTACTCTTTATGGTTTATATATTACCAATAAAAATATGAAGTAATAAAAAACAGCGACTTAAAAGTCGCTGTTTTTAGTTTTTCTAATATTTATTTAATCCAACTGAATCAAATCAATATTACTTTCTTTTACTTTTTGATTGAGCTCTTTTACGCCAGCATCAAACAACGAATACAAGTTTTTTAATTCAAGATCTATATCCTTCACTATATCCTTTTTAAAATCGATTGCTTGCTGCGTAGGTGCATAGTTTCCAATTCTTGTTAAAGAATTTAAATGCGCTAACTTGTTATTTAATCGGATAGGGAAATTCAAAGGATCTTGTCTACTTTTAGATTTTGTTTGATATAACGTTTCTTCAATTTTTGTCATATCTTTTAACAAAGCATCTGCAAATTCTATCAACGCTTTGTGTGTTTCTGTATCTTTAATAACTTCCTTTAAAACACCAACTTGACCTCTAATTTTTTGTACATTTTTTAAAGCTTTATGAATCTCTGTCATTTTTTTATTGATGTCGTTTATAAAATCAAACTGAGCTTTCATTTCACTTTCTGTAACTTCAGAAACAGGATTTCTTAAAATATTAAAAAGTTGTGTTTCTTTTGTGTCATTCAATGCCAACTCAACTTTATAGTTGCCTGGTAAAGCCATTGGTCCATTTAATGAAGCCCACCACAAAATCATATCTTTTACAGATTCTGCTCCTGGATGCATCATATCCCAATTAAAAATATTGTTTCCATCGACTACTTTTAATTTTTCTTCCTTTTTTTCTTTGTCAGGTTTTGTAGCATATTTTTTGATCAAATTATCATTAGCATCAAAAAAGGAAATAGAAACTTTATCTTCTTCATTCACCTTTTTAAGGTAATAATTTATAGAAACGCCACCTGCATGATTTGTTCCTGCGGTTTTTGAAGTTTTTCCATTCCCACCAGATAAATTATAAGCATCTTTAGGTTTGTATAAAACCATCTCTTTTTTTAAAGTTGATGCGTTTAGCTGATGCAAAGGAGTTAGGTCGTCAATAATCCAAAGAGAACGTCCTTGCGTTGCGGCAATTAAATTATCATCTTTAATCGCTAAATCTGTGATAGGAACTATTGGTAAATTTTGTTTGAATGATTGCCAGTTTTTTCCGTCATCAAAAGAAATGTACATACCTCTTTCTGTACCAGCATATAACAACCCTTTTCTTTTTGGATCAGCTCTTAAAGCTCTTGTAAAATCTTCATCTGCAATTCCGTTTGTGATTTGTTTCCAAGATTTCCCATAGTTTTCTGTCTTGTATATGTATGGTTTGTAGTCTCCAGATTTATATTTTGTTCCTACAACGTATGCACCACCTTTTGTAAAAGGATCAACTTCAATGCAATTGATCATCATCCATTCAGGCATTTTCTTAGGAGTAATATTATCCCAAGTTGCCCCATTATTTTTACTGATATGCACTAAGCCATCATCAGAGCCCGTCCAGATTAAACCCGCTTCAAAAGCAGATTCTGTAGCGGCAAAAATAGTTCCGTAATATTCAACTCCGGTATTGTCTTGCGTAATTGGTCCACCAGAAGAACCTAAGGTTTTTGGATCATTTCTTGTTAAATCTGGACTGATTACTTTCCAAGATTGACCTTCATTTTCTGTTACATGCAAATGATTAGAAGCTGCATATAATTTCTTTTTGTTATTTGGTGAAAAGAAGACTGGAAAATTCCATTGAAAACGATATTTAAAATCTTCAGCTCCATGTCCCATTGGATCATCTGGCCAAACATTGACAGCTCTCGTTTCTCCTGTTTTATGATTTTGTCTAGATAGAAAACCACCATAACTTCCACCATACACAATATCATCATTTAAAGGATCTACGGCAATATGCGCACTTTCACCACCAGCAGTAGATGTCCAATCAGCTTCTTTAATAAACATTCCTGAAGTTCTGTGAGGAATTCTTACCGTAGAATTATCTTGTTGTGCTGCTAAAATTCGATACGGAAAATGATTATCTGTAGTAACTCTGTAAAACTGTGAAGTTGGCTGATTCATATAGGTACTCCAATTTTCACCAGCGTCAAAAGAAACTTGTGCCCCACCATCATCACCAATAATCATTCTTTGGTTGTCTTCGGGAGCAATCCATAAATCATGATGATCTCCATGAGGAGCATTATAAGTTTTATAGCTTTTTCCACCATCTGTAGATTTATGATAACGTACATTTAATACATATAAAATATCTTCATCTTGTGTGTCTGCATAAATACGTGTGTAATACCAAGCTCTTTGACGTAACTTACGTTCTGAATTGATTAATTTCCAAGTTTTACCAGCATCCGTAGATTTATAAATTCCACCTTTTTCATTTTCTATTAAAGCCCAAACAATATCAGAATTTACAGGCGAAACAGTAACGCCGCTAATTCCCCAGATTCCTTTTGGTAATCCTTTGTGTTCAGAAATATTGTTCCAAGTTTCTCCGCCATCAGTACTTTTGTACATCGCAGAGCCTTTACCTCCAGAAGATAAACTATAAGGAGTTCTTCTTACATCCCAAGTTGTGGCATATAAAATTCTTGGATTATTTGGATCAATTATTAAATCAACAGCACCAGAATTTTCATCAGAAAACAAAACACGTTTCCAGTTTTCTCCGCCATCGATAGATTTGTATACGCCTCTTTCTTGAGTGGGTTTGTACAAATCACCTAAAACTGCCGCAAAAACAATATCAGCATTTTTTGGATGAATTCTCATTCTAGGAATATGTCTTGAGTTTTTTAAACCCATATGATTCCAGGTTTTACCTGCATTTTCAGATTTCCAGATTCCATCTCCAGAAGAAACATTTCCACGAACTGTTTTTTCCCCCATTCCAACATATATTACATTATTGTCAGATTCTGAAACAGCAACAGCCCCTACTGAGCCACCAAAAAATCCATCAGAAATATTCTGCCAAGTATTACCTGCGTCATTTGTTTTCCATACTCCACCACCAGTGGAGCCCATATAAAATAAGTTTGCTTTACCAGAAACACCAGTTACAGCAGCACTTCTTCCTCCTCTAAAAGGGCCAATATTTCGCCATTCTACAGCACTAAAATATTCTTCAGAAAATTTGGTAGAATTATTTTGTGCATTAACTTTGGCATTCGATAAAAAAAATAGGCCAATTGCTAGATATATATATTTTTTCATAAGTGATTCGTTTTATTTTTAAGAAAGTTAAAAATAAGAAATTTTAATTTGTTCACAGACTTACAGGATGGATATACTACTAAATGCTTTAAGGGATAAAAAAATAAATGAGAAAATCACTATCTCTGGTTCTAAAAGTGAATCTAATAGGTTGTTGATCCTTCAAAAATTATTTCCACAGATTTTAATTGAAAATTTATCAGATTCTGATGATTCTGTTCATTTGCAACATGCACTTTCTACTAAAGATAAAAGCGTAGATATTGGCCATGCAGGAACTGCAATGCGTTTTTTAACATCCTATTTTGCTATCAATGAAGGGAGAGAAACAATCTTAACAGGCTCTGATAGAATGCAAAATAGACCTATAGAAATTTTAGTAAATGCCTTAAATAATTTAGGTACAACGATTTCTTATGAAGATAAAGTTGGTTATCCACCAATAAGAATTAAAGGAACCAAAATCACAAAAGATAAAGTTCAAATAAACGGAAATGTAAGTAGTCAGTATATTTCTTCATTGTTATTAATTGCTTCAAAATTAGAAAATGGTTTAGAAATTGAACTTTTAGGTGATATTACTTCTATTCCTTATATAAATATGACCTTGAGTTTGTTAACTCAATTAGGAATTGAAAACAAATTTGAAGGTAGTTTTATAAAGGTTTTTCCAAAGAAAGAAATCGAGAAACAAACTGTTGTTGTAGAATCTGACTGGAGTTCTGCAAGTTATTTTTATTCGATAATTGCATTGTCGGATATTGGTTCAGAAATTACGTTATCAGCTTATAAAAAAGAAAGTTTACAAGGAGATTCTTGTTTGGCAGAAATTTATCAACATTTTGGAGTAGAAACTGTTTTTGGTGAGAATTTTATCACACTAAGAAAAGAAAAAGAAAGTAATAAAAAAAGCTTAGAAATAGATTTAAAAAATGCGCCAGATATTGCACAAACTATTGCTGTAACTTGTTTTGCTGAAAGTGTAGCGTGTAGTTTATCGGGTTTACATACTTTAAAAATTAAAGAGACGGATAGACTGATTGCTTTACAGGATGAACTAACTAATTTAGGAGCGACTATTTCTGTGACAGATACTAGTTTACATTTAGAGAAATCATTAGAAATCAATAAAAACATTGCTATTAAAACATACAAAGATCATAGAATGGCTATGGCTTTTGCACCTTTGGCATTGTTGGTTCCAATCAAAATATTAAATGCTGAGGTTGTTACAAAATCATACCAAAAATTCTGGGATGATATGCAGCAAATTGGTATTGTAATTAATGAACTTTAAAGATAAACAGTCAAACACTTGACAACGCCTATTCCGATATCGTATATTTGCCGTTTTTATAGCTAAATACACATATGAAATTATCACACTTTGAATTTGACCTGCCAGAAGAATTATTAGCAATACATCCTGCAGAACATAGAGACGAATCTCGTTTAATGGTTTTAAATAGAAAAGACCAAACTATAGAACATAAAACGTTTAAGGATGTTATAAGTTACTTTGAAGAAGGTGATGTTATGATGTTAAATAATACCAAGGTTTTTCCTGCCAGAATGTTTGGAAACAAAGAAAAAACAGGTGCTAGAATTGAAGTTTTCTTATTAAGAGAACTAAATGCGGAGAACAGATTATGGGATGTTTTAGTAGATCCTGCAAGAAAAATCAGAATCGGGAACAAATTATTTTTTGGTGAAGATGACAGTTTAGTTGCAGAAGTTATAGATAATACAACTTCTAGAGGAAGGACTTTACGTTTCTTATTTGATGGAAGTTATGAAGCTTTTAGAGAAAAATTATTGGAATTAGGAGAAACTCCTTTACCAAAAGCGATCAAAAGAGAAGTGGAAGCTTCTGATAAAGATCGTTACCAAACTATTTATGCAAAGCATGAAGGCGCAGTTGCAGCTCCATCAGCAGGTTTGCATTTTTCTAAACACTTATTAAAACGTTTAGAAATTAAAGGAGTTGATTTTGCTGAAATGACCTTGCATGTTGGATTAGGAACTTTTAGTCCTGTCGAAGTAGAAGATTTATCTAAGCATAAAATGGACTCTGAACAGATTGTTATTTCTGCTGCTACTGCAGATAAAATTAATCAAGCGAAAATTGATAAAAGAAGAATTTGTGCAGTAGGTACAACTGTAATGAGAACTATAGAATCTTCGGTTTCATCGAAACAAGAGTTAAATGCTTTTGAAGGTTGGACGAATAAGTTTATTTTTCCTCCTTTTGAGTTCAGTATTGCAAATGCAATGATTACAAATTTACATCAACCAAAATCTACGCTAATGATGCAGGCTGCTGCTTTTGCTGGGTATGATTTTTTAATGGAAGCATATAAAGTAGCGATCAAAGAGAAATATAAATTCTCTACTTATGGAGACGCGATGTTAATAATATAATTCAATTTTTTTATTGAAAACTAAAAACCTCACAAGTTTCTTGTGAGGTTTTGTATTTTTGCACAATATGGAAGTAAAGAAGAAAGACATACGAGCCTTAACTAAAGACGAATTAAGATTTTTCTTTGTTGAAAATAACGAACAAGCCTTTCGTGGAAATCAGGTTTATGAATGGCTTTGGAGTAAGTCTTTGCATACTTTTGATGCTATGACTAATATTTCGAAAGAAACGAGAGAAATGTTAGAAGCTAACTTTGTGATTAATCACATAAAGGTAGATTCCATGCAAAAAAGTAATGATGGAACGATTAAAAACGGGATAAGATTACATGATGGTTTAATCGTTGAATCTGTTTTAATACCAACAGATAAAAGAACAACGGCTTGTGTTTCTAGTCAAGTTGGTTGTAGTTTAGATTGTAAATTCTGTGCAACTTCACGCTTAAAAAGGATGCGGAATCTAAATCCTGATGAAATTTATGACCAAGTTGTAATTATCGATAAACAAAGTAGATTATATTTCAATCATAAATTGTCAAATATTGTTTTTATGGGGATGGGAGAACCCTTAATGAATTACAAAAACATGATGAAATCGATAGAAATGATAACATCTCCTGAAGGATTAGGAATGTCATCAAAGAGAATAACAGTTTCTACTTCTGGAGTGCCAAAAATGATAAAAAAGATGGCAGATGAAGATGTTAAATTTAATTTAGCGGTTTCTTTACATTCTGCTATTGATGAAATTAGGACTTCAATAATGCCATTTAACGCTACTTTTCCTTTAAAAGATTTACGCGAATCTCTAGTATATTGGTACGAAAAGACAAATCGTGCAATTACTTATGAGTATATTGTTTGGGATGGAATTAACGATAGAAAAGAAGATATAAAGGCTTTAGTTGAATTTTGCAAGGCAGTTCCATGCAAAATCAATTTAATAGAATACAACCCTATTGATGATGGTGAATTTCAGCAAGCAAGTTCATCTGCAATAAATAATTATATTTCTAATTTAGAAATGCATGACATTACTGTAAATGTAAGAAGAAGTAGAGGTAAGGATATTGATGCTGCTTGTGGGCAATTGGCGAATAAAGAAGCGTAGTCTAATAATATGAAATTTGCAGGTATTTACTAATTTTTAAAAACCTTTAGATTTTCCTATTTCTATAAAAAAATATTCTTTTAAAAAGTTATTTATTTGTCTTAATTACGGGGATTAGTGTCCTTTTTTATAATTTTAAATACTAACCTATTGATCTCGCTAAAGCTGATAAGTTAAAATTTATGAAAATAGTAGAAAATATAAAACTTCCCATTAAAAGTGAGATGGAACTCTTTGAAAAAAAGTTCAAAGACTCTATGCTTTCTAAAGTTCCGCTTTTAAACAGAATCACCTATTATATTGTTCGTAGAAAAGGAAAACAAATGCGACCAATGTTTGTTTTTTTGGTAGCAAAGATGGTTTCTGATGGTGGTTTTGATGAACGAACGTATAGAGGAGCTTCTGTTGTAGAATTAATTCACACGGCAACTTTAGTACATGACGATGTTGTAGATGACAGCAATAGAAGACGAGGTTTTTTCTCTGTAAATGCACTCTGGAAAAATAAAATTGCCGTTTTAGTAGGTGATTTTTTATTGTCTAAAGGACTGCTTTTATCAATAGATAATGAGGATTTTGATTTGCTGAAATTAATTTCTATCGCAGTTCGTGAAATGAGTGAAGGCGAATTACTTCAAATAGAAAAAGCAAGAAAATTAGACATTACAGAAGATATTTATTTTGATATAATTCGTCAGAAAACAGCAACTTTAATAGCAGCCTGTTGCGGTATTGGTGCTGCTTCTGTTGGTGCTAACCAAGAAACGATTCAGCAAATGCGAAAATTTGGAGAATACATAGGTATTGCTTTTCAAATAAAAGATGATTTGTTCGATTATACAGATGATAAAATAGGAAAACCTACCGGAATTGATATTAAAGAGCAAAAAATGACGCTGCCATTAATTTATACTCTAAATACTTGTTCAAAAAAAGATAAAAGTTGGATTATCAACTCAATAAAAAAACACAATAAAGATAAAAAACGTGTTAAAGAGATAATTACTTTTGTAAAAGAAAATGGAGGGATAGAATATACAACAAATAAAATGCTCGACTACAGAAATAAAGCTTTAGCTATTCTAGAAAACTACCCAGCATCAGCATACAAAACTTCTTTGTTAGGGATGATTAACTATGTTGTAGAACGTGATATTTAGTTTTTATAGTTCCAAAAGTTCTTCTACAAAATCTCTAGAATTTGACAATCTAGGTATTTTATGTTGCCCACCTAACTTGCCTTTTTTCTTTAACCAATCATAAAATAAACCTTCTTTAGCAACATGAATTTTAGGCATGGCTAATGCCATTGAATTATAACGTTTTGCTTCATAATCAGAATTGATAGACTTTAATGCATTGTCTAAAATTTCAGTAAAATAGTCCATACTTTTAGGCGTGTTTTCAAACTCAATAACCCATTGATGTCCACCATTTTTCTTTCCTTTCATAAAAATAGGACCAACAGTATATTCTTTAATATTTGCATTAGTTTTTTTGCACGCAAGTCTTAATGCATCTTCTGCATTTTCTATAATTAACTCCTCACCAAAAACATTAATATGATGTTTCGTTCTTCCAGTAATTTTAATTCGGTATGGATCTAAAGATGTGAATCTAATTGTATCACCAATTAAATAACGCCACAAGCCACTATTCGTTGTAATAATTAAAGCGTAATCAATATTCTTTTTTACTTCTGATAAAGGAATCGCTTTAGAGTTTTCTCCTTTATAAGCTGACATCGGAATAAACTCATAGAAAATACCGTAATCTAACATCAATAGTAATTCTTTTGAACCATTATTATCTTGTATGGCAAAAAAACCTTCAGAAGCATTATAGATTTCATAATATTGAAAATCCTTTTTAGGGATCAGTTTTTTATACTGTTCTCTATAAGGATTAAAGTTTACGCCACCATGAAAATAAACTTCTAGGTTTGGCCAAACTTCTAAAATATTATCTTTTCCTGTTCGTTCTAAAACTCTGTTTAATAAAACTAACATCCAACTTGGCACACCTATTAAACTGGTAATATTTTCATTAATAGTTTCATCAATAATAGCCTCCATTTTAGTTTCCCATTCAGCCATTAAAGCAACTTCCTGACTTGGAGCAGTACTGTAATCTACCCAAAAAGGTAAATTTCCTGTAATAATTGCAGACAAATCTCCAAAGTAAGAATTGTTGTCTTTGTAAATTTCAGAACTGCCGCCTAATTTTAAGCCCTTACCAGTAAATAACTGTGTTTCTTCATTGTTATTAATGTACAAACACAACATATCTTTACCAGCTTTCATATGGCAATATTCCAAAGCCTCATCACTTACAGGAATAAATTTACTTTTTGCATTTGTTGTTCCGCTAGACTTTGCAAACCATTTTATAGGAGTTGCCCAAAACAAATTTTGTTCGCCTTTTCGACAACGTTCAATTAAAGGTTCTATACTCTCGTATTTTTGAATAGGTACTTTTTTTGTGAAATCTCTATAATTTTTGATAGACGAAAAATGATGTTCTTCACCAAATTCGGTTCTTTTTGCGGAGGCAACTAGCTTTAATAAAAGTTCTTCCTGCACGTCAACAGGGTATTTTAGAAAAAGTTCTATTTGATGCACTCGCTTTTTTAAAAACCAAGAAATTATTGAATTTACAAAGGGTAAAGCCATAGATAAAGTTGCGTTTTTTATGTAAGTTTGTTAAAAGCTAAAAATACTAAAATTTGTTTATGAAATATCAAGGAGTCCTAAAAAAAATGAAAACTGAAAATTTAGATGAAATTCAGTATTATTTAGATATGAATTCTGATTTTTTAAACATGAACCAGTTGTTAAATAAGGAGTTAACGATTCGTTTTGTTACTTACGAATGTCTAAATTGTCATCTAGAAAAAGAAATTTATAGACAAGGTTTTTGTAAATCTTGTTTTTTTGAAATTCCAAATGCTGCAGATTGGATCATGAAACCAGAGTTAAGCAAAGCACATCTAGATATCGAAGATAGAGATTTAGCGTATGAGAAATCTGTGCAATTGAAACCACATATTGTGTATTTAGCAAATTCTAGTAATGTAAAAGTTGGTGTTACACGAAAGCAGCAAGTGCCGACAAGATGGATCGATCAAGGAGCACATGAAGCCATAGAAATTGTAGAAGTACCCAACCGTTATTTAGCGGGGGTTACAGAAGTTGCTCTAAAACAACATGTTGCAGATAAAACAAATTGGCGTAAAATGCTAAAGAATGATATTGAAGATGTAAACCTGATTGAATGGAGAGACAAGCTAAAAGCCTTTATTCCTGAAGAAGCAAAAGAATATTTTATCGAAAACAATTCAGAAACGCATTTAAATTTTCCTGTTAAAAAATATCCAGAAAAACCTAAAAGTTTAAACTTGATTAAAACACCAAATTACATGGGTAAATTAGTCGGTATAAAAGGACAGTATTTAATTTTTGAAGATGAAACTGTTTTTAATGTAAGATCCAATGAAGGTTTGGTCGTTTCTATTGAGGTTTAAAAAAATGGAGCTTCTTTGGAACTCTACATAACTATTTTTATACACAGTCACCTAAAAAAAATGGAGTTTTACAGAGTTGTGTTTAATTTCTTATTCATACAAAAATGAAAAATAATTTACTTAAAGTAGCATTAGCTCAAATTTCTCCAGTTTGGTTAAATAAAGAAAAGACAATTAAAAAAATTGAGAAATCAATTGTAGATGCAGCAAAAGAAAACTGTGAACTTATAGTATTTGGCGAAGCCCTTTTACCTGGTTATCCTTTTTGGATTGCCTTAACAAATGGTACAGAATGGAATTCTAAAACTCAAAAAGAAATTCATGCACATTATGTTCGTAATTCTGTAACGATAGAAAAAGGAGAGTTAGATTCTATTTGTAAATTAGCAAAAGAACATAATATTGCTATTTATTTAGGGATTATGGAACGTGCACAAAATAGAGGTGGTCATAGTATTTATGCTTCTTTGGTTTATATCAATCAAGAAGGAGACATAAAATCTGTACATCGAAAGCTACAACCAACTTATGATGAACGCTTAACTTGGGCGCCTGGAGATGGAAATGGCTTACAAGTCCATCCGCTGAAAGATTTTACTGTTGGAGGTTTAAATTGTTGGGAGAATTGGATGCCTTTACCAAGAACTGCTTTGTATGGTTTGGGAGAAAATTTACACATTGCTGTTTGGCCAGGAAGTGATCATAATACCAAAGACATTACTCGCTTTATAGCAAGAGAATCTCGTTCTTTTGTGATTTCTGTCTCGAGTTTAATGGCAAAATCTAATTTTCCAAGTGATGTTCCATATTATGATGAAATTGTAAAAGATGCTCCAGATATTTTAGCAAATGGAGGTTCTTGTATTGCAGGTCCTGACGGAGAGTGGATTATTGAACCTGTCATCAATAAAGAAGGTTTAATTATTGAAACTTTAGATTTTAATAGGGTTTTAGAAGAGCGTCAAAACTTTGATGTTGTTGGACATTATTCTAGACCAGATGTCACCAAGTTGCATGTAAATAGAGAAAGACAAAGTACAGTTTCTTATGATGATTAAAAAGCATTTCGACAAGTTCAATATGATATTTTGTATTTTTAATTATTTTTGCACGAAGATTTTTGTTGCCTTTTGTGAATACAGGAGCAATAATTAATAAGATGAAATTAACCTTTCTAAGATACGTTCTACACCAAAGTCATCATTACTTTCTGTTAAATGTCTTGCTAGCTTTTTAATATCAGGATGTGCGTTTTTCATTGCGAAGCTAAAGTCAGCTTCTTGCATCATTTCAATGTCATTATGGTAATCACCAAAAACCATAGTTTCTTCTTTGGTAACATTTAAAATTTTTTGAACTTCTCTTAAAGCATTTCCTTTATTGGCTTTTTTGTCAGAAATATCCAACCAGTTTTGACCAGAAACTTTGAGTAAAACTTCATTGTTTAAGTGCTTAATTACAGGGTAAATAAATTCTTCAGAAGAATTAAAATGATAAATAGCAATTTTAAATACAGGAGTGGTTTTAGGAACTTCCATTAAGTTTTCTACCACTTTAAAACTATGATAATATTCTTGAAATAATCTAATAAAACGGTCATCTTTACTTTCTATAAAGGCAGCATTATTACAACAGAGCACCATGTTCGCTCCTTTAATTTCTCTTAAAATAGGGATTAGTTTTAATACTTTTTCAGGCTTTAAAAAATTGGAAAGAAATACTTCGTCACCCTTTTTGGCAACGCCACCATTTTCCGCAATTACATAAATATCATTTTTTATTGTTGAAAGCTTATCCACAATACTGTTGTGTTGTCTTCCACTGGCAGCACAAAAATGAATGTTACGTTTTTTGAGTTCTTTAAAAAGTGTAAAAAATTGTTGGCTAACTTCACCTTTAGAGTTTAGCAAAGTGCCATCCATATCAGAAACTACTAACTTTACTTTCGAAAAATCAATCATTATTATCTAGTAGAATCTCTAATTACTAAATCAGTTGTAATTACTTTAATAATAGTTTCTGTATGCTTCTTTTCCAATTTATCAATTAAAACTTTTGCAGCAGCTTCACCCATTTGTTCTCCGTGTTGACTAATCGTTGTCATTTTAGGACTAGAGTGTCTTGCCAAAATTCCATTAGAAAATGCAATTACAGATAAATTTTTAGGTATTTCAAGACCAGTTTTTAAGCCCGCCTTCATTGCTGCAACTGCAGCAGATTCTCCAGTTGTAATTACACTATCAATTTTATTTTTATTAAAAACAGGAATCAAAATAGATTCATATTCTTTGTAATCTTTATCTAGAATGTTAACAACAAGATTCTCATTAAAAGGCAAACCTACATTTTCTAATCCTTTTTTGTATCCTAAAAAACGTTGCTCACCTATGTGTAAATTACTTAAAGTAGATACAAATGCAATATTTCTGTGACCAGTTTTGTGTAAGTATTCAACGGTATTTAAAGCACCATTAAAGTCATCAGTAATAATTTTATCACAATCTATTGTTTTTGCAACTCTATCAAACATTACAATTGGCGTACCATTTTCTATCGTTTCTTTAAAGTGATTAAATTCTTGTTTAAGTTCAGTTTCTTTAGACATAGAAAGTATAAAACCATCGATACTTCCGTTAGAAAGCATTTCTATAATTTCAACTTCTTTGTTGTGTGATTCATTAGAAATACAAGCGATAACTTTGTAACCTCTTTCTAAAGCGGTTTTTTCTATTCCTTTAAAGACTTGTGCAAAGAAATATTTTAACATTGTTGGAATTATAATTCCAATTGTTTTGGTGCTTCTGTTTTTTAAACTTAACGCATTAAAATTAGGCTTATAGTTCTTCTCTTTAGCATATTTTTGAATTTTTTCTTTGGTCGCTGCACTAATTTCATAGCTATCATTCAGCGCTTTAGAAACAGTAGAGATAGAAACATTAAATTCTTTTGCAATATCTTTTATCGTAAGCTTCTTCATATAAACAAAATTAGGGACCAAGGTATAAAAATATAAGGACTCCCTTTTTAATAAATTATTAAATTATCAATTTTTTTACGCTTGATTTTTTTATTTCATAAATTAGAAAGGAAAATACAATCAAATATTCAAGAAAAACAAACCATAAATTTTCTTCCCAAGGAGAATTTGAATAGGCTTGATAGCTTAAAATTACGACTAAACTCCATATAATTGGGAATTTGTATTTAGTAAAAACCGATAAAATTATTGGAGTTGCTAAATACCAAGGATGCACAGTTGTAGCTATAAAATAATAAAAACATAAGCCAAATAATAATGCAGTTATTAGCTGAATTTCTGTTTTATTTTTTCTGAAAAAGGTAATAATTATTAAAAAAATAATTGTTAAAAAGGGTGTGATTTTTCCAATAATTGCAATTTCATTCCAACCTCTAAAAAGGTAACCGACTTCTCTAAAAAAGTAGTAAAAGCTTGCATTGAATTCAAAATCACCAAACCACAGACCTACCGAACTTATGTATTTTGTAATTAATTCTGATGAATAAAAAGGAAGGAATAGAACGATTGTAGTTGCTATAATAACTGCGTAAAAAGCAAATAACTTTGTCAGTCCGGTGAAGTACGGAATCCATAATAATGTTTTTTTAGATTGCCTTTCATTAGAGGTAGCAAACCATTGATAAAATAAGGGTAAAAATAACAAAGGAATTAATTTTATAGAAATAGAGCAAGCAATTAAAATTGCAGCCAAAACCCATTTTTGTTCGAATAATTTGTACAATCCCCAAATAAGAAATAACAACATTACAGGCTCAAAATGCAAATTTCCTGTCATCTCAATAATGATAAAAGGATTTAAAACATACCAAAAAATATTTTTTACAGGAAGCTGAAGTTTCTCTAAAATCCTTTTTCCGAAGTAAAGAATTCCAATATCAGCAAGTATAATAATTAATCTTAAAACAATAATAGATCCAAAAACACTTTTACTAGAAACCAATGCAGCAATTAAAAAACATAATTGATTTAATGGTGGATAATTTGTG
>FUWD012815648.1_pt1 | contig 26175 bp, 19 predicted proteins | sample 1063281 | NCBI WGS metagenome assembly FUWD01 (sample SAMEA79048168, study PRJEB19326) | metagenome | biome: marine | reverse complement strand
GAGAGCTATATTATCCTACAGGAGTCTCGTATACTATTATTATACTGTATCAGTAACCACGACTCCTTTCAATTTATATGAACCCCAAACCAGAGGAACGGACATTATGGCAAGAGGCATCAATAAAGTTATCCTTATAGGCAACCTTGGAAGCGACCCCGAAGTTCGTCAGATTCCATCCGGCCAGACGGTGGCCAATTTCAATCTAGCAACCTCCGACAGCTTCAAGGACAGCAGCGGGAACATGCAAGAGCGGACAGAGTGGCACAGGATTGTTGTATGGGGAAGGTTGGCTGAAATCTGTGGCCAGTATCTTAAGAAAGGCCGTCAGGTCTATCTGGAAGGGCGCATACAGACCCGCAGCTGGGACGACCAGAAAACCGGCGAAAAGAAATATGCTACCGACATTGTCTGCAGCGAGATGCAGATGCTCGGTGGACAGGGCGGCAGTGGCGGCGGTAGCTACGGCGACACAGGCCAGCAGCAGGGAAACACCGCAGCGCAGCCTCAGGCACGCCCGCAGCAGAACTACCAGGCGGTACCCTCTCCGGCGCCTCAGGCCCCAGCCGAACCGATGATTGAAAACGACAAGGACGACCTCCCCTTCTGAGTCTTGAATTATCCTTAACATGTTGAGGGGTGCCCCGGAAAAAGGGCGCCCCGAAGTGCACCCTTGAAGCTGATGGAGACACTGAAGAAAACCATTCTTGCCGGAAAACTCTCGCCGGTCTATTTTTTTCACGGCCCTGAAAGCTATCTCAAAGAAGAGTTCACCGCCATGATACGGTCGGCGGCATTCCCTTCGGAAGAAGAAGCTACCTGCAACACCCATGTCATCTACGGCCCCGACATCACCCCAGGCGATCTTGTTGCAAAGGCCTCGGAGTACCCGATGTTCTCCCCAAAGCAGCTAATTATTGTCCGGCAGTTTGAAAAAATCAAAAAACCACCATCGAAAGAGCTGCAGAAACAGCACGATGAGAAGCTCGCCAGCTACATGAAAAGCCCGGCAGAGTTCACCATTCTGGTGCTCGACGCCGAACAGCTCGAAAAAAAGGATGCCGAAAAAAAACCATTCAGCACCCTCAAACCATTCCGCCACGACTTCCCGCTCATCAAGACCCCCGACCTGTTCGCCACCGCGCGGGCACACGAGGCTGGATGGGAATTCGAACCCGACGCCCTCAAGGCCTTTACCGCCTACATACAGCCCTCATCAAGGGAAATATGTCAGGAGATTGAAAAAATGATGACCTACGCATCATCGCGCAGTGGCGAAAAGAAATTCACCGCGGCAGATGTGTACGAATGCGTCGGCATTTCGAAAACATACAATGTCTTCGAACTCGAAAAAGCAGTTGCCGGCAGGAACCTGCGCCTCTCAAGCGGCATATCGCTGATGATCATGGACCGCGAAGGACAGAAGGAAGGGCTCAGCAACATTGTCCGCTACCTCACAACATTCTTCATACGGGTCTGGAAACTCTCGCAGCCAGAAGTTCGCGCCATGTCTCAGTCTGACATGGCAAAAATTCTGGGCATGTATGGAAAACAGGAGTACTTCGTAAAAAACTATCTGGCCTACACCCGTTCATTTTCACCCTCACAAACCAGCCGGGCGCTTCTGGCACTCAAAGAGACAGATGCCGCACTCAAAGGTCTTCTCCCCTACGGCGACGAAAAATTCCTCCTCCTCCGCCTCATGCAGCAGCTCATTTGTTGAACCTCGAAGCCACCATTTTAGAACGGTACCTTCACCCCCGCCTCAACTGTATGCGTGAATGAAGCCGCTGAACCCGAAGCAAGGAGCGTTCCCGCCTTCACCCAGTACACCGCATCGAATATGCCGCCGGCACGGTTGCCGATGGTGAGGCTGCCGCCGAAGCGGAACTGGTCCCCTGAGGTCTCCAGAGTAACATCCGTTTCCGGATACCACACACTGTTGAGGGGACTCGGGTCGAACCGGACCGTCCCTTCCGCCACCAGATACCATCCGGGACGGTCCGTATTGAGCACAAGGGCCAAACCGCCAATTCCCATCAGCCGGTCGTCGTCATCCACAACCAGCTGTCCTGTTGTCATAGGGGCAAGGCGGAACCCGTCGACATGCCGCCAGAGCCCCTGCACCCTCGGTGAGAGCGCCACCCCGAAACCGAGAGGCAGCTGCACTTCGCACTCTGCCGACACCATCCGGCTCCCCGTGCGACACTCTCCGCCTGCGAAGCCTCATGGCGCACATCAAGTTCGTGGAGCCCCAAAACAGCAGCCACTTCAAAACGGTACATACCCGGACGCCCGACGAAGCCATATATCCCTCCCGAGTAAAAGGTCCCCTCCAGCTCTCCGAGAGCCTTCCCCGCAGGGGTCGACACGCTGCCCGTCTCTGTCCCGGTTCCCGCAAAAAAACCAGCGCCGTATAAGAGTTTCCCGGAACGCCGGTACAGCATATCCCACCCAAGCTGCACGAACCGGAAGCCGCCCTCGGCAATACTCGCCGCATCACCCGAAAGCTCATCCCTATTCCACGACTCGCCCGCTCTGGCCCATCCCCCTCCAATTTCCGGAAAAACCCCCTCTCCGCCACCATAGGCCCTCCTCTCTGGAAACCGGGGAACCGAAGACTCAATCGGCCCGGCAAGGAACGGCATGAGGGCCTGCGCCATCACCGCCTCATCATCCAGACCCGTCACCCCATAATACCAGTCAGTCGCACCCGTTGTTCCGTCCGCTACCACCGATACTCCTGCGCGGTAAGGGCCGTAATCAGTAGGGTCCACAACAGCAAACGCATCCTCCGCCACCACACTCTCCGTATGGACCAGAAGCGAAGGCTCAGCCGACGCCAGCTCAGTAATCGAAGGCGCTACGCTGAGCAGCAGAGTCGTAGTTCCAGAGACCGCGCCCGACACCGCCAAAAGATCCGCACTCCCCGCACCACACACATCCAGCCCCACCGAGCCCCCTCCCGTATAGCTGCCGTCCACCGAAAGGGAGCCCCCGGCGTTCCCGTCCCGTAACTCAACGAGACCACCGTTCAAGAGACTCCCCGCAATCCGGTCACCGCGCCCCGCACCGCTCGCCCGAAGCACCGCCCCCTCAAGCACCGAGACCTCTCCGGAAAACAACCCGAGCGCATCCATACCCACCGACGAGCCCGATCCTACATCAAGATGCTCCCACCCCTGCATGGCACCCGAAAACGCACCGTTCCATCCACTGAACACAAGATGGTCGTCCCCGGTCCCGCCAAGAAGCTGCGGCACACCCGAAATATCCGCCGTCCCACTGAGGGTCAGAACATCGTCCCCATCGCCAAGATAGACGCCACCGATCAAGACAGCCCCGCTTCCGAGCTCCACCCTGTCCACCCGACCCTGCGTATTGTCGGTGAAGCCGCCAACCCCATCAAACTTCCCCGAACGGATGGCATACGCGGACGCACCCGTAGCAGTGAGCGTCCCGGTGACATTGAGGTTCATTGAATTCCACACCAGAACCGCAGCTGAAGCCCCACTTGAGGAAGCAATCACCGACCCTGATATTGCCGCAGCATCCGACAATGTTGCACCATACAGCGTACTGCCGGTAACATAGATGCCTGCCGCATCTGTTCCAGCTGCGGAAGCGACAATGCTCCCTGACACCTCTCCAATAAGGTTGACGCCTGAATCAGCACTGATGCCATAGGCTGCATTCCCCGCAATGGCAGTAGCATTGATTGTTCCCGAAAGGTCTCCTCCAACATTCAACCCACCTCCAAGATTCAAGCCATACGCGTCATGATCTCCAGCTGTAGCCGTAATGACTCCTCCAAGATCTCCCGTGATGGTTAGTCCGCTACTGGAATAAAAGCCCGATGCATTATAGATACCCGCCGTAGCCGTTATCGCCCCTGTAATACTTCCATCAATAAGCGCTCCATTTTTTGAATACAGCGCACTTGCCCCCCTTGTCCCGGTTGTGGAAGCAACACTACCAGAGACATCGCCGTTTATGACAAGCGACTTATCAGATCTGATTCCATATGCATACTGAGTTTCTGCCTCAACTGAAATCGTCGATGCAAAACCACCATCCAGTACAAGTTTATCAGTCGAACGCAAAACGGAAATAAGCGACGATGCGCTGGCCGACAGCACCACCGATTCGGGGACGGCAATTTCAGTTGGCGCATCCCATTTAAAGAGACTAGTGTTATACTTCCCTCCCGAAACACTAACCCCTCCAGCAGGAGCTTCAAAGGAGACATTCCCTGTCAGCACAGGCAAAACACTGCCAAGAGTCACCGTCCCTGTGGAAAACCTGATAACATTGTCCGTTTCGCCAGAAGCATTCACATCAAGAACCACCTGACGCAGTGAACCAGCTCCGCTGTCGGCGGGAGAGCTCACCACAAACTCCGCCGCACTGGCGTTATCATAAAAACAGAATCCAAGAAAAAGAAGAAGCCGCAGGACACGCCTGTTCATACACAATCTCTTTTTTCAGGGTGAAGATACCCATCAGGCCGCCCCTAGGGGAGAAGCCCTTATCGGAAAGGCACCGAAAACTTGTCGTTTCAATATAAGAGGATCGATACCTGATCAAAAAAAGCATAAGGCTCCCCGATACACTGATGGTGCAGGGAGTGATTCAGGCCGGAAATGCGGCGTATTGACAGAGAAACATTACAACAGTCCCTGCCCCCGAGCCCAGGCAATGGTACCGGCAACTCCCTCTTCCGGACTGATGAGGGAAGTGAACCCAAGCTCCTCCGTCGCCCTTCGAGGAGAAGAGACCCAGTAATCCTGAAGAAGCTCAACAGCCTTGTCGCGATTGAGGATGGACGCTTTGCCCATAAGTGATGCAGCACCGCCAACCAGCGCTCCAAGGAACACCACAGCCGGTGCCGGCAGCGAAACCCGGAACACCCTCCCGAACCCGAGCACGGGACGGGCAGCCGACACTACATCATTCCATGACCATGGTGCAGAAGAAGTAATATTATAGATGTGGCCTGCGGCCCTTTCAGAGCGCGCGGCAACCATAATACCCCTAACCAGATCGTCCACATGGATCATGCTGAAGCGCTGGCGCCGGGCGTTACCGGCAGAGATCAGGAACCCCTTCCCAAGCATCTGGAACACCTGTAGCACATCACGGTCACCGGGGCCATATACCGCCGGCGGCCTGACGACGGTTACAGGAATATCCCCGGCGAACCGAAGCGCGGCAACCTCCCCCCGAAGCTTGCTCCGGCCATAAGCACTCACCGGGTGAGGCGTGTCCGATTCAGCAACACCCAGAGTACCCTCAGAAGCCGGCCCGGCAGCCGCAAGTGACGACACCAGAACAAAACGCCCAAGCTTCGGGTTATGCTCCCGAACGGCCTCAAGCAGGTTCTGAACAGGCAGCACATTGCCTCCGTCAAAAGCCACTTCATCAACCGCCTTTGTCACCCCTGCAAGATGGATGATGCGATCCACCCCCGTAACGGCACGCCCAAGCGCATTCGGGTCGTCAAATCCCCCCCTGACCTCCTCCACGCCCGCAGCCAAATCACGCCGGAGGCTTCCGGGACGCAGAAAAACCCGAAGCTTCTCACCCGAAAGCGAGGGATGACGAAGAAGGCGCCTGCCGATAAATCCGGTTGAGCCCGTTACCAGTAATGTTTCACCCATAGATCTTCGCTCCGTTTCCTGCTGTTCCGCCCCGCCAGCAGAAAAAGCGGAGCTCGTTATGAACAGAAAAAATAAAAAATTTCATACATTTCGGTTTCTGGGCAACATAGCCCCCCGTAGCTATTAAAACGGCCACCCAAAAAAAATGGTCGGCCGCAACCAAAGAGAATTCCCAGCTCCCCTGCAGCAGCTGAAGCTAAATGTACATTACTGTGGAGAAACCGAAAGATCTGTTCAAAAAATGTTTTGACTTCACCCTTGCCGATGAAGTAAAGGCACAGGGAGTCTATCCATTTTTCCACCCCATAGATGAAACCGAAGGGCCTGTTGTCTCCTTTGGAGGACGCAAGCTGGTCATGGCCGGCTCCAACAACTATCTCGGCCTCACCGCCAACCCCAGGGTAAAAGATGCATCCATTGCCGCAATCCGTAAATACGGAACCAGCTGCAGCGGATCGCGCTACATGACTGGCACGGTCAACCTGCACATAGAACTTGAAGAACAGCTGGCCGACTTTTTTGAAAAAGAAAGCTGCCTTCTCTTCAGCACAGGCTACCAGACCGGCCAAGGCATTATCCCCACGATCGTGCAGCGCGGCGAGTACCTTGTTTCCGATCGCGACAACCATGCAAGCCTTGTTGCCGCCGCCATTATGGCTCAGGGAGCGGGTGCCAACCTTGTCCGCTTCAACCACAACAACATGGACGACCTGGAGCGGGTTCTCCAGAAAATTCCCGAGAATGCGGGCCGGCTTATCGTTGTTGACGGAGTCTTCTCCGTATCAGGTGAAATTGTTGACCTGCCCCGCCTTGTTGCACTCGCAAAAAAATACAACGCCCGCACTGTTATTGACGACGCACACGCCGTAGGAGTAATCGGAAAAGGCGGCAGGGGCACTCCGTCCGAATTCAACCTCGTCAACGAAGTGGACCTCATGATGGGTACCTTCTCCAAAACCTTCGGTTCGCTCGGAGGCTATGTGGTGGGCGAAGACAAGGTCATTGACTACATTAAGCACAATGCCTCATCGCTCATCTTCAGCGCTTCACCCACACCGGCAAGCGTGGCAGCAGTACTGGTTTCGCTCCAGATTATCCGCGATGAACCCGAACTCATGACCCGACTGGTTGAAAACACCGACTATGTCCGCCAGGAGCTGCTCAAAGCAGGATTCAGGCTCATGCCATCGCGAACAGCAATTGTCACCGTACTCATCAGCGACCAAATGAAGACCCTCGTCTTCTGGAAAAAGCTCTTTGACGCCGGCGTCTATGTCAACGCCTTCATCCGTCCCGGCGTCATGCCAGGACACGAAGCACTGCGCACCAGCTTCATGGCCACCCACGAAAAAAAGCACCTCGACAAGGTCATCACAGAGTTCTGCACCATAGGCAAAGAACTCGGCGTTATTTGACAAGGAAGAACAGCCAAAAGTCATCCAGTACTATACTATTTCAAAGCCCCCGGCTCCAACCGGGGGTTTTCTGTTTACATCCGAAAGAGTGCGGAAACTGCCGGAATTTGCAAGTATCCTTCTTTTTTGTATACATTTATCAGTTACAAGAATGTGAATTCATTCCATGAGTTCATTTCTGTTATTTAACAACCACACAACACACAACCATGAAATCAACCAAGGCACGGGCAGCCTCGCTTGCCCGTTTCGTAACGGCAGCATGGCTTATGCTGGCGTTTCTGGTACCGCTGACTTCGTACGGCGCAGATACCGGAACAGTTACAGGAAGGATTACAGACAAGGCAGACGGTGAAGGCGTGTATGGCGCATCCGTCACCCTGAACGGCACCACCATCGGTACCGCAACAGATTTGGACGGGAACTTCACCCTCAAGAATGTACCCGCAGCACCACAGAAAATCTCAGTATCCATAGTAGGCTACGGCCCAACCTCGCAGGCGGTCACCGTCGGCGCAGGCCAGACAGCCACAGCCAACATCACCCTCTCCCAGACCACCATTATGGCCTCGGAAGTTGTGGTTGGAGCGGCCATGTATGAGCAGGACAGGCTCGATGTGCCCGTCACGGTCAATGTGGTTACAGCCAAGCAGATAAAGGAAGAGCCAAATCCTACACTTGACGAAGTGATTGAAGATGTACCCGGCGTCGTAGTAACCCGCTCCGGCGGAACTTCGTCATCAAGCATGCAGATCCGCGGTTCGAACAACTTCAACGGTGGTGGCATAGGCACCAGAGTTCAGGCACATTATGACGGCTTCCCGATCAACGCCCCCGAATCGGGTGAGGTTGTCTGGCAGTCCATCAACATGAACGACGCCGACAAGGTTGAGGTGCTGAAAGGATCTGCAGCTACTCTTTACGGCTCAGGCGCAATGGGGGGCGTGGTGAATGTCAGCGGCCATATGCCTGAAAAGTTTGAAGTCAGGGCAGGTTCAAGCATCGGCTTCTACGACAAGGTCGACGGCATTGCCGACGGCAGCTACCGCGACGGCAACACCCCAGTATTCTGGAACAACTATGTAGGCATCGGCAACAAGGATGGAAAATGGACCTATGATGTCATCTACTCGCACAGCGACGACGACGGCCACAGGGAGAATGCCCACAACTACCTGAACGATGTCAAACTGAAAGCACGGTACGACATTGACGCAACCCAGTACCTGCAGCTGAGCAGTTTCTACACTTCGACTGTTGGCGGGTATGCGTATAACTGGGGATATAACACTGACACGCCTGCTTTCACATTTAAGCCCATAGATGGCATGGCGTATGATGTTTACAGGACATTCAGCGGAACGTTTACAGAACCATCTTCTACCATATACGACAAAACATACGACGAAATATATACCGACGATCTCATCAAAAGGAAGAATGCCCTTATCGGTCTGAATTATGTCAACATGCTGAGCGACAAACTCTCACTTGACACAAGGCTGTATTACACCTACAACTCGACCCGGTACGAATACAACAATACCGATGCCAACCAGATATATCCGACAGGCGGCGGTTACCGTACATCTATAGGCACATCTCCTGATGGGCCCGCATACCCAAGCGTCAGGGTTCCCGGCCAGTTCAACGAAACCGGAAGCCACCGCTACGGCCTTGGCACAAAGCTTGACTGGAAACTGAACGACAAACATCGCCTACTCTTTGGCATAGACGGCAACATGGTCGACACCAGAACAACACAGATTGCTCCAGAGTACCCTGTGGTGGGAGAGTTCAACAACATCCAGGAACGAAACATCGCCGCCTTCGTGCAGGATGAGTGGAAAATCACCGATAAGCTGACTTCGCTGATGTCCGTTCGCTACGACTGGAGCGGGATTGATGCCGACGAGGCATGGACAACCGCCACGACGAAAGTGGACCTGAACAACAAGTCGGTTGACGCATTCAGCCCTCGCGTTGCACTGAACTACCGAGCAACGGACGACATGGCGCTGCGTGCTTCATGGGGACAGAGCTTCCGGGCTCCGACACTCTACGAACGATTCATCCGCGACGCAGGTATCTTCATCGGCACGCCGAACCCTGATCTCGATAAGGAGACCATGACCGCCTATGAAATCGGCGTGTTCAAGCAGTTCGGTGACAGGGTGTCACTTGATATCGCAGGATTCATCAACGATTACGACGACCTGATCGAGTCGGAAATCAATTCAGCGGAAAGTACCTTTGAATACAAGAACATCACCAAGGCAAGAATCTGGGGCATAGAAACAAATCTGAATGTGCGCCCGGTTGATGATGTGAGCGTGAATCTCGCATACACTTACATGAATGCCAAGAACAAGTCCTACAAGGCCGGAGAAAGCGCAACAAACGACGCAAATCCCGATCCTGAATGGCTTCCCTACCGCCCCGAGCACACGGCATCTGCTGGTGTAACATGGAAAGCGACCAAAGCTCTCGGCCTGAATGTAAACGGACGGTATGTAGGCAAGTACAAAGCGATCACCAACTTCACCAACACCGAGGGAACCGATTATCCCGGCGACTTCGTGGTGTTCAATCTTGGTGCGAAGTATAAAATCAACGACAACTTCACGACATCATTCCTCTGCAACAACCTGCTGAACAGGGAGTATGAAGAGGTCGTCTGGTTCCGCGCTCCGGGCCGCAGCTTCGTGGTGGGAGTTGACTTTACATACTAAACTCTGCATCAGGGGAACCGTAAGGGGCCCCGCGCAGTTCTAAAAAGCCAGCCCTTCTCTTTGGAGGGCTGGCTTTTTAACTGTTGGCAATCGTCACGGGATTTTGTTACATTTTACATTCCCGTAAATCCACATTCACAGCACATCTTCAGTTTATCTTTATGCACGATAAAATCAGAATCGCCGCTATTGTCGGGATGGAGCAATGCAACCTGCGGGTCTGGCGCGAAGTCAGTGAACAGATTTCCGCCCACGCAGAACTTACACAATGGACTGACCAGGACCTCGAACACCAGAACCCCGAAGCAGCCGAAGCAATCAAAAATGCTGACTGCGTTTTCACCACACTTATCCAGTTCAAGGGACAGGCTGACTGGCTTGAAGAACAGCTTGCGAAGTCGAAGGTGAAAACCATTTTCGCATACGAGTCGATGCCCGAGGTAATGCAGATGACGAAGGTGGGCAACTATGTGGTGTCTGGAGACGGTGGCGGCATGCCCGACATTGTCAAGAAAGTTGCCAAAATGCTGGTGAAGGGACGCGATGAAGATGCGCTCTATGGCTACATGAAGCTGCTGAAGATCATGCGGACCATGCTGCCGCTGATTCCAAAAAAAGCAAAGGATTTTAAAAACTGGATGCAGGTATACACCTACTGGATGCATCCGACCGCAGAGAACCTCGCCGGGATGTTCAACTACATCATGGCCGAGTACTTTGAAGTGAGCGTGAAGGCCGAGAAGGTGCAGGAAGTTCCCACCATGGGCTTCTACCACCCCGACGCTCCCGAATACCTGAAAGATTTGCACCAGTACGAAAAGTGGCTGCACAAACGCGACAAAGCCTCCGTAAAACGGCGCAACATCGCCATGCTGTTCTTCCGCAAGCACCTGCTTCAGGAAAAAGAATATATCGACAACACCATCCGCGCCATTGAGTCCCGCGGGCTCAACCCCCTACCGGTGTTCGTAATGGGTGTTGAAGGCCATGTAGCCGCAAGAGAGTGGTTCACCCACGCAAATGTGGACATGCTCATCAACATGATGGGATTCGGTTTTGTGGGCGGCCCTGCCGGTGCCACCACCCCGGGAGCCTCAGCTGCTGCTCGCGACGAAATTCTCCACAAGATTGACGCACCCTATGTGGTTGCCCAGCCGCTCTTCATACAGGATATCAACTCCTGGAAGAAAGAGGGCGTGGTGCCGCTTCAGTCGGCCATGACCTACTCCCTGCCCGAAATGGATGGAGCAGTGTGCCCTGTGGTGCTCGGCGCCATCAAGGACGGCCGTCTGCACACAGTGCAGGACCGTCTCGACCGCCTCTCCCTTATTGCAAAGAAGTTCTCGGACCTCCGCCACATGCCCAACAGCGAGAAAAAAGTCGCCTTTGTGGTGTACGATTATCCTCCCGGAATGGGCAAAAAGGCAAGTGCCGCTCTGCTTGATGTCCCCAAGAGCATCTTCATCATGCTCCAGAAAATGAAGGCTGAGGGCTACAATGTCGGCGAACTGCCCGAATCGCCTGAAGCAATGCTTGAAATGCTCGACCGCGCCACCGATTATGAAATACAGGCGCACGAGCAGGACAACTTCTCAATCGACCGCGAAGTGTTCAACCGCATCACCACAGACCGTGAGCGCGAGCGCATTGAAGGCCGCTGGAACGGTTTCCCGGGCGACATCGTCCCCGTCGGCACCGACAAAGTCTTTATTGGCGGTGTAGAGTTCGGCAATGTGTTTATTGGCGTGCAGCCCCGCCTCGGCATTCAGGGCGATCCCATGCGCCTGCTCTTCGACAAGGAGAACACACCGCACCACCAGTACATAGCCTTCTACCGCTGGATCAGCCGCGAGTTCGGAGCCAATGCAATGGTGCATGTAGGCATGCACGGCACCGTGGAATGGATGCCCGGCCTGCAGCTTGGCGTCACCGGCGACTGCTGGCCCGATGCGCTGCTCGGCGAGGTTCCGCACTTCTACATATACCCCATCAACAACCCGAGCGAGGCGAACATTGCCAAACGCCGCGGCTATGCGACCATGATTTCGCACAACATCCCCCCGCTTGCCCGTGCCGGCCTTTACAAGGAGCTGCCCGCATTCAAGGAGATGCTGAACGACTACCGCGAGCGCGGTCTGGAAAAAATTGTTGATGTTGAAATGGAAGAAGCCATTATCGACAAGGCACAGCAGCTCAACCTCACCGACGACTGCCCGAGAATTGAGGGTGAAGCGTTCCAAGAGTACATCAGCCGCCTCTACACCTACATGATGGAGCTTGAGGGCCGACTGATATCCAACTCGCTGCATGTGTTCGGTGAAACACCCAAGCTTGACACACAGGTAACCACCATCACCGAGTACCTGAAGGTGCGCGGCAATGAGAGGTCACTTCCCTCCATCATTCTCAGTGCCATTGGTGAAAACGGGACCTACGCCGACTACGCAACCCTTGCCACCCGCGCAAGGAAAGGCGAAGAGGCTGCCATGAAGGTACGCGAAACCGTGGACGGCCACACCCGCGACTTCATTGCTGAAACCATTTTCAAAAATGGCAATCCGGCAACCGTGTTCAATACCCTGACAGGTGGAGCCAAAGTGACCAAAGAGATGGCCGAAGCCATGAACGAGTCGCTGAAAGAGGGACTGGCCATGAAGAACGCCCTTGAGGACAACGACAATGAGATGAAGAGCTTCCTCCATGCCCTTTCCGGAGGCTACCTTCCCTCCGGCCCTGGAGGCGACCTTGTGCGCGACGGAGCAGGCATTCTGCCGACCGGCCGCAACATTCACGCCATTGACCCCTGGCGTATCCCTTCCGAACTGGCGTTCAAGCGCGGCAAGCAGATTGCCGACAGCATCATAGCCCGCCATACGGAAGAGAACAACGGCGAATATCCAGAAAGCATTGCCCAGGTACTCTGGGGCCTCGACACCATCAAGAGCAAGGGTGAAGCGGTCGCAGTCATCATCCACCTGATGGGCGCCGCACCAGCCTACGACGCGCAGGGCAAAATCAGCCACTACGCCCTCATTCCTCTTGAAAAGCTCGGACGGCCCAGAATTGATGTGCTCATCCAGATCAGCTCCATCTTCCGCGACACCTTCGGCGTGCTGGTAGACCATCTCGACAAGCTGGTGAAAGATGCAGCCAAAGCGGATGAGACGCATGAGATGAACCACATCAAAAAGCATGTGGACATTGCCATGGAGAACGGCGCTGACTTCGAAGCAGCAACCTCGCGCCTCTTCACACAGGCTCCCGGCTCATACGGTTCACAGGTAGAGGAACTGGTTGAGGATTCAGCGTGGGAAACAGAGCAGGACCTCGACGACATGTTTGTCAAACGCACCGGCTTCGCCTATGGCGGCAACCGCTACGGCGACCGCAGACCGAGATCCTCAAAGGGCTTCTCGGAACAGTGGACCGCGTGGTACAGCAGGTCGACTCCGCAGAGTTCGGCATTTCCGACATCGACCGTTACTTCTCATCCTCCGGAGCGCTGCAGCTCTCCGCCCGCCGCCGTAACCCCAAGGGCGACAATGTAAAGCTCAACTATGTGGAGACCTTCACTGCCGATGTGAAGATTGACGACGCCGACAAGGCGCTGAAGGTGGAGTTCCGTACCAAACTGCTCAACCCGAAATGGTTTGACACCATGCTGGAGCAGGGCCACAGCGGCGCAGCGGAAATCAGCAACCGATTCACCTACATGCTCGGCTGGGACGCCGTTACCAAAGGCGTGGATGACTGGGTTTACAAAGAAGCCGCCGAAACTTACGCCTTCGACCCAAAAATGCGCGACCGCCTTATGAAGGCAAACCCCAAGGCGTTCAAGAACATTGTGGGCCGCATGCTTGAGGCCAGCGGACGCGGCATGTGGAACGCGGACCCCGACATGATCGACAAGCTTCAGGAAATCTACAGCGATCTTGAAGACCGTCTTGAAGGCATTGAGGTCTGAACGAAAGGTACTCTCATATGAGAAGCGAGCCATAACGAAAAGCACGGTCCACAGCCGTGCTTTTCGCATTTCATGATCCGTTTGATATATTTCAGTCAAACTTGGGCACAAATGAGGGAACACAGCACCACCATATTCCGCCGCTTCTGGCGACTCGTTGAGGTACTGCTCTTCTTTGTAGTTTCCGTTGTCGGGTTTGCGCTGATCGGAAAAACCTCATCGCTCGCCAGCAAAGCCAAGGAGAGATCCCGAACCCATACAGCCGCACCGCCTCAAACATCATGGGAAAATACAGTCGCGTTTTTTCTCAGCGGGAATACGACCGTCCTGCAGCTCATCACCGGCACAAAGTCCCACAGGGCAGATAACACACAAAGCGCCACACACCGCGCACCGCATTTTCCGCAGACAGTTCTCTCATTGCCGCAATACATGAACGAAGCATATGCAACAGCCTTCAGAACGCTGCTCTCGCATAACGCCACGCTCCAGCCCCGAAGCCTCTTTCAGCAAAGCCCCGTGCTTTTGATCTGATACCCAATCTCCTCTCTCCGCTGTATTCCAACATCATCCAAGCCGACAGAACCGGTTTCTGACGGCACCCATTTTTTTGACAGGCTGTGCACCCTATGCATTTTGTGTTCCTGACCATGGAGGCCACCAACAACAGCGCACTGAAAGCTGCAGCCGCTGCATTGAATGCACGGCACGGCACCGGCCTGGAGGTATCGATCTTCAGCCTTGGCCTCCATAACAGCCCGGAGCTCTGGAACACCCTTTCCACTGCACTGCCCGCCGCCGACTTTGTTTTCGGCTCCATGCTCTTCAGCGAAGAGATTGTACGGCCGCTTGAAAAGCTTCTCCAGCCGCTCACCTGCCCGGTATGCATGATTACCAGCAATCCGGCGCTGGTCAACGAAACTCGGCTCGGCAAATTCTCACTCAGGAAAGCAAAAGAAGAGGAGAGTAGCCCTCCCGGATTATTCCGCCAGTGGACCGCAAAGCTCAAGCCAAAACACAGCCATGGGGAGAGCCAGCGGCAGCTGTCGCTTGTACGCAACCTCAGCAAGGTGATGAAGCACATCCCGGGACGGGCGCGCGACATCCATACCTTTATTGCCGCGCACCAGTTCTGGTCAACGGCTCAAGAGAAAACATGGAGCGCTTTCTCGCTCTGCTTGTTGACCGTTACGCAGAGGGCTGGAAAGGGAAACTGCCGCAGGAAGATCCGATTTTCTACCCCGATGCCGCACTCTGGCACCCCGCTGCGGAACAAGAGTTTCTCACCGCTGCCGACTTCCTGAAGTGGCAGAAAAAACAGAAACGCAATTTCACCAAAGGGCCGGTCGCCATTCTTGCCATGCGTTCCACTGTTTTGAGCACCAACATGGACCATCTCAAAGCCCTCGTTGAAGCATTTGAAGCGAAAGGCATACAAACCTGCCTTGCCTACAGCGGGGGGCTCGACTGCCGACCAGCCATCCGCCAGTTCTTTAATCCCGAGGTTCCGGACTCCATCCGCCCTGCCCTGCTCCTCAACGCAACCGGTTTTTCGCTTGTTGGCGGCCCTGCCGAAAACAAGGCCTCCGAAGCCGTAGCAATGCTGAAGGAGCTCAACCTGCCCTGCATCAACCTCATTCCTCTTTCGTTCCAGCCCATTGAACAATGGAAGAACGGCAACCTCGGGCTCACCCCCCTGCAGACAGCCCTCTCCATAGCAGTGCCAGAGCTGGACGGGACCATTGAACCACAGGTATACGCCGGAACTGCCAAAGCCAGCGACCGTTCCATCCCCCTTGAACCCGAAATCCGCTCCATCTCCTCAAGGGTAGAACGGTTCCTCCAGCTGAAAGCAAAACCAGTTGAAGAGAAACAGATTGCCATTATCCTCTTCAACTTCCCGCCCAACCTCGGCAACGCGGGCACGGCGGCTTTTCTCAATGTATTTGAAAGCCTGCACCGACTCCTTCTGGAAATGAAGGCTGCCGGCTACACGGTGGAAGTGCCCGATACAACCGAAGCACTCAGGGAAAAGCTGCTTAAGGGAAACTGGCTAGCGTACGGAACCGACGGCAATGTTGGCGGGCTGCTGCCAGTTGAGGACTACCGGAAACACTTCCCGGCCTACACGGAAATGGAGCCCTTCTGGGGGGATGCCCCGGGAGAGATTCTCAACGACCGGAAAAACTTTCACATTCTCGGATGCCAGCTGGGCAACATTTTCATCGGCCAGCAGCCCTCCTTCGGTTACGAACGGGACCCCATGCGGCTTTTGATGGCCAAAGACGCTTCTCCCAACCATGCATTCGCCGCCTTCTACACATGGCTTGAGCACAGCTTCCAGGCCGACGCGGTGGTTCATTTCGGAACCCACGGGGCGCTTGAGTTCATGCCGGGTAAACAGACAGGTCTCTCCGCCTCATGCTGGCCGAAACGGCTCATCGGCTCTCTGCCAAACTTCTACTGCTACTCCGTCAACAACCCGAGCGAAGGGGCCATAGCCCGTCGGAGGGGGCTTGCCACACTCATCAGCTACCTTGCCCCTCCCCTTGAGCAGGCAGGCCTTTACAAAGACCTCCGCAAGCTCCACGACCTCATTTCCGCATGGCGCGCCAACCCGTCAGAAGAACTGGCCATTGAAATCAGGGAGCTCGCCGCACTGGTAGAAATAGAAGGCGGCAAGGCGGACGAGGCCGATGAAACCTTCATCACGCGGCTCAACGCCGAACTCTACCAGATTGAGGAGCGCATGATTCCTCTCGGCCTCCATATAATGGGAGAGGCACCACCGCCTAACAGCCTCAGCGACCATCTTGCCCTTATTGCCTCGCACTCAAGGCCGGAACTCGATGGAAAATCACTGCCAGAAGCCATTGCCGACCATCTGCAGAAAAACTTCAGCCAGCTTGAGCAAGAAATGCCGCATGAGCGTAAGGCACAGGAAGCGTGGCAGGAGATTGCCGCCATAAGCCACGAAGCTGTACGCCGCTTCACAGGTCGACTCCATGAAACTGCCAACAGCAGCAGCGTCTCAATGAGACGGCTTCTTGAGGGCAGCCTTCCGGTCCGAATTTCCGAAGCAGACCAGTATCTGCAGGAAAAAGCCGGAATGAAACCGCAGGAACTCCAGCGCCTCTGGAACTTCCTTCAGCAGATCATGGTGAACCTTGCTGACAATCCCGAACTGCGAGCCGTGCTCAATGCCCTGGAAGGGCACTACACCCTCCCCTCGCCCGGCAACGATCTTGTACGAAATCCCGAAATTGTCCCCACAGGCAGGAACATCCACAGCCTCGACCCCTACAGCATGCCCTCCCCTGGTGCGGTAAAAGCAGGACAGCGCTCAGCCGAAGCCCTGATTGAAGCATACCGCAAAGAGAACGGCGACTTCCCCCGCTCCATAGCACTTGTACTCTGGGGAACGGACAACCTGAAAAGCGAAGGCGAAGGGGTAGCCCAGGCGCTTGCTCTTTTAGGCGCACGCACCAAAACCGATGAGCTCGGCAAAATTGCCGATGTGGAACTCATTCCGCTCAAGGAACTCGGCCGCCCCCGCATTGACACGGTTATGACCATCAGCGGCATTTTCCGCGATCTGCTCTCCCTGCAGGTTCGCCTTCTCGACCGAGCAGCACGAATGGCCGCCGCAGCCGACGAACCCCCGGAGATAAACTTTTTGCGTCAGCATGTGCTTGCCGAAATGCAGGAGAAGAACTGCCCGTTTGATGAGGCCTCGAACAGGGTATACTCAAACGCACCGGGAAGCTACGGCGCCAATGTCAACCATCTGGTGGAAAGCAGCTCATGGGAGGACGAACAGGAACTTGCCGATGCCTTCACCAGCAGAAAAGGTTTTGCCGTAACTGCAGCAGGAGAATGGCAGGAATGCCCCGATGCGCTTCGTTCCGCCCTGAAGCATGTCAACCTGGCATACCAGAATATTGACAGCGCTGAAATCGGCATTTCGGATATTGACCATTATTATGAGTATCTTGGCGGAGTTTCTAAATCAGTTGAGCGGATTGCAGGCACCCGTCCAGGCGTCATGGTTGGCGACAGCACAGGCCTCGGAGGACGGCAGAGAATAAGCTCACTGGAAAAAATGGTCTCTCTTGAAGCGCGAACAAAACTGCTCAATCCGAAATGGTATGACGCCATGCTGGAGCAGGGCTATGAAGGGGTCCGTGAAATTGAGGCACATCTTGGCAATACCTATGGATGGAGCGCCACCGCCTCGGCAGTGCAGAACTGGACTTACCGCCAGTTCAACGAAACATATCTGCAGGACAAAGAGATGCTGGAACGGTTGCGGAAACTGAACCCATATGCAACCATTTCCATGACACGGCGGCTTCTTGAAGCAAACTCCCGCGGGTTCTGGGAAACCGACGAAGGCACGCTGGAAGAGCTCCGGGAACTTTACGCAGATCTGGAATCGCGCATTGAAGGCATCGGGGCTTCTGAACAGGAAGGAAATTGACAGCGAAAGACAACCAAACCAGTAACACCTCTATCATGAGCAGTTCCTCATTCAACACCGAAGAACACAAATCCATGCTCCGCTCCTACTTCAACGGCCAGGGCTACCAGCGCTGGGCATCGATTTACGGAAACGACAAACTCTCCACCGTCCGCAACACAGTCCGCGAAGGCCACGCAGTCATGATGGATAAAGCCTTCGAGTGGATTGAGCAGCTCAAGCTCCCGAAAGGGTCGCTCGTTCTCGACGCCGGATGCGGCACGGGGCTTTTCACCATTAGGATAGCAAAAGCCGGTTACAAGGTGAAAGCAGCTGATATCGCTTCACAGATGGTGGAAAAAACCAAAGCTGACGCCACCGCTGCGGGGGTTGCCGACAGAATTGAGTTTGAAGTCAACTCAATTGAATCGGTCAGCGGCTCGTTTGACGCAGTCGTATGCTTTGATGTGCTCATCCACTACCCAAGCGAAGGATTTGCCCATGCATTCGCCAACCTCTCAAGCCTCACAAAAGGGCCGGTCATTTTCACCTATGCCCCATACAACAAAATTCTTGCCTTCCAGCACTGGCTGGGCGGATTCTTCCCGAAAAAAGAGCGCCGCACCACAATTCAGATGATCCGCGATTCGGAAATGGAAAAAGCCATGCAGGCGGCAGGCATGCGGATTGAAAAACGGGAAAAAATCAGCTTCGGCTTTTACCACACCATGCTCATGCACGCATCGCACCAGTAGCAAACAAAAGCCTCACGCGTTTTCAGGAAATAAATTGTAAATTAGTTACTCAAAGGTTTTTTTCTGCCGAAAAATGACAATCGGCAGGCGCAGATCAGCACCGCTTTCGTAACAACATATATCTGGAGGGTGGATACCGATGAAAATATTGATGGTTCAGCCAAATTATCATTCCGGCGGAGCTGAAATTGCCGGCAACTGGACGCCCAGCTGGGTGGCCTATATAGGTGGCGCTCTAAAAAAGGCAGGGTTTGACCAGATCCGTTTTGTAGACGCAATGGCCGACGACCTGCCGGACGAGCAGATTGAAGAAATCATCAGGAACAACCAGCCTGATGTGGTGATGGCAACCAACATCACACCGTCCATCTTCAAAGCTCAGGACATCATGAAGATCGCCAAAAAGGTCGATCCGAAAATCAGAACCATCATGGGCGGCATCCACTCAACATTCATGTACCCGCAGGTACTGAGTGAAGCCCCTGAAACCGACTATGTCGTCCGTGGTGAAGGCGAAGAAATTGCCGTCAACCTCATCAAGGCAATCGCTGCCGGCAACGACCGCGAAACCCGCGCAGATATCACCGGAATCGCCTATATAGACGACGAGGGCAAGGTATTTGCTACCCCGGCACACCCGGTCATTGAAGACCTCGACACCCTGTCTCCTGATTGGAGCCTTTACGACTGGGACAAGTACATCTATACCCCGCTCAACTGCCGTCTGGCTGTACCGAACTTTGCCAGAGGATGCCCCTTCACCTGCACCTTCTGCTCGCAGTGGCAGTTCTGGCGCCGCTACCGTGCGCGCACTCCAAAAAACTTTGTGGATGAAATTGAAGTGCTGGTCAAAAAGTACAAAGTAGGTTTCTTCATACTTGCTGACGAGGAACCGACCATCAACAAGCAGAAATTCGTCTCGCTCTGCCAGGAACTCATTGACCGCAAACTCGATATAACCTGGGGCATCAACACCCGCGTAACCGACATCATGCGAGATGCCGACCTGCTTCCGTTCTTCCGTAAGGCCGGTCTTGTCCATGTGTCTCTCGGCACCGAAGCAGCCAGCCAGATGAACCTGAACAGGTTCCGCAAAGAGACCACGATTGAAGAGAACAAGCTGGCCATCAAGCTGCTGCAGAAAAATGGCATTGTGGCTGAAGCGCAGTTCGTGATGGGACTTGAGCACGAAACTCCGGAAACCATTGAGGAAACCTTCCAGCTCTGCAAAGACTGGGATCCCGATATGGCCAACTGGACCATTTATACCCCATGGCCCTTCTCCGACCTCTTCAAAGAACTCGGCGACAAGGTGGAGGTGCGCGACTACTCAAAGTACAACTTCGTATCGCCCATCATCAAGCCCGACAACATGGAGCGCGAGGATGTGCTGAAAGGCGTGCTAAAATCATACGCACGATTCTATGCCCGAAAAACCTTCTTCGGCTATCCGTGGATTAAGGATCCCTATGTACGCAAATACATGCTGGGATGCCTGAAGGCGTTTGCGCAGACAACCATCACCAAACGCTTTTACGATATCGACCGAGTGAAGACCAAGAACCGAAAGATCGAAATTGACCTTGGCTTCGACAAATCGAGAATCCTGACTCAGGAGGAGGTCAAAAACCTCAAGGAGCTTCGCCCTGAAATGGTTCCCGACATGAGCTTCGGTCTCAAAGAAGCAGGTTACCAGCGCGAGCACCAAGAGCACGACTGGGACGATTTTGACGAGTCAACAGTCAAAGACCGTCAGGACTCTACAGTCCGCAACTGCTGAGGCGGAAAACGAAAGGCAACACGAAGAAAACCCTCCATCACGGAGGGTTTTCTTTTTAACAGAGCGCCGATCAGGTTCACTTGACGGGAATTTCAACGCCCCGCTTGGGCTCAGCCTCTTTTTTCGGTACCACAATTTTCAGCACACCATTGTCGTAACTCGCATCAATGTGCTCTGAATCAACATTGTCACCCACGGTAAAGCTTCTGCTGAGGCTGCCCCACGAGCGTTCAATCCGGTGATAGCCTTTTTTCTTCTCTTCCTCGCTGTGCTCCCGTTCCGCACTGATTGAAAGCACATCATCCTCCATCGATACCGTCACATCCTCCTTTTTCATTCCCGGCATGTCTGCCTCAATGAAAATCGCCTTCTCATCTTCACTTATGTCAACCTTGAATGCCGGCGTCATCATTGAAGTGAAAAACGGCGACACCTTGTCGGTGAACACATCTTCAAACATCTTCATGGGGTCCCTTCCATACAGCTTCAGTGCCATCACTGCATCTCCTTTGTCTTGGCCAAAACCTTGGCCATTAACATGAAAAGGGGGATATCAATGGAACACAGGAAAAGCGGGAAAAATTCCTACGACGCCTATTGAGCCTTTTTCCCGGCGCTCGGTCTTGCGCACTTTTTCAGCTGCGTGCCAAAACCAAGCCTGTCAGCAATATTGGCTTCAGAATCGATAACCGGACGGATAAGCGGCGAGGCCGCTGTCAAGAGAGTTGTTACACCAGGGCCGTGGCCGGCCTCAAGGCAGTTGCTGTGCACCACAATGCCAATACTCACCGCTCCTTTCCGATAAGCCCTTCCATATCGGTTGTCGTGATCCATAAGAGCCACAAAGTCACCCAGCCTGATCCGCTCAAGCCCGAACTGTTCAACCGTTTCCGGGTCGCTCGTCATAATATCGTAATCTCCCTTCGCCACATGTGCCGAACCAATGCCAGAGCCCATGCAGACTGCCGGCACCATGGTTGTAACGGGAACCTCAAGCACTCCACCGGCGACCTCCCTTATCTTCATGGCGTGCAGCAGCCGGGGATCGAGGTTGAACGAGGCAATTTCGGGATAGTCCAGAAGCTTCAGCCCCTGACCATGCCCCCTGATGATTATGGTGTCGCTGTAGAGCATCTTTTCCTTGGCATCACGAGGGAAATCCACAATCACATGTTCAGAGCCACCATGATGGCCAAGCACAGTTCCTTCTGCACCCTTCGCCTCCCCGGTCATAACAGTGGCGCGGTTGCCGGCGCAGGAATATATCTGCAGTCCCACATTGGGATGCTCGAACGGCTTCAGTGTGTCGGCAGTACAGCTCACTCCGGGCTCAATATGGTCGCCCTCCCATCCGAATGCAGCGTCGCCAGCCTGGATGTTCAGGGTAATTCCACCTATCGAGGGAAGAATGAAAGGAGTTCCCTGATGGTCCACCTCCCAATTTCCCCTTGTCCGGGGCTGTCCTGGTTGGCACTGAAGGAGAAATTCCACCAGCCACTCCTCATTTGTTCTGATCATTAGATTTCTCTTGTCTGGTTACTGAAGTTCATCCGAATTCAAGGATTATATCACACAGAGGTTTCTCAAAAGAGAAAAAAATGTTAATTTTACGAGACCCCTTCTAAATTCAGCCTCCATCATACCGCCAATATACTGTTGACGCACAATGAAAAAACTACAGGCTTTTGTAAGTCATTTCGCCCGAATCGGATCGCAATATAAAGAAAAGATAACCCCGGCTCATTTTCTGTCGCTCCTTACAGGAGGCCTGGTCTTCATCTTTTTCCTTCTCTCCATATTTATTCCGCATTCCGGCCACTATGCCGACGAACTTGGAGTCACAGGCGACGGGCAGACTGTCACCATTGAAGAAACTCCGCAGGAAAAAGCCCCCGTCATCACCAAAAGAACTGTAAAATATGGCCAGTCCTTTTACAGCATTCTTCAGTCAGAAGGCCTTTCCCCTCAAGAAATACATGAGATAACCGCACAGCTCAAGGGAACATTCAGCATCCGCTCGTTCAGCCCCGGCAAAATCTATGAAACAGAAACAAGCGGCGACGGCTGCCTCATCCGCTTCTCTTACTTTCAGGACCGAGCAACAACCATAACCGTCCAACGGGAAATAGAGAACGGCCCCTTCAGCGTCAACAAAGATATCAGGGACTATGAAACCCGCACCGTCGCCCTTGAGGGAACGGTAGAACACAGCCTGGCCCGATCACTGCAGGCAAAAGGCCGGAGAGGGTTGCTTCCCGGTATGCAGAAGCTGCTTGGAACAAGGGTTGATTTCCGCCACGACATTTCTCCTAGCACGCAATACAGGGTACTGTTTGAAGAAAAATGGATGGGAGACGAGTTTATCAGCACGGGAACCATTCTTACGACGGAGCTCACACTGCCCGACAAAACCTGCCGCGCTTATCGCTACACCGACGCAAAAGGAGTCGCCGGATATTATGACGAAAAAGGCCGTTCAGTTGAACGCATCGCTCGTTTTGCCAAACCCTGCAATTACTCCAGGGTGTCCAGCCGCTTCGGGTACCGGACGCACCCCATATTCAAGACAAGGCATTTTCATGGAGGGGTAGACCTTGCCGCACCATCAGGCACGCCGGTCAAAGCCACTGCCAATGGCAGGGTTATCTTCAAAGGACGCAAAGGTGGAGCCGGTAACATGGTCACTATCGCTCATGCCGGAGGAGACCGCTCACAGTATCTGCACCTGAGCCGGTTTGCAGTCAAAACCCGCTACGGAGCCACAGTAAAGCAGGGCCAAGTGATTGGCTTTGTCGGCTCTACAGGCAACTCCACCGGACCGCACCTTGATTTTCGGATTATCCACCGCGGCAAACACATCAACCCCCTCACCGCTTTCGGCACCACCTCGTCCAGAACCATTGCCCGTAAGGAGATGGTCGATTTTCTTGCTGAAATAAGCCTCATGAAGGCAAAGCTGGACGACAGAAGCCTTTTCATTGCCGGCTCTGACAAGCAGCAAGGCGGAGCGTTCCTGTAGCTCGCATCACTCAGGATTCACTCGTCCCCGCAGCACTTTCTTTCGGCTCTGCCGGCTTTTCTCCTCAAGCCGTTTCACCCCGGCACTGCGCTTTGGCTTCGTAGGCCTCCGGCTTGCCGGCTCAACAGCGGCCGCATCAACAAGAGCCTGAAGACGAAGAAACGCATCTTCACGATTTTTCTCCTGTGAGCGGAACCGCTGCGCCCTGATTCCAAGCACTCCTCCTTTTGATATCCTACGGTCACGGCCGCCTAAAAGCCGCTCTTTCACCACCAGAGGAAGCGAAGATGCCACTATGTCGAAGGTGAGATGCACTGCTGTTTCCACTTTATTGACATTCTGGCCTCCCGCACCGGACGAGCGCATGAAACTGAGAGCTACTTCATCAAGAGAGACTGCTATCCTTTTTGCCGAGACGCTGTTCACGACCACAGGGATGAATTGGTTGAATGTTGCTTTATGGCAGCAAGTGTTTCCGGCCATGAGGAAAACCGGACACTCCGAATGCCCTGGCGGGCGGCTGAATCGCAATTATCCTCTCTGTCATCAATAAGAAGCAACTGTTCTGGCTGAACGCCACTGTCCGTCAACACATGCCGGAAGGCTTCATCACTGCTTTTCAGGCTGCCATACATGTAAGAAAGATAGTACCGCTCACGGTTAGCAAGATGAGGGACTGTGAGAGAGAGAAAGTCAAAATGCATTGGGTCGGTATCGCTCATAATCCAAAGACGGTGCTCTTCGCAGAGAGCTCTCACCCCCTCCAAAGCGCCTTCCAGCGGGGAAAAAATCTCCTGCCACGCCGTGATCATGCACTCCCGCTGCATATACCTGAGAAGTGGATCCTCAGCCATAAGACAATGAATGCCGCAGGGTCCAAGAGGCCGCGATCCAGACGGCTCTTCAGTGCACCGACGCAGTATCTGTCAAAAATTTGAAGGGGAATCCGGTCGCCCGGAGCGGCAACGGCATTACAGAACGCATAAAAATCCACGCGCACCATAACATTACCGATATCAAGAAGAATAACGCCCATAAAATCCGCATCCTTTTTCAGGCCACAGAAACCTTAACCCATACCCACAGGAACAGGTGCAGAGGTACTCCCCGACTGATTGCCGGAATTGTACTCACGCAGGGCAACGGCCTTAGCCATCGCCTGTTGTGATTATTGCTGTAGGGGGAAACTGATGCTTGGGATGAGTACGCTCTCAGAGAGGAGTTACATTTCCTGCCTGAAGCCCCTTATCGCCCTGAGACACCTCCATGGTGACCTTCTGCCCTTCTACCAGGGTTTTACGACCGGAACCGTTGATTGCACTGTAATGCACAAACACATCTTTACCCTCGCTCTGCTGGATAAAGCCGTATCCCTTTTCCTCGTTAAACCACTTGACGGTTCCTTCAACCTGATTATCCATTATGTCCTCTTATTATGTTTACCGGAAAATCCGGCTTTGCCCAAGGGCGCACTTCTATTGCACCCTTAAGCATAATGTACTCACTCTCCAGTGAATCCAAAAGCAAGATTTGCAGTTTGCACTTCTTTTTAAAGCAAAAAATGCAAAAAAAACAGCCCCTGACCGCCCCCAGGGGTTAAAAACTGACTCCTCATGGGGTCGTTGTGACGCCCCAAATCTTAATTTTCCGATCGTCACTGCCGCTGACAATGGTCTTTCCGTCCGGAGAAATATCCACCGACTGCACCTCAAGCACATGGCCGCGATAGGTATGAAGCAGTTTGCCTGTGGCAGCATCCCAAAGCCTAACCGACTCATCATTGGCCACACTGGCAACCATTGTGCCATCAGGGCTGTAACAGAGTCCCCGAACCGCATCTTCATGAGCCTCAAGCACAAGCACTACACTGCCGCTGGCAGCGTCAAGAATCCTCACCTTTGCGTCGCGACCACCCAAAGCAATAAACCGATCATCAGGGCTGAAAGCGACCGTATGCGAAAGTTTGTCGCCGGTCATATAGTTGGCGATGTTTTTGCCTGTAGCCGCGTCCCACAGCTTGATAACCGGCTCCTCACCACAACTCACAATTTTAGTTCCGTCATGGCTATAGGCGAGGCTCTCGATATAGGATTTGTGTCCCTCGAATACCGCTGTCTCTTTGCCGGTTTCAACATCCCAAAGCCGTATGGTGGTATCGCGTGAGCAACTGGCCACTGTTTTGCTGTCGGGGCTGAACGACACCATGCGAACCGCGGTATTGTGCCCTTTGCACACATGACTGCAGGTTCCGGTGGCTGCGTCCCATATCCTGACGGTGCTGTCGGTACTTCCGCTGGCAATCCAACGCCCGTCACGGCTGTAGTCAATGCACTCAACCCAGGTCTCATGGCCCTTCATGGTATGGATGACCGACCCTGAAGCACATCCCAC
>FUWD013429785.1_pt5 | contig 26213 bp, 23 predicted proteins | sample 1063281 | NCBI WGS metagenome assembly FUWD01 (sample SAMEA79048168, study PRJEB19326) | metagenome | biome: marine | reverse complement strand
TCTGAGGTGTCGGCATCAATCAGAAGAGTCTTTCTTCCTGCCTTTCCCGATTCCCTCGCAAGCCCCTGCGCAACCATGGAGCGCCCGGGAGACCCTCCGCTCCCCACAACAGTGATGACCATGCCAGGAGTGCCCCCAGGGGCCTTCTTGCCAACCCCAGTAGCCTCCCCTGCAGCCACACGTGCCAGCCAGGATTCCAAATCCTCTGGTGAGCCCAATATGACGCTCGCAGACTGACCCTGGTTGCGACTACTAGCCCCTGACTCAAGGCTCAACGTTGCCTGGGGTAAATAGGAAAAATCAGAGTACTTTGACGCGACATCCTCCGAAAGCGCACCAGGGTCCTCAACAACAATCCCGTCGAACACCTCGGAATCCCTCAGCTGTGATGGAGATTCGTGGTCAGGATTCCACCACGAAACCGTGCAGTCATATGGCGCACACGCCTCGGTAAAGGATTCATAAACGTCTCGTGACATGAGTGCCAAAATCCTGAGGGTCACAGGGATGGTGCCTTCGGTGTGAGGTGAAGAAAGTACCGGTTTGCTAAGGCGTGAATGAGCCCTGGGACATCCCTTACCGGAACGCGGATATCCACCATGCTCGCTGCGCCGTCGGCTGCGAAGCCTTCCTCCTGCGACACCCGTTCAATAACTGCCTCCGGCGAAAGAATGAACGGGGCAGAAAATGAGTTCTCTGACGCAGGGGGAGCCACCCACACTTCCACGAGAGTCCCGACTTGAAGCCACTCCGGTTCGCCAATCTGAAGGGAGACCGCGATGACACTGTCATCGCGGAGTGTCGGTTCGATGAAGTCACGCCGGGCTAGAAGCTCTCCCGCCTCGATTTTTCGCACCAGAATCATTTCGGAGACTTCGACCCAGTCCTGATCGGTGAGATATCCCTCCAAGGCTGCAGAAATGGGCATAGCCAGTGCTGTGGTGTCTTCTGCAGATACGGGGGCTCCGGCAGGCATCTCGCCGGTCGCAACCATCACGCTGCGTGTTTCGCCACGTGCATCAAGGACAAGATAGGAAGCAACGATGGATCCCGCAATAAGGGTGATTCCGGTGACAAGTCGAAGCGGTTTTCGCCCCACACGCGGTAATGGTTTCATCATGGCATCAGTGTGCTCTTCCCGCGTCCCTTCCGGCGTAAGTTATCCACATCGCAAAATTAGAGCGCCTCGAGCCAGTCCATGGCCACAAAAGGAATCAACCGTTCGTTCCCTGTGACCAAGCGAAGGCTGAACCAATCGCGGCCGACCTGGTGGAGTTTTCCCCGGGAGATTCCTTCAGCCCCGCGCACCACAACTTCCGGATGCAGTGCGGCCAGATTAGTCAGCAGAAGCATGAGCCCTGGTTGAGGCCGTTGTCGCCGCTCAAGCTGCGGGCCAGGTATTTCCACACCGCTCATGTGAGCAATTGCCTGGTGCCTCAGCACCACGGCTCGGGTTCCCTGGCCCAGGATGAAACCCGACACCCAGCCCTCCCCCACCGCTTGAATTATCAGGTTCACCTCGTGACCCTGATGCAGGAGAAAGCAGGGATTATGGCCCGCCTCTTTCGCATACTGAAGCAGATCAGAAAGTGACAGTTCTTCCATACAGAGCCCCTTCACTCAGAAATACCAGTGAAAAATCCAGCGTAAATGGGCGTCGTGGACCGTGGGGCGATTATCCACAACTTGTGGGACCTTTAGTTTTTTGACCTGCTTTCATGCTTAGGTGTTAAAGCCCACGGCTTGACCGCTAATCCCGCTGGTTGGACTATTCGCACAAAACTAAGGAGCAACCATGTCAAGGACGACAACTTCTCCCAGCGAGGAAGAGCCCGAGATCCCCGGCACTTTCAACAGAATCAGCGCGAGTGAACAATTTGGTCCGCAGTGGACAAGGACGTTGGCTCTCCCGAACCCTCAAATATTCGTGAAAAATTTCACGCTCCGCGCTTTGGAGATTTTGTATGGCTCGCGTGAGCTCGCTCAGCTTTCGCGGTGGGCCACAGAGGACGTATTCCTCACCATGCAAAAGCGGGTGAATGCAAGAATCCGGAAAAACAGTCACCTTCCGGTCGCTGCCCGATCTCAACCCACCCACAGCTTTGCTCTGGGAAATGTTCGGATGTCTTCGCCTCGCGACGGTGTCGTGGAAGCCTGCCTCTTGGTGAAAAGTGGGGAGCGTTTTCAGACAGCAGCTCTTCGCATCGAAGGATGGGACCACCGCTGGAAGACGACGGCCTTCGCGTACCTCTGAGGCTTAACGCTTCCGCTTCTTCTGCGCCCGCCTCTGTGCTCTGTTCGCCCCCGGGCTATCAGGTCGCGAGGGGGTGGGTCCAGGGGATGCGGGACGGGGGCTAGCGGGAGCAACAGCACTGACGGGGACGTTGCCCACTCCAAAAGCGGAACCCTCGCGGGGTGGTGCCGTGACAACCTGGCCTGACTGGTTGCGAACCTCCACATCACCATCTGCGCTGGGGGCCGAATAACTCAGCGCCTGCTGGGGAACTGCCGGTTGACTGAGACCCTTTGCGGAAACCTGGGCCCCTGACCCTGCCGTGGGTGCCTGAACCTGGACTTCGAGGTTATAGACGAAACCTGTGGTGTCCTCTTTGATCTGTCCCATCATGGTTCCAAAGAGGGCATACCCTTCGCGCTGATATTCGACGAGAGGGTCTCTCTGCGCCATTGCGCGTAGCCCAATACCGTCTTTGAGGTAATCCATTTCATAGAGGTGATCGCGCCAACGACGATCAATCACACTCAGCACTACGCGGCGCTCCAGTTCACGCAACGCAGGTGTTCCTAGTTCTCTTTCTCGCCTGTCATAACCGACAGCAGCGTCGGAGATTACTTCGCGAAGCAAATCCTCTGAAGTGATGCTGGCACCTAATTCCCCGGTCACCTCATCGATGGTCAAACCAATGGGATAAAGGGTTTTCAGCTCCAGCCATAAAGCATCCCAATCCCAGTCTTGAGGGCTGCCCGCGGCGGTATGTTCCGCCACCACCGTGGTGATGGTGTCCTCAATGAAGCTCTGAACACGATCGGCAATATCGTCGCCTTCAAGAATGTGTCGACGGTCACCATAGATGGCTTGACGTTGACGATTCAGAACATCGTCATACTTGAGAACGTTTTTTCGGATCTCTGCGTTCCGGCCTTCAACCTGGCTTTGCGCCGATTGAATGGCTCGGCTGACGACGCGGGATTCAATGGCTAAGTCCTCTTCATCATCCGAAGTTCGGGCCATCAGTGCCTCCGCGGCACCGGCATTAAACATGCGCATTAGGTCATCCCGCAAGGAAAGGTAAAAACGGCTCTCCCCGGGGTCTCCTTGACGGCCAGACCGACCTCGAAGCTGGTTATCAATTCGACGCGACTCGTGCCGTTCTGTGCCAAGCACATAGAGACCACCCACCGCTCGAACGGCAGATGCTTCTTCTTCGACAGCCGCAACCATCGATGCATAAACCTCGTCCCACGCGCCTTCGTACTCTTCGGGACGTTCGCCGGGGTCGTAGCCCCGCTGTGTCATCTCAGCAACAGCCATGAATTCCGCGTTACCACCAAGCATGATGTCTGTTCCACGACCCGCCATATTGGTAGCAACGGTGACCGCACCTTTGCGGCCAGCTTCTGCGATGATGCTAGCTTCCCTGGCGTGGTTCTTAGCGTTCAGCACCTCATGGCGGACACCGTTCTTAGCGAGCATCCCGGAGAGCTTCTCGCTCTTCTCCACACTGGTGGTTCCGACCAGCACAGGCTGGCCTTTTTCGTGCCGTGCGACGATATCTGCTACGACCTGGCGATATTTAGCGTCTTCATCGCGGTAAATGAGATCCGATTGATCTTTACGAATCATGGGTTTGTTGGTCGGAATCGCCACAACACCCAACTTGTAGGTGCTCATGAACTCTGACGCTTCGGTTTCTGCCGTACCGGTCATACCGGAAATCTTGCGATAGAGACGGAAATAGTTTTGCAACGTAACCGTGGCGAGCGTTTGATTCTCCGCCTTAATCTCCACCGCTTCTTTGGCTTCAATCGCCTGGTGAATACCTTCGTTATATCGCCTGCCGGCCAAAATACGGCCAGTGTGCTCATCCACGATGAGTACTTCACCGTTCATGACGACGTAGTCTTTGTCGCGTTTGAAAAGCGCAGACGCTTTCAAAGAATTGTTGAGGAACGAAATCAGGGGTGTATTTGCCGATTCGTAAAGGTTGTCAATTCCTAGGTAGTCTTCAACCTTTTCAATCCCTGGCTCTAGAACACCCACAGTGCGCTTCTTTTCATCCACTTCGTAATCGACGTCCACCACAAGGCGGTTTGCAACCCGAGCAAATTCACCAAACCACCGGTTTGCTTCACCAGAGGCTGGTCCCGAAATGATGAGAGGTGTTCTGGCCTCATCAATCATGATCGAGTCAACCTCGTCAACAATCGCAAAATAGTGTCCGCGTTGAACTAAATCTGACTGCTGGAGTGCCATGTTGTCGCGGAGGTAATCAAAACCGAACTCATTGTTTGTGCCATAGGTAATGTCGGCTTGGTACTGCAAACGGCGCTCATCCGGGGTTTGTCCAGAAATGATGCATCCCGTTGTCATTCCTAACGCGCGGAAAATGCGACCCATCAAGTCGGACTGATATTGCGCCAAATAGTCATTCACCGTGACGATGTGAACCCCGCGGGCAGGAATGGCATTCAGGTAGGCGGCCAACGTGGCTACGAGTGTTTTTCCTTCACCCGTTTTCATCTCGGCAATGTTGCCCAAATGAAGGGACCCAGCTCCCATGAGCTGAACATCAAAATGGCGAAGTCCCAGAGTCCGCTTGGACGCTTCACGAACGGCCGCAAAGGCTTCAGGAAGCAGGTCGTCCAGTGACTCACCGGCGGAGTAACGACTCCTCAGCTCTTCGGTCTCCTCCTTGAGCTCGTCGTCGCTGAGATGACTAAAGTCATCCTCGAGAAGGTTTACCGCCTTCGCTTGGGAGGAAAGCTTGCGAAGTACACGGCCTTCCCCTATCCGGAGAACCCGCTCGAAAAAATTCGCCACAAAAAACCTCGCCTTACGCGACTAGGGAGCTCAAAAAGTGCTATTCAATGTTACCAATGAGGTCTTGGCGCGTTTTACCCGAGGGAAATTACGCCGTAATCCCAGCCCTTGCGCCGATACACGACACTGGGGTTCGTCGATTCGGCATCCACGAACAAGAAGAAGTCGTGACCGACTAATTCCATGTGATCAAGAGCATCTTCAGCGCTCATGGTCTGTGCGGGGAAAACTTTCCGCCTGATGACCACGGGGGTGTTGTCTTCATTGCGGTCTTCCTCCTGGCTTTCGACTACCGGGATGCTGCCGGTGGCAATGCTGCGAAGTACTTCCACACTGGCGGGTGTGATGTCTATCTCGCTGAATCCATTCGCGCTGAGTTCACTGAGTGACTCGGGGCGTTGCCGACCGTGATGCACCATTTTCTTGTCTTTTGCCCGTCGAAGCCGCTTGATGAGGTGATCTAAGGCCTGGTCAAAGGCGACATATTTGTCGCTATTGCTCGACTCTGCACGAATCACGGGGCCTTTACCAATGACGGTGAGCTCGACGACATCCTCAGAGGCCGGGCCACGACTGGAGTTCTCACGGGAAACTTTGACTTGAAAAGTTTGCGCACGTTCCGCTAGCGCAAGGACTTTGTCTGATTTTTCACTGACGTAATCCCTGAATCGGTCCGGGATGGCGACGTTGTGAGCGGCGAGAGTGATATCCATGGGGTCCTCCTCTAGCGTTGGCAAAGGGCATTATCTGACCTTCTTTCTTCCACAGTAGTCGGGCTGTCCTTGGAAGTTCAATCCGTGACAAAGTCTGGGACGTGGGCTGCCACAACGACTGCTCGTGGCGTGTATCCGGCGAGGCTCAGTGACTCACAGACTGCCCTGACTGTCGCACCGGTGGCCATAACATCATCTACCACCACCACGGATCCCACCTCCGACGCCCACCCAACCCGATAGTCCCGGGCGGAGCGCCTAAGACGCTCGCCTCGACTCCTCGAAGAAGGCTTAGGGCGAAGAATCTTGTGCGGGGTGATTCGCGCTCTGACAATAGCGCGCGGTGTTCTCGACGCGGAGTGGCCGGAGAGTACCTTTGCCAACAGCAGTGAGGGCGAATACCCCCGGTTCCAACTGCCGCGAAGCGAGGGTGGCACCGGAACGAAAGTAATGCCTGACATCCTGATTACTTTTCCAGGTTGATTTTCTGTCATCACTGATGCCAGAAGGATTGGCGCCAACCGTTGTCGATGGCCGTTTTTGAAATCCAACACAACCGATCGCCGCACTCCGTCATAAATTCCGCCAGAGATTACCGGGATGCGAGACCCCCTGACCGCGATGGGCCGAAGCTCATGGGCAGAGGAATGTGTCATCGTGTCACGACACAGAACACACAGGAGCACATCCGGTAAGTGGCACCCAGAGCACCGAATGGGAGCCACCAGGTTCAACACCGTAGTCATCATCTTTGCGATTCTCATGGCCCGAGGTTAGGTGGGTCGTTGAGAGCGTGGGCCTACTGTGAGCGAAGAATGCTTCGCCCTCGGTGGTGTGAGATTGGTGGACAGCTAGCGTTGCGTGGCAAGAACCGAGGCGCGATCACTTGTCGCCTGCCAACCGTTGCCTCGGGGTTGATAAATGATGCCCTCTTCCGAAAGCAACCGAAGCCCAGGGATTCCCCCCACGCCTCCCACCAGGGTCACCGGGCGAACGGGTTGACCCAACGAGGAAGAACGCCCGGCCATATCAAAGACGAAAACCTCAGCTTGACGTGTGAGCACGTCCTCGGCTACGACCGCCACCGACGCGTCATCAACCCAGGCCGCGTCAATTCCTGTGCCATCCAATGGCCCAAGTTCAACAAAGTCGCTGAAGGATTCAGGCCGGCAGTTTTCATCACGGGTCACCGCAGTCAACAGCGCCCGAACACCGGTTTCCGTTTGAATTAGCACCAACAACCGAGTGTCATCCCGCGCTAGTTCGAAAGACACCAAAGTTGATTCAGCACCAAGGTCTAAGCCGAGTGTTGTGACGTCACCACTCGGTGCATAAAACCTGATCATGTCCTCCGAGAGAGCTTCTGTGGAGGACCAGGTAAAACCGCAACTGTCTACGATGGCGCGGACCAAGTCCGCGCGCTCATCAATAAGGGTAGAAGTGCCATCACCTTCCACCCGCCACGCTCCGTCACCGCGGGTGAGGACAGCCTGGTCGTATCGGGAGGAATAGAAAATCGCGTCCGGGATTAGCGTGGCGATACCGAGGGACATACCTTCAATTTCTTCGAGCTGACCTAACCGTAAATACCCGAAGCTCCGATTAGCGAGAACCACCAGACGTGGGTCCCGTCCGCTAGAGAGTGTGGGTCCCTGATCACCCAGGATCGGAACGACGAGCTCATTTTGGTTGACCGAAATCCTCGCAGAGGAAATTCCCTGAACCTGTTGAAGGCTTGCCCCCAATTGAACCAACATTCGTGAACGAGTGATGCCTTCTGCTCCGAGAACCGCAGAGGTCAAATCAACCGTGGCGACACCGTCAGCGACAGGGATAGGCGTCAGCGCCAACCCGGTTCCCTCCGGGAATGCGGAGACAGTGGCGCCCTGGTCCAACCAGAATGTTGGTGGGGCGAGTAAAGCGCGCACAATCTTTGTTGACACTTCACCCCTGCTCGCAAACCAACGCAGATCGGCCACAAGTTCGCGATACCCGGAGGAGAAGTAGTACAAACGGTAACTACTGAAAGCTTCAGTGAAGGCTGCCTCACTGACCACAATGCCGTCCGGAGCCACGCTGATTCTCCATTCACCGTCCTCGCGGACAAACTGAAATTCGAGGCTTTGAATGCTGGAACCTGGCGAATCAAAGTATCGGCCTAATTCATCCACGCTGGCGCCAATCGGTGCTTCATACTTCACAGTGTTATTCGCCGTGCCCGTCGTCACAGGCTCACCAGAGCTAATGAGGGTCACAGCATTGGGGTTCCACACCTCTTTGGCTTCCTCAGCAAGGTAGCTCCGGGCCACCCGATAGTTTTCTTGCGCCGCGGCACCAGCAGCAATGAACCCGGCCACAATGTCATCCTGGGTGGCACCGGCTGAGGGTCCCGGCGGGAGGATATCCACACCCTCCGTACCGGTGGGCACAGCAAGCTCTGCAGATATCACGGTGCCAGAATTCGGTATTGTCGTGCACGCCCCCAGCAACCCGATACCCAGGATGATGGCTAAAACGCGGGCCATCACGCTGGCTCACCTGCGATTTCACTTTCTCGCGAGGAATATTCGTGGTCGGAACTCTCGGGCGGGAGCGACAGCGGAGATGTGGTCCACGGCGCTAACGGAGTCCGAGGTATGGTCAACCTAAAACAGGTGCCCACGCCTTCCCTGCTCCAGACATCGATTCGACCACCGTGGGCGATGGCGTCCTCTTGAGCAATAGCGAGACCCAAACCTGTGCCTCCTGTTGTCCTTTGGCGGGAGGGGTCTGCCCGCCAAAAGCGGTCAAACACACGTTCCACTTCGGAACTCGTCATCCCTAAACCCCAGTCGCGAACGGCAATAGCAAGGGCTTCTTCGTTGGAATCAACGAAGGTGACAATGGGCCTGCCTTCGCCATGATCAATCGCGTTTCCCACAAAATTCAACACCACCCGGCGGACCCGGCGTTGGTCCAGTTCGCTCTCGCCGTACCCACCCCGAACCTCCAGAAGCAACTCTGACCCTTTCTTGGCTGCCAATGGAGCAAGCTGGTCCAAACATTCTTCGATTAACGGCACCACAGTGGTCTCTTCTACTTCGAGCGCCACCGCCCCTGCGTCATAGCGGCTCATCTCGAGCAAATCTGTCAGCATGATTTCAAACCGCTCAATTTGGGTGATGAGCAATTCCACGGTGCGGGCATTCTCTGGGCTAAAACCCTCCCGTTGCCCGTAGAGCACATCCCCTGCCAATCGAATCGTTGTGAGAGGTGTGCGGAGTTCGTGAGAGACATCGGAAACAAAGCGTTGCTGAACTTGGGAGAGGTTGGCCAAACGAACAATTTGGCTTTCCATGCTTTCTGCCATCCTGTTGAAGGACCGCGACAGCAGAGCAATAACGTCTTCACCACGCTCCGTAAGGCGTTCTTCAAGAAAGCCTTGTGCCAAACGCTCCGCTGTTTGGGCCGCCCGTCGGATGGGCCCAATGGCTAAACGCACTACAAAAAAGGTGACGAGACCAATGGTGACGACCAGGGCCAGCGATCCCGCAATCAAGGTTTGTTGGATTTGTGTCAAAGTGGTTTGCACATCACTGAGGTCATAGACCAAATAGAGCTCGTACTGCCCGGCGCTTGGAACCTGAAGCGACGCCGCCGTCACTATTCCCGGCGCAAAACCCTCTGCGCCTAACGAGACTGACTGGTAGTGAAGTTGCTCCGATTCTGAGACCACTTGAGCTCTCATGTCTGTGGAAACAACGCTCAAGTCCAACCCTGCTGTCGAAGTTGACGTCATAGTTTGGTTGGTGATTTGTCCAGGAGTGCGAAGCAGAGCAAACCCGCTCCCTCCGGGACTCGACTGAGCGGATCGAATCGCGGTTTGAGCGGTCGTGTTCGCAGTTTCGACATCAATCGTGCCCGCAGCGGTCACCGAATTATCAAAGAGAGCTTGCGCCGCTGTGGCAGCGCGGGTTGTCTCACTCAAAATTTGGGTGGTCCGACCGGCAAAGAGATTATCGGCAATGGTCAGGGACATATAGCCACCAATTAGGGTGACTGCCAAACCAGAGAGTCCCACCGTCATCGTGACAGTTCTTGCCAACAGCGAACTTCGCCAGAGCATCAGAGGCGCCGCCAACACTTGGAGGAAGGCCCGCCACAGGGCGCCAATCATGGCGCCAGATCAGCCCCACCGACACTTGCGCCCGCTCGGTAACCGACACCACGAATGGTTTGCACAATGACGGGGTTATCTGGGTCCTGCTCCACTTTTGCTCTCAAGCGTTGAACATGGACGTTCACGAGCCGAGTATCTGCTTTGTAGTGATACCCCCACACCTGCTCTAAGAGCATCTCCCTGGTGAACACCTGCTCTGGCTTGAGGGCTAGCGTGACCAACAATTCAAACTCCAACGGGGTCAAACTTACTTTTGAATCTCCCCGCTTCACCTCGTGAGCGGGAACATCAATCACAACATCGCCCACCACAATGATGCTGTGGGCACCCTCTGTTGTGGGTCGAAGTCGGGTCCTGATTCTGGCGACCAACTCTTTAGGGTTAAAAGGTTTAACGACGTAGTCGTCGGCACCACTTTCTAAACCCCGCACCACATCGGTGGTGTCACCGCGAGCCGTCAACATGATGATGGGGACACCACTGGTTTCCCGGATGGTGCTGCAGACCTGAATTCCATCCAGACCAGGAAGCATCACATCGAGCAAAATCAGGTCGGGTTTGCATTCGGGAAACTTTTCCAAGGCTTCCCGGCCATCAAAAGCTTGGACGGGAACATATCCTTCGCCCCGAAGCACAATGGAAATCATTTCGGCAAGGGCAACGTCATCATCGACAACCAAAATACGAGCAGTCACCTTTGGCTCCTCCCGGCGCTATCGACATGTTTCTCGATAGCGCCCAAGCCTACAAGACCGGGCATGGCCCTAGTAGCGATAGTGCTCCACTTTGTAGGGACCCTCTTTGGGAACCCCAATGTAGTTAGCCTGTTCGTCGCTGAGCACAGTGAGCTCAATGCCCAAAGCGTCAAGGTGAAGCCTGGCCACTTTTTCGTCAAGGTGCTTGGGCAACATGTGAACGCCGAGGGGATATGCGTCCCCGTTGGTGAACACCTCAATTTGGGCAAGCACCTGGTTGGTGAAGGAAGTGCTCATCACGAAACTGGGGTGGCCGGTGGCGTTCCCGAGGTTCATCAAACGGCCCTCGCTCAGCATCAAGATGCTTCGGCCGTTGGGCAGCTCCCATTCGTGGACCTGTGGCTTGATTTCGACTCGGTTTGCACCGGGTAGGGATTCGAGCCCGGACATGTCAATCTCGTTGTCGAAGTGTCCGACGTTGGCGACGATGGCCTGGTGCTTGAGCGACAGCATGTGATCCACGGTGACAACACCGTAGTTCCCCGTCGCGGTAATCAACACGTCAACGGTGTCGATGACCGATTCGAGTTTTGCCACTTGATAGCCATCCATGGCGGCCTGCAGAGCCAAAATGGGGTCAATCTCCGACACGATGACGCGGGCACCCTGACCACGGAGGGATTCCGCAGATCCTTTACCGACATCGCCGTAACCACACACAAATGTGACTTTTCCACTCATGAAAGTGTCGGTGGCGCGGTTAAGGCCGTCAATCAAAGAGTGACGAACGCCATATTTGTTATCAAATTTGGATTTCGTCACCGAGTCGTTGACGTTGATCGCGGGGAAGAGAAGCTTTCCCTCTTTGAAGAACTCATACAGACGGTGAACACCGGTCGTGGTTTCTTCGGTCACACCGAGTATGCCGGCGGCAATGTCAGTGAAACGGGCGGGGTTCTCGGGGAGACTGCGACGCAACACATCCAAAATGACTTTCCACTCCGCGGGGTCATCTGCTTGCGTGTCAGGAACGATGCCCGACTTTTCAAACTCGGCACCTTTATGGACGAGGAGTGTGGCGTCGCCACCGTCATCCAGAATCATGTTCGGGCCTTGCTGACCGTTGGCACTCCAGTCAAAGATTTGTTCCGTGCACCACCAGTACTCTTCGAGAGTTTCACCCTTCCAGGCGAAAACCGGGGTCCCCTGGGGGTTCTCCGGCGTTCCGTGCCCCACGACAACAGCAGCGGCCGCTTCATCCTGGGTGGAGAAAATGTTGCAACTCGCCCACCGAACTTCAGCACCGAGAGCCACGAGGGTCTCGATAAGGACGGCAGTCTGAACGGTCATGTGGAGGGAACCGGCGATGCGGGCACCCTTGAGGGGCTGCAGGGGACCAAATTCTTCACGAATGGACATCAGTCCGGGCATCTCGTGCTCAGCGAGTCGTAGTTGGTGGCGCCCAGATTCAGCAAGTGAAAGATCGGCTACGCGGTATTGGAGTGGGGTGACTGTTAGCATCCCGTTATTCTGCCAGCATTTAAGCTGAGGATTGGCAGGGAAACTCGAGAATTTATTTACTCGCCTGTATTACGGCAAGAATCTCGTCCCGAATTTCTCCCATCACGTCGCCACTCTGCGCTTCCACGTTCAGCCTTAACAGCGGTTCGGTGTTGGAGCCCCGCACGTTAAACCACCACCATCCGCGATCGCTTTCCCCGGTAATCGTCAGACCATCGAGGTGATCCACCTCACCTCGATGAGAAAACTGCGCCAATACGCGTGCGATGGTGTCGCTCTGGTTATCCACCTGAGAATTAATCTCCCCACTCTCGTGGTACCTCGAAAACTCTGCCGTCAACTCTGACAATGGGGCTTCTGAGCCGCGGAGGTGGGCAATGACATGGAGTGCCGCCAACATGCCGTTATCAGCACCCCAAAAATCTTTGAAGTAGTAGTGGGCAGAATGCTCGCCACCAAAAATGGCTCCTGTTTCTCTCATCTGGTCTTTGATGAGTGAGTGACCCACCCTGGTGCGAACCGGGATGGCACCATTTTCGACAATTACTTCAGCCACCGTTTTAGAACACAACAGGTTGTGGATCACGTGCAGGGGGTCTTGCTCGCCCAGAGCGCGAGCACGTGCTATCTCCCTACTCGCCACAAGAGCGGCCACCGCACTCGGGGTGACCGGATTTCCTTTTTCATCAATCACGAAACAACGATCAGCATCACCATCAAAGGCAAGCCCCAGGTCAGCCCCCTGGGCAATAACTGCCGCCTGCAGGTCAACTAAGTTCTGAGCATCCAAAGGGTTTGCCTCGTGGTTGGGGAAAGAACCATCCAACTCAAAGTACAAGGGTGAAATCGTGATGCCGGCGGCGTCGTTCCCAAACACGGCGGGCACAGTGTGTCCCGCCATCCCATTTGCGGCATCCACGACGATGGTGAGCGGGCGCTCACCATCAAGCGGGACTAGTGCCCGCACATATGCTGCATAATCGTGCAAAACATCCTCTGTGGTGGCTTCGCCACCACGCCCGGCATAGGCCTCCACCCCGTCGAGGAAACCGATTGCCCGGTCACGAATCAGGGAAAGGCCAGTGTCCAAGCTAATCCCTTGGGCTCCCGCCCTCGAAAACTTGAGACCGTTATAGGTGGCGGGGTTATGACTCGCCGTAATCATGACGGCTGACAGATCCCCCTGTCCGGAGGCGTAGTACACCATGTCGGTGGAACACAGACCAAGGTTTCGGACCATTCCACCCTGGGACAGCACACCCTCACTAAACGCTTCCGCAAGCAGTGGAGAAGAATCCCTCATGTCATAACCAATCACCACAGCGTTACCGGGCTGTGAAATCTCTTCCACAAAAGCTGCCCCGAGTGCTTTTGCAACGTCAGGGGTCAGTTGCGAGGCAACAAGCCCCCGCACGTCATACGTTTTGACAATGTCGAGAAGCGCACGTGAAGTCATTGCTCAAGACTACTGAGAGAATTAGCGCCTCCACGGTGTCAGTGGCTATCGGACAGAGACCATCACAGATCCTTGCGGTGCTGGGGTGGGCAGCACCATAAAACTTTCAATAGCGGTTTCTGCCCGGAGCGACACAGCAGCAAAAAAAGGTTGAAGCGAGCTCAGGGTGTGCGAACCTACCCCTACCGGGCGGGTCACAAAATTGCCTGCTGGCACCACAACATCTCTGCCATCAAGAGTGACCGTGATGTCTGCGTTTCCCCTGTTGACCAGGGACAGGCGGGCTTCGCCTACGCCCGGGACCGCAAAAGCGGTGTCACCCGTGATTTCTGGCGCACTTCCCACCCAGTCGGTATCAGTGCGGGCATCAGTTCCCAGACTGGTGCGAAGTGCTGCGACCACAGGGTTTTCTGACTCGATGACAACGGAAATATCCCCCGTGTCGAATTCGTCCAGGAGAAGATCTTTCGTTTCACCGGCAATCAGTTGGACCCGAAGGACAGAATCTTCCCCCCCGCTCACTGTGACGGTGATGCTGGCCTCGGCATCACCATCGGGAGAAAGTAGCCTCAGAATTGCCCCCACATCCCGGTAGCCCTCTTTGCCGCGAATGGGCCCCAACACTTCTTCCGGAGGCGTGTAGGCACCGGTAATCACTCGGAGTGAGCTGGGAGGGGGTTCGGAACCACTGACGCTCACCCCATCCGCGACAAGGCCGCGAACGATGGTGGAGTGAAGAAAACCCGCAATCCCCACACTGTTGCTGGTCACCCGGACGACGGGTGACACCTCGTTGGGGGCAAGCCCAGCGAGGGAAATCACCCTTTGGGAATACGGTGCCAGCAAAATTCCTCGACCCAAGGGCGCAACGATGGGGCCAGTCGAGCCCCACACTTCAATATCAATCAGGGCTTGAACATCCGAGGGGTTCACGAGGGAGAGGGCGGTCTGTCGACCCGTGGTTGTGTCCCCCCCCACCAGCCACAGCTCTCTTTGCGGAACCTGGCATTCGCTCGCCGCAAGCCCTGTGACATTCAGGTTGTTGAGCGTTTGGGCGCTGGTTCCTGCCAGAACACCGGCCTCCACGGGCTGGGAAAGAATCACAGGCGGTGCCGGGGTAATGACCTGTTCCAGTGCGAACCCATCGGTCACCGTGGTGTCGGTTATCGGAGTGGTTGTGACTTGGTCACCGACGATGGTCTCCTGCGAAGCCCCGTAACCAATGGCTGTCAGCCCTTGCGAGCCAAAAGACAGTGCTGGACCCATACAGACGGCGACACGATCCGGTTCGGCGGCGAGAACCTCAATGGTGGGAATAGCCCGCACTTGGCCTTGGAGGGCCGCCACCAGTCCTTGCGGCAGGCCTAAGGCCACAAGAACCAGAGAAACCGCGAGTATGAGAGTCGCAGCGACAGCGGTCACGGTGCGGAGTGCCAGCTGGGCTGTGGCGTGTCGGGGAGTGTGGTTAGACATTGTCGGCAGTCTCCTCACCAAGGTGGGCAATCGCGTCTTCCACCCGACGGTCAGAAGATTTGACCCGGCGCTCCGTGGGGATAGCGAGAACACCGACCATGGCAATGCTCAACAGAAAAAGTTGGTTCCACAGGTTTAGCGGCGGGGCCTCGGCGCTGGGGGCCTCCACGGTGACCGCTGGTGCCTGCCAGAGCTGACCGTTTTCCACCGTGCTGGCACTCACGAGACCAGGCTTCCGTGCGAGCGACAATGCTGCCTCGCTTTCGAGATCACCGGTCACTAATACAAATCGAATTCCGTACTCCTGGAGGAGGGGCAAGGGTTCCGCAGAACTTGGCCTGACCAGCATCGCGGTGAGTCGCGCGAGATCTTCATCTGCTGTCAACAGCTCGAGCGAGCGACCACGGACAAGAGTCGAGGATGTGGCAAGAGTTTCCCCAGCACCCCGCTGAAGGCTGGCGTGATAGCCGTCACTGCCGGGGGAAATTACTAAGGTCCCCACCTGGGGCGACAGCTGTGCTTCCGCTTGGACAAAGGCTGGCAGTGTTCGGGCAGCTGAGGAGGGTTGAACGCGCGCTTCACCACTCCATATTTGGGCCCCAATGATGACCGGCCCCCCAATGCTGGCGGCAATCACGAGTGCTGCCGTGCTTCGGGCCCAGAACTGCGACGCGCCCACGCGCGGGTTATCAAGGACATCCTTGAACTTCACCCGGTCAAGGAGAGACCCGGCACCGACCAAAATCCCCAGCACCAGAAGAGAAACTCCGGTTCCTGGCCACACAAACACGGCCTCCTGGTCGTCAAACCCCGAAAACAGCGCCGGTGAGGCCGAGGCCGTGATTACTCCCAAGCCAAACAACCCAGCAAAAGCAGCACTTGTGACGTTTCGACCAAATCCGAGTGACACGAGTGCCGTGATAAACAGCAGCCCCATTCCGATCATGATCGCTAAGACAAGCAACTCTGACCCCGAACCCACCGCCAGAGTGCCCGGAAGAGCGCTCGGCGTGCCGAGCGCCATCATCCACCACGGTGTTGCCGCAAAAGGTGTTGCGGCCCCCGGGTCCGCGAGGAGCACCCCCCAGTTTTCCCACCAACGCCCCTGCCCCCGGCCCCACCAGCTGATAAACCGTGGGGTCGCAAGAAGTAGCGAGGGCAAAAGAACGAAAGGCAAAACCCCGGTGAGCACCCGGAGGGGCGTTCCCCACCCTCTAAAAACAACCAAGGCGATAACGCCAATGATGAGTGCCGGGAATAGCACGGGAGCACCGGCAGTGACGATAACGGCGGCCAGGGATGCGGTGCCCACTCTTTGCCACGACTGATGGGCGCTGAGTAAGGAACCGAGCAACCAGGGAAGCGCAAGGTGAGCCAAGACCGCACCGATTCGACCCTCGGAGAGTGCCAGGAGGAATGTGGGACTCACCGCCCACAAAAAAGCCGCCCCTGTGCTGGTCCACGACTGCGTGAACACGTGAGAGAACCCCCACCAGGCAATAGCTCCCGCGAGAGGAAGAGCAAGAAGAAATAACCACACGACAGCCGAGTTCGGTGCCCACCACAGGAGAGAACCAAGCAGGGCAAAGAGAAGCGCTGCAGGGTCTGCGGGAACCGCCAGAGCATCAAAACCCCACTGGGTTGGTGTGAAACTTCCAGCGCTGGCCCACGCCTCCCGAAGACTGGTCGCCAGAGGCAGTGCCCCACCCCCGATAAGAGCGTTTGCTCCCCACCACGAACCAAACACAGCACCAGAAATCGTCAGAAGGGCGAGCACAAGCCAGGGCAGCTGCGGCAGGGCCCTGGGGGCAGGGCTCACCTGTCCTTTTTCTTCGAGGCTTGCTCGCGCTTCTTCTCGGGCGATGGCACGTTTCTTGAGGACTTCCCGGACATCCATCCGCAACGCATTAATCGCATCCCACGACGTGGTGCGCGATGCCCTCAGTCGCGAGCGGGAAGTGAGCACAGGACCAATAAGGCCAATAGCCGCTATCGCTGCCAGCGGCTCGGACACCATTCGGTCGGGTCTTTTCGCCACGAGATGCCCCAAGCCCCGAAGGATGGCCCAGGGGAGCATGCTGAGAACTACGGGGAGGAAAGCCCACAGTGGCGCATAGACAAGTCGGCGATAGAGCCACGCCTTAGTGGACAGGTAGTCATGTCGCACCCGGGAAAGATTTTTTCCTGCGTTCCAGTCGACTGAGCTATGGCCCACATCAATGACGGCCCGTGGCACCACCACGATGCGGTGGCCTTTGAGACGAACCCGAATGCCCACAGCAAGCCCAGCATCAAGCGCAGGGAGGGCGGGGTCAAAACCCCCGATGTCTCGCAGTGCGTCCGCCTGGATGAGCATTCCCGCTTCGCCCACTGCTAACACATCACTCAAGCGGTCATATTGGCCTTGGTCAAGCTCCCTTTCGGCAAGCGCAATCCGTCGACCCCACGGGGTCAGGGTTTCCCCGAGTTCACGCAAATACCCGGGGCGATCTGCCCGGCGCTGTTTGGGCCCGGCAACCTTGATAAGTGGCGCTCCTTCGACGCTTGCCACTAAATGACTCAGTGCTGATTCGTGGCAGACGATGTCATCGCGAAGAAGCCACAGCCACCGGTCTGGAATCGATTTCTTGCCCGGCAGGGAAAAGAGAGTCACAGCCCGCGTTTACGGCGTCAGGGAAGGGTGTTCGAGAGGGCAGCGAAAGCGTCTCCGTCTCGAACAAGGCCCCTGTGAGCGCAGTCTGAATCTGCTCGGCAACAGATGGGTCAGCGCTGGTGTCGACGACCAAGAGCCGCTCTGGTTGTGAACGCTGAGCGATGAGGCTTTCGAGTGCTTGCGAGAGCTGATCTCCCCCACGTCGGACAACGAGAAGAACGTCGATGCGGGAGCGCATCAGGGTCGGCTAGGCGCGTCTGCGCAGACGGCGTCGCTCACGCTCGGACAATCCGCCCCAAATTCCAAAGCGTTCATCATTTGATAGCGCATACTCAAGGCATTCTGCTTTCACTTCACATTGCCCACAAATCTTTTTCGCATCGCGGGTAGAGCCGCCTTTTTCGGGGAAGAACGCTCAGGGCGGTTGTGCGCAGAGAGCATCGCCCTGCCAGGAGAGGGCGCCGTCATCGTCATCGGGGCGTCTGACACCCGGGACTCCCAGTGAGACGGGGTCAACGAACCAGTTGTCGGGAACCGAATTCCGGTACTCGCTCACTGTTGCTCCTTTGCCGCCGTCAACCGGCCTGTGACTAATGGTTGACACAATTACACCGGTGTAATTCGCTCCCGTCAAGTCCCAGTGTGATGAACACTCAGGTGAGGGTTTAAGTTAGGCCATCAGGAGTGGGTGATGAGTTTTAGGGCATTACCGAGAATTCGAGACGATCGGGCCCACCCGGCACGTGCATCGACCAGGGTTTTTGCCCGCTCTGTTATCGAATAAATCTCATCCGCCGTGCTGGAAAATCTTCGCATCATCGCGTCCGAGAGGGCTTGCGAATCGCCGACCGGAAAAGACCAACCGGTAATCCCGTTGATGACCCATTCGGCAGAACCAGAAGTCAGCGAACTCACCACCGGAATACCGGCGGCCATGGCCTCCATCACTGTCACCGATGTGCCATCGGTTCGAGGTGTCACGACGACAAGATCTGAGATTTCTAGAATCTGGCGGAAGCGCTCTGGTGGTTGAGGTGCAATCCAGTGCAATGAGTCTGCAATACCGCGCTCCTTTGCTGCCCGCTTCACCGCAGAAACCTCAGAACCAGATTCCACAAGTAGGGCAATCGCCTCCGGATGGGCACCCAAGAGAGCACCAAACGCCGTGACAAATACCATCGAGTCATAGTGGGGCTCGAGTGACCGTGGATAAAAAATAATCGTGCCGCCCACCGGCAGGCCAAGTTTTTCCCTGTCTGATGCCCGCGAGACTGGGGAGGGCAAGTCCTGCGTCTCTTCCGCCCCCCAGGGAATCCTGATGACGGCATCCTCTGAAACCCCGAGAGAGATCAAAGCGTTCTCGGTGGCGTAATTGTCGGTCACGACGAGGCTCATCCCGGTAACGGCACTCTGCATTTTCGTCAACAGATCAGCGGAGCTAGCGCCACTGACCATCACATCGGTGGCCCAGGAAATCCCGACGTGCCGGTACGGGCCACCTTTCAACTCTGCGCTGACCGTGTCGAGAGGGCCAGAAATCACGACCTCCGCGTCACCAAGGTATTGATCAATCTCTTCCCACGTGGTCAGCTCAGCATCCAGACCTTGCGCCGAAAAAATCACCTGAGGACTCCCTGACCACGGAAAGTAGCTCGTAGTCAGGATTCAGGCTTGCAAACAGGCGATCAAACCGATCCACATGAGCATCCACCCTGTCGGTAACAAACACCCATCGGTTGGTAGCCACCGCTATGAAAGGTTTTCTCTCGTCACCACGTCGTGGAAAACGACGTCTTTCACCACTGTTTTTCCCAACACCTCCTCGAGGTGATCGGGTGTGACGATTCCTGGGGTTGCCGGTCTCAAGGCAACAAGATGTTCTGGCCCAAGAACAGTTCCCGCTTTCAGATCTTGCCCGAATCGGAGCCCCCGGCGCTGAATGACCACCGTCTCTTTTTCGTTTTCTGCCACAACCTTGTCGCTACTTCCCAGCGCTGCTTCAAGCTCGCGGGTCCTCTCCACCATGGTCCGCCACGTTTCTGGGGTCATCGAAAAGTGATGATCGGGTCCTTCGCGGGAAACATCATCGGTGAAATGTTTCTCGACCACTCGCGCCCCCATAGCCACCGCGCCCAAAACGGTGACATCTCCGTGCGTGTGATCTGAGAGCCCTAACAGCGCATCGGGGTAGCGGTCACGATAGGTGTTCAGCACGTTCAAGTGGATATGGTTCATGTTCTCGGCAACACCGGTGTAGTTGGTGTTGCACTGCATGACGGAGTAGGGGACACCATGACGGGCAATCACAGCGACAGCATTATCAACTTCCTCCAACGTCGCTGCGCCAGTGGCAAGAATTACGGGTTTGCCTTTGGAGGCAATGTGGTTGATGGCTGCCAGCCAGGTGATGTCACCTGACCCAATTTTGTAGGCGGGGACAAACTCGTCAACAAAATCAATGGCTTCGATGTCGTAGGGGCTGGTAAAAAAATCAATACCCAAGTCGTGTGCGTGATCCGCAAGAGGCTTCGTCCACTCCCACGGGAGGGAAGCATCCCGGTACACCTCATACACACTCTTTGCCCAGGATGACTGGTGCGATTGTTGGCCCCCAAGCTCGCGAAACCCTTTATCGCTCACGATGTGATCGGCACGAAAATGCTGAAATTTAGCGGCATCGGCACCAGCTTTGGCAGCAAGAGTCATCAACTGGAGAGCATTCTCCAGATTCCCGTCGTGATTCGCTGCGATATCTGCAATGAAATATGTGGGGTGGTCGGCGCCCAGCATTCGTGACCCAATTTTCATGGCACCCTATTTCTTCCCTTGAGCTGTCCCACCAAAGTATTCCATCACCGCGTGGCGCTCGTGGAGGGCTCGGGCGATTCCTTCGGTGGTAGTCGGTATCGCATGCCCCACAAGGGCCTCTAACTTGGCAACGGAAAGACTGAGGTTGTGACCGCGATTCGCAAGTAGGGGATCAGCGGAGAGCAAACCCTTTTCTATTAAGTTGTTATCAGCACCCAGCGCGTTGGCAACCGCAATCCCAAAGTCATACTTTGACAGCGGGGCGCTAGAAGTCAGGTGATAAATGCCGGACGCTCCGCTGGAAACCGCTTCTGCGACAAGATCAAAAAGATGCCCAACATAGAGGCTGGAGACCACATAGTCACTAAACCCGGTCATAGGGGTCTGGTTTTCCAGTCCGTTCACAAAGAAATCTAGGATGCCCTTGCGGTGGTCGCGAGACCAGCCGAAGAAATTGGTCCGAAAGACGAGAGCCCCTGGGCGTGCAGCAAGGACGGATTCTTCGCCTGCTCTTTTGGTCCGGCCATAAACGCTGGGCGCCCCCGTTGTGTCATCTTCCTCATACAACCCTATGGAACTGCCATCAAATACAGCGTCGGTAGAGAAGTGAACAAACTGTGCTCCGATTTCCGCAGCCCGAAGAGACCACACCCCCGGAAGCTCGGCGTTAACGAGCGCCGCATCAGAAGGGTTTTCTTCACACTGTTCGTGATTCGCCATCGCCACACAATTAATCACCACATCCAACTTCTCCCTCCGGAAGATGGTGGGGATGTCATCCAGCGAATTCATCTCGAGATGCCGGGGATAAAAATCAACGGGGCTGCGAGAGGCCCCTGTGACATCCCAGCCCGCAGCGGTTAGCGCGAAGCCGGCGTAAGAGCCAAGAAATCCTGAGGCACCAAGAACAAGAGCTTTCATCGTCCCTCGAGAACAAAACTTCGGTGAAGCGCCTCGGCAACCGCCCAGTCGTCCGGTTCGTCAATATCAACACTGGCCCAGTCGGGCAACAGTAGGGAGACAAAAGGTTGCGACATCATCGTTTCCCGCCCCCGCCACACTTTGACAGAGGCAGCATAAGCCTTACCCGCATCAAAAAACCGCTCCGGTAAATCTTGAGTTCGACTAAGAAGAGCGCCGTCATCCTCGAGGGCCATTTTTCCATCCGCCTGTTTGAGCAATGATCGCTCAAAGGGCGAGCGATGCCGTCCCACCGTCACCACGAAATCCTCAGGGTGAGCCAAGGCCCTCTGAATTATCGAATCGATGAGTGTGCTTGTCACAGCGGCGGTGGGGTAAAGGCACACCACCAGCACATCATCGGTCAGCTCAAGTGCATCCAGTGCATGAAGGATTACCGGGGCAGTTCCTGCGTGGTCATCCGCAAGATGCACTGGTCTGACAAAAGGGACACTTGCTCCCAGTTCGCGCGCAAGACCTGCTATTTCTTCCGCATCGGTAGACACCACGACAGAGTTAACCTCGGTGGACTCACGGGCAGCCAGAATTGGCCACGCAATCATCGGCTTGCCGTTGAAAGCCTTGATGTTCTTCCCGGGGATGCGGGTGCTCCCACCCCTTGCGGGGATTACCACCACGGCACCAGAAGTCATGTTTGGCCTAGTGAGATGCGGCGGGTGCGTGGTGGGCGGACCCCATCGCATGGTCCTTGATCCAGTCCTGCAGTTCGGGGATGAGCATCCACTCGGAGTTTGCATCGCTCGTGTAAAGGAAATCAGACGGGACTAAAGTCCCACCTTTCACCATGTCTGCCCCTACAGACCATGTGTTGATTGTGGGCAGAATCTTGAAGTAGGAATCATATTCGTAGGTGTTTGGCGCATCCTCTGCCCCAATCATTTGCTCGTGGAGTTTCTCTCCAGGCCTGATACCCACGACTTTGGTCGGTTTGCCCGGCGCAACAGCTTCCGCAATATCCGTGATTGTCATCGAGGGAATTTTCTTGACGTAAACCTCTCCCCCGACCATGTCGTCAAACGCCGTCCACACCAGGTCTACACCCTGTTCAAGAGTGATCATGAACCGGGTCATTCGCTCGTCGGTGATTGGTAACGGAAGACCTTTCTGTGCCGCTTGTTGATACAGCGGTAGTACTGAACCGCGCGAACCCATCACGTTTCCGTAGCGAACCACCGAAAACCGGGTGTCTTTTGAGCCAGCGTAAGAATTCCCCGCCACAAAAAGTTTGTCAGACGCTAATTTTGTTGCGCCATAGAGATTTACGGGGCTACTGGCTTTATCGGTGGACAATGCCACAACTTTTTTAACTCCCTTATCGATGCACGCATCGATAAGGTTCATGGCGCCAAGAATGTTGGTCTTGACCGCTTCAAAAGGGTTGTACTCAGCGGTAGGAACAATCTTGGTCGCTGCCGCGTGGACAACGTAATCCACTCCATCCACAGCTCGGTACAGGCGATCACGGTCCCTAACATCACCAATAAAAAACCTAACCCGCCTATCCCCCTCGAAAAGCTTCGCCATTTCCCACTGCTTCATCTCATCGCGGGAGTAAATGATGATGCGCTCGGGGTCGTATTTTTCCAAAGCCATCGGCACAAATGCGTGACCAAATGAGCCTGTCCCACCCGTCACAAATATTGTGGACTTCTTCAACGACATGACGAAAAGCTCCCGATTCCTCTAGTTGGTTAACCTTATCGAGCCTTCGGTGCTGGGGAGGCTTTTCCTGGCTTCCCAGGCCGAACGAATCATGTCGGGCAACGAATTCGTTATTGTCCACCCCAAATCACGGTGTGCCAAGGTCCCAGACGCCACGACACGTGCGGGGTCCCCTGCGCGTCGCGGGCCGTGATGGGGGGTGAAATCCATACCGGTGACGTCAGCTATTGCTGTCATCATTTCCGCAACCGAGGTTCCCGTCCCGCTGCCAAGGTTGTAAGCGCTCTCAATGTCCCCAGAGGTCATTCTGAGTGCTGCCGCCACATGGGCAGCTGCAAGATCCCCGACCGGGATGTAGTCCCGTATACAGGTTCCATCGGGCGTGTCGTAGTCATCGCCAAAGACAACGGGTGCCTCCCCGCGCTCTAGGCCGGCAAAGACCATCGAGAGGAGGTTGTAGGGGCTCACATCTGGCAACGAGGGAGAAGCGGAACCAATCACGTTGAAGTACCGAAGACTCGTGTGCTTCAAGCCTGTTGCGACACCTTGATTGCGCAACAGCCATTCACCGATCACCTTGGATTCGCCATACGGCGAGGTCGGGTTGAACGGATGATTCTCTTCCACTAGACCAGACGCTGCATTTCCATAGACCGAGGACGAGGAGGAGAACACAATGTTTTCCACCCCCACACGTTCCATAGCCCCCAGGAGCGACATCATCGCCACAACATTTTGTTCATAAGCGTGGAGTGGATTTTCGACAGAAATCCCCGCGAACTTGAAACCTGCGATGTGAATTACACCCTGGATGGCGTGATCGCGGAGTGCCTGCTCCACAAGTTCCGTGTTGAGAAGGGTTCCTTCCACCAGGGGCACTTCACGTGGAACAAAAGAACGCACGCCCGTGGAGAAGTCATCAAAGACGACCACTCCCAACCCTGCCGCTGTCATTTGATGGACCACATGTGCACCGATATAGCCGGCGCCGCCGGTCACTAACCACGTCATGCTTTGAGGTTATCGCGTGAGAGAGCTACTGGCGTGATGCCAGCACATCTAATCGCCTGGGCAGCGCGTGCCGAAGCCCACGCCACCGGCCAATTCCAGAGCGGGGACATGAAACGCAACCACGGGGGAAGGTGGGAAACCTTCACCGCCATTGCTTCCCGGGACGATGCTGCGCGATCGGCAACCGTGAGTGATTCGGTATGCCAACAAAAGCGGGAGGCGATCGCTGGCACCGTGACAAAACGGCCCATCTTGCGGAGTTTGAGAAAAGCATCGAGGTCTAGGGCGTACGTCAGCCGCGGATCAAAACCACCAATGCCCTGCAGAGCATCGAGGGATACCACGGTGCCCGGGTGTGGAATGAAATTTGGACCCCACGGCAAAAAAAATCCGGCATAGCGGCCTAGTCGATTCACAGCAAGCGTGGTCCCTGACTCCGAAATGTATTCGCACTGCCCGTGAGCCACAACCGCCTCTGAGTTTCCTCGCAACGCCTTTACGAGCTTGGCCACGCCTGCCCCGACAAGCAGATCGTCATCCCCGAGCCACACGTAGTATTTTTCCGATGTGCGCGCGTCTAGAGCGGCGTTGATGGCCATGGCCATTCCCGTCCCCGGGTCATCAATGACCGTCGCCCCGTGGCGTGCAGCAAGATTTCTTGCCTTCAGGGCTCCCTTTGGAACGATGACAAAGATGGAGGCGTCACTGAGTCCTGTAAGGCTTTCGCACGATGCTAAGGCTCGTTCTAGGGAGGCTAACCGTGTGCCCAGGGTGGGAATAACCACCATCACTTCTGGTTTTTCCACCAGGTCACCTTTCCCGCGCTCTTCGCTTTAGGCTAGTGAAAGAACATCTCACGCTAGGACACAATGAAGCATACGGATAAGGTTTACATCGCCGGGCACCGAGGCCTCGCCGGTTCTGCAATATGGCGTCACTTTGAAAAAGCTGGGTACACCAACCTGGTCGGTTTCAGCTCGAGTGAGCTGGACCTCACCGATCGCTCCCAAACTCTCAAAACTCTGCGTGACGTATCGCCCGATGTGGTCATTGATGCGGCGGCGAAGGTGGGGGGAATTCACGCCAACAACACCTACCCCGCAGCGTTCTTGAGCGACAATTTACAAATTCAAGTCAATTTGATGGATGCAGCCCATGAAGCCGGTGTGGACCGTCTCCTTTTCTTGGGGTCCTCCTGTATCTACCCCAAGTTTGCGCCCCAACCCATTCAGGAATCAGCGTTGCTGACGGGTGCCCTCGAGGCAACAAACGAAGCGTATGGCATTGCCAAGATTGCCGGAATTCTTCACGTCCAAGCAATGCGCCGGCAACACCAGCACCATTGGATTTCGGCAATGCCAACAAACCTTTATGGGCCCAATGACAACTACCACCCCGAGAATTCCCACGTTCTCGCTGCCCTCATCAGAAAGTTCCATGAAGCCGTCGTTGCTGACTCACCCGTTGTCGAGGTGTGGGGCACAGGCACACCGCTCCGCGAATTTCTTCACGTCGATGATTTGGCCTCTGCAGTCGAGTTTTTACTGCTGAACTATGACGAGGATGACACCATCAACGTGGGGTCAGGACAGGAAGTTTCCATCAATGAGCTCGCGCGCATCATCGCCGATGTCGTCGGGTTTAAGGGGGAGCTCCGAAACAACACCGACAAACCCGACGGGACCCCCAGGAAAATCCTCGACAGCTCCCGCCTGCACAATCTTGGTTGGTCTCCCCGCTGGACGCTACGCGAAGGAATCACCGATGCCTACCAATGGTTTGTCGCCAACGAAGGGTCTCTGAGAAGCGTTTAAACCAAGCTACCCAGGGGCAACAACCCAGGCGACCGTGTTCCCAGTTACTTGGAGGGACGCCTCATCGTCCGTGACGAAAGCCACAAGCCCAGGCTTCGCCTCCACCGTGTGAAGTAGCCCTTCCACCACTCCAACGCCTTCTTCGACAATCAGAACCGAGACCCCCATCCACTGAAATTTCTCTCCGCCGATAGCCGAGTGACTCTAA
>FUWD013338100.1_pt3 | contig 26438 bp, 42 predicted proteins | sample 1063281 | NCBI WGS metagenome assembly FUWD01 (sample SAMEA79048168, study PRJEB19326) | metagenome | biome: marine | reverse complement strand
ATGTTATGCGCCTAGTTCTGTTTTCGCTAAACACTTCCCACTCATGGCCTATAAAAAAACAAATTATTCTTTTCATAACCTCACTCTCCAAGTTAATTTATCAAACACTTCACTGTGTACTATCTCAATATCCACAACTAGTAGCCCATTACAACGCTGGCAATTAGCGTAAATAGTCTCGGTATACGTATCAGGTAAATTCTTAAAATCATTATATGGTATTTTAGGATCGTGACCACTCCACCAACATTTTAGCTTATTAAGCATCAAATAATTCCTTGGCTCTGCCTTCCTGGTTTTCTACAGATACATCAATAGTGTCTACAGTCATATTTTGATTATACTCTAAAACATCTAGCCCGTTTAAAGCTGTAGGCACTGTGTCTTTTAAATTCTCTGTTCTAGCCCTGTATTTTAACATTACCCTTGGATATTTAGTCCATGCAGCGTCGGCTTTTGCTGGTATAAGCCCTGCTTTTTTCGCATCGTCCAAGGTAAATGTTGCCTCTTTTTCTGTGATATTTGTTTTTACTCTACAATAAGCGCCATATACTTCTGTATTTATATTTTTATTTTCTAAACTAATTTTATCAAATTTTTTATCGAACCAATACTCCTCAATTTCTTTTATTTTATTGGATTTCATTGCAAGAGTGAGCGGTAAATCCCCAAAAATAGAAGGTGTTCCCTTTATTACTGCTATTTGTTTTAAAGCCGTAATTCCTGATAGCCCAAGCTCTCTAGCGTATTGAATGCCTGTTATTACTTTTTGAGGTGTGTTGTAAGAGCTAGGAAGCATCCCTGATTGAATCCAAATACTAGCAGCTCTGTATTGCTCTGATACTGTCTTGGTATCGATAGACCCATCTTCTTTTAAGGCGATATCAGTAGGTTTTTTGGGCTCTGGTTTTTCTTCTCTTTTCTTAATTAGGTCTTTGTCTGCTTTAAGGTTTTCCATGTCCTTTGCTGGATCTCCTATTATTTTATCTAATTGCTTTTTTATATTCTCATCCATTTTTTGCCTCGCTTATAATACGTTTAGTTGTTTTCCTTCTTCTATTCTCTTTAAATTCTTATCTCTAATAATCAAAAAACTAGTCGGACTTCTATCGTATTTTACCTTTAAATTTTCAAATAATTTTGTGGTAGATCCGTAAAAACACAGCTTACAAACCCTATGATTTTCTATTCTTCCTTTTTTGAAATAATTGCCGTTATCAGGAGCATTACAAACACCGCATTTTGTCTCAATCATCCATACCCCATCCCCACCTAGGCAGGCTCAGCATTAAAGGCTCACTTGCAAAGCCAGGCCATTCGTTATTTTCAATGGCAAATTTAATCTTAGGCAATTGCTCGTCTATAAGATCCCTTCCTCGCCCTATGCTTTCCCAGCCATACTCATAAAGAATTGCATCAAACGGCTCCTCCTTTTCGATTGCTAACAAAAAATAAGTTTCACCAAAAGATTTTAAAAAATTCAAAAGCATTAAATAAAAGGCAGCTTGAACATGGTAATTATAGCGACAGGCGTCATTCATAAAATAGGGATTGCTCACCTGAGCCGCAGTTTTAAGATCTAGTATATAATTTTTATCTTCATTTAGAAAATCAAGGCGGCCCTTGAGAGGCATTTTAAGCGTTGGATGCATGACAAGTATGGTAACCTCTGCCTGGCCCTCTTTAATCGTCTTAGGCGCGGTTGTGTGCGTTCCTATGGCCTCTACAATCCCATGTATCATGTCAGTTTCTTTTTTATTTAGGATAATCTTGTCTAAATGCTCTTTTTTTAGGTCTTTATAGGCTTTTAAAGTCTTTGTGAGAATATCGGTTTCTATAACATCTTGCTTATATCTATCCGGTTCCAGAATTGCCATATGAATCAACCGGCCTAATTCATAAGCTGGCTTTGGTTTACTGTCCCTAGTGAGCATAGAGTGAGCGTGCTTTAAACTCTTGATGGATTCTTTTACAAACGAGGATGAAACGGCGTTTATAGCCCTATATTCTTTTTCCGGTATATCGTAAAATATACCTTCACCATGTCCACCAAATGTATTGTCTAGTTTCATAGATAAGCCTCGCAGTTTAAATTTATATGAACAAAATTAATATGCCTATCACTATCATCAAACATGCAATTATTTCAAAAGTTTTATTACTTTTTTGCACTACATTAATTTTTCTAGTTTTATCATCGTTCACTTAAAAGCCCCCTAAGGTCTATTAACTGGTTTCCTGCTTGGCTTGGCATCTCGCTTGGATATATGCTCTTTTCTCCTAACTTCACTTTTTCCACAACCTTATCCACAGACAGCCAACAAATTCTTTCTTCCATGTAGAAATAAATTAAGTAACCGGCAATCCCACCAAGCTCTTTGCAATATTTTAAATTGGTCCACTGGTGAATCTTTTTTTTATGGAAAACTGTGGATGATAAAAGTACTTTGTTTTCTTGTATCGTCTTGCAGTCAAAGTAAATAGCTCTACCGTCAATAGAGCCAAAACAATCGAAAGGTGTTTTTTTTTGAATCGTCTTAGCTTTGGAATATACGTTTTTAAAACTCTCTGGCATTTTAAATAATACAACTTCTCTAGACCTTGCGTCTCGTATTACTCTTTCCTCAAAACTTTTCCACTCACTAGATTTTTTCAACTTCCTTAATCGCCCCGTCTACTAAACTATCCACATCCCCTGTGTGCATATAAAAACCCCCCCCAGACCTCAAATACCTTGCAGTAAATCTCGCCCTGTCTGCCCTATTCCAAACAGGTACATTATCCCCACTCACCTTGTAGTGACCAGCTAAACAATCGCACTTAAATGCATAAACGTGCTTCGCCTCGTCTTGTTCGTCAATTGCATCGAGCCAACCTGTATTTAAACATTTTACACAAGGGCTTTTTTCTAATTCTTCTAACTTTGTTTTTTTTATATTTTCAAATGCAAGTGAAAGCTCGCCTCTTGCTAGGTTGATAATTTTTTGTAAGCTAGGAGCATATGAAAATTCTAACAAACAAGATTCTACGATTGAGTCCACTTGCCTTGTGTTTAATTCTTTTAGTTTTGAATATAACAATGCAAATTTGCTGTTTTCTAAATAATTTTCACCCCAAGTTTGAGTAAGCGGTCTACATGCGGTTTTGAATTCTTCCCTACTTAGCATTTTTCCTACTTACCGCTCGTAAAGCTTCTAGCTCTTTTCGTTCTTTCTCGTCCTCTCGGATAGCCCACTCTGTTTGCTCGCGGTCTTTCTCCGCCATTCGTAGCTCTTTGGAAAATTCTTTTACCTTGTCCTCGGTGACATAGGCATTTTTAAGATATTGCGTTCTTAAACTTTCTGCATCCGCTAAACACAAGCCAAGGTCATGAGTCTTGGAAATGTAATATTGCTTTGGATGCGATAAGAAAAACTCAACAACATTCACAGCTTCTCTACCAAGCCGTTTGGATAATTGCAAGACTTGAGTATTTACTTTCGCGTTGCGTAAAGGTGGAACCCCGTATTTTTTTTCGTATCCTAAATAATAAGCATTCCAAATTTGGGCTCGCAGGGCTTTAGCCTGCGTAAATTCTAAGCTCAATTCGTTACTTTTATCTTGCTTAACAACTAGGCTGTTTTTGGTAGGTTTTTGTTTTTTTTTGCTTTCTGGAACCTTTATTTTTTCTTTTCTAGTCTTGTCTTCTCTTCTCTTCTCTTGTCTAGGCACGGATTCGTCACGGGTTTCTATGCTAACTAACTGTAATTGTTCAAGGTGATTTAGGCATCTAGTGATCATCTTAGTGTTAAGTGATGTTAGTCTCCGTATCATCTTAGTGTTCACTCGTGTTAGTCTCGTGGTAGTCTCGTGTTCATCTACGTTATACTTACGTGCTGTTTCTGCGAGCAAACAGAAGAATAATAATTTTTCAGATGGCGATAATTCGAGCATCTTTTCATCATAAAAAACATCGGCTTGTAGCCGAAAAAAGCTCATAGATTTGAGATCTTTCCTTGTTTGGTACTTATCCCAGTTTTTAATTTTGATTATTATTATGTCAGATTCTTTCATATTCCCCCCATATGTCTTGCAACCCAGGGCAGAATATAATATTCTTTGGCCCTTGGTGGATTGTGGTTGACGCTGTAAATCTACTCCTGGAGGCTTTGAGAAATCAAGGCCTTTCTTTTTTACAAAACTCACTGCATAACACCTTGCGGCCGAACTCATTAACAAATTAGAGTGCAATTTCTATTAAGCCTCGCAAGCAAGATAGAACCTTAGGGAGTAGGCCATTACTTGTTTGAACTGGCACTACTCCTTTTTTTATATAAATTTGCTTATTTATGCTATGTTCTAATCATTGACAGCTTTTAAGGGATTTATGGATCAAACGAAAGAGGCCGAGATAGCAGAGCAAATTCATGACTACTTAGACGAACTAGAGGATCTATTAGAGTCTTGTATTTTTAGACCTACACTACCAGAAAGAGCAATCAAATCTAGAGCCCTAGTATATAGTGAAATTCCAAAACTAGCGGAGGCCATAGAGACACTCACACAGGCTCTAGTAGCTGCGTCTTATAAACTAAGTGGCCAAGATAAGCTAAGCGTAATAAGAAGCCTAGAAGAGGCCAACATGTCCTTAAACGAGCTTCTACCAAACAGGAAAAAACTAAGTGTAGTAGATTAATGCGAGTCTTTTTTTATTGATTGCAATATCTCTTGTTCATACCCACCAAACCAGGCTCTTACCATTGAGTCCTTGTCTCCCTCTGTGTCTGCAAAACAAAGGATTTCTTCATTTACCTTTTCACTCAAAAGTCCGTAAACAGCACTAGGCAGCTCGCCCACATCCATTTTGATTTCTTCTTTATAATCCTCATCTCCTAAAAACTCAGAGAAAAAAACATCGGCTTTAAACGTGCCGTCTTTTATCGTCTCTACGTTAAATACCGCATAAATACCGTTATTAACCTCGATCAAATAATCGGCTTCGCAGTATTCTTGAATATCATGTTTTTTTAAAGTACTAGACTTTGTTTTAACGAAAAACATTACAAGTCTTCCCAATGTTTATTGGGTAGAAAGTCCGGATCTTCAGGTGATATTGCATCATAGTAGATTATTGCTATAACTAAAATTGTAAGAAAAGTTTCCATATTTGCCTCGCTTATTTTAAATGTTTGTTTAATTCTTTCTGGTAATCATCCAACATCATTACTTTGATATCTCTTTCCGAAATATCTAAAAACTCAATTAAGGGCTTTAGGTATTTTAAAGGAATGGGCGCTGTACCGTTTTCAAAATTACATAATTGTTGTGGTGTTCCCATGCCTATACATCTAGCAAGTGATACCTGGCTTATTCCTAACTCTATTCGCTTGTTCTTTAAAATCTTGTGTGTGTCCATAAATTCATTATAACAGAATTTATTTAGTTAGTAAACAAAAAAAGTATAAAACATAACAATTTTTATGTATAAATGATTTAAAGTGATCGTCAAATGCAATATAGAGCATATGGGGAAGTCTTGTTAATTTATAATAAATAGCTTTTCTTTATGTTTTATAGTGCCTTGGACGTTTCTTTCTTCCAGGCAAATAGGGCAGTGACGCCACTTAGGACTAGACTCTCTTTTTTCAAAGTCTTCACAAGTCACACAGTCATGATATATTTCCACCCAGTCATTCACTATGCTTTCATTAGTTTCTAGATTTATGGACTTCATTTCTTTTTCCTGGAGTAGTAATCCTCAATCAAAACCTTGATGACTTTTCCATATTTGTCTAATTCCTTCTCGTTGCCGGCAACATTCTTTCTTATGTCTTTAATCAAAAGGTCTAGGTTTTCGCGGTTTATCTCTAACATTTTTTTGTTTATTTCACCCAACTTTATAGACTCAAGTATCTTTTCGCTCAAAATGTAATTAACACCTGAAATATCGGTCTTTAAATCCAATATAGAAAGCGTATTCTTTTGAGTATACCTTGTGTTGGTGTCTATTTTCTTCATTAAATTTGTGTACGCGTCCTTAGCTAAAAAAGCCAAGATACCTAGGAGAATCGATATAAATGCCAATAATGCGCTTTCTATCATATTTATATTTTAGTTATTTACTTATTAATTGGTAGTCTTTATATATCAGGGATGAAATTCGGCTCAAGGAAGAGCCCCCTATTTTAGGTCTATAAATATATATAACTGCTTTACCTGCTTCTTTTTTTCTCTATATGATAAATACATACGTACAAACAAAACAAAACAAAGCATCAATAAAACAATAATTAATAACATCAAAACTTGCGCCTCATTTTCTCGCACTTACCTCGAAGCAAAGCGTTTTGCATTATTTCCGGCGGTATCTTAAGAAGAAAACAGCACTTAGACACTTTAGAAAGGGGAATGTCTGCCCCTCCATCTTCCATCTTATATTGGAATTGCCTAGTATACCCCAGCATTTTAGCGACCTGGCTTTTGTTTAACCCCACCGCTTCCCTATATTTCTTTACTATGCTGCCCGTAAAATAAGCCATAAGCAATGTAAACCTAGATTGGTTCACTATTCAAGGATTAAAGTATCTACCTGAGGCCCCAGGGTCCATTATATCCATATGAATATGCGGTGTAGGCAAGCTTTCGATTCTTATATTTAAAGACTCTAGAAGCGGCTTTAAAACCCTTCTGACGTGACATGAGTCCATGTTCTGTACAATAAAGTCCACCGCGCATCCATTCATATGAGCAGACCGTTTTGCGCCCCCTATCTCAAGATTGTATGGCTCAGGCCTCCACCAGCTTGTAATAATTATAGGCTTTCCAAAGTAAGGCCTAACCTGGTCTAGCTTAGAGCAAACCCTTAATATATTTCTAGCCACATCTTCGTTTGGAAACGCATGAAAACCCCAGGAATTTAGCCACAAAGCCTCGCTCCATTTAAAGAATTTACTTTCACCAATATAAGCGTTTAATATCTCAGCGTTTAGATAGCTCACTTAGTCTCTTTTAGGAGCTTTTTGTCTTTGTTTTTTCCAAAGACTTCCCTGGCTTTAGCCACAAGCCTATGAAAGGCTTTGCGCTTCTTATAGTTATCATAATCTTTTTCGGTAAGCCCTGTATCTTCACCCAAACCACTAGAGCGCATCTTGGGGAACATCCATTATATGCTTTTCTTTTCTCTTTTGGTTTCTTCTCTTTAGCGCTTCATAAATAGGTGTTTCCATTTTTTTCCTCTTTGGATAATAGTCTTTTAACAGTGCTTTACCTGACTCCATAGATTGAAAATTATCCAATCGTCCGCCCCTTTAAAGACGCCAGCCTCTTAGCCGTATCTTCTAAATATGACTTTTTACCTTCGCTTTCATCACTACTAGAATCATCCGGAGCCGCAGCCTCTTTTAACTTTCCTGGCAAACTTACAACCGGAGCGAGACGACTTTTCTTTTCATCCATCGCACTCGCTGCCCCTCTGAAAAATCTATTCCCACCTGACGGTAAAGACGCTGGCTTTTTAATCCCGTCTTTCATTGTCTCTGCTAACTGCCCAGCCTTTATAATCATCTCGCCCCCTTGCTTAAAGTTGTCGGGACACCAACATACTCTGGTTTCATGTCCACTTTTGGATAGTTCATTTTTTGTTCCACTGGCTTTTTAGTCCTCATAGTAGCCGAGGCAGCATCTACCTCGCCCATACCACCCATTAAGCCCCCACCGGCATCAAAAGTAGGATTGACCTTATCAAACGGCTCTATGTTTTGGCCTGATATATTTTGCCTGCGCCTTAAGGCTTCGTATTGAAAATCGTTCACCTATTCCCCCATTAAACCTTGAGCCGCAGGTTTTAACAAACCACGACCGATAGTAGAGTCTCTCAACAACCCGTAGGCCTCGTCTCTTGGTTTCATTCTCATTGCATTCGGATTTTTAAGAAAGTAATCCGTTACCCTGTCATTAACACCTTGCCACCAATTTCTAGGGTCTAGAGTTTTTAAACCCATTAAAGCCTCACCCTCTGGAGTACCACTAGGCCCAATTTTTCTAGGCATGTTATTGTAAAAAGTCTCAATGTCTTTTATTTTCTGCGCCTGGCCCTTTCCTAGTATTAAGTTTTGAGCCTCTGGACTCATACGTTTAACTTTGCCCAGTAGCTTAGGAATAGAAACCTCTCCCTTAGTTAAAGACTGATTGTATAAGTCCTGCATGTGAGCCTTTCTCAAAGTATCAAATGCCTCTGGGAATTGCTTTTTAAATGTATTTAATTGGCCTACATTGCCAGGTTGAAAAAACTTTTTACTTAGCTGTTCACTGGACAAGCCTTCTACCTTTACAATAAAATCATTGTAATTCCTGATTTTACCTAGCCCTGATTTCTTACCTAAATCTTGCAACTCTTTGCTGAAATCAGAATAAGCCTTGTTCCCAGCTTTTAATTCTTTTATAATATTCCGCCCCACAGCAAGCCCCTCCGAACTAGCTTTTGCCAATTCTCCGGATTGTCCCATGGACTCTAAGGCGCCTCTTGTAATAGATCTTTTTTCTAGGTCAGCCAGCTTGCCGTAAATATCGCCCGCCGTTTTTTTCATAGTCCCAGGTAACAAAGGATCACCCATTTGTTTACCTACATATGACTTTAAATTCTTAATGTCTGCCAAGCTATTTGCGCTCTCAACATTATCAGCTATTTGATTAGCAAAAGACGCCTCTTTTGAGCCGCTGATTCTAGCGTACTCTAAATTTCTAATATTTTTAGAAATAGAGCTTTGAGCCTTCGTCGCTATTCCTATGTTTTTGGCCATTTCTTTTTGTTCTTTAAATATAGGACTTAAACCCTCTACTCTTTTTTCTACTCCGCCTAATAAGCCTTTTCTAACACTCTCTGCGGCCTCTATTCCGGTTTCACCTAAGACTCTACCCTCTTGCAAAACATCGCCGGCGGCTCCCTGCATAGACTTTTGAACATCCTCAAGTCCCTGCTTATATGTGTCACCCAGCTTGGTAGGTTTTTGAGCCATTGCGCTTTCTATGTCTCCTACTCTTTGGGAACTAGTTAGCATTCCTTTCGTAGGTTTTGCGCCTAACCTTTCTCCGGCCTCTATTATCTCTTGAGCCCCTTCCTTAGCTGGCTGTCTAAAATCAGGAAGTAAACCACCTATGGCCCTTACTCCCTTAGAAAGGCCCTTTCCAATTAAACCAGCGCCCCCAGCGAAAGCAACATCCGTTGCCGCTTCTTTCAAGGCTCAGTGTATAAATCATAGTTAGATTTTGGCGTATCGCCCATTTGTTGTAATAAATAATTTTGTAAAGCTTTACCTGCCCCAGCCCCTAAGCCGCCGCCGCCAATAGTCCCAAGTGGACCCATCGGAGCGCCAGCAATTCCACCGGCCACACCGCCAACCATAGGCAGAGACTCTAAATATGGTCGAGAAGCCTCTAGAGCAACATTTTCTTTTTTTGAAATATCGAAAGGTGAGCCAAACTTTCCTGAGCCTATGCTAGAGTCTGGACCGCCAACAAAGTCTGTAGTCGGAGCAGTCTTAGCTAAAAAGGCATCCGGATCAAAGCCCCCAACTTTAGGCTCTGTTTTTGCTAGGAACTTATCAGGATCAAACACTATTTACCTAACCTTTTCATGATTTCCATAGCTCTCGGGTCTTGAGGATTTGCTGCAGCCCATTGCTCCGCTTGACTCACTTCATTTGCGTCAACTTGCGGAGCTACTTGCTGCTCTACCATTCCTTGCGGCTTAGCTTGTGGGGAAAATCCTCTTGTTTGTAGTTTATTATCCACATTTTTTGTAATTCTATTCGCCACATCATCATATCTAGAAAGCAGATTCGCCTTGCCTTCAGGACTAGAAATTATTCTTCCCAAGTTCTTGAAAGTTGTTGGGTCTTCTAAAACCTGATCTAAAATATCCATATCAGGACCAGTAAGAACACCAAGCTTTGCAAACGCCTCTCCTTTATAAGTTAACTGAGCGTCTTTTAATAAGTTTTGTACTTTTGCATTAGTAGCAGAAAGAGGATTAGCTAAATCTTGTGGACTTGCCTTTCCTACTTCTGCCTTTAATTGCTGCAAGGTTGAGCTTAACTTATTTGAATCTGAATACACGTTTCTAATGTTTTTAATATCAGCCTTATCAAGATAGACGCTAGGGTCTCTTTCATATCCAGGAATAATTGTTTGATTCTCAGCTTGATTTTTCATATCACTATCTAGCTTTTTATATCTTAATTCACTCAACAAACCCTTATATGGGTCTTGAGAAGCGCTCTTTTTCCAGTCTGCTATCCTCATTTCCCCAGTCTCAGGGTCTTTTTCAATACCCTTAGAAAGAAGACCTGCTTGTTGCTCATCGACCATTGAAAGTAAGCCTTCTTTTTTCTGCATTCCTAATTGGCCCAAAGAATCCTCTGTTATATCATAGCCAAGTCTTTCAGCGCCCATTTTATTTTGAACTTCTTTCCATTTTTTATCTTCAGCCTGAGCCGCCATTTTAGACTCGATTTCTTTTTTCTTTAAATCCTGAGCAGTAGCGTCCTGGTAACCCTTATAGGCCCCTGGAATTGCACTCGCTAATCCTGCTAATAATCCTGTTCCACTAAGTCCCATTATTGACTCCCTGCTACGCCGCCAGCGGCTGATCCTACTTGATATCCGGCCATTGCTCCGGCTGGTCCACCGTAAACCGCCCCTACAGCTCCACCAGCAATACCTAAAATATTACCTAACTGGCCAGCTCTTGCGGCCTTCCTATCCATTTCTGCTCTTTCTTTCATTTCTCTAACTTGATCGTTTAACTTTCTCTCATCTTGTAAAAGCCGACTAACTTTAGCCACTCTTTCCGTAGAATACTTTTGACCATATTCTTGAGCCTGAGCCCCTAATCTAGACTGCGACAAGTCATAACCACGCTTAGAGCGTCTATTAATAGCCTCGTTCATCGTGTTGGTTAGGTCGTATTGAGGGTCTATTTGAGTATTTTCCAAAAGCCCTTTTGAATAACCACTAGGATTAGAGTCCATCACACGACCATAAGCCTCTGTCGTTTGTTGGTTAATCATTGGGTCTACTTGATATTGATCTACTGGTATTTCAGCCATTAAAAACCTCTTTACGTGTTAACATAACCATTTACTCCTGAATAACCACCATAACCAGAGCCGCCAGCACTCACAGCCGAAGGGCTCGCCCCACCTGTGCTAGCGCCCGTACTCGCAGCACTTGTTGGGCTACCTGCATAAGCCCCAGCCGCATAACCAAGCCCTTGACCTATTTGCGCATACTGAGCACGCCTTTGCGCAGCCTCTTCCCTAGCTCTTTGTTGGGATTGAGACGCGCTTTCATTCATCGCTGCGGTATCACTTATACCAATTCCTGTCGCAATATCGGATTTCAAGTCTGCTAGCTCGTTAGCGTTTCTACTTATATTCATTCTAGCTTCTGCCAAAGTAGATGCTTTTTGGGTCATAATGTCCGCTTCACCCTTTGCTCTTATCCCTGAATTTAATAACCCTCTAGCAGACGTTCCACGTCGAACATTTCTTTGACCTTGTTCCTCTGCCATATTTGCTTGAATTTGCTCAGGGCGAAATTGATTTGCTTCATATTCAGGCAAAGCTTCCCTAAAATCTTTCGCTTCCCCGTAAGCTCTTTGTCTTAACGCCGTAGTTCTAGGATCTTCACCTGGGACAGTCGCCGCCGGCGCATCTTCTGGAAAAAGGTATTTATCGTAGAGCGAACTAGTCCCAAACGTAGAAGCTCTTGTAAGTGCCTTGTAATCGTCAGAATCAGCTTCTCCTCGGACCACATCTATCGCGCCTTGGCCAGCTCTTTTAATACCTCCCACGAGACCGTTTCTAAATTTTCCCCAACCCATAAAACTCCCTTAAAATACCATTACTTTCGCAGTGCCAACAACATTAGACCTTAAATATAAAACATCCGTCTTATTAGGCAAAGAACCGTTATATATCACCATTGCAACACTTCTACCTAAAACTATATAACCCGTAGGAATTCGACGCAAACGAGTGTTTACAGTTAAATCGCTATCGGCCGCAGAAAAAGTGACGTCTAATATCTGAGAATCAAAATTATCACTAAACCTAATTCCATTATTTAAAATACCCTTCATTTCCCTTAAAATAATCGTTATCCATCTAGGAAGCTCGTCGGCTTCCAATGTGTCCATTTTTTCGCTCGCCGTAACTCTAGTCATCTCTTAGATACCTCGTAGCCACACCGTATCCATTAAACTGAAAGCCATCTACACTAGAGTTGTGAGAAAAGGTAAAGGCCATTGATTTAGCGGAAAATCCAAAGTCTTTTTTTTGTTGAAACGTGCCTTGATTTAAAGTAGCTGAATAAACAGAGGTTAAACCGTTATAGTTCTTATAACCACTCACATCAATAATTGTAGAAGCCGCCGCATCTACCTTTATATCAGTAAACAACCTTCTAAAAACCTTCTCCACATTTTGACCTTGAGCCGCTTCATATCTTCCACCAACAACGCAAGATATACCTGCCCCGTTGTCACCTTTAAAAGAAGAATCAAAATAATGTATTACTCCAGAATAAGAACCAAACTGCAATTTTCTTTGATCTAAATCCCCCTTCATTACAGCGAAAGAAGATACGTTTAGACCATCATGAAAAGCCCATGCATCCAACACATAATCATAAACACAGACTAAGTTATTTTCAGTAGATGCGCCAGTAGGAACAGCGAACCACACTTGATTATCTTTTTTCTTATGAACAGCATAGGCAGTATCTTTTGCCACGCTTACATTAATAGTATTAATGGTGTCCTCTATGGGAAAAGACTGTAAAATCCAAGACGTTCCATTGTATTTAATAATTCCTTTTGAATCTAAGAAATAAAGAATGTTTTCCGCTTCCACTATACAAGTATTATTTAAAGCGCCATATTCGTTAGTAACCTCACTCAAAGAATAATTTGTAGAATCATCCCCAATAAGCCTATGAAAAGACTTTTCTTTAAATATAATGTGCTGATCTAAATAAGTTTTAATCCCCGTGATGATATCGCCGTCACCCGTTCTAATATCAATAAAGTTTTCCGGAAAAACAGTCTCAGGCTCGCCTATTTCGGAAAACCACAACCTAGAAGGGTTTCCTGTAAATCCGGCCATAAACAAAGAATTATTATAAATCTCTAAAAATTCAGGAGCATAAACTAAAGACATACCAGAGCTAAAACCAGCTACGCCTAAATTCCTGGTAAAATAAAAAGGATGCTGATAATTAGGATAGGCATTGTTTTGAGGAAAAGTTGTGTTGCCGTTGGTGTCTACAAAACGAGTGGCCCCATAGGGAACTTGACCTATATAAGTCATTTCATCCACCGAAGGCTGAGAAGTTCCACTGCCCCTATAAACATTAATAAACTCAATGTCTAATTGATCTAAAGTAGGCGTACCATTTTTAGGTATAGCAACACTTGGATAGCCTATTTCTAGCAATATTGCACTAGCCCCACCGCTGGAAGAAAGGCCTGCAATGTTAGACCTATTCGTAGCTATAAGGGTATTAACTATAGAGGAGATGCCCACCACCTTGTTTTCCAAATACATATTAGGAATTTCTGAGCCGTTTCTTTTTTTATAAGTATATCCATAGGTAATGAATGCAAAGCCAGCCGTATAAAAACCACCGCTTGTTCCGCCCCCTATTATACTCACACCCGTAGAAGTAAGTAACTCCACCGGAGCTGCGAAAGCATAAAACGTAGAGCCATTAAAGCCCATGTGATTACTACCGTTGGCTAGCCATAATTGATCATTATATGTTTGGTAATCGTACTGGGAAAACTGGTTTTCGCCTAAATAGTTTGTCGCATCCGTTATCGGTTGAGTAACTGCAGCACCTATTTTTTGACCTATTCCACCACTACTGCCAAAAATAATATAACTAGAGCCATCCGTTCTAATATACTCCGTTAAAGAAGTAATGGGAAAGCTAGCGCCTGCACTAATCATTTGAGTCGAACCATCCCTCTTTGTAAGAGCGTTTGGGACCCGAAAATCTACATTAAACAGCTTTAAAAACTGTGTTCTTTGAGTCGTATACTCAGAAGCCTTTTCGTTTACTCCACCTAGATTATTATAATTCTGAGAAACTAGTTTTGGATATGGCATTAATACTCACCATACCCCGAGGAAGTCGCGTTAATCATTCTAGGCTTGTCCACTTTTCTTTGCTGAGAGTTTTTCGTCATCAATTCTTCATAGTAATTTTTCTTAGCAATCAAGCCAGACATGTCTCGCCCGTCTTTAATCATCCCGTCCAGAGCCGCTAAAATAGCTATTAACTCAACGTATATTTCCGGACAGTCCGGCTCGTCAGCATCTTCCACCATTTCCACAACCCTATAGGTGTAATCCATTTCTAATAATTTAGCGCTGTCAGGAATAGGCTGTAAGTGGAAATACTCTCTAGATAAATAGTAGTTCGTAGGCGTTCCAGTAGTTCCGTAAAGCATGTTTAACTGACTTCTCACCATTGGATTTAATTGCTTCTTATTTCTGTTTACACCCGTTCCACCCGTAATAATACTAAGGTAATTGACCTTTAAAAAGTCAGATGGATAAGCATATACCTCTTGGCTTTGAACCGTAGTAGATGTGACACACTTCACATAGTAATCTTGACCAGCGTTAACGAGCATCTTTTGAACCTCAAATAAGGCCCTATTTACTCGTCTACCTACCGTAGCCTCGGTAAAATATCCGTACTCAGGATCGTCTAACCAGTCCACTACTAGATCTTTAATGTTCCTAAAAGTTAAAGCCATTTTTCTACTCCGTCCATATAGTAGTAACCCCAGCATAAAGCGCAGACCATACAGTAGTCACGCCCAAAGCGCAGGAAGTCCAATTAGTTGTTACAGGATCAAAACAAGGGGCCCAGGGATCGCCTCCACCCCAAAGAAAACCAAATGTTATAATACCAATAGGCGAAATACGTTGATTTACGTAATCGCCCACAGTTCCAAATGTAATTTCGTTTAAAGGATCAAACTCTACATTAATTGGTATTACCAAAATCAACGCCCTCTTTTTCCATGAGACCTATTAAATCTCTCGTAACTTCCTGCCACGAATGCTTATCAGTTTCTAGTGTAACCTTTTCGTATCTTTTCTCAAGTATAGCTTTGTTTAAATTTTCAGCCCAGAATGCTATCTCGTCTTCAGTTTCACAATTCTTATCGGTTATAAAATACATCTCTTTAGGAGCTGCACTAGCTATCGTATCAGGTAAAGCCCCCATGTTCCGGACCATTGGGTAGGTTCCACTTGCTAGAGCCTCTAAAACAGTAATACAATAAGTTTCAATGAAGTCAGCCGGGTATAACCAGACTGATGATTCTTTAAAATGATGAATCAATTCTGATTTTCCGACATTCCCATGGTAGTGAACAAAGTCTTTGTTATCCTCTACCTTCGCCATAATCTTATCAGCCCAATCATCAGCACCCATTTTTCTCATGTTCTCAACCCCATAAAACAAGTGAAGCTCTACAGGAGTGCCCAATTCTCGGACCTTTTTGCATACATCAATGCAGCGTTCCAAACCTCTGTCTGGAGAAGATGAAAAGATAACTTTCATAGGGTTTTTCTCTACTTTATCAGTCTCAGTCCACAACTTAGGCTCTATTCCATTTCTAAATAGCTCTATTTTCTCTAGATTAACACCTTGAGAGGTATGTAAATAGTGCTTATGAAACGGGCTTAAGGCCAAAATCTTATCAAATTGCATTTGCTCAGCCCCAATACATTGCAGATCGTGACACCATGTAAACATAGGAGCGTTGCTTAATTTAACCGAATGCCTCCAGGCTATATGAAATTTAGGCTTATATCTTTGAAAGTACTCTCCCAATTCTTTTAGTGGGACATATTCAACCCCACTTTCACACCGTTTATACTCTTTTCTCATGTTAAAAATCTTTACTGGTATTCCTAGCATTTCTCTTAAGTATCTAGCTACCTCAACCGCCGCTGTCTCGCTTCCACCTAATCCCCTAACCTTATGGGCATCCTCGTCCCACTCGCCTACAATAGAGCCAGGTGGAGTCGAAATCACTATCTCGTTTATTTCCTGGGCATCGGCTCTAATAGTAAAAAGCTTATCATTTTTCTCTATCAAGTCGGCTAGCTGGGCTTTCGTGTCGTCTTCTCTTAAAGATTCAAATTCCTTTTTAGCATCGTCCATTAATCCCATATTCATATAGCACTGTACTAATTGATAGGTAGGATATTCATGGTATGAAGTCTCTAAAGCAAAGATAGTGTTGCTCAAATTCTCAGGCTCACACGCCCTTGCAGACTTATAAAAAATCATTGCGCCTTTAATATCGTTTTTCTTAAGCCTTGCATCTCCCAATAAACACCAAAACTCAGCCCTACTCGGTAGTAATTGAACACCATTTAAAGCTAATTGCTCAGCTTGAGTATAAGCCTCGCACTCATAGGCAGACTGTGCGCAATACTGAATTGCCAAGATTCTATCCGGAAAAGCTGTTTCCTCGCTTTGAGCCGCTTCCATTAAATATTTAGAAGCCTCTTTATGTTTTCCAATATCAAACAACTCTTTACCATAATAAAAAGTCAAACGAGCGTCTAGAATACCGTCTTTTTCAAACTCTTTAAATATATCAAGATTTCTATTCTTGTCTGCAATAATATCCTCCGCAGTACGAACATGCTTAATCTCAAATGTAATGCACTTCTGGGAGTGAATTCTCTTAGTATCATCTTTAGGAACTAGACCCTCATGTAAAAAATAACGCCAGTGAAACTTACCTTCATTCTTTACAACTCTCTCTCTAATAAAATTACAAACAGACTTCCCATTTTTATCCTGAGTATAGTCATAATTTACCATCCAATAGTCGGCCGCGCCCATAACATTATCACGCCACAAGATAAATTCGTCTACATTAATAATCTCGTCGTCAGCATCTAGCCAGAAATAGTAGTCAGAGGTACATCTGTCCATTCCATACTGTCTTGCTTTAGAGAAGTCATTAACCCATTTAAAATGATCTATTTTTATGTGGCCATGAGACCTAGACCAGTCCGTTAATATTTCGCAGGTTCTATCCGTTGAGCCAGTATCAACTATCACTATCTCATCAAATAAATCTACCAATACAGGCAGCAATCTTTCCATGTGCTTTTCTTCGTTCTTTACTATCATTCCTAAACTTATTGTTGGTCTTGTGTGTGACATTCTATCCTCTCCTTCATTTATCTAGTTTTCTACGTTGTTTACGATTAACCCACTGCCAATTACCTTCCTTGTCTTGGATTATAGGCGGCATTTTACCTGGATGCTGTATTTCCCATGCATCTATGGCTCTAGAGAAGTTGCCAAAAAACTCTTCTTTTTTTAAGTCTACTTCAGTTGGATCTATTTTGTTTTCAGACATAATTCCCCCATGTGTGTAAGGGAAGTATTCTAAATTATATAGTTAAAATCAAGTTTTTGTAATTTCAGTCGCTGAGTCATTAATTGTTTGACTAACTAGTGTTGTTGCGCCAGTGCGATCTTGTCTAATCAATACGCCGGTAGCTTTCGTGTAATTTTCATCCCCTTCCTGTAATTCTTGTAATCTTTTAAGAAATCCAAACAAAGAGGTGGGATCACTCGCAGAATTGCCGATCAAAGCTGTAGTATCTCCAATAGAAGGATCAAGCGCCCCAGTGATAAATCTATCGGTCGTTGACAGGCCCGTTGTTGCTCCTGAACAAACAAAGGTAATTGCCTCTACCGGACTTAAAGTAAATGAGTATAATCCTGTGGTTGAAACCTCTGCAATGCTTGGCGGCGTAATATTTCCACCAGCACTGTTTTTAAACACTGTAAACGTAGGAGAAAGCCCTGTATTTGCACTAGGGTCACCACTTCCAAACTGTAGAAAATAAACACTCATAAACAATTCCTTTAAAGGTGGGACGTATGAGAAGCAACAACCAACTCACACGCCCCTAGGACACACACAGTCCCTTAGTACTAATCCATGGGAATTAATACCAAGACTTAATATCCTGTAAATTTTTAACTACCACGTTGATTTCCATTTGAGCTACCGCTGCGTTTGTACCAGCCGTAACAGCCGACAAAACATCGCCTTTTTGCAACTCTAGTAAGCTTGAACCAGCCGCAGGTAAAACAAAAGACTGTACTCCACTTGTACCTAAAGCCACTTGTGTCAAAGCCGCAGTAATATCGATGCTAGTAAGACCTCCGCCAACAACAAATCTATCGATTGCAAGCTTTACTGTAGGTGTACCAGAAAGACCTAAACAAATATGTTTAGCACTTTGGATTTGCATTGGACGTGCAATATGTTGAGCAAAATATCTAACGCCTGTAGATGATTCTTGAACCTTTAAACTAAGATCTTCCTGCTGCTCAGAAACATCCATTGATCTATTAATATTAGCCATTATTTCTCCTATTTTTTCATTAGTGACGTGTTTACGTCGTTAAAAGTTTTTTTAAATTGTGATCTATAATCATAGAGGAAAGATTCTACCGTATTGGAAAAATCCCGTTTTTCGCTTGCATCTTTCTCATCGTCAACTTCGTCCATATCTTTAAATAAATCTTCATTTTTAGATAAATCCATCGCTTTGATTCGATTTAAACAACTCAATCCCCCAAGGAACAGCCTCGCCTCGAACACTCCAGTTCTCAGTCAAGGCCATTACTAAATAAGGATCACTTTCAACTATCCCAAGACTTATTTTGTCGTACTCGTAATACTTCACACGCTTATGACTAGCCCATACACATAAAGTGCCATTGGAATTCCTCTTTGCGTATAAATTCTTATCGTATCTACGTAAATTCCTTGTCAATATATCTTCCATGATCCCCATTTTATCCCCTTATGGACTTACATAGCTTTGAATTGCTGAACAACCTCTAGCTTTAGAGTTAAATAGGTTAGCAAAGAAACGAATTCTTACCTCTAAACTATCAGTCTCAGCTTGTGGAATGTACATAGTTCCAGTTTCATCAGCAAATTCCATCTCAGCTAAAACATATTTTTCAATGTGCTTTTCGTTAAGAAAGAAAATTCTAGTAGGGCAGTCTTTATCTGCCACTATTGGAATACCGTTGAACTCTAGGAAAGATTTACCTTTCTGAGCGAACCCGCCGTCACCTTTTACAGTGTTTACATAGCGCTTATCTGCTACTAGCAATTTTTGATACATACGACGAGAAGCATAGTCTGTGTAGATTGCTCCAACACCCATACCACCAAGTCTTTCAGCCTCATCCTGTGCTCTTTGCATAGCGTCTAAAGTTAACTGTCCACCGCCAAGGCTTACATTGTTACCTTGAGCTGCAAGATATGCACTTCTATCGATACCAAAAACAGTAGTTGTTAAACCATCTAATTGATAAAGAAGTCCTTTCATCTCTTGATTTAAAGAACCGCTTCTAATTAAACGAGACCCAGCCGTAGCCGTAACCGCTCCGCTAAGAACAACAACCGCCGCTGCACTTGTAGCCGTACCAGAAGTAATTGAAACCACTTCTACTGCACTCGCCTCAATAGCATCTACACTTGTTACGATATCTACTAAAGACCCAACATCTAAAAATTTAAGAGCTGCTTCTGTGGCTTCACGACCAATTAGAGAAATACTTGTAGTCGCCACAGCATTTGCACTTAATTGACATAAAGATCCATTACCATTCCAACCCATTTGACGATTAGACTCTGATTTTAAATCATTATACCCTTCTTCTAATTCATAGGCTGCACTACGTACAAATGAACCAACGTCAGATTGAGACGCCTTAATCATTGGACCAGTGATACCAAAACGAAGGTAGTTATAAGCCGCTGGAATTAAACCCTGTACAGTCGTTTGACGACCGATCTTTGGTAATGTTCCACCGTCACTTGTAGCTCCTACACCTTGGTTTCTACGAACCTTTAAAGGTCTTACTACTTGAAAACCACTCCAGCTAAATTTGCCTTTCTCCGCTCCGCGGTAAATTGCGCAATCCTCGTTAAATTGATCTACTATTGGACCTTGATAGAAGTTTTTTAACTCCGCAAGGCCACTGTTTATTCCTTGAAATTGATTAGCCATTTTATTTTATCCTCTTGTTAATGTGTTAATAGCGTGCTGCGATGCTTCACTTAAAGACATCCGCTTTCGCCCCTCTCCTACTGGACCGCCGCCTTTTCCTGTATCAAAACCCTCAGTGTTCGCTTGAGATTGTTCTTTTGCCTTGGTATTCTGGTAAGCCTCTACCTTTGTTTTCATTCTGTCGTGTTCATTCTTAAAGAGCTTTTCTTACCATTTGCTCCGTAACCTGGATTTTTTGACCCGACTGTTTGGCTTGGTCCAACATACCAATAAGCTTAGAATTCACTAGCTCACCGTCTGCGAATTGATACTTTTTCTCCATGGTATCGAATTGATTATCTAACCACTTTGACTCAGCCGCTACCTTGGATTCAAAAGCCTCTTGTTTGATCGACTGTAAGTCTTTCAAGTGAGGCTCTAGCTCCTTATTTAATAAGGCTTTAAGCTGCTCTTGCGCGTCCTTATCCCCCTCTTGAGTACCCGAAGCCGTTGCAAATTTATCTATCTTAGCGTGATACTTTTCAGGATAAATTTCCTTAAACTTAGACACCAATTGAGGGTCAAATTTAGAATTAGCCAGAGTCTCGAAATCATCTGCGAAATTTTCCGCATACTTTCTTTCTTCTGCTAGCTCTTGAGTTTTTCTCGTGTAATCACTTTGACGCATTCCCATTTTAGAAAATTCATCCTTAGTGACCTCACGTCCATCCCATTTAAACCTATCTAGGGAATCAAGATCGACTAATTCGTCTTGTGTGCTCCCTTGGGTTTCAATGCTTTGGTTTTCATTGTTTCTCCTCCGGCTCTCGTCCGTTGGCTTCTACTTTGTCTACTAATTCCTGTGTGTTAACGTCCATTTTTCTCTCTCCTTATTTCTTTTTCATTAAGTTGTATTGCATTTTTTCACTGATACTTGCTGGCTTTTTTCCGTTTTTTAAACGAGTCATAATTCTCTCGTCCATTACTTCCTTGTCCATGCCTGAAAGCTCAGCGTCTTCTTCCAACTCGTCGTCGTCGTCTTCTTCTTTATTCATCTCTAAAGGATCTTTTTCCTTTAAATTAGAAAACGGCTCAAACCCAAGCATGGATTTTTTCTTTTCTTCCATGCTCATTTCCTGGTCCACATCCTCTAGATTCTCAACTGACGGGTCTTCCATTTCTGAGTCACTATCTATAATAATGATCTTGGCCCCTCGTCTGTTCTTTAATGCTTTTAATAATTCTTCCACTATAACACTCCTTCGCCGTCTATAGGCTCGTCCACTATTCCCTCACCCTCTAAAACATCTTGTGGAATAGGCCCCATAGACTCTAATCCCATATCTGCCGCTACCTCTTGAGCCGCCATACTCTCTTGCATATCAGGATTAGACGGGTCGGCCCCTACGTTTGGATTTGTTAAATTCACCTGCTCTTGCAAATGAAGCTCCATTGCTCGCAGTAGTAACGATTGAGATACATCGCTTAAAGATTCAAACTTTTCCGATTTTCTATATTCATTGAATTTCTGATAAAACAAGACATGGTTATCTGCTTCATGGACCGGAGGCTCTATTTCATCCTCAATTAATTTAATATGGCGCTTAATTTGACCCATATCTAAAGCGCGATCCTTCCAAGTCTCTGCCACATCTCCAAACTCCATCATACCCAAGACTTTCTCTCTTACCGCTGGGTCATTAGGGTCACCCAAAAGTCCAGATTGCCAAGCGTTTATTGTCTCTTGCCTTCCTAAAATCTTAGATCCTGGTAAGGTAGAACCACGAACCACGAAAACATCAAAGTTTCCTTTAATATCTTCACCTTTGAATGTTTTAACTAAATACTCTTTGTTTTTACCAGTAACTTTTAAGAATCTTTCTGTCTTATAATATTTCTGTGCAAACTTAAGTATTAATCTGCCGGCATCTGCATAGCCTTGCTCATGCCCTTCAGTAACTACACCGATCCTAGTATCATCTTGTTCAACTAAAAACTGCATTCCTAAAGCTGGAATGGATGCACTTGGAAGCTGGCCACGTGAAACCTCGTTAATACCGGAGATATCATTAAGCTTAGCGTCCAAAGACTCATCTTCATTATAAACATAGGCAGGCATAGCAGGGATTTGCATCGCATGTGGCTCGCTAGCGCCCTTTACTGGGTCATACTCTACCACTTCGCCCGACTCATCGTTAATAGCCTCGCTCATCAAGCCATGACCACGTGCCGCTATGTATTTTCCTGTTAACAACCTATTCGTCCACTTACTTCTCAAATCAAGTAGTCTATTCATTTGATCTTGTATCGGTCTTAGTTGAGTAATAATGGCCTCACTATAAAACTTGCCGGCGATAATAACATCGTCAAATTTTATAAAAGGTAATTCATCAATAGGTAGTTTTTTATTTACTAGCAGTACTCCGTTAGCCACTACCATATGTCTACCCTTAGGATACTTGCCGCAAGGCTTTTCGTAATAACTTATTTCAATAGCTGAGTTTTTAGGTTGATAGTTTGTTCCACCGGCAGAGCCTGAGCTATTATTCATACCCTGAATTCTACCCTCATAAGCTAAAGAGTTTAGCCAGATGCCCTCGGCATTTACTAGCTTCCCTAGGTCCGGATAAGTTTCCTTAAAATAATCTAGCGTTCTTACCTTTGCATGAATTACATATCTCGCCTCGTCCATATCTTTTGCGCTTGGGTCTGGGAATACCTCGAAAGCTGATACAACATCTACTGCTATCTCACCTTCATGCTCGGAAATAGTCTCACCCATATCATCTGTATGATTAATCGGCTTTCCCTTGGTTGAATCAAACCTGACTTTTAAATAGGCGTGTCCGCATTGCTGCGTCCATTGAATTAGCTCACGTCTTTTTGCATCTAGTCTGAGTCTATTCCATACATCTAGAATTACCTCTATTCCTAGATTTGCAGCATCCTTATCTTCCTGGTCAGAAGATTGAGGCCTTACATCGTATTTAGGAGGTGATTTAGTTAGACGAGCTAAACGATTATTAGCCGTTGGTAGAATTTTATTATTATATACTCGGTTTTTCTTTAAGAAATTAGCCTGAGCGTTTAACGGTCTGAACTGTTTAGAAGTAGTGTCGTAATATATACCGTCAAAACCAAGCAGATAGGCCACATTTGTAAGCCATATTCCCTCATGTGCTACCCTCGCATTGTTAGACCTTATTTCCTCGAGCTTACTTTTGACGAATGCTGCCTTTGCGCGTTCATCTCCAGTCTGATCCATCTCGTCTTTTAGCTCACGTTTCTCGCCGTTTAAAAATCCGTTTAGATTTTGTCTGGCCCTATCCATTAGGCTCATTCAATATTCCTTCAAATGTTAAAGCTTTTAACCTCTAAAATCGCCCATAACGCCCATTTCATCAAATCCTTGCATCATAGGTTGTTTATCGGTCTTTACCTTCTCTTTCTTTAGTAGCTTTTCATTCTGAGCATACTCTGAATAATCTCGACTCATCAACTTATTTACCAAAACCTGGGTATGTCTCATCCAAAAAAACTGCGTACCAATTAAAAGTATAACTAAGCTTACTAAAAAAACAATTTCAATAGACATTAGTACAGATCCCTTTTTAGTTCACTTTCAACCGCTTCTGTCTTGCCTTCCATCACTAGCATTAAGCCCTGATACCAAAAGAAATTAGGTAGTTCCTTTGAGGCCCTGTTATAGTGAAGCATTAACTTTTCGCTAATCTCTAGCTTTGCAACCTTGTTTAACTTAGCAAGGGCTACCATATCTTGCAGCTCATTCTCAGTCTTTGCAACTTTATTAAGCTCTTTAATATCTACCTTTTGCTCCACCACTTCGGCTTTTGTAGCCTCTGGCTCTTTGTCTTTAGTTGTTATTCTAGGCTCTATATCGCCCAAAATATCGTCCTCTAGGTCTATTTCAGTATCCTTTTTAAGGGACTCTAATAGCTCTTTATCCTCAATAGGGTCTAGGTCTAAGTCTTTGATTTCTTCTGTGCTTAAGGCTTTTTTTACTACTTTCTTAGTAGTCTTTTTCGTCGCTTTTTTCTTTGCCATTAGGGTTTCCTTCCTTTTTTAATTTGTTGTATGTACCATGCCTCATAGTCCGGACTGTTTGGAGATGGTTGTTTCTCAACAGTCTTTTCTTTACTAGGAGGGTAGGCTATCTCTTGAATGCTGGCAAGCGCATCCATTAAGTCGTCATGCGCAGACCTTGGAAACTTAGCGTATTCGTCCTCTAAATCGGTCAAGCCCCTAGCTAAAAATATGCTGCCCCACTCAAACCTAGGAACTAAGCCCCTAATTCTATCGTTTTTAGTCCTGTCTGTGCCTGGATGGTAGTCCCATACATTGATGAACTTGTTTCTACGCCTCATTTCCTCGTCCAAAAAGTGCATTAAAGCCTTTTGATATGCTACTGCCTCTATTCCTATCGTCTTAGGTTTAAACTTTTCTTCTATTTGAAATACCAATTGAATGATCTTAGTAGCTGTAATCTTATATCTTTTGGCAGCTCTTATATACCAATTGTTCTCTGTGTCCACATCAACTATAACTACAGCCGTAAAATCAGCGCTTTCCTCTTGAGATATTGCAGGGTCTATAAAGGCAAACGTATTGGTGTTCTTTGGTATCTCATCGTAATACTTAATCCAGTCCTTTTTAAAATCCTGGTCGCCCTCTGGTATAATTCGATTGAGCATTTGATTCGCATAGATATACGGACCCAATTCTTTTCTTTTGCTCTTTAAATACTCTTCACTAAGCTTTTGAGGAAAGAATAAGCTTCCATCCGGTCTAACCGCTGCATCGTAAACAATAGACCAACCGTTTTTTCTAGTCTCATTTAGAAGCTAGTCCATATATGCCAGCGCCAATAAGAATAAAACCAAGACGAGTAATCCAAGTATCTCCATAGTCTGATCCTCTCGCATTGTTTAGCTCTATCCTTGTATCTAAAAGTTCCGCCATGATAGCAGTTTGTGATTTTTCGCAAGACTTATAAGCTTTATACCGATACTCCGGCACGCTAATCCTTGTCGTCGATAATGATGTATTCGTCGTTTTCGAGTAAATCTTTAGTGGGAATATCATTAATACGACGATGAATAAGCTCAAGCTCCATATCGAAAACCTTCCTTCTTTCCTCTGATATTGCATGTAGAAATCTCCTTTCTTTTCTTTTAAACTTAGCAGATAAAAAGATATAAGAAAACGTACCTATAACAAGACCTATCAAAGCCCAAAGGAACTCCATTAGTGCTTGATGTTTCCCATCAAGTAATCTAATCCTTCTTTTACCTTTCTTAAGCCTACATCCATTACAGACCAGATCTTGTTATCAACCTTGGTTTTAGTCTCATCTTTAAAGTGGTATATGGTCTTAGCAATCATTGAACCCACTACGTTATATAGAACCAATACAACAATCACTGTGGAAACTAATTCCGCTTTCATATTAAAATCCATATAGCCCCCTAGCTAATGAGAAACCTAAAAACATAGATAGTGTTAGCCCTAAAAACACTAGCACTACTAAAAGCTTTGCCACTTAATACCTAAGCCTTCGCGCCTGTATAAAGTAAGCGTCTGAACTTACATTGGTTGCATTGTCTGATTTGTTTTTAAGGTAGTAAGTAGTGTTGCTTGAGATATTTACAATATAGCCGTCTATCGCTATGGTTTTTCTACATCCGGTATATGGTAGCCGCGTACCTCTGACAAAATTAACCATGCTAATTAGTCCTGTACCACTGTTTCCAGACACCGTTCCAATAAGTAGCTCATAAATTGCATTTATTGCGCCTGAAGTGGATGTAATCCCGTATCTAGCGTTTAGAATCCACTCTCCAGGAGTTAACGTAATGCTCGTTAGGTCGCCCCACTGATTTGCAGATGGAACCCATGCAGTGGTAGACTCAGAGCCGCTTGAAATTACATCCCCAGTGTTGGAAAAAAGTGCAGTCTGAGAAAACGGCACTTCACTTATATCAAATGTAATGGCGCTATCAGAATCAAAATTATAAGAAGTATCAGACACAGAATCTAAGCTCACGCTAGCCGTATCCCCTGCCTCTAAATATACGTTATTTCTTACAGCTCCAATGGACCAACTTGTGTTCGCATTTGCAGACTCTTGCCTTGCAACCGTTGCGCCCCCTGCGGATACTCTCATTACTAATAATTCGTTAGCTGTAAGACTACTTACCTTGGCGGAGGCTTGAAAGTTATACCAACTTGAGCGAGGACAAGTCCAAACTCCAGTTGCAATATTAAAATTAGCCGATGTTCCATAAATAATATTGTTATAAATAAGAGTAG
>FUWD012816053.1_pt1 | contig 26448 bp, 22 predicted proteins | sample 1063281 | NCBI WGS metagenome assembly FUWD01 (sample SAMEA79048168, study PRJEB19326) | metagenome | biome: marine | reverse complement strand
CCTCCAGCAGGAAAAAGGATGACTGGGCCCGGTTCCTTGCAGAGATTGCCAGTAAGTACAAGCATGCGGAACGGATTACGCTGGTGATGGACAACCTCAATACGCATCAGCCCGGCTCATTATATCAGGCCTTTAAGCCGCAGGAAGCAAAGGCGTTACTTGACCGGTTTGAATTTGTCTACACCCCGAAACACGGAAGTTGGCTCAATATGGCAGAGATCGAGCTGCGAGTTCTTTCAGGCCAGTGCCTGAACCGGCGCATTGACACAATCGCAGAAGTTCGATCAGAAGTCATGGCTTGGGAGAAAGAACGGAACAACCTGAACGCAATAATCAACTGGCGCTTCACCACGGATAAAGCCCGAATCAAGCTTAAACATCTTTATCCGTCAGTTGATGCGTGACATGACACTAGAAGAAGCCCCGGAATCAGCGCGAAGGCAGGGCGTGAAGAGGACCAACGGAAAAGGATCATATGCATAGGTATCCATAAGGGCGGTTACGGGTGGCTTCAGGCGCACCCCCGGCTTGGGGTAAGATACTGAGAAAAAAGCGCTTGGCATAAAAATGCGATGCAATTGACACACGAATGCAAAAATGCCCTGCAGGGTTTGAAAATGCGCAGGAAAAGATTTATATATCCGCTTTGCTGGATATTTATTCATTGTTTAAAGAGAGATCTGCATGAACGCTTCCCTGCATGGGGCACCATCGGGACCGACCGTCTCGATCATCGGCGCTTCCGGGTATTCCGGAGCCGAACTCACCCGGCTCATCCTCCGCCACCCGGCCGTCAGACTTGAGCACCTCTATGCATTCTCGCAGGCAGGAAAATCAGTTTCCTCCCTCTACCCTGCCCTCGGCTGTGACCGTGTCTACCGCACCTACGATGGAGAAACCGGAAGCGACATCTATTTCCTCGCACTGCCGCACGGCGAAGCGCACGCCATAGTGCCGAAGCTTCAGGCCGCAGGTAAAATGGTCATAGACCTGTCAGGAGACTTCCGCCTTCGGGACACGGATGAGCATGAGCAGTTCTACGGCGGCAGGAAATCCCCCGATGCCGTGATGACCTATGCCATGCCGGAACTTTCCCGTGAAGCGATAGCCGGAGCCCGTACCGTAAGCAATCCCGGATGCTACGCCACGGCGATCATTCTCGCGCTCGCTCCCCTGTTTGCCCCCTCTGCATCACTGCCTCGGGTGCGCTCTGTCGCCTGTACGGCGATTTCGGGCCTTTCGGGTGCAGGACGGAGCTCCAAAACCGAACTTTCGTTTGCCGAAATGAGTGAAAACATCAGGGCCTACAAGGTAGGAGTGCACCAGCACACCCCTGAAATCATGCAGGCGCTCGGCACCTCAGTCAGAAACCCCTCATTCGACTTCAGCTTCACCCCCCTTATCGGCCCCCTGGTCCGCGGCATCTACGCAACCCTCTCCGTAACGCTGGACGGTCCGGTTGATCTCAATGAGACAAGGAGCGCCTATGAGGCATTCTACGGCAATGCGCCCTTCACAAGAGTGCGGTGTGAAATGCCGGAGGTGCGTCATGTCGCCCATACCAACTTCTGCGACCTTCATGTTGCATGTGCCGGGCAGAACGGCACCCTTACCATTGTATCGACCATCGACAACCTCCTGAAGGGAGCAGCCGGCCAGGCTGTCGAGAACATGAACATCATGCTCGGGATTGATGAAACCGCAGGGCTTTGAATCCTAGAAGAGGCGAAAGAAACAACACGCAAAGAAGAACACAACACCGTTGAAAAAAAGAGAGAAGGCGCTCGCCACCATCCAAGCTCATGCTGCTGCAACCCTCTGGCCTGCAGGGGTTCAGCCAATGGCTGCTGATAGAGATGGAGCAAAAGGGTTCTGGCCGAAAGGATTTAAGACGTCGGCCGCAGCCGCAGGCATAAAGTACTCAGGAAGAACCGACATGTTCCTTCTCTTCAGTGAGCAGCCGGCCGTGACGGCAGGCGTGTTCACCACCAATCTCTGCTGTGCCGCTCCGGTCGTGCTGTCCCGCAGGAACATTGCCGCTGCTGGCTCGGACATCCGCGCAGTCATCTGCAACAGCGGCAACGCCAATGCTGCAACCGGGATGCAGGGGCTGCGGGATGCTGAAGACACGGCGGCAAAAGCTGCCGAAGTGCTCGGCATCAAAGCCGAAGAGGTCATCGTCTCCTCAACCGGCGTGATCGGCCAGCTGCTGCCGATGGAGAATATCCTTCGCGGTGTTGAAGCTCTCCCCGCCACCCTCGGGGAATCATCCGGCGTCGAGGCGGCTGAAGCCATCATGACCACCGACACCTTTCCGAAATTCTTTTACGTCGACATAGCGCTCAGCGGCGGCACCGTCAGGATCAGTGGCGTAGCGAAAGGGTCCGGGATGATTGCTCCGAACATGGCCACCATGCTCGCATTCCTTGCCACCGATGCCGATATCGAACAAGGCCTTTTGCAGGAAGCCCTCCGGATCGCCAACCTGGGAAGCTTCAATGCAATCACTGTCGACGGCGATACGAGTACCAACGACATGGCAGTCATCATGGCCAGCGGCACGGGCCCCTCAGTTGAAGCCGGCAGTGAAGACCTCAGACTCTTTACCGCCGGTCTGGAGTCGCTGATGGGGTTTCTCGCCCGTCTCATCGTCATCGACGGAGAAGGTGCGACGAAGCTTGTTGAAATCAACGTGCAGGAGGCCCGGAGCACCGGGGAGGCTGTAATGGCAGCCCGCACCATCGCGCAGTCGAGCCTCGTCAAGACAGCCCTGCACGGCGAAGACGCCAACTGGGGCCGCATCATTGCCGCCGCAGGCCGCTCGGGCGCCATGTTCCGCGAAGAGGACCTCGAGCTCTACTTCGAGGAGCTGCCGATTCTCCGGCGCGGACTTCAGGCTGATTTTTCAGAGGAGGAGGCGGCCGCCATACTTGCCCGGCCTTCTTACGCAATCACCCTTCGCCTCGGGGCTGGAACTGCTTCGGCGCGCGTATGGACCTGCGACCTCAGCAAAGAATATGTAGACATCAACGGCAGCTACAGGAGCTGACCGTATCTAACACCCAACAAAGCAGACCGTATTGAAACAAATCGATTCACTCTCCTGCAGCGACCTGAGGCCGGTACGCAAGGCACCAAAGACGGCCATTGGCCAGGTGCTCATCGAGGCCCTGCCCTACATCCGTAAATTCGAGAGGAAAACCTTCGTCATAAAGTACGGAGGTTCGGCGATGAAGGATCTGTGCCTCAAGAACTCATTCGCACAGAACGTCACACTGCTCCGCAAGGTCGGCATCAACGTCGTGCTGGTGCACGGCGGCGGAGACGCCATCACCAAAACGGCTGAAAAGCTCGGCATCACCTCCACGTTCGTGCACGGCAAACGGGTAACCGACAAGGATATGATCTCCGTGGTGCAGATGACGCTTGCCGGAAAGGTCAACCAGGACATCGTCCAGCTGATCAGCGAACACGGCGGCAAGGCGGTCGGCGTGACCGGCCTTGATGCCGACACCATCCAGGCCGTGCCGTGCAGGGATGCCGCCACGCTCGGCCTTGTAGGTGAGATTGAAACGATCAACACCGCCTACATCGACCTGCTCTGCAAGGCGGGGCTGATCCCCGTCATTGCCCCTATCGGCTTTGACGATGATGGAAACATCTACAACATCAACGCTGACGACGCCGCCAGCAGCATCGCCATTGCCCTGAAGGCCGAAAAGCTCATCTATGTGAGCGACGTGGCAGGTATCCAGGTCGGCGAGAGGATCCTGAAAACCATATGCAAGGCTGAAGCCGCAGACTTCATCGAGCAGGGCATCATCACCGGCGGCATGATCCCGAAAGTCCTTTCCGGGTTCCTGACGCTCGACGGAGGGGTCCGGAAGATCCACATCATCGACGGAAAGTCAGTCCACTCCCTCCTGCTTGAAATATTTACCCATGAGGGAGTCGGCACCCAGTTCATATCCGAACAGGACGACGACAGCAACCATTAACCCTGGCGCGAGCCAACTCACATGAAACCTACCGATAAACGCGATTTTCTTGGATTCGAACCTCTTGACGCTTCGAAGATCATAGAACTGTTCGACTACTCCCTCTTCATCAAGAAAACCCGCCGTGAGGGCGGAAACGGATTCCGCCCGCTTGAGGGCAAAACGGTCGCCATGATCTTCAACAAGCCCTCGCTGAGGACCCGGGTCTCCTTTGAGCTCGGCATCCATGAGCTCGGAGGGTACTCGATCAACCTCGACGGCAAGTCCATCGGCGTCGGTTCGCGAGAATCGGTCGAGGACATCGGCCTCCTCCTTTCCCGTTACAATGACGCAATCGTCGCCCGTCTGCACGAGCATTCCGTCATAGAGGGCCTTGCCGGCAGTGCCTCAATTCCGGTCGTCAACGCCCTGACCGACCTCTCACACCCGTGCCAGATTCTGGCCGATGCCTTCACCCTGTACGAAAAAGGGCTCTGGAAAGCGGGCATCAAGGTCGTCTTCGTCGGTGACGGCAACAACGTGGCAAACTCCTGGATTGAACTTGCCGGCATCCTCCCCTTCCATTTCGTGCTCGCCTGCCCCGAAGGCTATACTCCGGACGCCGGGCTGCTTGAAGCGGCCAGGAAAAAGGGCATCAGCACCATTGAGATCATTCACGATCCGATGGCTGCAGCAAAAGACGCCGACGTGCTCTATACCGATGTCTGGACCAGCATGGGCCAGGAAGAGGAGCAGAAAGAGCGGCTTAAGGCGTTCGCACCGTTCCAGATCAACAGCCGGATGCTTGCCGTTGCCAAACCCTCCGCTGTCGTCATGCACTGCATGCCGGCACATCGGGGAGAGGAGATAACGGCCGAAGTGATGGACGGGCCGCAGGCCATCATCATCGATGAGGCGGAAAACCGCCTGCATGTGCAGAAGGCGCTCCTCGTGAAGCTTCTCAACCACGACGAGTACCGCAAGTTCCATCTCACCCACCGGCTGCAGAACGCTGCCAAAAACATCAAGGCCTGAAGGTGCCGATGAACAAGCACATACGCCAGCAGCGGATCCGGGAGCTCATCCAGCAGGAGGGCGTCGGAAACCAGCATGACCTTCTCCGCCTTCTCCGGGAATCCGGCATCAAGGTCGCGCAGGCAACCCTTTCGCGCGACTGCGCCGAGCTTGGCATTGTGCGCTCGAAAACCCATGCAGGCTACCGCCTGCTGCTCGGCGATGAAAGCACCGGCCGCATCATCAAGGGGCTGGTGGGGATGGAAGTCACCTCTGTTGCCGCAAATGAAACCTCGGTCATCGTCCGCACCCTTCCCGGCCGTGCTCACGGCGTAGGATCATGGCTCGACCAGTTCAAAAGCCCGCTCATTCTCGGTACCATCGCCGGTGACGATACGGTCCTGGTAATTCCTGATTCAGTGCAGAATATTTCGGTGCTGATGTCCTATATTCAGAAAAATCTTTCCACAAACTGATCAATACCACAACGACAATGCAGAGAGAAAAAATTGCGATCGCCTATTCCGGCGGACTTGACACTTCGATCATGATCAAATGGCTGAAGGACAAGTACGATGCCGATATCGTTGCCGTCACGGGCAACCTCGGCCAGCAGAAAGAGATAGAGAACCTTGAATCCAAAGCCATAGCGACCGGCGCTTCGGCTTTCCATTTCGTCGACCTCAAGAAGCCGTTTGTCGAAGACTACATCTGGCGCGCACTGAAGGCAGGCGCCCTGTATGAGGATGTCTATCCGCTGGCGACTGCGCTCGGCCGTCCGCTCCTGGCCAAAGCGCTTGTCGACGTCGCACTTGAAGAGAACTGCACCATGCTCGCCCACGGCTGCACCGGCAAAGGCAACGACCAGGTCCGCTTTGAAGTGACCTTCGCCTCGCTCGCCCCGCACCTGAAGGTGCTCGCTCCGCTCCGTGAATGGGAGTTCACCTCACGCGAGTCTGAAATGGACTACGCCATCAAGCACAACATCCCGGTGTCGGCCACAAAAAAGAGCCCCTACTCAATTGACGAGAACATCTGGGGAATCAGCATCGAATGCGGCGTGCTCGAAGACCCGATGGTTGCGCCTCCCGAAGATGCCTACCAGATAACCACCTCCCCCGAGAACGCCCCGAATGAGGCTGCCGTGGTCGAAATCGAGTTCGAACAGGGTGTTCCTGTATCGGTCGACGGCAAGAAGATGGCCGGACTGGACATCATCAACCGCCTCAATGAGCTCGGCGCAAAGAACGGCATCGGCCGCCTTGACATGATCGAGAACCGAGTCGTCGGCATCAAGTCGCGTGAGATCTATGAAGCCCCGGCAGCCACAATCCTGCACTTCGCACACCGCGAACTCGAGCGCCTTACCCTTGAGAAAACCGTCTTCCAGTACAAGAAGAACATCGCTCAGGACTACGCAAACATCATCTACAACGGCACCTGGTTCTCGCCGATGCGCACTGCCCTCGACGCATTCGTCGACGATACCCAGAATCCTGTCACCGGCATGGTCCGCCTGAAACTCTTCAAAGGCTCTGTTACGCTGCTCGGCCGCCAGTCTCCGTACTCGCTCTACAATGAATCGCTGGCTACCTACACCGAGGCCGACTCGTTCGACCACAAGGCGGCAGCAGGGTTCATACAAATCTACGGACTCGGCCTGAAGACCTTCAGCGAAGTCCATCCCGCAAAATAACTGCACAGCAAGGATCCCGGTCATACACCTGCTCCCTTTTCCCGGGGGGGGGCAGGCGTATGGCCTTTCTCCTCTTTTCCACCAGCACAACCAGCCGCAGCCATGAGCAACAAGAAAGAACTTCTCTGGGCAAGCCGCTTCAATGAACCGTTCGACAGCGAGGCGTTGAGGTTTTCCTCATCGGTCCATGTCGATGGAAAGCTCTACCATGAAGACATTCAAGGCTCCATCGCCCATGCCACCATGCTCGGCGAGGAAGGCATCATCTCGGCGGATGACGCCCATGCGATATGCAGGGGGCTGAAAGAGATTGAAAAGGAAATTGAAACGGGAACGCTCGTTCCGCAGTGGGAGGATGAAGACATCCACACGGTGATTGAAAACCGGTTGAAGGAGAAAATAGGAGCCGCTGCCGGCAAACTCCACTCCGGCCGCAGCCGTAACGACCAGGTGGCAACCGATACCCGGCTCTACATGCGTGAGCGGATCGAAGAGCTGCAGGAAGCGCTGAACGACCTCCTCGGAACCCTCGTCCAGAAAGCCGAAACCTACAAGGACTCCATCATCTTCGGCTACACCCACCTGCAGAGGGCCCAGCCGATATCGGCAGGCCATTACTACCTGGCCTACTTCAACATGTTCAACCGGGACACTGAGCGCCTGCTTGATCTTCTGATGCGGGTGAACGTTTCTCCGCTTGGTGCGGCGGCATTTGCCGGCAGCACCCTCCCGCTTAATGCAGGGCGTACGGCCGAGCTGCTTGATTTCAGCGAGCTCTTCACGAACAGCATCGATGCCGTCAGCGACCGTGATATCCTGATTGAATTCATCTCCTGCTGCTCCATCGTGATGATGCACCTCTCGCGTTTCTGTGAGGACATCATTCTCTGGAGTTCGTATGAGTTCGGCTATCTGGAGATCAGCGACGCCTTCTCGACCGGTTCCTCCATCATGCCGCAGAAGAAGAACGCTGATATCGCAGAACTGATCAGGGGAAAAACCGGAAGGGTGTACGGGGACCTCATGGCAATGCTCACCATCATGAAAGGGCTCCCGCTCTCCTACAACCGGGACATGCAGGAGGACAAGCCGCCTTTGTTCGACAGTGCCGAAACCGCCATCTCAAGCGTTACCCTCTTCAACCGCATGCTGCAGCACACGCGGCTCAGGGAGGAGCGCCTGAAAGAGCTCACGAAGAAGGATTTGAGCCTGGCAACCGAGATCGCCGAGTACCTGGTGAAGAAAGATGTCCCCTTCCGCGACGCGCACCGCATCACCGGAAAGATTGTCAGCTGGAGCATCGAGAACCAGACTCCCCTGCCCGACATCCCGCTCGAGCGCTTCAGGGAGTTCTCGGAGGTGTTCGACGAGGGAATATTCACGGCGCTGACGCCGGAAGCGAGCATCACGTCGAAAAAGTCGCACGGGAGCTGCTCGTTCGAGTCGGTCGAACGGCAGATCAGGGAGGCCCGGGAACTGCTCGGCTGAAGGGCCCGGCTCACTCCCCGTAAGGAGCTTCATCTTCATTGAGCACCCCAAGTACGGTATCGGGAGCCTTACGGACAAGGTCGAGGAGAACGAGAGCTGGCCCGTGGGGTTTGCGGTCTCCCCGCTCCCAATGCCGCAATGTGGCCACGCTGATGCCGAAGGCCGCAGCAAACCGCTCCTGGGTCAGACCGGTCTTCTCCCTGACAACCTTCACGTCTATGGGCCGAGGTCTATAAACCCTTGCCCCGACGTCTTCCCCCCCCATGTAGGCGATGGCTTCTTCAAGCCCCCTCCTGATACTGTCGAAGTCTGAATGCATCGTAATTCCACCTGATTGGTTATAAGGACATTAACCATCTGCCGAAGACCGTTCATGTCCGCCTTCGTCAGATTTTTCCTCTCGCTTTTGCTGAAAAGCGTCAATAGAAATAATGGCATGCGCGGATCATGATAAAAGTATATGACACGAACTCCGCCGCTCTTGCCTTTGTTTCCTTTCGCCCACCGCAGCTTTCTGATCCCACCGGAGCCACGCACGATGCTTCCGGCCTGGGGATGCATCGACAGATAGAAGACGAGCGCATCTCGCTCATCAGAAGTCAAGAGATTATCTGACCGACGAATGAATTCAGGAAGCTCTACGACTGTGACATTCATACCCCAATATAATCCATTGGATTATATTGGCAAAACACGGAATCAATGAATGCCCCGGGGTACAGGAGGAAGTGTTCAGTGCTGGGGGGGGGATCATTTGGTATGGCCATCTAGAAACCCTGCAGCCACGGCCTGCTCCGGGGCTGACCCAGAACTCTGGGTGGGAACCTTACTCGATCCAGTGGCGTTCTGCCCCCGGCGGACAATTTCTTTTGATACGTTATTTTGTAGTTTAGCATGAAGTGGCAGAGATCAATCAGCGCAATCCAGACACCTTTATTTCGGCAGCCATAACTTTTCAAGAAAAGAAACTAATGGGCTCAAGCATATACTTCTGCGCACCTGTCAACGCGCTTGTTGAGGGTATATACAGGCAAAAAATCCCGTTTACCGAGATCAAGAAACATGGGGATTTCGGATTGGGTACCTTTGACGACCTCGACGGAGAGATGGTGATGTTTGACGGGAAGATCTATCAGATCACATCCGATGGTGTTGCGGCAATGGTTGATGACGCCACGCTGACACCATTTTCCTGCGTAACGTTTTACTCGCCGGTCAGTCATGACCGCCTTGATAGGAGAACGCCCTATCCGGATTTTCAGGCTTGGCTGTACAGCCTCCTTCCGTCCCTGAACATTTTTTACGCCATCCGCATCGAGGGGACCTTTTCTTCCATGAAAGTCCGCTCAGTACCCCGTCAGGAAAACTACCGGCCCCTCGCTGAGGTCGCAAAAGACCAGCCAATTTTTGAGTATCAGGAAATCGAGGGAACGCTGGTCGGATTCTATACCCCTGCGTTCATGGGCTCGGTCAGTGTACCCGGCCTTCATCTCCATTTTCTTTCGCGTGACAGGCACCATGGCGGGCATCTGCTTGAGTGCACTCCTGCAAACATCAATGCGGGCATACAGTTCATCACAGCTCTTGAGCTGGCAATGCCCATGAATTTCGATTACCTCTCATGCGATTTCCAGCGTGATGTGGAAAGAGACCTGGAAAGTGCCGAGCGCTGAAGTCATTGAACTGCCGGATATCAGTGATCAACACGCATGGAAATGTCCTGCTTTCCGTTGTATATCCCAGTCGTCACACTGTCGGCATACTGCCCCATGAGAGCGGCAGCAAGGCGCATGAGAGGATAGACAATGAACACCAGGGCAAGGGCCGCGTGCTGAAAGCCGAGCAGAACATTCACCGGAAAAGGCGGGGTGTCCTCAAGGCCATAGGTCAGATTGGGCGGTTTTTGATTCATGGCAGCTCTATTGATGCTCCACGCCGGAACAAAAGGGTCAGAACATTCATTCCATCCCTTCGTGTATAACTGACAGCATCGCTGAACTGCCGGATGAAATAGCCGCCAAGGCCTCCGATTTCCCGATCCTCTATCGCAGCATCTGTTTCAGGGTCAGGAAGCGTAAGGATGTTGAATGGGATACCTGAATCGGACAGTTCAATCACGAGTGACTCATCCGTAACCCTGCACGCCACATCAAGCATGCCTTCAGTATCAGGGTATGCATAACTGCAGATATTGACAACAGCCTCTTCAACGGCAATGTTCAGCCCGAATTTCCGGGAGTCTTCCAGCCTGAACCGATCGGCACAGTCCTCCACGAAACCGACTATCTCCTCAAGCCGGTCAAGCTTCGCATCAACCCTTATCCGTTCTTCCGGCATCATCGTCTACTCTTCAGCTGCGCCAAGCGCACTCTGCACGGTATCGTGCATTGGAAAGATTGTTCCGAAACCGGAGATCGCAAACACGTCCTTGACTGCACCGCCAATATTGGCAAGCAGCATAAGACCCCCGAGGCTTTTGACTCTTTTGCCAGTCATGAGCAAAGCCCTCAAACCGGCACTGCTGATATAGTCGAGCTTGCCGAAATCAATGATGAAATTCTTTTCCCCTTCGTCCATCATCCCGGCAAGTTTTTTTCATACTCGGGAGCCGTTACGGCGTCCATCCTGCCGATGACAGCAACAACCGTTGCCGCTGTTTCTTTTTGTATCTGGAATTCCATTTTGACCACCTTTCATTTATTGTTCTTTTAAGATCAATGTGAGCCTGTTTTGACCACCATCCCGCTTGTATGCAATGCTCCGGGTAAGATTGCGGATGATCGTCAGGCCCAGTTCGTCCGGCAGGGCTGCCGATTCAAGGATGTTCTCCTCTGCTCCTCCGCTCTCGACCAGAAGCTTTATCTCCCCGGTCTTTTCCGAATGGGTTATGGCCAGCTCGATCGCCGTGGAGCGCAGGGTATCTGCGCATATCTGCAAGACCTCTTCGACGAGCAGCTGCAGACTCTGTCGGGACTTCAGCGGAAGGATCTGCTTTTCACAGAACAGCTCAATTTCCGCATTCATGGCATATAGATCGTAATCGGGGGAAGCAATCCGGTAGTTGAAGCTCCTCACCCGATTGATGAAGATTTTCGTCCTCTCCTTCTGGGGGTTGTCAAAGATCTGCTCAGGGGGCCCCTCCTCATAAATCACACCCTCGTCCATATAGAGCACCCTGCTGGACACATCCCTTGCAAACTTCATTTCATGGGTAACGATGAGCATGGTCATACCGTCCCGGGCCAGACGGCGGATGACAGCCAGCACCTCGCTTACCATGGTAGGATCAAGTGCAGAGGTCGGCTCGTCGAACAGAATGATTGATGGCTCCATCGCCAGGCAGCGGGCAATGGCTACACGCTGTTTCTGGCCTCCGGACAGCTCATCGGGAAAACTGTCAGCCTTTTCAGCAAGCCCTACAAGCTTGAGCAGCTCGAGCGCCTTTTTCTCCGCCTCCTGCCTGCCGGTCTGCAACAGCTTCACAGGACCGAGGGTCAGGTTGTCCATCACGGAAAGATGCTGATACAGGTTAAAGGACTGGAACACCATGTTCATCTTCCTGCGGATGGCCGGTACATCGGCTTTGGGATCAAGAATATCGACTCCGTTGATGACAATCGACCCTCCACTCGGACGATCAAGCAGGTTGATGCATCGCAGGAATGTGCTTTTTCCCGTACCGGAGGGGCCGATGATTGAAATCACTTCTCCTTTCCGGACGGTTATGCTTACATCGCGGAGTACTTCAAGTGCCCCGAACTTCTTGGAAAGATGCTTGATCTGTATCATGCTGCAACGGTTCGGTTCCGGTGTTTTGGGGCCATCATGCCTTCAAGGTATTCAAGCAGGCGCATGAGAGCCCATGAGAGGAAGAAATATAATGCCGCTACCATAATGAGCGGGAAAAAGGCATCGAAGGTACGGCTTCGGATGATATCTCCAGCTTTCGTCAGATCCTGCACCGCGATATAGCCCACAATCGAGGTCATTTTCACCAATGAAATGAACTCCCCTTTGTAGACCGGCAGGATGCGCTGCAGGGTCTGCGGCAGAACAATGAAGTAAAACGTTGCCGGCCCGGTAAAGCCCATCGCGATACCCGCCTCGGTCTGCCCCCTGTCGATACCCTCAATGCCGGCCCGGAAGATTTCCGCAGAGTAGGCTGCAAAGTTCAGTCCGAAGGCGATGACTGCCACCAGCACCGGGTCGATGTTGACGGAGGCAAAGACCACATAGAATACCAGCATCAGGAGCACCAGCACCGGCGTGCCGCGAAGCAGCGAGATGAAAACTCCGGCCGACACCCTCAGGACATTGAGGCGTGACATTCTCATAAAACAGACCAGGGCGCCGAAGAGGGTTCCAAGCAGTGCGGAAAACACGGAAATGACAAGGGTTGTCCGGAACCCCTCAAGGATGAGCTGCCAGCGGTTCTCCAGCAGGATGTTGCTCCGGAAACTTTCGGCAATCCCCGCAAGGAACGACTTCCCATCCTTTACACTGCCGGCTGTCGAGGGCTGAGGTAGTGATGCAATGTTCTTTTTCAGGGCAAAGAGGTTGGCTCCCTGTTCATAGTAAGGGTCGGAAAAAGCCACCTTTTTGCGCCGCTCAGGGGTAATTGCCATCACGGCGCCGATCATGTCGATTTTTCGGCTTGCAAGAGCGGCTATCATGCTCCCGAACTCGATATTCACATAGGTAATCTTACGCCCTGTGTACAGCCCGAACCTGTCGAGCAGTTCGATGGAGTATCCGGTAAGCCGGTTATCGATAAGTGCGCAGAACGGCATACCGTTATCGCTGACAATACCAACCCGGAGCACTTCGTTCTCTGCCGATGCCGGAATCTCCGGCATCCGGGTTCCGCCTTCCTTCATCCAGTAGCGGACCATCGCGTCCTGCCGCCCGTCAGCCTTGATGTCCCGGAGGAAATTGTTGAATGCGCTGCGCAGTTCGGTCTGTTCGTAGCGGAACCCCATGCCGAGCGGGGTTGCAAGCAGCTCATCCCCCAGAACGGCAAGGTCATCGTTCTGGCGTAGCATCACCATGAGTTCGTCATCACTGTAAATGGCAGCGTCTGCCTTTCCCGACTTCACCGCCAGCAAGAGATCAGACGGAGACTGGTACTGGAGTATCGTGGCCTCAGGCCAGGCTTTCATGGCATAGCGCTCATGGATGGTGCCCTGAAGGACCCCTATCCGCCCAAGCCTGAGGTCATCGGGTGAGCGGAGGGTTGCGCCGTTTAAAGATGTTCCGGCTACCAGCGACGCCGCAACGAAAAGAAGTGCGGATATCATGGCCAGCTTTCTCATACCGCTGTCTTTATCCGTTTGAATTTCGGATCCGTCCTTCGTTCAAGATATGCCATCGACTGCAACAGCAGCCAGGAAATTGAAAAGTACAGTATTGCTACCATGATGAGGGGAAAGAATGCATCGAAAGTCCTGCTCCGGATGATGTCGCCTGCTTTCGTGAGGTCCTCGACAGCGATGTATCCGACGATCGAGGTCATTTTAACGAGCGAAAGGAACTCGCCCTTGTACACCGGCAGGATGCGCTGGATGGTCTGAGGAAGGATGATGAGCAGGAAGGTACGAAGCCGGGTGAACCCCATGGAAATCCCCGCCTCACGCTGCCCATTGTCGATGCTCTCCACGCCGCTCCGGAAAATTTCGGCCACATAGGCTGCAAAATTCAGCCCGAAGGCAATGACGGCAACAGCCACAGGATCAATGGAGACCGATGCGAACACGACATAAAAAATCAGCATCAACAGCACCAATACAGGCGTTCCCCGAAGCAGGGAAATGAACACCGATGCCAGCGTCTTCAAGGTTTTGGCCGATGACATGCGCATGGCGCATACACCCGCCCCGAGCACCGTGCCGAACAGAGCTGAAAGCACCGAAATGATTACGGTGACTCTCAGTCCGCTGAGAATCAGTTTCCAGCGGTTTTCCTTTATGATATTATTCTGGAATCCGTCCACAATGGGCTGAATGAAGGAGTATGCAGCACCCGGAGCGTCGTTTCCAGCGACAGCCTCAGCTCCCCCCGTCTTCATGACGAAAGCGCTTGCCCCAATCTCATAATATGGATCAGAAAAACTGATCTGGAGTGCCCGTTCCGGGGTAATCATGAGCGTGCTGGCAATCATGTCAATCTTGTTCGTGGCCGCAGCTGCGATCAAGTTGCCGAAATCCATATCACTTGTCTTGATCTCCTTGCCGAGATATGCGGCAAACCGTTCTGCGAGCTCCTCGTCAAACCCTACCAGGCGGTTGTTTTTGACAATCATGAACGGAAGCCCCTTGTCGCTGACAACCCCGACCCTCAAGACGCCATTGGCCCTTGTGCCGGAAATGGAGGGCATTGCATCCTCACCCCGGGTGATCCAGCGGTCGACCATATCATGATAGACTCCGTTTTGACGGATGTCTTGAAGAAAGACATTGAATTGCTCCCGAAGGCTGTCATTCTGCTTATTGAACCCCATGGCCACGGGTACGGAGAACAGGACCCCGCCCTTGAGCTCAAGGGACGGGTCTGCCCTGAAAATCTCCCGGAGGGTCTCGGTTGTGTATATACCCGCGTCCACCTTGCCGCTCTTGACGGCAAGAATGATGTCGGATGGGGTCTTGTACTGCAGGAGCGTTGCGTTCGGGTAGTGACTGAGTGCATAGGTGTCATGCGTGGAACCAAGCAGCACGGCAACCCGCGTGCCGTTCAGATCAGGAGCTGAAAGTGATGCCCCCTCCGAAACCGGTGTCGCAGGAGCAGCGGCTGAACGGAGCACAAGCGCGGAAATGTCATTCTGAAGATAGGGCCTCGAGAACAGGATCAGCTTCTTTCGCTCTTCGGTGACATTGAAGTTAGAAAGGGCAAAATCAATCTTGCCCGCCTGCAGTGCCGGAATCAGGGCTCCGAACGGCATGTCGACAAGCGTGATTTTTTTCTGGAGCCGATTGCCGATCATCCTGGCCAGCTCAATGTCAAGTCCCGTGATTTCTCCATTCGCGTGATAGGAGAATGGAGCCAGGGTAGCGCAGGTCCCCATCCGAAGCTCTGCTTCGCCTTTCCTCCCGACTGCATTCGATTCCTGAAGGGAGCCGCCATCCCCGTCGATCCATTTCTTTCTGAGTATGGCAAGAGTGCCGTCTTCTGTGAACGCCCCAATCGCCTCGTTCAACTCCGAAGCAAGCGCCGTATTACCCTTCTTGAGGGCTGCGGCAACCTCAAGCTTCGCCACCGGTTCTCCAAGAATCACAAGCCCCGGCTCTTGTCGGGCAATATTCTCGAGCACGCTCCTGTCATAGATAAATGCATCCGCCTTTCGGGTGTTCAGGGCAACGGCAGCATCGGCTGCATTTTCCATCACAAGGAACTCTGAATCGCGGAACCGGCGGCGCGCGGCAAGGTCTCCGGCAGAACCCGACAGCACCGCAACCCGTTTCCCGTCGATATCCTTCAGTACCCTTACCTTGCCATCACCGTGGGGAGCTGCGGTCTTGACCAGCATAACCTGGGCGTTCTCGAAATAGGTCTTTGTGAAATCAACCGATCGCTTCCGCTCAGCCGTGGCCGTCATACCGGTAATCACCAGATCGATCTTTGCAGACTGAAGCGCAGGAATAAGCCCCATGAACTTCATGTTATGGAACTCTACCGGCCGGCGGAGAACCCGGCCGATGATGCGTGCCAGTTCTCCGTCGAATCCGCTGACCTCTGCATCCCTGTCCATGAACGACATCGGTTCCCTTGTGGCGGTGACACCTATTTTAAGTACCTCCCCCTTCGTCGGCACCTCAAGCGTGCGTTCCTCATATGGGGACAGGTCCTTTTTAAACCACCGCCTGCGCATGTCGGCAAGCGTACCATCCTGGTGGAGCGAATCGATGATGCCGTTCAGGGTCGTGAGGAGTGCTGGATTGCCTTTTCTCAGGGCAATGCATGTATTCTCGTTGCGGAGCGGTTCTTCGAGGACACGGAATGCAGTATGCTTCTTTGTTACCTGCAGCGCCGTGGGATAGGCTGTGACGATTGCATCCAGCTTGCCGGACATCATCGCGGTGACGGCGTCCATGACGTCATCGAAACTCTTGATATCGGCTTCAGGAAACATCTGCAGCGCCAGCTCTTCGCCGGTCGAACCGGTCATCACTCCAATCCTTGCGTCGCGGGCATCCTCAATCGAGCGGATCTCCTGCGCATCTTTGCCGCAGCCGGAAAGCAGGGCAAGGATAAAAAGGACCGGGAACCATCTATGCATGCGCCCCTTCATTGAGCCACCATTGCGGCGATGCCGCCCGTATAATAAGGCTCTGAAAAGAGTACCTTTTCTGAGCGCTCTTCGGTAATGGTGATGCAGGCTGCAATCATGTCTACCTTGCCGGACATCAGGGCCGGGATCAGCGCGCCGAAGTCCATGTTCACGACCTCCAGCTGCTGGCCGAGCCCCGCAGCTACACGCCGGGCAAGCTCGATGTCATACCCGACAACCATCCCGCTGCCATCAACAAATGAAAAAGGCTCAGTCACGCTTGAAGTGCCGAGGCGCAATATTCCGTTGTCACCGCTTGAGGCGATTTCGGGCATCGGAGGCGGACTTCCGGATACAGGAAACCAGCGCCGCAGCATCTCCGTACCGGTCCCGTCCGTCTTCAGCTGGCCCAGCGTCCTGTCGATGGCCTGCTTGAGCGGGGCGTCATCTTTACGGACAGCAAAACCATACTGGTCGACCGTGATCATCTCTTTGAGAATGACAAGCCCATCGACCTTTGCGGCAATGTTTTTCAGGATGGGCTCATCATATGCCAGCGCATCCGCCTTTCCCGTTTTCACGGCAAGAGCCCCGTCCATAACGGTGTTATAGTACTGGAACCGTGCATCGGGCAGTTTTGAGAGCACCAGCTTGTCGGCAACAGTTCCGGTAGGAACGGCGAACTCTTTTCCTGACAGCTGCTGCAGTGCAGTGATTTTCTCCCGCTGGCTGCATCCGCCAAGCACAATGAAGAGGGAGAAGAGCACAATCACCAATACTGAAGGTCGCAATTTATTCATGGTGTCTTGATTACGGGTGGATTCGTCTATTATTGCTGTCAGCTTTTACTTATAATCAGCGGGGCATCAATTGCTGAACTTGATATGCCATTTCCCGTGTATTGCAGCGCAACCATCGTGATGTCGTCCGACTGCGCCGCCCCTTCTGCAAACCCCGCCACACTGGAGCGGACGGCATGGACCATATCTTCCACCGCCATGGAGAAATCACCCTGCAGAATCTCCAGCAGGCGCTGCTCCCCGAACAGTTCATCCTCCCTGTTTTTTGCTTCGGTGACCCCGTCCGTATAGAGGAAGAATACATCACCGTTGCGCAGTGTGATGCGTTCGGTCTCGTACCCGGAATCCGGCACGGGTCCAAGCAGGAATCCCGGCTTCACATCCAGATAACGCACACCGCCCGAACCGACGAGGAGCGGCGGGTTGTGGCCTGCATTCGAAAAGATCAGCTCCCCTGATGCGGTATCGAGTATGGCGCAGAACACGGTAGCGAACATGCAGCTCTCATTATCTTCGGCAAGGATGTTGTTCACATGCTCAAGAATCACACCGGGATCTCTCAACCGCTGCGCCTCCGACTTCAGAAGCGTCTTTGCAACCATCATGTAGAGTGCCGCAGGCACCCCCTTGTCTGCAACATCGGCAATAAGGAAACAGAGATGACTGTCATCGATGAAAAAGAAATCATAAAAATCTCCACCGACCTCTTTGGCCGCATCCATCGATGCAAAGATATCGAACTCGGGGCGCTCAGGGAATGCCGGGAAGATACGGGGCAGGAGGCTCGCCTGAATGTCGGTGGCCATCTGTAGCTCACTCTGTATCCGTTCTTTCTGTGCCGTAGTTTCCGTCAGGTTGCGGATATACTCTTTCAGTGACTTCCCCATCATGCGGAATGAACTGGTGAGCATGCCGATTTCATCGTTCGAGCGGACAGCAGGCAGTTCCACATCGAAGTTACCTGAAGCCATCGGCCCCGTTGCACTTGCCAGCGCCCTGAGCGGAAGGGTTATGGAACGGGTGGCCATGGCCACAACCAGCGCAAGAAGCAATAGGCCGCCAGTGCCAATCCCTGCCATAGTCAGGCTCAGGCTCCTTACATTTTCGAACAGTTCCGCTTCAGGAAAAACAACAGCCAGAGTCCAGCCTGTCGAACGGATCGGAGCATAATACATCCAGCCCGGTTCGTCCGTCAGGGAGTGGTGCACAAAACCCGACTCTCCGGCAATCATCTTTCTTCCCATCTCCCGCAGCACAGGATCTCTTCGCTCTTCGGCAATGCTGAAAATGGACTCGTTCATGATGAATGAACTGTCAGGATGGGTGAGCACCATGCCGTTGCGCGACAGGAGCATCGCATAGCCGGTTTTGAGGATTCTGACGGAAGAAATCAGCTGGGTCAGTGAATCAAGCCGGATATCTGCCGATACCACGCCCTTAACCTCCCGTTTTCCCCCACTCGAATAATAAAAGGGAACCGAACAGGTCGCCATGGTCGCATTCCCGCCTCCATCGTCAAAATAAGGCTCGCTCCACACCGGCGCCTGCAGCTCGACGGGAATCTGGTACCAGTCCTGATAAAGGTACGGCACATACCGGTAGGAGGCATCAAGACGGATTGCCTTTACCGCTCCTTCGTCACGGAACAGGTAGGGCGCATAGAGGCGCTCCTGCTTATTGAATGCATAAGGCTCGAATGCAATGGCCGAACCATAGACCGACGGGTTGGCATCAAGCATGCTGCCAATGAGAGAAACAAGGCCCTCTCGACTATATTCTGCTGTATCGAGTGAGCGTGCCATCCCCTCCGTCACCTTCGCCACCGAAACCAGCTCTGCGTCCACCCTGTTAGCCAGTGAAGATGCCAGATTGCGGGCATTCTCTTCAAGCTCCATTTCAAGCATGCTCCGTGATTGCAGATAGTTGACGACCAGCGTTACGGCGAAAATTCCCGCGCTGCACAGGGTAATCACCACAATCATTCGGATGACAATGCTCTTACTGAACCGCATCATGTCTCCAGGTAAAATCGGCATAGTCCGGATACCCCCCTATCAGCCCTGCACGCTGCATGGCATTTCCCGCATCATGGTAGTCCTTCCGATCCAATGTTCCGGACGGCAGTTTGCCGAAAGCCGTACCGGGCATGATAATGTCGCGCATCCGGTTCAGCATCCACTTCTGGTGCATCCGGTTTGCCGGTACATGAGCACGAAGCATATATTTCATTACAATATCAAGTGCCTCTTCAGGATGATCGAACGCGTACTGCCACCCCTCCCGTGAGGCATCCGCAATGGCTGCAGCCAAAGCAGGATCGCCCTTCACGGTCTTTTCAAGCCCGTAAATCCCGTCTTCCGGGAAGTTCACGCCCTGTTCGCTCAGAAAGACCGCATTGAGTTCATCGGCGTCCACCCCTGAGTTCAGGATCACGTGATACTCGTTGTACCACATCGCCGAGGTCACCTCAATCCCCCCGCGCAGGAACAGGTTCACCGTATTTGTTAGCGGTACCTGACGGATCGTAATGCCCCTGCGGGAAAACAACGTCAGTGGTGGAATCGATAAATCTCCGTCCCACAGTCCGACCTTTTTTCCGTTCATCCCCTGCAATGAATCAATCCTGCTGGATTTCCTTGAAATCAGCATCATCGAAGACCGCTGGATAACCTGACTTATGTTCACAAGACGTATCCCTGCATCACGATGCCGCAACGCCGTGGTCAGCCACATCACCGCATAGTCGGCCCTGCCGCTCTGTAGGGCCTCGACTGGCGAATTGCCCGAGCCTCCGTTCAGGATAGTCAGTTCAACCCCGTAACGGCGGTACAGCCCTTTTTCAAGGGCAACATAATACCCGGCAAACTGTGCCTGCGGGCTCCAGAGAGGGATGAGGGAAGCTTTTTTAAACGGGGGTTCTGCATGGAGCAGGGAGGGATATGCAGCAAGGGAAAGCAGCGCAACAACAACCATCAGGCTGAATGCCTGGAACAGTAAGGAACCTGTTGATCGCTGGCGTTCGTGCATGGCACCGAGGGACTGGAGTTGCAAGAAAGACATGGACAGGTTAAGAAAGCCAAAGACCCCGGCTTGTAATCATTGCATAAGATGCAGCTGGAGATATTCCAAGGCCGAAGAATCACCTGGGACTGAACCTATCTTGGGAGCCAGTCATCATGACAATCCTCAATCCCTCAATGTGGATGAAGGGAAGGCTTCTGTCTGCTCTAATGACATGAGGGTCTCCTTTTGATCCCAATGGTTGAATGTATCCAACTATTACGATCACGACTACTTCAATAAGTTACCCAATACAGCAAGAAAACCCAACACAGTCTCCGGCAGTACCGCACCCGTTGGCACCGCTGGCTTCGTGGCGGTTTGGACTAGCTGGTAACCACCAAAGGCGGCGTAACCAGATACCGGGTCTATGTCCTGAAATACCTCCACATCTCAGGAGCCACCCTGCGAACCTGATGCCGGAGCGGTTTATGATCGCTCCGGCATCGCACAGGTAAGGCGGGCAGAGAAGATACCCCAGGGATGGGGGTTACGGAGGTTAGGGCAGGCACGCTACAATGCTGCGGGTATCAGCCGGTATGGCGTTCGAGAAAAGCCGCAGCATGTTTCTGGGCAGCAGCAGAGCCTGGACTGACCCAGAAGCCGACATGCGATCCGAATTCGATCCAGTGGCGTTCTGCTCCCTCAATGCTTTCATATGCATAGACACCATCGTAGAACTTGACATCGGCATCATGGGTGCCATGGATGATGAGCGTCGGGCATTGTATGCCGCTCAATGGCAGTCGGGTATAGGTCCTGTAGATTGCCATATCATTATCCGTTCCGCCCTTACGGGGCTTGTACGGGTACATGGTGTTCATGAAGGCATCTACGAATTCCAGGGCGGATGGAGTATTGAGGGCAAAGTCGATATGCGTTTTCATCTGCTCCTTGGTGTAATACGCCTCGGTAACGAACAGCTGCTTCAGGAATGAAGCCGGACTGATCTTTTCCATCATGCTTGTTAGCTTTTGACCAAAGCTGTTGAGAAAGAGCGCTTCGGCAACCGGGCCGACCTTTTCCGGAAGGTCGTAATAACCACTGACGCCATCAATGGCAATCATTGCCGATACCCGTTCGGGATGGCGCATTGCGAAAACATAGCCTGGAGGGCCTCCTGCAGATGCACTGACGACAACAACCTTCTCAATCCCGAGATGGTCCAGAAGTGAAGCGAAGAGGTCGGCCTGCTCTTCAATGCTCCGGCCACTTTCAAGCGGGGTACCAAGGTAACCGGGGCGGGACGGGCACAGGATGCGAAAGTTGTTCTCATTAATCCATCGTGCAGCCATGACCCGTGCCTGGTCATAACCTCCAACGCCTCCATGCACGACCATGACGACCGGACCATTCGATCCTGTCAATGAATATTCAATTATACCGGCCTTGGTCTCGACGGCAACCGGATCAGCAATGATCCCGGGCATTAATTCGATCTTCTTGTTCATTGCATTCTTTTCATTATGACTGTTAGTGATACCGACAGTGCCTGTGGGGTGCTTCCTTTCCAGCTGAGCAGTGAGGGTGAAGTCTGCGTGTTTGCTGTTGTAACTGGGCCATGAACATCACGCTTGCCCATGATTTGGAAATCATAGTTCCTCGGTGTTCGTGCGATTCTGGTTCTTCTTCTGGAGAACCAGGCGGACATTATCGATATAGCCTCCGTTCGACGGTATGGTAACGCATGTCGCCTCCCCCTCAAAACCAATTTTTTCTGCCTGTTCAGACGAAATCCGGAGTGTGATCGGGCCTGTCGGAAGAGCTTCAAAGTCATAGAAGCCATCATAACCCGATAGCGTTGTGCCTATTGTCTTACCATCTGCGTCGACCGCCTCGATGATAATACCTGAAACGGGTCGAATCATCTCCCCTTGAACCTCACAGACAAGCCCTGAAACTTCACCAGTTATCCATACAGGGAAATCCAGCTCAAAGGGACATCCCGGACGCGGAACAAGACGATATCCCTTATCTGCCGCAACATAAGAAAGATCTGGTAAGGTTGCCGGAGAGAGGGTGATGTTGGCAGGAATATTCGAGGCAATGTTATTTAAAAAAGCAATCCCCGTAGAATCACTTGTTGCCGGATGGTCATACCGATTGACAAAATAACCGACATCAGGTATGACCTCTTCACTTTCATCTTTTTGCCTGTTCTTGTTCTCATCGATGAATGCCATAGCAGACACGGCAGAATATCCGCTACCCGATGATCCATCCATCACCCATGAAGATCGCCTCGGTTCACGCGTAAAATTCATTGACAGATTGAGACCTGCGCCCCAGACACTATCGCTGTTATAGTTAAGGCTGATACCAAGCAGTGCCGACCGCCCCTGTTTATTCATTGACAGCAACGCCCGCCAGGTCTGTTGCGGGAAGTTATAGTTGAATCCATTGGTCAGTATGATATCGTCCCCAAGGTCTATGTTACCGCTCATTATCAAATAATTCCACTGGCGTTCGGGATGGAGCTGATAGTTCACTTCCCCAGTCCAGTGCAATGCGCCGTTCATCCAGGAAAAAGAAGATGTTCCTTCACTGGTTTCCAGTGTTGTCCCGTACAGCATTTGCTTCTGTAAGTAAATCCTGTGGGAGTGAGTGATCCCAAAGGTCTGGTTATAATTTGATATTCCCCAAGATTCATTGCGTTGTTCATCGTCAATGATTTGTCTCCGGTAATCCGTTGAAAAACTTGTCGATGGAATAAACGGAAATAAGCGAATCCCTCCCGCACGGACTTCCAGTTGATCCCGGTAACCGACCGATCCGCCTGTTGCCACCCAATTGCTATCGAGGCTTGCATACCTGCCGGACAGCGACACGCCTGCAATGCTGGTCATAACACCTACCTGCATTGCTTTTGATGATTGCTGAGTGTCAAAGGCCATGTCGGCATCTATCTGCATTGATTGCAGGTAACCGCTCACCCCTGAGCCGAGATATGAATGATTGACCCCTTTTATTTTAGCTGATGCAAGATAATTGCTGAAGGTAAGCCATTCAGTGAGGCCAAGAGTGCTTTTCCAGGCCATGAGTGGGCCGGGTCGGTTGCTATCATCCTGAAGCGAGGTATTTCCATTTAACAATAGCGAATGCCTGGACGGGAAAGAGAGGCTCGCCTGATAGGCCCACTGGCCCGGTTTCATCATGTTCTGACCGATATTGTAGTGATAGGATTCTGTTCGGCGTTCACCTTGTGGCCCGTTGAATACCAGTTGCAGCTCATTCACTCCGTAATTCAGCGGAATATCAACGAATTCATACTCGTTGAATGAGTTGGACGGCCTGTAATCAAGCAACGCACCATTGCGAAACAACTGGACATCCCATCCGGGTCCGAGATAGCCCTTTAAGGAGACCAGATCAAAAAGTGATGGCGAAGAAATTGGGTAGCTGCTCACCAGACCACCAGGCCCAATGACCGCAGTACCAATAAGCGGAAGGTTATTATACTGCGACAGATCGCCAAACGCTATGGTCTTCGCACCAAGCGGACCAAGGAGATTACCGTCCGGGTCAACTCGTTCAAGTCGAAGACGCCCGTCCTCAATCAACAGCCCAGGATCACTGCTGTTTGCAATCTGGCCGGAAAAATCAGCATGAGTGTTCATCCAGAGCAGATCTCCTGTAATACGAGTGTAATGCGATGCGTTGTATTGTTGAGGAGATTGAGGGCTGCGGGACACAAAGGATGTTCGCAGTGACACATCGACACTTGCGCCATTTAACACACTGTAGGGGAACTTCATTCGGGAATACCCTGGGTCCTGATACACACCATAGCCCCATGTATTGCCCCCTGCCTCTTCACGGGCGATGCGTTCCTGCAATGGCAACGGCACAAATGGCTTCACTGCTACTGCTGCGTTGAGCCTGTTGACTTCAATATGCATGGACAGCCAGCTTGCAAGCATCTGGCTTTCGACATAGATATCATTTGCTGTCACAACGATGCGGCTCGTATCGCAGGAGCATGCATGCCCGGAAACAGAAACAGATGATCCCGGAATATCTAAAAGGAAGGTCTGTCCCGGCCTACCGACATATCCTGTCGCCTTTTTGGCATTGCAATCGACATCAATACCTAATTCCAGCAACCTGCTGAACTCGGTGAGGGGGATATATGAACGCTCTGGTGTAGCAAAGATCATGAACTCATCACTCAACGGTGTACGATACAGCGTCAAAAGGCAAAGAAGTGCATCATCGTCAGTGAATCCGCTAGAACTTTGCATTACCCCGGCTGAAGATTCATTCAGAGGACTTGGTTCTGAGGTACCGACAATAACCTCTTGCACCAGAGGTTCCGGTTTCAGTTCAGGCACAATTCCATTATCACCAACACCATCGTTCGCGGTAGGCTCTTCATGAACCTTAACAGGCTCAGGGTTTGGACATTCCACAACGCCCCCTCCATCTTCAGGCGATGGGACCTTTACAGTAGAATCTCGATGAACATCCTGATCTTCAATGGCGTTGGAAACATTATCAGTCTTTTCCGGCGGTGCTTCACTGATTGTTGGCGTAGGCACTGCCTGAACTGGCTGTGTGGCAGGAACGCCTTGTTCAGGATGGCTTGGTTGCTGATTTTCCAATCTTTTAATGCTCATATCTCCCCACATGTCGGACATGATGCTCAAAGAAAACCACTTCGCCAGCAGTGTAGTCGCAACATAAATGTCGTCAGACAAGGGCACGATGAGAGCGCTATCGAATGGAACAGAATGGCCTGCAACCATCGCCTTCGATGCACTGATATCGAGATTGAACTCCCCTCCGCTCAAGCCTCCATGCCCTGACGCCCGCCCATTTCCAAGATCCACATAGAGATCATAACCCATGAGATGGCTGAATGCTGCAAGTGGAAGGTATGTCGTATCGTTACGCTTCAACGCCAGAAGAGAATGGGCCGGCCAGTCTCCACTCACTATTGCCATATAGAACTGTGGCTTATCAACTGCCTGCAAGGAAGAGGCGCCAAGAGATATGAGTGCCAATTGCAACACAGACAATAGTAGAGCTATACGCAATCCAAGCCGCTGGCCATGGATGTCTGGGCGAGGCTTTTGGCGGGATGGCACGCGCCATAAAACAGAAAAGCGCCCCTTCAATCCTACCGGATAGGGCGCTTTGTGCGTATTGCGCATTGGCATCTACGTATTACAATAATGCCTGATGACTACAGAATGAGTTGGCCTTCAGCAAGGACATGGCGGTCAACACTGTCTAGATACCGGACTTTCAACGTTCCATGACCCAAGCGAATACCCTCAGGGTGACGGAGTTGCATCAGAATGTTTCTTTTAGCCAGCGGAGCCATAACAGAGACGCCAGCGACTCTTGCCACCTGAACGCGTTTAGTGCCGGGAACATCCCTTTCGACCTCAAGGATTCCTGCCGATGATCGTTTCCCATCCCGCTCAATGGTCATAGAAAGCAGCTGACCTCGCTTTGCATCTTCTACGACTTTAAGCCCGACAAGGCGGACCGCTAGATCAAGCTTTCCTTTACGCACAACGACCGGAATTGCAACCCCATAGACCGGGGTCAAATTAATCTTGAGTCCAGTAGTTGGCTGTTTTTCATCAACCGGTAAGGCTTCCTGTGCATTCGGAACGACGGCAAAATTGAGAAAAGAGCGGTATTCACCATCTTGCAAGGTAGCAGGCCTCATTGCCCGCAATCTTACAGTCTGAATCTGACGGGGTAGCAATACAACTCTTCGTGGAGTAAACCGGACCATCTCGTCCGCAAACTGCTCCCCAGGCCGAGGTTCATGAATTGATACAATGTCGCCATCCTCAAGCATTCTCATTCGCTTGAAGGACAATGCATAAGTAAGTTTATGATTGGAACTGTTAATAAGGGATATTTCAGTAGCTCGGACCCCATCCTCAAATAAAACGTATGGAGGAGCCACCCTCAAATCAAGAGGAGAAGACGCGAATTGTGTTGGTGACGATGGTGACTCTTCGGCGGGATCAGCAAGAAGCAACCTGGCCGGAAACAGCACGACTAATGCAAGAAATAGAGCGATCTTCATATAACAGTGATACGCCATAGCCGCCGTACATTAAAATTATAAATTGTAGCCGGCTCGATTCACTGAAAATAATCGAGCCGACGCATTTTTTTGAAAAAAAACAT
>FUWD013429785.1_pt4 | contig 26459 bp, 24 predicted proteins | sample 1063281 | NCBI WGS metagenome assembly FUWD01 (sample SAMEA79048168, study PRJEB19326) | metagenome | biome: marine | reverse complement strand
CAAGACGCGCTTCAAGAACCTCACGTGTCGCAAAGCCTGAGAGCGCGAGGAATTGGTCAGAGAGAGCAACCATGAGCTCTGGTTTGGCGGATACGTCACGATAGTTTCGCCGGGCATCGGTGAGGGAAATTCCTTGTGCTTCTTCCCGCGTGAATCCCTCCGCCGCATCGGCTGCGCCCGGATGAACTTGGATGGACAGGGGACTGTGTGCCGCCAACAACTTAATCAACAGCGGAAAGTCACTGCCCCTTTCGGAGAGCCACGACACTAGCGGGAGGGAATCTCCTTCCGGACGGATGCGGGTGTTACTCAGTGGATGAACGCCAAACCACACCTCTGCCTCTGGCCCTCCAGAGGGGTTGCAACCCAAAAACCGAGAAATCGTTCCCCGAGATCCCCACGCGTAGTCCTTAATCGGGGCAGAAAGTTCGAGAATCATGACACGAGCCTAACCTTGCGTGTTCTGCCACCGCCGCGAAACGCTCCGGGGTGCTCTCTGCCAGAATAAACACGTGATGGCATCATCAAGCAAAGCGCCCACGGTGGAGGATAAAGAACCCACCGCGTGGGTCGTTGTTCCCCTCTATAACGAAGTCGAAGTTATTGCCGGTGTCATCGCCGGTCTGCGCACAAAATTTTCTCACGTTGTTTGTGTTGATGACGGCAGTACTGACGAAAGCGCAACTGTGGCGGAGCGAGCCGGCGCAAGAGTCCTCCGTCATCCTTTGAACCTTGGGCAGGGTGCCGCCCTCCAAACAGGTTTCGACTATGTAATGGGACAAAAGGGTGCCGAGCACATCATTACCTTCGATGCGGATGGCCAACACCGCGTTTCTGACGCAGTAGAAATGTTAGAGCTGGCCCAACGAAAGCGAATTTCGGTAATTTACGGCTCTCGTTTTCTCGACAAACGCACGAAGCCAGGACTCAAAAAACAGATTGTCCTCAAAGTTGCCGCACTAATGACCCGGGTAATTACCGGCCTCAGGCTGACTGATGCCCACAACGGTCTTCGAGTCTTAAGCACGGAGGCTTTAGGGAAAATCCGGTTAGAACAAAACGGGATGTCTCATGCGAGTGAAATTGTCCACCAGTTAGCAAAATCAAAACTGTCCTGGCGCGAGTATCCCGTGGAAGTTCTCTACACGGAATATTCAAAACAGAAAGGCCAATCACTGCTCAACTCAATCAACATTTTGATTGACCTTGTGGTGCGTTAGGAGATTGAGATGATAAGTCAATGGGTCTTAGTGGGAGCGCTCGTTCTGATTGGTTTTTATCTTCTGAAAGCCCGAAGAAGCGCTAACCAGCAGGCCATTCGTCGACTGTTTATCGTGGTCGGACTGGTCGCCGGTTTTGTCGCCGTGCTCTACCCCGAGTACACCAATATTGTTGCCGGTTATCTCGGCATCGGCCGCGGAGCAGACCTTTTGCTCTACACCTTTGTCATCTTTGCTCTGTTTTACGCGGTCTACCAATATCGACGACAACTGTGGCAAGAGAAAGTGACCACTGATTTAGCTCGGGCGCTCACTCTGACCCAAGCCAAGCTCGACGACGCAATGCGGGAGATTCGTCGGCCGAAAGCTTAGGACAGTCGGACTAGCTTCCCCACCTCAATTTGTGAGCCCTTGACGAGGGAAGGGTTCAAGGCCAGAACAGTGTCCAAGCTGACCGATCGTCGTTCCGCAATCCGGTCTGGTGTATCGCCTGATTGCGCACGGTGGTAGGAGGCTGTCTCCGTCGTGGTTCCCACCGTTAATTTTTGGCCTTGATAAATCCTGTTCCGGTTCGCAATCGAATTATCCGCAACAAGTCGTGACACAGTCGTCTTGTTCTTGAAAGCAATACGCAGCAGAGTATCCCCGCGTGCAACGGTGTACGTGACATTGTTTGTCGCCGTCTCCGTCACTAAGGGCTCGAGGGCTGGTAGTACCCCTCCCGAGGTGCCAGATGCGCCGTCACTGGGCGTTTCCGATGATGATTCCTCCGACCCGTCGGAGGAATCAGAGCCTTCCGCAGGTTCGGCGGGAGTATTTGCCTCTGATGACACCGGTTCATCGGTGCTGCTACCCGCCTGAATCACAATGGAAGAATCGAGGACAACGGGAGAATCATAGGTTTTAACCACACCCCGTTTTGTCATGGTGAGGGTTTGCCCGACACGGATCACCGCGCCATCGCGTGGGAGGTTGTTCTCTGCCACAACAGCGCTGACACTGAGGCCATTGGCGCGGGAAATTCGCCAGACTGTGTCACCGGCAGCCACAACGTGTCGCGTCACCACGTCTTGCACTGCTTCAGTTGTGGCCACAACCAGTGGTGACCAGGACACGCCATCACTTGATTCGTAGGCCGAGCCATCAGTCAAAAGGGCAGCGAGCCCGCCGCCTGCTGACGTACCAAACTGAGTTACCGGGTTCGTGGGGGTGACACCCGGAAGAACACCGATTCGTTGCCACGAGGTCAGAGTTGTGGAGGTCGCCACCGTGCCATCGCGATCGATGACCGCGGTTACTCCGTTGCGGCTTGTTGCCCAGGTTCCAAAATCTTTTGTGGGGTTGAACCAATAGTTATACACACGCCAAAAGTTTCGATTCCCATAGGCCGAGCACGCATCACCGGTGGAGGCCAAGTTCACCAACGCGATTCCGTTTGGAGTGTAGGGGGTGTAGTAGTGAAGACCGGCGGTGGCTTGGTTACGCATCGTGACCGGTGTCGTGCCGCAGGAAGCTTTAGGGTGGTAGCGAACCGGTGCTGCGCTTCCCACCGGGAACCAGGTGAAGAACCGGCTTGTCCCCGGAGGGTTTGAGTAACGTTTGAATTGTTTCGCCGCGTTATACACCTGGTTGTAGAACCCAAAGTATTTTTCATCACAGGGGGCCGTGTCCGGGCAGGCATAGCCTGTCGCCCGTTCAAAGCGAGTGGTCGAGGGTGCACTCAACGTCACTAGTGACTGCTCTTTCTGGATCAACACCAAGAGCGCTTCCACAGAAACGCCACAGGCGGTGGAAACCTTGAACACAATCTCAGCGGCGCTCTCGTTTGATCCACCCTCGTAGGCCTGACACAGCACGGTCTGGTCTCTCGAGAAAGTTGTTTCTTGGAAATCCTTCATACACACAAAGCCGCTGCGACAGTCTGGGTTTCGTTGTTCCAGAAAGGTTTGAATAGCCTCGACACTCATGGACCCGGAGCGAAAGAATTCTGCATCACTAATGATGTTGCCGGGGTCAAAAGATGATCCCAGCGGAAGCATGAATCGGGTCCAGTTTTTTCCATCAGAACTTCGTGCGCCCTCAAAATACGAGGTTGCCAGGAAGGCGCTGCCATTCCAGATCACGGAGGAAACTCCGCTTTTGGTGAGACCAAAGCCGGTCGATGTCCAGGTGGTTCCACTGTTTTCTGACCAGTAGAGCGCGCCGTTGGCATCGGCTCCAGCCCACAGTGAGCCGTTGGTTGCAGCCTGGGTGATAGTCGGAACTTCCTCAGCGATTGCGGCGGGAGCATCAGACCAGGGGGTCACCTGAAAAGCGGCCAGCAAGGACCCCAGCGCGAGCGCGGACAGACAAAGATTCAACCAATACTTCACATCTGACAGGCTAGGCAGTGAAGTCGCACATCGCTGTATTTATGTGATGCGTGTTGTTTAGCCCTCCAGAAGGGAAATATCTCGGACCATATCAATCCATCCGCGGGAAGAACGGCGGTAGTTCCCCAGAATTCCCCACCAGAAAACTTGTGGCACCCGAGCTAATCGACCCGCTGGAAGGGTTTCTCGGAGCTTATCGTGCGCGATTTTGCGTAGAAGGGCCTCACGATGGCGCGGGGGAAGCCATGGTGGGTGCTCTTCACACAAGGCTGAAAGAGCTGAGTTCCGTATCCGTTTGCGGGTGAAAAACTGGTCTCTGGTTTCTGCAAGCCTTTCTTGCGCCACCGATACGGTTGTGTCACTCGCACCGATCACGTTTCCTGCGTGCTGGCGATACCGCACTAAAGACTGGTCTTCATAGATCAGTCCGTCCTGAAGGGCGGCGATAAGACCCCACCATTCGTCGTGAACCCAACCGGCAGGAAGAGGGAGCGCCGTCTCGAGAAGCGTTCGAGAAAGCATGACCGTTGCGCCGGTCACAAGGTTTCTCCGCAACAACGCTTCGAGCCCCCGCCCCGAGGTCAGCGCCTTTCGCTCCGATGCCGTGAGCCGGAGGGTGGCCATCAGAGTTTTACCCTCGCGACCCGCAGAGTCAATAAGTCGAGCGTTCGTATGAACGAGGAGTGCATCTGGGTGTTTCTGGAAATGGCTTCTCAGCACCGCAAGTTTCGTGCTCTCCCAGATGTCATCCTGATCGGAGAGCGCAATCAGCTCACCGGTTGCGACCGTGAGAGCGTGGGCAAAGTTTTCTGCAGGTCCGAAGGGCTTGTCCCGCGTAATGACGACCCAACGAATACTCGCGGTGCTGGAATCCTGAATGGCCTTGATGCGAGCAAGCGTCTGATCACTCGAGCCATCATCAGAGATGACAATCTCGTTCGGGGGGAGGCTTTGGGCCAAAATGCTCTCAAGCTGTTCCTGAATGAAAGCCTCACCGTTATAGGTGCAGAGCACCACGGAGATGTCAGGTTCGTTTTTTCCTAGTGTCACAAGGGTTACCCTCGGCGGAAAAGTTTCCGCCGAACCGCTCTCAGTAGCGACCGGAACTCACCCCGGAATAGTCTCTGAAATCCTCGCCCAATGTCCTGAATACTGAACCTGGGGGCGCGTCGTCGAGCGGGTGAATACCGCACAATGGTCGCTTTCCGGGGAATCTCACCCTTCCACAAATTATCCACGTGAGACACCAGCGGACGAAGAACTTCCGACCAGCGATATTCTTCCCGCACGGGCCCCACAGCCTCGATAGCCGAGGCCCGGAAGGCCTCATCGAAAAGTGCTTTTTCGAGGGCCTCAACCAATGCTTCGACATTTTCGGCAGGGACGGTAATGCCGATCCCATGCTGATCCACCACATCGGCAAAATGATCACCCTCGGTCACGACCATAGGGAGTGACGCCCACAGGTAATCGAGAATCCGGGTTCGAAAAGAAAATGTGGTTTCGATGTGGGAGCGGTGGGTGCTGACCCCCAGGTTGGCATCGAGCAGATAGCGGTGCCTCTGGTCGTAATCCACCCAGGAATCATTGAAGAAAACGTGTGTCCCGGCAACACCCAAATCCGCGGCAAGCGCGCGCGCGGTCGCAATAATGGGCATCTCGGGCACCCCGGGGTGGGGGTGGGCTGTGCCCATAAAAAACAATTTCACGGTGGGTTGAGTCTTTGCCAGTGTTGATACCGCCCGGATGAGTGTGAGCGGATCAAACCAGTCATAGATGCCCCCACTCCACACCATGACCGCATCGCCCTGTTCGATTCCCGGCACTATGCCGCGAAGCGCGCCCTTTTCTTTGAGCGGTGGCTGATCGGGCAACCCGAAGGGAACAACCCCAATAAGTTTTTGCAAATGCGGATCGTTCCCGTAAACACTGGGGGTCACCCGGCCAAGCGTGGTGAGTTGTCCTAAGTAAAAGTGGCGTTGCCGCTCCGAGGCGCATAAGAAAAAGTCACCCACTTCAAGTTGGTGGTGAATCGTCTCGGAAGCGTCCGCTACCTGTTTTTCCCATTCAGAAGCTGGCAAATGTCTCGCCTGCTCCAGTTGCTCTAAATGCATAGGGTCATAAATGTCGGCTATCAGATGTTTGCTGCTTGTCCCAAGCGCAGAGAACACCTCCAGGGCGTGGCCCTGGAAGATGATGACGTCAGCCCATTTTTCCCACCCAGAAAACGCTGTGTCATCCCCAGCGTCAACGTGAACGAGGCGCACATCGACGCTGAGGGATTCCTCAACATCGCTCATGCTGAGCAGTGTTACGTCGTGAGTTTGCGCGAGAGCGTGGGCCATATGCCAGGCCCGGATTCCAGGCCCCGAGAGCTTTTTCCCGATGGGGTCACCCGTGATGATAAGGACCGCTAACGCTGGTGGGTCAGCCATCACACCGAAAGCTTCCACGATTGCGTCATAGCCTCGAAGATATCTTGCATCATTGGACATTGCGGCATTGGTTTCGCCAAAAAGCTTCCACATCGCCACATCGGAGCGTTGTCGGGAGGATTGAATCCCTGTGCGCTGCAGGATGAGTCTAGGAAGAGCATCAACAAATTGGTCCATCGCAAACAATGGCACCGCTGCCGCGGGATTCATCGACAGTGACTCAACATTCCCACCACCGTGGGCTAAATCAAAAGTGGAGGTATCAAGACCCGTGTCGACCACGGAGCGCTTTACAGAGGCGAGAAGGGCTCCCGGCAGCATTCGCGCCAGGTTTGCATCATCGAGATTTTTGTACAAGCAATACAGTGCGTTTCGCTCCAAAAGGAACTGTTCCCGGTAGGGGGCTACGCCTCCCATAGAACCGTGATACCGGTGATAAGCCAGAGACAGCGGTTCATACAGATAGGTATACCCGGCAAGGTTCAGTCGCCATCCAAAATCCACATCCTCAAAAAACATAAAGAATGATTCGTCAAACCCACCGAGCTTCTCAAACACTTCTCGCCGGACAAACATGGCAGCCCCCGTGCCAAAAAGAACCGGCATCGGTTTTTGTTTCTTCTGGGGTCGAATTTTGTCCCCCGTGTGGGGTCGGTATCCCATTCCGTACCAGGTCAACCCAGCACTTTGGTAATCAATCCTGTCGCCATCCCAGTCCACAACTTGGCTGGCAATCGCGCCCACGCTGTCATTCCCAGCAAAACTGGCAAGCGCTGCGGAAACCCAATTCGTGTCCGGCTTCGCATCGCTATTGAGGAAGGCCACAATGTCACCGGTGGACTGGGAAACACCAAGATTGCAACCACCGGCAAAACCAGAGTTTTGTGGCGATTCGACCAACACAATCGAGTGGGGTGAGGACGCCAGACGCTCCATGCTGTCATCACCCGAAGCGTTATCCACCACCACAATCTCAAGCTGTGCAGGATATTCCGGAAGTGCCGCCAGAGCATCAATCGCCGTGAGCGTGTCCGCGGCACCCTTGAAGTTCACCAAGACGACACTGACGCGGGGGTGCTCCGTCATAAAAACTCCCCTTAGACCCGAATGCCGGCAACCTGCCATAATTAGCCTACGGTCTAGCGTGGACTTGGACGACGAAGGGGACTTCCTATGTTTGCTCCCCGTGGTTGGGCTAGCCGCTCGATTGCCAAGGAAATGTACCGCCTGTTTTCTGGCTCAGAGCTTTTTGACCGCCGTTTTTATCGCCAACACATGCCAGTTGTGCAGAAGTGGCAAGATCCCCTCTGGCACTACATCCACCACGGTGGGTTGGCAGGGCTTCCACCGTCTCTGAATTTTGACTCTGCCTACTACCTCGAGCGGCACGATGACGTCAGGGTGGCCAAACTCAACCCGCTCTATCATTACCTCGCCCATGGTAAAGCAGAGGGGCGCCTGCCCATACGTTCAGCGCGGGAAATGGTGAACTCTGTTATCCCAGAAGCCGCCCCTGTGCGCTCATTTCTGACCCCCCAGCTGAACCAGCCCCGAGTGTCCTTGTTGTGGGATTCCGCGAGCCCAGAAACGCATCGCAACCATTTTCTTAGCTCTGCGGTGTCGATTGTGAAAGATAAGGGAGCTACGCTCCGCATCCTGTACCGAGGAGAAACGCCCTCCCCCACTGTCATCAATGATGCCCTTCAGGATTTGGGAAAAGAGGGGCTCTGGGGCTTAGAAATCACCGAGGTCCCCGTGACTGAGACGTATTCGGATATTCCCTTTTACGCCGCAGAAATCACCCTGGCAACATCGTGGTCAAGCGCCCGGGCGTTGAGGTTTGTCGCGGAAGAAGAGAATTCGTGGGTCCTTACCCCCGCTACCCCCAGCGCTGATGGCCATGAGTCTGTTGACGTGATTGCCAACACCCCGGACACCCAGCAGCGGATGGCGTTGGAATCTGCGCCCTGGCCCTCAACAAAGCCGGTCCCCATTCCGACAGGGACAGCTGCCAAAGACCCGAAAGAGGGTGCATGGCGACTGGGAATTCTTGCAGAGCCGAAAGAATCCCCTATCGCTTTCAGTCTTGCCCTGGAGTCAGTGTCGTCCTGGTTGAGGGGTGCCAAGGGTGAGTGTGAAATTTTTCTCCTGAGCTCAGTGCTGGAGCCTTTTTCTTTTATGGAAGAAATCCAACCCCGCAGAGTGCGCGCTGGTGCACCCCTGGACGCTGTACTCGCCATGACCCAAGCTGAGCTCACAGCCTCAGATTTCACGCTCTGGGGCGAACCCCAGGTGGTACAGGTTGTCCCGGATTTTCTTGCAGCGCCTAACGACAGTGCTCAGTTCTCACCGCAGATTCAGGTGGTCAACGCTCACGTCGACACGGTTGCGCAGGAGTTGACCACGCTTCACCAGGCCCACCTCATTAAGGTCCGGGCACAATGACGGCAGTGTCCCCTCCGTGGGACCTCACACTCCGAGAACGCCTTGCACTTCTGAAAGAGGGAACCCACCGGGTTGCCTACTTCGCCCCCGCACCAGACTCCGGAAGTTTTCGCTACCGCTGCTACAACATGACTCAAGCACTCAACCACGGTTCCACCGCCGTGAGTGCTTCCTACTTCTTTCTCACCGACCTGGGGCATCTGGACAATCTCGCTGATTTTGCCGATTCGTTGGTCATTTTTCGATCCCCCTATGACACCGACGTTGATCGAGTGATTACCCGGTTTCGGCGGGCCGGTAAGAAAGTCTTTTTTGATATTGATGACCTCATATTTGATTCACGCTTCGCACCGCTTGTCACTTCGAATCTGAACTACAAACTTTTTGGCAAGGAAATTGCTCAATGGTTTAGCTTCATTTCAAACGTGGGGTCAGCCCTCTCCCTCTGTGACCATGTGATCACCACAAACGCTTACATTGCAGAACGGGTGAAGGAATTCGCCAACCTGCCCGTCTCTGTCATCCCCAACTTCCTCAACCAGGAACAGCGCGCTGTCTCAGACACGCTTTTTGAGTCACGAAAGGTTTCGCCAGGCCCGGGCCTCACCCTGGGGTATTTCAGTGGAAGCCATTCCCATGCGAAAGACTTTGCCGTTGCCGAGAAAGGGGTGGTTGATTTCTTGTTAGCATCCCCTTCTTCCACACTCACCCTGTTGGGGCACTTAGATCTCACCGACGAGCTTGAAAAAGTTCAAGCTCAAATTGTGCGGAAACCTTTTATGAACTTTGTCGAGTTACAGTCCGCCATCGCTGGTGTCGATGTGAGCTTGTCCCCTTTGCAATCGAGCCCCTTTACGTTCTCAAAGTCTGAGCTGAAATTCTTTGAAGCTGCGGTGGTCGGCACGCTCACCATCGCCACTCCCACCCCTGTGTTTGTTCACGCTATCAACCACAAAGTGACCGGCTACCTTTCTGGTGCAAGCCAATGGGGGGAACAACTCCTCACGATTGCGGCGCTCACCCCATCACAGCGCGACACAATCACCCAGCAGGCCAGAACTTCTGCTCTTGAGAATTACACGGGCGAAGCGCTGGCGCCAACGATTGAAGCCGTATTTCTCGACGCGACGTAGACTGAGCACTACTTTCCCTATATCCCACCTCCACCACCAGTGAAATCGAGGCCATGTCCACGAAGCACTCTCGGCACGCAGCGCCCTCGCAGTCCCCTTGGTGGCAGCGAGGCCTCCAAGCCACGGGAGTTGTCCTGATCGCCCTCGTTGCGTTTGGGTCTTGGGGCTTTTCCTCAGCTGTGGGAGGCGCCCCCGATGATGATTACCATCTGACAAGTATTTGGTGTTCAAGTTTTGCGGGAGATACCTGTGAGGTTGATCCCGGTGGCGAAGGTGTCTACATCCCCGAAGCCCTTCGCGAAGCAATCTATTGCTACTACCACAACCCCAACCAGAGCGCCGGGTGCCAACCGTTCCTTGATGGGACAGACCCTCGCCCGGATGTTCCTTTCGCACATAACAACCCCAGCAGGAACCTCTACCCCGACGGTTATTACCAATTCCACAATGCTTTCCAAACCGAAAATATCGAGGCAACAGCGCTACGGGTAAGGTTTATCAACCTCGGAATCTTCTTGGCCGTGGGTGTCGGATTGTTTTTTGCCCTACCCCTTCGACTTCGCACCACGTGGATGTGGATGTGGGTGCTGGGTCTAGTGCCCATGGGGATGTTCATCATCCCCTCGAGTAACCCCAGCTCCTGGGCTATCGTCGCTGTTGCTGGCGGGTGGATTGCCCTCCAGGGCTATCTTGAAACAACGCGCTGGCGCTCGTGGACACTGGGACTTATTTTCCTTGGCATGGTGGGGCTTGCAGTGAGTGCCCGGGTTGACTCCGTCCTTTACTTGGGTTTTGCCGCACTTCTCGCAGTATGGCTGACCCCCACCAGAGGTCGGGAGCTTCTCAACAAAACCTGGATTGGTCTTGCAGGAATCGCCATTGCTGTTGTTGCCCTCCTCATCAATCCGGCAAACCTGGCGCGCGTGACACAAGGAATTGGGCAACGTTCAGACTTTATTGAAGTGCCACTGCCCTGGGTGCGCGCCGGGGAAGTCGTCGATCCAAACGCTTTCGACTGGGCGCTGCTGTGGAACAACCTGTGGAATATTCCCGGCCTCTGGTTGGGAATATTTGGTGGTTTCCCCTGGGGTTCGTTGGGATGGCTTGACACCTCGCTCCCCCAAATTGTGTTAACGGGAACACTACTGGTGGTGGTCGGAGTTGCCTTCGTCGCTTTGAAAGCTGCCGACCCCAAAAAGGTCGTGGGGCTATTGCTTACCCTTGGTGCGCTGTGGCTGATGCCACTCTATATTTTGCAACTGGGTGGGTTCCAGGTGGGTGAAGCTTTCCAATCGAGGTACCTCATTCCCCTGATGATGGTTCTCCTTGGAGTGCTCGTGCTTACCCCGAGCGGTGTGCCACTCATTACCGATCGAACCAGGCTGTGGCTCATCCTTGGCGGACTAAGCCTCGCTAACGCCATTGCCCTCCACACGAACATTCGCCGCTACACCACAGGCGTCAGGGTGCAAGGTTTCAACCTCGACTCACCGCGAGAGTGGTGGTGGCCCTTCTTCCCCAGCTTCCTCGGCCCCACCCTGCTGTGGGCTATCGGGAGTATCGCCTTTGCGGCACTGGTGTGGGTACTCCTCTTCAAGGTTGCACCCTCTGTGGTGCGAGCACTTGAGCTCAGAGAACAAACAGCACGAAAGCCTGAACTAGAGTCCCTCTAGGCGATACTCGCCTGGTATTGGTCGACGACCTCGCTAGCGTTGCCCGTCACCATGTGAGCACCACGATTAATCCAGGTTGCTGTGTCACAAATGTCTTTCACCACCTGCATGGTGTGTGTCACCAAGATGATGGTCTTCCCCTGTTTTTTAAACTCTAAGAACTTTTGGAAGCTCTTCTTCTGGAACTCTTCATCACCCACTGATAAGACCTCGTCGACCACCAGAATGTCGGGGTCAACATGAATAGCGATCGAGAACCCTAAGCGCACATACATCCCGGAGCTGTAATTTTTGACCGGTTGATCCAGGAACTTTTCAACTCCCGAAAAGTCCACAATGGAATCAAAACTGTGATCAATTTCTTTTTTGGACATGCCAAGAATCGACCCGTTCAGGTAAATGTTCTCGCGCCCAGAAAGCTCAAGATGGAAACCTGAGCCCACCTCCAAGAGCGAGGCCATCCGGCCTCGATATTCGATGTTTCCGCTGTTGGGCCAATAAATCTTGGCTAAGCATTTGAGCAGAGTCGACTTTCCTGACCCGTTTGAGCCCACCAGCGCGTGAGTGGCACCCTCTTGAACGTCAAAGCTCACATTTTTGAGTGCCCAAAAATCTTCGTGCTGGGAGGTCTTGCCCCGCAAAATAGCGGACTTCAGTGACTGGTTTCGCTCGTGATAGAGGCGAAACTTTTTACTAACATCATCAACCCGCACTGCCCACTGCGTCATAACAGCTCCGCCAATTGCTTTTCCTTGGTGGCATACATCCATATTCCTGCACCAAAGGCGATGACCGTCCAACCAAGTGCAATCAGCATCGTGGAGAGCTCTGGCATGCGGTTGTCATAGAGAAAGTTTCTAAAGATTTCGATAAATCCTTGAACAGGATTAATCGAATACACATCGAGCAAAGTGATGGGGGTTCCCACGAGACCCCCCAGTTGGTCAGATTGGGTGACAACAAGGTCGATGGGATACAGGATCGGGGTCAGATAAAACCAGAACTGCAAAACGATAGTGAGTAGGTAGGCAAGGTCGCGGAAATAGACATTAATGATGGAAAACACCATCGCCAAACCCACAGAAAACAGCGCAAAAACGACCATGAAGAGTGCCACCAGTGGTAGCCACGGCAGCACAAAAGCCCCTAAAAGGCTCAACGCCAGTGCAAGAACACCCATCTCGAGAATCCAGGTGAAAAAGGTGGCATTTGTCAGGGACAACGGCAAAACAATTCGGGGGAAATACACCTTCTGAATCAAGCCAGCATTGGACACCAAAGAATCTGTTCCTAGAGTGAGGACTCGGTTGAAAAATAGCCACGGCAAAAGCCCACAGACCAACCACAATGCATAGTTGTTCAGGCCGCTAGGGTCCCCAACCTGCGCTGGTAGACGGAAAATAAAAGAAAAGATGAAAGTGTAAATCACAATCGCTGCGATCGGATTGGCGAGAGACCACAGTTGGCCAAGCGCCGTCCGTCGGTATTTTCCCCGCACTTCCCGATTCGTTAGGTTTTGCAATAATTCACGCGAACCCCAGATTTCGCCGATATAGCTCATTGCTGCAGCAGTCGATCCAAATAAGTGCCGTATCCACTTTTACGCAAGGGGCCAGCGAGTTCAGACAGGGCTGCATCGTCAATCCACCCTGCTCGCCACGCAATCTCCTCGATACACCCAATTTTCAAACCTTGGCGTTCCTCGATCACCCGGACGTACTCAGAGGCTTGCATCATTGATTCGAATGTCCCCGTGTCAAGCCATGCCACACCGCGATCAAGAATCTGGACGTTCAAGGCACCCCGTTGCAGGTAATGGTCGTTGATTGCGGTGATTTCTAGTTCACCCCGGGCACTAGGGGTAATGGTGTGTGCCGCTTGAACCACGGAGGAGTCATAAAAATATAAACCTGGGACAGCAAAGTTACTTTTAGGCTTTGCGGGCTTTTCTTCAATCGAGAGTGCTTTCATATCTGCATCAAATTCGACAACGCCATAAGCCTCCGGCTGTGCCACATGTGTGGCAAAAATCAGGCCACCCTCAATGCTGGAGTTTGCGCGAAGGGACTGACCTAAGCCTGCACCGTGGAAGATGTTGTCGCCAAGCACCAGGGCCACCGAATCATCGCCAATAAAGTCCTCACCGATGAGGAACGCTTGGGCTAGACCGTCAGGCTGTTCCTGGACGGCGTAGGACAGGGACATCCCCAAATGTGAACCGTCACCAAAAAGGTTTTCAAATTGTGCTCGGTGCTCGGGTGTGGAAATGATCAGAACATCTTGGATGTCCGCCATCATCAACGTTGATAAGGGGTAATAGATCATGGGCTTGTCATAAATGGGCATCAACTGTTTAGAGATGCCTTTCGTAATAGGCCATAACCGGGTGCCAGAACCGCCGGCAAGAATGATGCCCTTCATCGCCCTACCCTTCCCATTGTGGGAGTAAGCCTGTTGCCTGAGCCTCTGAGAAACTCGGCGCCGAGCTGTCTTTCTCCGACAGCAACAGTTCACCGTGGTTGAGCGCAAAGCGCAGGCCAATATCCGCGTCGAGTGGGTTGATGGCGTGTTCGGCGTGTGGCTTGAAATGGTCGGTGACTAAATACGCCACCGTTGTGTTGTCTTCAAGAGCAAGAAAAGCGTGACCCAACCCGACGTCTAAAACAATGGCGTTTCGCTCGGCTGCCGAAATGGTGGCCTGGTCGCACTGTCCAAAGGTGGGAGACCCCTGCCTAATATCAATCACGAAATCCTGGATGGCCCCCGAACTGCACATCACATATTTGGCTTGGCCTGGCGGAACATCCGCGTAGTGAATTCCTCGCAGTGTGCCTTTAGTGGATACCGAAAGATTTGCTTGAGACACAGAAAAATCAAGTCCTGTGGCTTCCCGAAGCAAGTCCGCACGAAACCATTCGACAAATTCACCACGGTCATCGGCGTGCACCTTCGGCGTGACCACGAAAGAGCCAGGGACGGAGAGAGGCCGAATATCCACTCGTGAAGCCTACCAACGCAGAAGCCCCACCAAGGGAGGAAGTACTACGCAACCCTGTCGTAAGGGTGGGTGAGGGTTTGAACCCCTCGCCATAGTTTTATCTTTTTGAGCCACTCCAGTAGGTACCCCCACACGCGAAGGTGTGGCGAGTTGCCTCGTGAGATTGTTCTGGTTCCTGCGTCTGGAACAGAGAGTTTCCCCACCCGGGACAGCAAAACGTTCGGGAGATGTACTTCAGAACTCAAGGACTGTGCCCTTTTTCGGAAGAGAAAATCTTTGCCATAAATCCCCGCAAAATCCTCGTCATGACCCCCGATCTTCCAATACAGTTCCTTCGTCATGAAGTAACTATTCGGATGCACCGGCCTCGGGTCATCATTGTCATATTTTATGCGACCAAAACTATAAAAAACGTCATCGCGCTTTTTGAGCTCGAACAGCGCTTCGAGGCTTGCCTCGGGGACAATGTGGTCAATATCGGTCAACAATAGCCACGGTGCCGCCGCTTCATGCGCCCCAATATTGCGGGCGGCATCCTGGTTCCACCGGATGTCTTTTCTGATACGAAATATTGACACCGGTGGAAGGTGCGAAGGCCGCACCACTGCGTCTGCAGGCGCTGTCGGGGAAGCATCATCAACAATGATGACTTCTATTTTCGATTGGGTAACTGATGAATACGAGCTCAAAGTTTTCCACTGAAGCTCCAGCATCAGAGGGTTCTCGTAATAGGCCATCACGATGGTGAGAATGGGCCGTTCGGAAGATTGATCTCTTTGTGACCCAGCCTTCACCATGTCAATAATCTACCCTCGGGCTTCTAGGGCTCCCGCAACGACAGCCTCAAAGTAGACTGAGGGACAAGTTGGAAGAACGGTTCTTAGGGCAAGGGGCAGAGCGGCGTGAAGCTTTTCGTGACGGGTGGGGCCGGTTTTATTGGCTCAAATTTTGTGCGCATGGCGCTCTCTCAGAGGTTGCCCGGTCTGGAGGATTCCGAAGTCACCGTCTATGACGCTTTGACCTATTCCGGCACACTCACCAACCTTGCGACCGTCAGTGATCACGAGGGTTTTCGTTTCATCCAGGGTGACATCCGTAATGCGGAGTCAGTCGCAGAAGCAATCGTGGGGCACGACGCCATTATTCACTTCGCAGCGGAGAGCCACGTGGATCGCTCCGTGCTCAACTCCCGAGTGTTCGTCGACACGAATGTGTTGGGTACACAGACCCTTCTCGATGAAGCCCTCCAGGCTTCTATCCCCCGTTTTGTTCATATCTCCACCGATGAGGTCTACGGCAGCATTGATGAGGGATCGTGGGATGAAAAACAGCCACTATTGCCTAACTCTCCTTACGCCGCGAGCAAAGCCTCCAGTGATCTGTTAGTGCGCAGCTACCATGTGACTCACGGTCTTAACGCCTCCATCACACGGTGTAGTAACAATTATGGGACCCATCATTTCCCCGAAAAAGTGATTCCTCTGTTCATCACGAATCTTCTTGATGGCAACCCGGTCCCGCTCTATGGCGATGGCGGAAACGTCAGGGATTGGCTGCATGTCGATGACCACTGTCGCGGTATCGCCAAAGTGCTTCTGGGTGGTCGTCCGGGTGAAATTTATAACATTGGGGGCGGCACGGAACTCACCAACGTTGAACTGACAGAGTTGTTGCTCGCTGGGACAGGCCGGGACGAGTCTTTCATCACCCGAGTGGCGGACCGGAAAGGCCATGACCGACGCTACAGCGTCGATATTGCCAAGATTTCTGCCGAGTTGGGATATTCGCCCCAGGTCGATTTCACAACAGGGCTCAGCGATGTGATCCAGTGGTATCGGGACAATCGCACATGGTGGGAACCGTTGAAAGCCCGCGCGTCACTGTGAAAAATGTGGTCGTTGTGGGCGCCGCAGGCATGCTGGGACACGACCTTTTGGAAGGATTTCGTGACTACGCCGTCATCGGTCTTACCCGAACAGATCTCGACATCACTGATACTGCCTCAACGACGCAAGCGCTGAGTGGAGCAGACATTGTCATCAACTCAGCCGCCTACACGGCGGTTGACGACGCAGAGCGCAACCGGGATGCTGCGTTTGCCGTGAATTCGACGGGTGCGCGCAATGTTGCGATCGCATGCCGGCGCTCGGGGGCTCCCCTGATTCATGTTTCGACAGACTATGTGTTTGATGGCAAGTCTTCGATTCCTTACTCAGAAGGTTCACCCCCCAACCCGACCACGGTTTATGGTGCGTCTAAGCTCGCAGGCGAAAAAGCGGTGTTGGAAGAGTATGGCGATAACTCCATCATTCTGCGGACCTCCTGGCTTTATGGAGTAAACGGCAACAGTTTCCCAAGAACTATCTTGCAGGCAGGACTCCAGAGAGAAACCCTGGATGTTGTCGAGGACCAATGGGGTCAACCCACCTGGACGAAAGATGTGGTCACCATGATGGAGATACTGGTGAAAAATGACATCCACAGTGGAATCTTCCACGGAACAAATTCAGGCCACACAACATGGCACCAATTCGCTGTGGCGCTCTTTGAGTTAGCCGGATGGGACACCGAGCGCGTCAGGTCCACCTCGAGTGAAGCTTTTTCGAGGCCTGCACCACGACCCGCATGGTCGGTTCTCGGCCACGAAGCCTGGGCTAATCATGGTCTCCCTTCTCCCCGACCCTGGGAGGAAGCACTTCATGAAGCATGGGGTACCGGCATGCAGATCTATGCCGAGGGAAAAGTATGACCACTGATTTTGGGCTCGTCGTTGTGGGCTACGAGTCAGATGCAGAATGGTCCGGCTTTTTTGACAGCATTTCTCACTCCAGCCAAGTGCCTTCTTCCACCGTCATTGTCGATAACTCCCCGACATGCCGAATCGAAACCGGTGTTGGCGGGAAGCTCGAGGTGACCCTGCTGCATGAGCCTTCAAACCTGGGATACGGCGGAGCCGCTAATCGCGGTGTTATGCAGTTGCCCGACCACCTTGAGTGGGTGGTGATCTGCAACCCTGATATCCGTGTTGAACCAGACACTTTCCTAAAGTTGCTGGCAAATCTCGAGGCTCTACCCGACACTGCCGTTGTGGGTCCGGCCATCATTACCCCCCGCGATGAGGTCTACCCTTCAGCGCGCGCGATCCCCGGTATTCGCATTGGAATCGGCCATGCTCTTCTGGGGGACCTGTGGCCCTCGAATCCCTGGTCACTCTCTTATCTTGGCGACTACACTTCGGACAAAGCTCACTCTGTCGGCTGGCTGTCTGGGGCGTTCATCATGATTAAGCGTTCCGCCTTTGACCGTATCGGGGGTTTTGACGAGCGATACTTTATGTTCTTTGAAGATGTTGACCTCGGGTTTCGCATCAAAAAAGCTGGTCTTCGAAACGTCTATATTCCCTCTGCTCGAGTGCATCACTCTGGCGCTCATGCGACATCGTCACGAGAAAAAGACATGCTCGTCGCCCACCATCGCAGTGCCGAAATATTTTTATCGAAGCTTTACTCGCAGTGGTTCCATGCCCCACTGAGGGGACTTCTTCGACTGGGCCTTCGAATCAGGGCCTGGGTTCGCACCAGAGGGCTGAACTAAGGCTTTATTTCTTTCGCCAAAGAATCTTGTGTCTGTTGCGCCATCAGTGCGGCAAGAGTTTTTTCTGCGGCAGGGTCACCAAGAGCAAGGATACGGAGCGCAAGAATCCCCGCGTTTTTGGCCTGCCCAATTCCCACGGTTGCCACCGGGATTCCAGAGGGCATCTGAACAATCGAGAGAAGCGAGTCCATTCCATCGAGTTGCTTGAGAGCAATAGGAACCCCGATCACGGGCAAAGTTGTCATCGACGCCACCATCCCTGGCAGATGGGCAGCTCCACCAGCCCCTGCGATGATGACATGAATCCCGTCCTCTTTTGCAGAGCCAGCAAATTCGACCATGGCGTGGGGGGTTCGGTGGGCTGAGACGACCTTTGCCGTCACGGCCACGCCTGATTCGACCAGGAAATCGTATGCAGCCCTCATTACAGGCCAGTCAGAGTCAGACCCCATAATGATGGCCACCCGTGCAGTTGTCATGGAAAAGAGTCTACCGAGGCTCGTGAATCGCGTCTCTTACACGCTGGGCTTTGGCAAGAGTGTCATCGCTGTTGTCTCCAAGCAGGACCACGTGCCCCACCTTTCTGCCCGCCCGTGGTGTCTTGCAGTAATTATGAACTTTTGCCTCCGGCTCTGCGGCTAGCGCTGACACGACGGATTCATCATCCAGAGAACCCAAAATATTCACCATCACCCCGCTTGGCGCGAGGAGATCACTGGAGCCAAGTGGCATATCAGCAACAGCCCTCAGGTGTTGCTCGAACTGACTTGTCCGGGAAAGCTCTGTCAACACGTGACCGGAGTTGTGCGGGCGCATCGCGAGTTCGTTGACGAGTAGCGATCCATCTGCCAGCTCAAAAACTTCCACAGCGAGAACCCCCACAACCCCAATTTTTTCCGCAAGAGAGGCAGAGAGCGCACGAGCGTGATTGATCTGGGCGTCATCCATCCCTGAAGCCGGCGCAATGACCTCCGAACACACTCCATTGTGTTGGCGCGTCTCAACGGGGGCCCAGGACTGCCATTGTCCTCCCACGCGACGAGCACTCAGTAGTGCTAACTCCCTTACGAAGCGGACCTTTTCCTCGAGGAGGACGGGACCCACCCCTAGCCAGTCCTCGATTTCAGGCAGGGAGTGGATAACCCGGACACCTTTGCCGTCATAACCGCCAACCGGCTTCTTCGCGATACAGGGGAAGCCCCCCACCTGCCCAACAGCATCAGCATCAACAAGGCCATCGACCCCTTCCGCCACAGCCCAGAGCGGTTGTGGAGCACCCATGGTGGACAGAGCCTTCCGCATCACGATCTTGTCGTGGGTGAGAGCCAGCGCCTCGGGTGAGGGGGCAACCGTGACACCAGCATCCCTCAGCGCTATAAGTACTGGTGTCGGCACATGTTCGTGATCAAAAGTAAGAACATCAACCCCGCGGGCAAACTTTTCCAGTTCGTCTAGATTTCGGTAATCCCCGACCTGAGTTGTCGCAAGGGCTGCTGGAGAACCCTCCGCTTCAGCAAAAACCCTAATTTCTAGGCCCAAGTTGATGGCGGCGGGGATCATCATGCGGGCTAATTGCCCGCCCCCAACTACGCCCACTACCGTCATCTCTCGAGCCTATTACCTGAGATGGAGGATGTCCGAGGCGACTACTGTGCGAATGTCGTTGCTCACATCATCGCGGACAAGCAGATGCCCAAAATCATCAAGCCCTATAGCGTGGCCCTTCCAAGATGTGTTCTCGTTTTCGATAACGGATACCGCAGACCCAAGAGTTCCCATCAACGGCTCCACAAACGCTCGTGCCCATTCGATAGATTCTCTCCCACTTACTTCGTCCCAGAGCCGTAGCCGCACCACCACAGCACTGAGCAGAGCGTCTGGAGCTTCAACGTCCGTCGCAACATGACTGCTCAATCCAGTTGCGCCTGGGGCAGGCGGGTGTTCGGCTGAAATTTCTAGGTTGACCCCCAGCCCCACGACGACTCTATTGTCGGGCAGGATCTCACAGAGGATCCCAGCGAGTTTTGCCGGTCCCACAAGAACATCATTTGGCCACTTAAGCGTGGCATATGCCACCCCTAAAGACTGGACGGCCTCCACGACAGCAGCGCCAGCAACCAGGGGAAGCCACGAGCGATTCTGGTCTGTGTGCGCCGGGAACACGACACTCGCCGCCAATGACTCGCCTGGCTGGCTAACCCAGGAGCGCCCGAGCCGGCCGCGCCCCGCTGTTTGGGAAAATGTGGCGATGAGAGCCCAATCTCCGAGCTCGCCCGCATGGTCCCGCTGCCACATATTGGTGGAGGGTAAGTGCTCCGCGAGGATTAGATTGCTGACCACCGCGGAAGTGAGAGGAAAAGATTGCCCTCTCTCACTCATCAGTAAAGGACATGAGTTGCACATACTCTTCGACCATGGGAACCGCTTTTCTCACTGCAGTAAAAGTCCCACTGGCGACAATTTTTCCGTCGTCCACAACATGGACCTCATCAGCATCCTGAATTGTCGATAAGCGGTGGGCAATGACAACAACCGTTGTTTCATCCCCCACTTCCTTAATGCTCGCAGCGACGCTGGCCTCTGTGGCAGCGTCCAGCGCACTGGTCGCCTCGTCAAGAATGACGAGGCGAGGCTCAGTGTAGAGGGCTCGCGCAAACCCCAGACGCTGAATTTGCCCACCACTAAGAGAATCAGAATGTGAGCCCAAGGAGGCATGAATTCCCTCGGGAAGGGACTCGACAAAGGTCAGTAATTGTGCCTTGCGCAGAGCCTCTCTCACCTGGGCTTCAGCAATTTCTTCTTGGGGAACCCCAAGCGCCACATTTTGCGCAATTGTGCCGGACACCAGTCCAGGTTTCTGGGGGACATAGGAAATAAGTCCGGGGGATTGTTCCCTCAACTCCCTCGGGTCGACTCCGGCGACCCTCACTGTGCCCGAATCTGGATTATGGAGACCCAGCAAAATGTCTACCAGAGTGGTCTTTCCAGCCCCAGAGGGGCCCACAATTGCTACATAACCTCCGGCAGCGACATTCATGGTCACATGATCAATTGTCGGTGCCGAGTTACCAGAATGGGTAAACACCAGGTCAGTCACGTCGATGGGCAACCCAATAGTGAAATCTTTGGTTCGAACAGGTTTCTTTCCGACAACAGTGTCGGAGTAGATGCTCGAATCGAGGAGTTCTGGTGCATCCTTGAGCTTCACCAAAATTGCTTGCGCGTTCACCACCCAGTCCTGCATGATTCGCAACTCGTTCCATATTGCCTGGAGAGGGAGAATTGCTCCCATCATTCGGAACGAACCTGCAAGGAAGATACCTAATGCGAGGAGGCCCTCGCCCAGGCTGCCCTTGCTCAATTGCCAGACCACACAAAACCCAGAGCGCCGATAATGAGGCCCGACTCCGCAATATATCGAGGCAAGCTTTTGAGAATTTGGAGGGTTACACCTGTTCGCGCAGAAGCTTTTTGGCCTCAATGAACCTCCGAAGGAAAAAGTCCTGCTTGGAAAGAACCGCAATTTCGCGAAAACCATCCACCATTTCCAGGATTGAGCCCCCCGCATCCACTGACCCACGCCGCATGTCCTGTCCCGAGCGGAGGTAGCGTCGGGCTGTCGTCATTTGCAGCACAAACACGAGAAGACCGAAATACAGCGCGATGAACAGTGCCGCAACCCAATCCACAATCAAAAAGAGAGCAAAAATCGACAGGAACAGAGTTCCTTCGATCACAAGTGTTGTCATCGATCCGAGAACTCCGGAAAAAGTGGCACTGGTGGAGCTTTCCACGAGGAAGGAAATCTCTGCTCGCGAATATTTTCTGAGACGGGTCAAAGACCCGCTAAACAAATAGCGCGTGATTTTTGCTGAATTCTTTATCTCCAGCCCCGCAAGAAATACTGCAGTCCACCGGGCAAAAAGAATTCCCAAGCCACCCTTAAGAATAAAGAGTCCCGCCACGAGCGCCACCAGGGTGATGATATTTTGAGCATCGGGCGGTGGGACAGCGAAATCAAAGATTCGAAGGTTTTGACCAGAAAGGCCTGTCGCCGTAATCGCACCGAGCAACCCCATCAGAGCCACAGCAACGATGTCGAGACCGTTCAGCGCAAAACGGAACGCAACCCGCGTGAGGAAAAAAACTTTCTCCTTCTGGGTTAACAGCGACCAGGACACCCCGGCAACCTTCAGTAGGCTTCGAATGCTACTCTCCGAATTGCTGAGTCTTGGAGCTACACCGTTTCTCCTAAAGAGCCGCATACGGACGATCAATCCACGGTATCCCGCTGACTTTGAGAGCCTCCGTGTCCGCGTCCACCATAATCTTTGCGAGTTCGGGGGTCATGACGCAGGGCTCCCACTTCAGTGCCTCCCGGGCCTTTGTGGAATCACCAATCAGGACATCCACTTCCGCAGGCCTCAAGAGGCGCTCATCAAATTCCACGTATTTCTGCCACTCCAAACCTGCGTGTGAGAAAGAAAGTTCAAGAAAGTCTTTGACGGAATAGTCAGTGCCTGTGGCCACCACGAAATCATCCGGTGTATCGCTTTGAAGCATGAGCCACATGGCTTCAACATATTCCGGTGCGTAACCCCAGTCTCGAATCGCGTCCAAATTCCCCATGTGGAGCTTGTCTTGCAACCCCGCAGCAATCCGTGCCACCGCAAGTGTGATTTTCCGTGTGACAAATGTCTCGCCCCGGCGAGGCGACTCATGATTGAACAAAATCCCATTCGTCGCGAATAAGTCATAGCTTTCACGATAATTCTTGGTGACCCAGTGGGAATAGACTTTTGCGGCCCCATACGGGGAGCGAGGATAAAAAGGTGTTTTCTCATCTTGCGGGGGTGGGCTGGCGCCAAACATCTCTGAACTGGAAGCCTGATAAAACCGGATTGAAGAATCAATCTGTCGAATCGCATCGAGGAGCCTAATGGTGCCCAAGCCCGTTGTGTTGCCGGTGTGCTCTGGCTCGTCAAAGCTCACCCGCACGTGAGATTGTGCTGCAAGGTTGTATACCTCGTGGGGACGTATGGAGTCAATGAGACTGAAAATTCGGGCGCTGTCGGAAAGGTCTCCATAGTGAAAACTCAGGGAAGGTTTATCTCCTGTTAGGTGGTCCGCCAAGTGATCAATTCGGCCAGTATTAGGAAGCGAGGACCGACGAACAAGTCCGTGGACCTCATACCCTTTGGACAAGAGTAACTCTGCGAGGTAACTTCCATCTTGCCCTGTAATGCCGGTGACAAAAGCCCTCTTCGCTCTGCTGTTTTCCACGTTCTGTAGTCCCCTAGCTTTGGTCGTGAAACTGTCGTTGGGCGTCTCGCCTCACATCAGACAACTATTTCTCGGTAAGCGCAGTCCCTTGTTGGTGCTCCACGCCGACCTTCGCTAAATCAACCAACAACATATTTCTCCCCGCGGCGTCCCCGGTGGGGTCCCTTAACAGTAGTCCAGACATGAGCCCCAGTAGGAAAATGCCGATGAATTTTGGCAACGAAGTCGCCATCATGTCGTTGAGGGAAAGATAGACGACAAGGACCGGAATGAAAGAATGTCGTAGGGGAAATTCCCCAGCGACTACCCGAGAAATTCCCGCAAAAAAGAGAGCTACCAGAGTTGCCACAAGAAGCCCCAAGCCAACAAGCCCGAGCATAAGTGCCGTATCTATGAAGCCATTATGGGCAGGAAAAAATTCGCTGACTTGTTGAAGCCGGTCCCTTTCGATGGGGTGCCACCCGTAAGAGTTCCCCCACCCTGGCCCGATTACGGGGCGCCACATAACGGCCTCCCAGTAGTATGCCCAAATTACGGTTCGAAGGCTCATGGTGGAATCCTCCCCCACGAGTGCGAGGAGCGGGCCACGGTTAAACCAAAACAGAGCAATCGCCGCAATTCCAGCAAACAAGTAACCTCCAATCAAAGGCAACCGGAATTTATGCTGGACTCGCCTCACGTGGAGGACCGGAATCAACACCAACAGTGCGACAACAACGGATACGGTGCCGGTCAATATTTGAATCGTCCAGAGCGACCATCCCAAATAGGCCACTATGGCCCCTGTCAGTAGGTTTGCAACGATCTTTGATCGGAAGAGGAATACAGTGGCGAGTAGGCCAATTCCTAGTAACACGCTCAGCTCGCTGGGATTCGAAAAGAGACCCCACGAATAATCACCTTTCCGTTGGTTGTCTCCATCGGGCGAAACGATGCCATGAAACTGCAGGAAAAGAACCCCTCCCACAATGCCTTTCAAAACTCGCTCAAGCCCCACAATCATTCCCAACATGACAGCTGTCGCGCCGGTCAGGACGACTAAGAGCGCGTAGGAAAGCGACTGGTGAAACGCCCCGGACCACATCACAGAGAGAAACAACCACGCCAGGAACAGGAAGAAAAAAGCAGCCGGCAAGATGAAACTAAGTTGTCGGGACAGAGTTGACTTTCGCTCTATCCAAAGCGAGAGCACCAAGAAGAAAATTATGAGGTGGACGATGTGCTCACTCACCGGCCAATACCAGGAATACAAAACAAAAGCCGCAGCAATTAGCGCGACTTCAGACGCGCCAGCAGTCCGTGCCGGAGGAAAGAGTCGTGACAGCCGGTTCGCAAGGGTTGAGGTCTTCATCACTCCATTCTACGGACGTGAGGAATTATTCCTCCGCAGTTGTAGTCCGTAAGCCATGAAGACACTGAAGTACCGAAGTATCTGCAACTTCCGCAGTCATAGGCTTAATGCACCGACATGTACCGCCACACTGAAAGATTACCGATCTCGCTGTGTTTCTCAAATTCGTCCATATCAGTGGCCAAAACCGCAGTGCAGAGGCTCCAAGGCTCAGTGGGACTCTCGGGCCGAGTAGGTTTCCGAAGTGGTCGAGCCCCCCTCCGCAGGAGCAAAGGAGCTCCTGGTAAGCCGAGCTACGGCAGTGGCGATTGATTGTAGGTCGAGGGAATGGTGAACCAGAACTTCCGGGGCTTGGCCATTTGCCGGAAGCCCTTCCAACCCCATTCTATGAACAGTTACGGTTTCTGATGAAAGCTGAGTGTCTATTTGGAAGTGCTTAGCCCGCGCAGGGTTGTGGTTCTCTAACACGACTACGTGGCCAAAGGGTGCCAATTTCTCGAGCTCTGCTGTACCTAGCTGGCTTGTGATTTCAGGGAGGGAAAATACCGCTGGCGCCTCCATGCCACGCTCCTCGAGGACGCTACGACAATCAAGAGCCTGTCGGGTCAGTAAAGGCCCACTGGAGACAATGGCAACTCCCTCCCCATCGGCAAGTTTGTTGACCCAACCAACAGCGGAGCCACCAATATCAACGGCGGCAACTGCTCCCACTCGAATGTACGACGGCCCGGTGTGCAACAGGGCCTGTTCCACACACCATTGAAACTCCTCTCGCCCGGAAGGCTCAAACACGCGCATTCCAGGGATACTGCCCATGATGCCGACATCAGTCACGGCTTGGTGAGAAAAACCAGCAGCACTGGGAATTAGGCCAGCGAGGAATCCGAGATAAATAATCTGGGACTCTTCCGATGCGTTATTAAAAATCTGCTCCGTCGCGCGCATCGTCAAGAATGTGGCAAAACTGTGAACGAACGGAATGAACCCAGACAACGCCAGTGTCCCCGCCATCGAGACCATATCTTGCTCCGCAATGCCAGACTGAACATAGCGCTCAGGAAAACGTTCGCGTGCCAGGTGGGTCCCAGTGTCATAGCTGAGATCACCATCAAGGGCAATTACCGAGGGGTTTTTCTCCATCACCGTCAACAGCATGTCCTGCCACACCGTCACCATGCTCTCTGGGCGAGGCTTCGGTGAGTAGGGGTCGAGGTCAAGGACGGGCGGCAGATTTTCATCCTGAGCGTTGTTGTCTCTGTCACCAAACCGCGGGAGAAGTGTTGTCACAGCTTGGTCATATAACGGTTCCGCAAGCGCGCCAGAATGAAACTGGTAGTAGGTAGCATCTTCGGGAAATGATTCCATCCAAGAGATACCCGACCCTTTTGTGGTTTGTGCCACGATAAAGCTGGGCCGGGAGTCGCGGTGAGCCTCTTCGAGAGCGGCGAATACCTCGTCTGGATTATTCCCCGAGCATTCGATTGCGTGCCAGCCGACGGCCGAAGCTCTTGCTAAAACATCACCCATGGGCAGTGTCCCGCCGGTCCAGGTGTCGGATTGAATCCCGTTGGAATCAACAATGGCGGTGATTTCAGCAAAACCCTCTTTGACAGCACCGGGCATTGATTCCCATATTTGCCCTTCATTGAGTTCGCCATCTCCAAGGAGAACGACCACAGGTTCGCGCGCGAACGGGTTCGTCAATCGCTGAGCCTTGACAAAACCTTTTGCTTTCGAGATCCCCATCCCCAGCGAACCCGTATTGGTGGCAACACCAGGGGTGATTGTCTCGGGGTGACCCGGCAATCCCCCGAGCCTCCGCAAGGAGAACAGTTGCTCATCACTCAGTTCGCCTCCGCTGTGGAGCGACGCATACAGAGCGGGCGCGTCGTGACCTTTCGAGCTGAAGAAAACCTGCCTAAGTGGGGCACCGGTCAGAAATTCATCACCTTGAA
>FUWD013186286.1_pt1 | contig 26555 bp, 25 predicted proteins | sample 1063281 | NCBI WGS metagenome assembly FUWD01 (sample SAMEA79048168, study PRJEB19326) | metagenome | biome: marine | reverse complement strand
CGCAAATACATAACTTATCATTAAATGAGCCTATTATTAGTTCTCCATAAGGAGTTTTAGCATATTCTACTTTTATTTCATTTGGCATAATTAAAATATCTATTACTTACTAAAATTTCCTTTATCCACCTCTTTAATAAACTGTAATATCCCTTTAAAATAAGTTTCCTGATCATCGTACATTGTTAAATGGCTCCCTTTGGGACAATGTAGATAACTACCAAATTGAACTTCCGAAGCCATCCATTCCATGTGTTTAGGATCCATCGTATCAAAAGCAGCTCCAATAGTTAGTGTAGGTACTTTTATTTTACATAGATCAGATTTCCGATCCCAATATTTTAGTTTAGCATTGCCTGCAACACCAAATTCGCTAGGGCCTTGCATTGTAACATAAATCTGATTATTTGTTTTACTGAAAGAACGTATTACAGGCTCAGGCCAGTTTTCAAGTGGCATATGGAGAACATGTTGCGGATAATAGTGTAATTCTATTAATTCAAGATAACGGGGATTAGTATAATCTTCATTGGCTTCTAAGTCCTTTATTTCTTTTAGTACGTCCGGATCAAGTTGAGGACCCAATACTTCATCAGCATATTTTGCATAATCAGGGATGGAAGCCATCATATTAGAAATAATTAGGCCTTTGAGATTTGATTGATATTTAAGAGCATACTCAATTGCCAAAATGCCTCCCCACGACTGGCCATATAGAAAGAAATTGCTACTATCAAGCCCTAAGGCAATACGTACTTCTTCTACTTCTTCAACAAAACGGTCAATATTCCACAGGCTTGTATCTGTTGGATGGTCACTATAATTGGAACCTAACTGATCATAATAATAGTATTCTATCCCCTCTTTTGGGAAAAATGAATCGAAGCTCTCCAGGTACATATGATTAACCCCCGGACCACCATGAAGCAATAACACCTTAACTTTCGGATTATTTCCAATCCTCTTTGTCCAAACATTAAACTCTCCGGATGGTGTAGATATTGGTATCATTTTAACACCACCGGTTAATCTGTCATCCTTCCCTAAAAATCGTAATATTCATTATTAATGGCATTATTAGTTGAGCAATTATCTTCAACTCTTACAAAAATCGGTAAATGATCCGAAATTAGTTTGTTATCGTCCAATCTATCATCTATATGTATATAAGACAACACTTTTAATTTTGTTACAAATACATAATCTATTTTTGTTTCAACAACTTCATTTGAAAGAAATCCGTTGAATGTTCCAGTAGGTCCATAAAATGGTTTTTCGGTTACTTGAGAAGCATCAACAAGTTGCTTCTTAATAATTTGAATCGGTTTGCTATCAGGTGTTGAGTTTAGATCACCCATTAGTATAACTGGTAGGTTTCCATTATCTACCTCATCAATCTTAGCTAAAATATGTTCAGCCGATTTTTCTCTTGCGATAGTTCCAACATGATCGAAATGTGTGTTAAAAACCCATATTCTGTTTTTGGTTGATATTTCTTCGAAAAGGCCATATGTACATATTCTTTCCAATGCTGCATCCCATCCTACAGTAGCAGTATCAGTAGTTTGAGAAAGCCAGAATGTTGTATTTTCAATAACCGTAAATTTTGTTGAATCGTAATATATTGCATTAAATTCTCCCTTTTCTTTGCCATCTTTTCTACCGATTCCAACGAAAGAATAATCTTGAAGATTATCGTCGATGTATTCTATCTGATGAAATAACCCTTCCTGAATACCGAAGATATCAGGATGATAGTAATTTAGAAGCTGAGCAATTTTTTCTTTCCTGTTAGCCCACGTATTATTAGTATCATAAACATTATCATACCTTATATTATAGGACATGATGCTATACTCTTGCCCCATTACTTCTCCACTCAAAAAAACAGCAATAGTATAATTGATTTGTAGGTTGATATGATTCTCATATTTTCAAAATAGGTCATTATAGGGCTGTAAAAATACACCATCTAGATTAAAAAAGTAATTATTACATCACGAAAGTGACACAATTATAAAAAAATCGCCATTCACCGAACTACCTACTCCACTCACCTAATAATCATTTACTAGCGCTTCTAAACACTCTATTTTTGCCAATAAATAATAACTACTAAAACACAATAAAATGAAAACTCTACTAAAAACTACCGCACTTACAGCTACTCTAACACTGTTACTTTCAATATCCCTAAACGCATCAACATACAACTTCAATGATGAACTATATATTGACGACATTCCATTTAACACAACCGAAATTTATAATGACATAATGGTTGAAAAAGAACTGGCAGAATTTAATTATGAAGAAGAAGGATATATAGATGATATACCTTTTGAAACAGAATGTGTAACTCTTGAATGTTTATATCATGAAGCTGTTTCGGTTGATTTTGAACATGAAGAAGAAGAGTATATTGATGACATCCCTTTCGACACAAAATGTGTATCAGCTCATTGTTTATATGCAAAAGCTATGAAAGTTGAATTTAACTTTGAAGAAGAAGAATATATTAATGATATAGACTTGTAGGGTATAAGTCTTGTTTTCATTCACGAAGTCAGGTGATTTAATTATTATCTGGCTTCATCTATTTATGTTTTATTAACCTCTACACTTTCCTTTTCCCAAAATACTCCAGAACCTCTGACAATGCAATTTTAAACCACACTGTATAATTATCTGGGCTTTCTTTCACGTCATTTTCCAAAATCTCTAAATCAACATACTTCCAATCACAAACCTCATCAGCATTAGGTATGGGCTCTTCATCAGAAACACCAATAAAAACATGATCAAATTCATGCTCAACTAATCCTTTACCAACATCGGCTTTATAAATAAACGAAAATACCTCTTTAAATTCGCAATCCATACCCATTTCCTCAATAATTCTTCTATGTGCAGCATCAACTGTTTTTTCACCCTGGCGGGGATGGCTACATACAGTATTTGTCCATAATAATGGAGAGTGATATTTATGAGTAGCTCTTTGTTGCAATAAAAGTTGTCCTTGTGTGTTGAATATAAAAACGGAAAAAGCCCGATGCAAGACTGCTTTTTCATGTGCCTCCATTTTCTCCATTGTACCCAGAGCTTTATCTTCTTTATTTACTAATATTACATATTCAACTGACATTTAAGTATTTTTTTTGCAAACGTAATAAAATTAGAAATATGACAAATGTTTCATTTATTAAAGATGCTGAGATAATATATTAGAAAGGCTGTCATTTCGAGGAAAACGACTGCAGGGAGTGACGAGAAATCCTCTAAGCATTCGGCTGTCATGTAAAAGGAGGTACGACCGAGACATCCCCTAAGAATGTGGTGTTTGCCGTAGATATTTCTCTCTGCCTAAGGCGGATCGAAATGCCAGCATAATCCATTTTTTTCAAATAAAATTCAAAAAACACTTGACAAATATATTTTATGCATTATCTTTGACCGACCGTTCAGTCATAAAATGTTATCATGCCAAGGACAGAAGAACAATTTAAAGAAATCAGAGTAGCTAAAAGGAATCAAATAATGGATTCAGCTCTCAGTTTATTTGCGGAGAAAGGTTTTTCTGCTACTTCAATAAATATGATAGCAAAAAAGACTGGCATCTCTAAAGGTCTGGTATACAACTATTTTGAAAGCAAAGAAGAATTAATTAAAACAATATTAATTAATGGATTCAATGAGTTTCTAATTGTTTTTGATACAAATAAAGATGGTATTCTTACAAAAGAAGAATTTATTGAGTTTATTAAACAAACATTTGACATACTAAAAACAGATACAACATTCTGGAGACTCTATTTTGTAGTCATGTCACAACCAGATGTATTCGCACTAATTGAGAATGAAGTAATGGAACTTATTGTACCACTTATTCTTATTCTTGAATCATACTACAAATCTAAAGGAGTTGAAAATCCTATGGCACATGCTCGTTTGATTGGTGCAATGCTAGATGGGATAAGCTTAAATTATATTATGGATCCCAAAAGTTTTCCCCTTGAAGAAATAAAAGAAATAATAATAAACAAAATTGTATAAAATATTTATAATGAATAATTTTAAAACAGCAATAGTAACATCTTTAATAGCAATAATATCCTTTTCACAGGCGCATTCACAAAAAATTACTGCCAAAGAAATTATTAAAATTGCCGATGAAAAAAATCGAGGTATTTCATCTAAAGGTACTATGTCTATGACAATTGTCAGGCCCAAGTGGGAAAGAACAATAGTAATGAAAAACTGGTCGAAAGGTGATGACAACTTTATGTTATATATATCTGAACCAGCCAAAGAAAAAGGACAGGTATTTTTAAAAGTAGGTAAAGAAATGTGGAATTATGTACCTACAATTTCACGAATGATCAAAATTCCTCCATCAATGATGATGCAGTCGTGGATGGGTTCCGACTTTACAAATGATGACCTTGTTAAACAATCATCAATAGTTGTTGATTACGATCACAAACTTATTGGCGAAGAAGTTGTTCGCGATCAAAATTGTTATAAAATTGAATTAATACCACATCCGGATGCTCCAGTTGTTTGGGGAAAAATTATTTCATGGATAACAAAAGATGGTTACAATTTATGGAAAAATGAATATTTTGATGAAGATGGATATTTACAGAACATTGAAAACGGCTACAATATTAAAAAAATGGGTGACCGAACAATTCCAACAAAATTTGAAATGATACCTGCTGATGAAGAGGGTAAAAAAACTATTATGGAGATCATTGAAGTTGAATACAATATAGATATCAATGACAGTTTCTTTAGCAAACAGAACATGAAAAAAGTAAGGTAATTTAAGGTTGTCGGGTTATCAAGTTAATAACAACTATGATAGCAGTGACTGTAAAAACCGCCTAAATCATTCATAAATGCTCAAATACATAAAAATAGCTTGGCTTAATTTGTGGCGCAACACTCGCCGAACATTAATAACATCATCATCTGTTTTTTTTGGGGTTTTCTTTGCTGTATTAATGACTTCTGTTCAAAAGGGGTCATTTGAGAATATGATTAATAATATGGCTCGGTTTTATTCGGGATACATACAGATTCAACAGTCAGATTACAAAGAAAATCCTAGTGTTAACAACAGTTTTCAATTACCACAACAACTTGAAAATATAATTAATAGCAATACTGAAATTACGTCATCAGCTAACCGTGTTCAAACTTTCGCCCTTGCATCAAATGAAACAAAGAGTTTTCCGACAGTAATTTTTGGAGTAGACCCTGAGGATGAGAATTCAATATCACAATTGAGTAAACATATTGATGGAGGTGAATACATTACTAGCGGTTCGAAAGATTTGATGATTGGAAAAGTACTGGCAGAAAACCTCAACTTAGATGTAGGCGATTCATTAATTCTTATGGGACAAGGTTATCATGGTCAAAGTGCTGTTGGCATTTATAGAGTAGCAGCTTTACTCGACTTCCCACTACCCGATCTAAGCAAACAAATTGTTTACATGGACATAGGTAATTGCCAGGATTTTGCTTCCATAAACGGTCTGATAACCTCTAATGTAATTATGGTTGAAAATACCGAAGATGTTGAAAAAGTAATGAGTAGCCTCCAACCCCACTCCAACGATGAAATTACTATCTATTCATGGCAAGATTTAATGCCTGAATTATTAAACCTGATGGAAGGCAAAGAAGCTAGTGGGGCATTGATAAAAAGTCTGCTTTTTATGATTATAGGATTTGGTGTTTGGGCTACTATAATAATGATGATGCACGAAAGAAAAAGGGAACTGGGAGTTATGATTGCCATAGGCTTCCAAAAAGGAAAACTACTGGTAATGATGATGCTAGAGTCGGCATTTATAGGAATAATCGGAGTAGTTGCAGGACTTGCCATAAGTTACCCTATAATGTGGCATTTTTATAAAAATCCAGTTTATGTTACAGGCGAAATGGCCGAGACTTACAAGTCAATGGGCTTTGAACCAAAAATTGCTTTCAGCGCTAATCCGGAAATATTTTATAATCCGGCAATTACAATACTCATAATATTTCTATTAGTTTCACTATATCAAATATATTTTGTTGCAAAACTTAAGGTTGTAAATTCATTAAAAGGTTAAAAATAGCTCTCATAATTCCGATAATTATCGGATACAATGCATAAATAAAATAAACATGAAGAATATAATAATGGCATGGAGAAATCTTTGGAGAAAGCCCTGGAGGACGGTAATAACAAGCGGTTCAATATTTTTTGGGGTCCTCTTATCTACATTTATGACATCTATGCAATATGGCTCATATGATGCTATGATTAGCAATGTGGTGAAATTTTACTCAGGCTATATGCAAATTTTTACTGAAGAATATCACCTTAACAAAACCATAAATAACACATTTATTCTCAACGATACAATAAAAGGAATTATTGAGAACGAAAAAGGTATAACACATTCCACTCCAAGATTAGAGTATTTTTCCCTTGCATCTTCTGAGGAATTTACAAAAGGGAGTATGGTTATTGGAGTAGATCCAGTTGGTGAGAATCAGGTTACAGGCTTGAAAAAATGGGTTAAAAATGGTTCATATTTAGTTGATGGAGATTATGGCGTATTGGTAGCAACCGACCTGGCAAAGTATTTAAAAATTGGGGTTGGTGACACTATTGTTCTGTACGGACAAGGGTTTCACGGAGTTATGGCTGCAGGTCTTTATCCTGTTAAGGGAATTCTTGAGTTTCCTTCACCAGAGCTTAACAAACAGTTTATTTATATGACTTTAACAGCTAGTCAGGAATTATTTTCAGCTCCAAACAGACTTAGTTCTATGGTACTTATGATCGAAAATAACCACCATATGCCACCAATATTAAAACACTTAAAAAAAGAAGTTAAACCACCATTTATGGTTATGTCGTGGGAAGAACTTCAGCCCGAACTTGTTCAAATGATTGATGGTGACAAGGCCGGAGGACTATTTATGAAATCACTACTTTATATAATAATTACTTTCGGAATACTTGGTACAATTTTAATGATGGTGAGCGAGCGAAAACGTGAATTAGGAGTAATGATTGCCATTGGTATGCAAAGGGTTAAGCTCAGTACAATTCTATTTTTTGAAACATTGTTTATTGGAATAATTGGTGCATCTGCAGGAATTTTAGTAAGCATTCCAATAACATACTGGTATTTTTTAAATCCAATACCCCTTGTTGGAGATGCTGCCAAAACTATGATTGATATGGGAATTGAACCGTTTATGTATTTTTCAATTCAACCAGACATTTATTACATTCAAGCTCTTATAGTTTTAATTATTACCATGCTTATATCCATTTATCCAATAATAAAATCTTTTACCCTAAAATTAACAACAGCATTACACGGATAATTTTTATGAAATAATTAAGATTTAAAAAAATAATCATTAGTCAATAATAAACAAAAAATAAAGAAATGCTACTATCAATTTCATGGCGGAATATCTGGAGAAACAAAGTACGTAGTCTGGTAATAATATTCTCAATTGCACTTGGGATATTTGCCGGAGTTTTAAGTGCTGCGTTTTTTAAAGGCATGGCCGATCAAAGGATTAACAAGGTGATAAACACTGAATTGTCGTATATTCAGATACACAATCCAGGATTTGAACAAACTTCTGATTTTGCCAATTTCATCATTAACGCAAACCAAATAGAGGACGAAGTAATAAAAATACCTAATGTAACAGGTGTAAGCCGAAGGATATCAATACAGTCAATGGCTGCATCCGCAGAAACTGCATCAGGAGTTAAAATTTCGGGTGTTTTTCCGGAAAAAGAGAAAACAGTTACTAATATCAGCACTAAAATTATTGACGGTAAATATTTTGAAGGAATATCAAAAAACCCCGTTGTAATTGGAAAAAAACTTGCTGAGAAACTAAATGTAAAAGTAAGATCAAAAATTATACTCACTATTCAAGACTTGGATAACAACATCACTTCTGGGGCATTCAGGATATCTGGAATCTATTCAACCGATAATAACATGTTTGATGAAGCAAATATTTTTGTGAGATTTCCTGATATCCAAAAACTAACAAACTTCCCTGAGAATGGGGCCCATGAAATTGCAATAAACATTAATAACAACGAAAATCTTCCAATTATCTTCAAAGTAGTTGAAGAAGTTACAGGTAACAAACTAGATGTTAAAACATGGAAAGAATTAAGTCCTGAAATGAACTACTTAACCGAAGCCATGGATATGTACATGTACATTTTCATTATTATAATACTTATGGCATTGCTGTTTGGAATAATAAACACAATGCTCATGGTAGTTATGGAACGCACTAAAGAGATCGGAATGCTTATGGCTATTGGCATGAATAAAGGTAAAGTATTTTGGATGATTGTGCTTGAATCGGTATTATTGTCGCTCACTGGCGGAATAGTTGGAATTGTAATCGGGGCTGTTAGTTCAAAGTTTGGCGAAACACACCCTATCGACCTTAGTATGTGGGCACAAGGCTATCAGCAACTAGGTTATGATGCCTTTGTTTACACCAGCCTTGATCCAACAATGCTCATTAATGTAACAGTGCTAGTAATTATTACAGGAGTAATTGCAGCCATTTATCCAGCGTACAAAGCACTAAAAAATGACCCGGCTGATGCTTTGAGGATGGAGTAGGTTATAAGCTATAGGCTCGTTCGGATTGCACCTGCCTGCGGCAGGCAAGTGCAATCCGAATGTAAAGTGAAAAGGATTTGCAATCCTAAAAAAAGATAATAACACAACAACATAAAAACGATGAACAACGTAATAGAAATAACAGGTCTCACGAAAATCTACAATAGTAGCGAAGTAAAAGTAAAAGCAGTAAACGGAATTGACATTAATTTTAAAGAAGGTGAATTTACAGCAGTAGTTGGACCATCAGGGTCAGGAAAAACCACTTTCTTAAATATGCTGGGAGGTCTCGACAGGCCAACTGAAGGTATAGTTAAAATTGGTGGTGTTGATATTTGGAAACTAAGCTCACGCAAACTCATCGATTTTAGGATGAATAATGTAGGGTTTGTGTTCCAATCGTACAACCTTATACCCGTACTTACAGCAGGCGAAAATGTAGAATTTATTATGCAGTTGCAAGGCAAAAAAAGAAGGAAAGAGAAGAACGTACCAAAGAACTCCTTGATGCAGTTGGAATTGGCGACCGCATAAAAAGTCGCCCTTCTAAATTATCCGGAGGTCAGCAGCAAAGAGTGGCTGTAGCAAGAGCTTTAGCATCAAAACCGGAGTTTATTCTGGCAGATGAACCAACAGCCAATTTAGATTCTCATGCAACCAGCAGTTTACTCGAGCTTATGTCGCAAATGAACAAAAAATTCAACACAACATTTATTTTCGCCACCCACGACCAACGCGTAATGGACAAAGCCACAAGGATTGTTACCATTGAGGACGGTAAGATATTGAGTGATGAATATTTTGATAGAGGTTAATGTGGATTAAAAATCCATAGCCCCACACTTCTGAATTACAAATCCAGAAGTGCGCAAGCTCATTCGGATTTGCAATCCGAATGTAAAGGGCCAAGGATTTATAATCCAAAACGAAAAAAATGAAAAGAACAATATTTATAGTTTCGCTTATAGCTTCAGCATTGATCCTCTCTATCAATGTAAAAGCGCAAAATAAGCTACGGATAACAGGATTTATGGAATACCTAAATAACACCTGGATTCCTAGTAGTACATACCAGTCTTATGGATTTACTGATTGGCAAAATCAATCCACAATATACAACCGCATTAATTTATGGTGGACACCTGTAAACAACCTTGAATTTCATGCAGGCATGAGAAATAACTTCACTTTTGGACCATTAGTAGCACAGTACAACAATTTTTTTAAAGTAGCTAACATTGGAACCTATGCAGACCTTGTAACTTACGACGATGGCTACCTGGATCTAACATGGTTCATTTCAGGTGATAACTCAAATGTTCTTTACACTAACCTCGACAGGTTGAATATGAAATGGACAAGCAACAAATTTGAACTAACAATTGGTAGACAAAGAATAAATTGGGGGACAAATTTAGTCTGGAATCCGAATGATATTTTTAACGCTTTCAATTATTTTGATTTCAATTATATTGAAAGACCGGGAAGCGATGCTATACTTTTAGAATATTATACAGGAGATTTCTCATCAATACAATTGGCAGGTAAACTAAACTATCGCCAAGAACTAATTGATTCAATTTCATTTGAAAAAAAATTAAGTTTAACGGCAGCTGCTCTTTACAAATTTAACCGATGGAGTTACGACTTTCAGTTTTTTGGTGGTATGATGCAAACAGATATCACAGCAGGCTTGGGGTGGTCGGGCAATATAGCAGGAGCAGGATTCACAGGTGAGGCTAGTTGGTTTAAGGACATCGATAATTTTGATGATACTACAGGTATTGTAATTGCGTCCATAAGTGCGAACTATATCTTTAAAAATCAAATAATGGCAAGTTTGTCTTTCATATACAATAGTAACGGCTCAACAGGTGATGCGTACGCTAATGCAGGTGGTACGTTGGGTTCTTTATCAACACTGTTTTCCAGCAGCCTCAATGTTAAAAACCTTTCCCCCTCACGATTCGATATTTTTGGCCAACTTTCATACCCTGCAACACCACTTGTTAATGTGAGCCTTTCTGCAATGCTAAACCCTTACGATAAATCGGCCTACATTGGCCCCTCAGCAAATTTTAGCTTAACTGACAACATAAGTCTCATGCTTGTGGGTCAATTGTTTTTCGGTGAAACTTTAACTGAGTTTGGAGATTATGGTCAAATGTACTTCTTAGACTTAAAATGGAACTTTTAACATATAAAAATCATTAGTATCTTCGCATCAACTATATTTACTTTTATTATGGGTTTGGGATATCGCTATACAAAATATATACTACTAACAATACTTGCCATAGCAATGATGGCACTGTCACTATCCATTCAAGAATTTGGAATATATTTTGGAGTTCTCCTATTAGTAGGAGCTGCATTATCAACAGTTTACTTATTTATCCATTTTGATGAAAATATAAATGAGAAAATAATTATTGAATTAGCAATAGATGGTTTTGCTGGATTGATAATATTCACATATCCCGCTCCCGATGCAAGGTTTTTCATGTTAGACTTTTCATTTTGGATTGCAGTTATGGGGATGCTTCATCTTACAGCAGGCTTATTCGACAATAAAAACGGTAGGTATTTTTGGCTATACATACTAAGTGGAATTATGATGATTGTGTTTGGTTTTATAATTCTGAATTATAGTACAGAACACATTGGATCTGTAGTATACCTTATTGCTATTGTACTAGCCTATTACGGGTTACTTAATCTTTATTTAACAAATAAAAACAAAGTCTGATATAATGATTGTTTACATTTGCAAAATAAAATAACAAAATGTTGCTTGTTTTAAATAAAGTTTTATCTTTGCAGCCCAAAATTTTGAGTAAAAGAAACAACGTATGTATTTAAGTACAGAAGAGAAAAAAGAGATTTTTGAAAAATACGGTAAGAACAGTACTGACACAGGTTCTGCAGAAGGTCAAATTGCCTTATTTACCTATAGAATCAAACACCTGACAGGTCATTTGAAAGAAAATAAAAAAGACCTATTTACACAAAGGTCATTAATTAGACTTGTTGGTAAAAGAAGAAAACTCCTTGACTATTTGAAAGAAAAAGATATTGAAAGATATCGTATAATTATCAAGCAACTAAGTTTAAGGAAATAAAGTTTAAATAACTTATGCGCAATAAAAAGGCAATTTACCGATTGCCTTTTTTTGTGTTTTATTAATCATGCACACTAACAATATCCAGTAAATTATGTCTATAACCCCTATATCTAGTTCATTCGATCTTGGAGATGGAAGAACAGTAACTATTGAAACAGGCAAACTTGCCAAACAAGCCGATGGATCGGTAGTAGTAAAAATGGGCAAAACAATGCTTCTAGCTACTGTTGTAGCTGCAAATGATGCCAGAGAAGATGTTGACTTCTTGCCTTTGTCAGTTGACTATAAAGAAAAATATGCTGCTGCAGGAAAATTCCCAGGTGGTTTTTTCAAACGCGAAGCAAGACCTTCTGAATATGAAATTCTTATTTCACGTCTTATTGATCGTGCATTAAGACCATTATTCCCTAGTGATTACCACGCTGAAGTGCAAATGCTAGTTTCATTAATTTCAGTAGAAGAGGATGTAGCTCCTGATGCACTTGCCGCATTAGCTGCCTCAGCTGCACTTTCAGTTTCTGATATTCCTTTCAACGGCCCTATTTCTGAAGTTCGCGTTGCTAGAATAAATGGCGAGTTTGTAGTTAACCCATCTCTTTCTGCTAGAGAAGAAGCTGATATTGAGCTTATCGTAGCTGCATCAATGGATAACATAATGATGGTTGAAGGCGAAATGGAAGAAGTAAGCGAAGTAGAAATGCTCGAAGCTATAAAAGTTGGTCACGAAGCTATAAAAATACAGTGCCAGGCACAAATTGAACTGGCTTCCAAGGTTGAAAAATCAAAAGTAAAACGTGAATACAATCACGAAACCAATGATGATGAACTAAGAGAAAAGGTAAAAGAGGCAACTTACCAAAAATGTTATGATATTGCACGTGAAGGAAATGCTGATAAACATGCACGATCAAATGCATTTAAAGCAGTTCGTGATGAGTTTATTGATACATTTAGTGAAGAAGATAAAGAAGTAGTAACCAAGCTTATTAAAAGATACTTCCATGATGTAGAGAAAGAAGCTGTTCGTGATTCTATGATAAATGAAAATATTCGTTTAGATGGTAGAAAAATGAATGAAATCAGACCAATTTGGTCGGAAATTGATTACTTACCATCAGCACATGGCTCAGCAGTTTTCACTCGTGGTGAGACGCAGTCGTTAGTTTCAGTTACTCTTGGAAGTAAACTAAATGAACAAAAAATTGATGGTGCTGTAATATCAGGCAACAGAAACTTTATGCTACATTATAACTTTCCTCCTTTCTCAACTGGAGAAGTAAAAAGAATGATGGGTATAAGCAGAAGAGAAGTGGGTCATGGAAACCTTGCCGAAAGAGCATTGAAATTTGTTGTTCCTAATGGAGAAGAAAATCCTTATACAATAAGAATTGTAAGTGATATTCTTGAATCAAACGGCTCATCTTCTATGGCATCGGTTTGTGGTGGTACTTTAGCTCTAATGGACGCAGGTATTAAAATTAGCAAACCTGTTTCAGGTATTGCCATGGGGTTGATTTCTGATGACAAAACAGGTAAATATGTAGTATTATCAGATATTCTTGGTGATGAAGATCATCTGGGCGATATGGACTTTAAAGTGACTGGTACTCCTGATGGTATTACTGCTTGCCAAATGGATATTAAAGTTGACGGTTTATCATACAATATTCTGGAAGAAGCATTAGAGCAAGCTCGTCAGGGAAGATTACATATATTAGGTGAGATGGCGAAAACCATCAAAGAACCTAGAGCTGATTACAAAGATAATGCTCCTCGTATTGAGAAAATGATCATCGACAAAGAATTTATTGGTGCTGTTATTGGACCAGGTGGAAAAGTAATTCAAGAAATTCAAAAAGAAACTGGTGCTACTATTGTTATTGAAGAAGTAGATAACAAAGGTCTTATAGATGTTATGGCTGATAATAAAGAAGCTATTGAGGCTGCCAAAGACTGGATTGCGGGTATTACAGCTGTTCCAGAATTAAACAAAACATACCTTGGAACTGTTAAGAGCATCGTTGCTTTTGGTGCTTTTGTTGAAATTCTTCCGGGTAAAGACGGTTTATTACACATCTCTGAAATTGATCATAAACGTATTGAAAATGTTGAAGATGTACTAAAGCAAGGAGATAAGATAAAAGTTAAACTTATTGGCATTGATCCCAGATCCGGAAAACTAAAACTTTCACGTAAAGTACTTATCGACAGACCAAATAAAAGTGATAATAATTCATAGTAACCTTTCAACAAGAAATACGTATAAGATTCAGTAAAAAGTCAGAATAATATGAGGCAACTTAAAATCACAAAACAGGTAACAAATCGCGAAACTGCCTCGCTTGATAAATATTTACAAGAAATTGGTAAAGTTGATTTGATTACTGCTGAACAAGAGGTTGAGCTTGCACGTCGAATTAAACAAGGAGATCGTATTGCCCTTGAGAAATTAACTAAAGCTAATCTTCGTTTTGTGGTATCTGTATCTAAACAATATCAAAATCAAGGCCTTAGTCTCCCTGATTTAATTAACGAAGGAAACCTTGGATTAATTAAAGCCGCTCAGCGATTTGATGAAACTCGTGGATTTAAATTTATTTCTTATGCTGTTTGGTGGATTAGGCAGTCAATTCTACAGGCTCTTGCTGAGCAATCAAGAATTGTAAGACTTCCGTTAAACAAAATTGGATCTATAAATAAAATTAATAAAGCATCAGCACGACTTGAACAATCATTTGAAAGGGAGCCTAACTCAAAAGAGATAGCGGGCGAACTGGAAATGACTGAGAATGAGGTAAAAGAATCACAAAGAAATGCTGGCAGACATGTGTCGATGGATGCACCGCTTATTCAGGATGAGGATAACACCATGTATGATGTAATCCGTAGTGATGAGGCTACTACTCCGGAAACAGGATTACTTTATGAATCACTTCGTAAAGAAATTGATCGTGCAGTTCAAACTTTAACGCAACGTGAAGGTGATGTTGTTAAACTTTATTTCGGACTTGGTGAAGGCCACCCTATGACACTTGAAGAAATTGGTGAAAAATTTGACCTTACCAGAGAACGAGTCAGGCAAATTAAAGAAAAAGCTATACGAAGACTCAAACATACTTCAAGAAGTAAGATACTTAAATCTTACCTCGGCTAAAAATTTAAAGCGTTTGCCTCAGGCTGACGCTTTTTTTATATTTGCAATAAATATCTTCAATATGAAACATCTTGTTGCTCCATCAATGTTAAGTGCAAATTTCGGAAATTTACATGAAGATGTAGAGTTAGTAAATAACAGTAGTGCCGACTGGTTCCACCTCGATATAATGGATGGAGTATTTGTTCCTAATATTTCATTTGGATTACCTGTAATAAAAGCAATAAAGCTAATTGCTAAAAAACCCCTGGATGTACATCTTATGATTGTGCAACCCGAAAGATACATTATTGATTTTAAAAAAGCTGGCGCTGATATACTCACAATTCATTATGAAGCAAGTACACATTTACATAGAAGCATTAGTGAAATTAAAAGAGAAGAAATGAAAGCTGGTGTAGTACTTAACCCTCATACTCCTGTGAATGTACTTGAGGATATAATTACTGATCTTGACGTAGTACTACTCATGTCAGTAAATCCAGGTTTTGGTGGACAAACATTTATCCAAAATACTTATTCAAAAATAAGTAAGCTTAAAGAACTAATTGCAAAAACCAACAGTAATGCCTTGATTGAAATTGATGGTGGAGTTACTCTTGATAATGCATCAAAACTAGTTAGTACTGGGGCTGATATATTGGTTGCAGGAAGTACTGTTTTCGGGTCACCAGATCCTTCTTTGACTATCAAAAAACTTAAACAAGCATAACCAATGTATCCTTATTTGCGTTTACTAAAACTTTTTGTTACAAAAAAAACAAGAAAGAAACTTGTTATTGGTGATGAAAGCATACTATCGATGAGAGTTTGCCTTGTTGATATAGACCCATTTATGGAACTTAATAATGGCCGTCATCTTACAATGATGGACTTTGGCAGATTCGATTTAGCGATGAGAAGCGGCTTACTTTCTGTTGTAAAAAAGCAAAGCTGGGGATTAGTTGTAGCTGGTGCAAGTGTTCGTTATCGACATAGGCTTAAGCTTATGCAGAAATATTATCTTCACTCCCAAGTTGTTGGTTATGATGATCTTTGGTTTTACTTCCACCAAAAAACAGTAAGGCATGGAAAAATCCACTCGGCTGCATTAATACGAACTGCTGTTACATCCAAAAAAGGTATTGTAAAAACAAGTGAGGTCCTTAAAGTTATGGGGGGTTACAACAATATTAACCCAACAATACCTGATTGGGTATCAGCATGGGCTGCTGCCGATGAGTTAAGACCCTGGGAGTAATAACCTCAATACTGTATCGAGAAGTCATCAACATTTTTAAACCATTCGAGGTTATATGTATGACTACCATAAGAATAGTATCCCAGATAATAATCACCTTTCATTTTAAAAATGGTAACTAAACCATAACGACCGGACATGTAATTTGCGTATTCAACAATATAATCATATGTGTATTTCGATATTGACCCATTATTATGAATATAAGTAGATACATCCAGGATAGTAGAAAACGAAACAGATTTTCGTGATGAATAAGATGAATAACTATAATTAGAAGGAAAAACATAAACAGGATCAGGCATTAACAAATTACCCCCTGGGCCAACCATCATTTCACCACCCGATGCAATTTGATGGTTAGCTGATAAACCGGCTGTTTGATAAATATCTACAACACTTCCCAACAATATTTGTAGTTCTGATTGTTTTCTAAAAACCGAAATAGCCGGGCTCATCTTCCGCATCATCTTAAGAAACCTACTGATACTCTTTATCTCCCTCACAACAGGATCACCAAATAAAAATCCTTCTTTCTCATTTTTCATTTTCATAGATGAATTTGAGAATTCAATATCTTTATTTGCATAATAGTAAAATGCATTGTTCGTGTCTGTTGTTCTTTCTACTTTTAATACTAACTCATCATTATTTATGCTTATCTGAAATATTGTGCTATCAAATAAAAATGAATTACTTTTTGCCGATGCCTGTCGATCAAATTCAGGAATATAGTATGGGTATTGTACTGCATAACATATATTTTCATTTAATTTAACAGATAAATAATAAGTAGCATCTTCAAAATAATCAATAGTTATTATTATCTCATCATCAATTAAATATGTTTTATTTTTTGCAGATGCCAAATACAAACTTACAGGTATCGATGTATCAATCTTTTGAATTTTACCATCAGAAGAATTAAACAAGTCAAATAAAGAATTTTCGCTATTTAGCTGATCAACCTTAGTTATATCTATTTCATATTCATGCACCGAAACGCTGCCATTTCCATAAAATTTACTCACAACTAACCTATTTGAATTTTCTTCAATCCCCAAAACAAATAATCCATCAGCTCTCTCCCATGAAGCAAGATATTTTTGATCTTCAGTAAGCATTTCAACTTCTATTTCATTTGTATATCCTGTTTCCAGATTAATTCTAAGTTGCGAAACAGCTTTTAAAGTTTTGTTAGAAAAGATGATAACTAAACTACTGTCTATTATATAACTACCTAAATATAATTTAGAGTTTATTGCCGGTTTCTTTAATGATATTTCTTTGTTCAACTTGTATTTATTATCTAAATAGAAAACTTTGATATCATTACCCGAAATAGTAAGTAAAGGCAAACCAATATCAGAACCCGATGTTATCGGGTAAACATCAGTTTTTTTATTGAAAGGAAAATACTCACTAAAAACCAAAAATTGTGAAAAAACCTGAGTTCCACATATTAATAGCACTAACAACAATATTTGTCTCTTCATTTTATTCAAATAGAAGCGACAAAAATACCCACTATTAGTTAATATTTAAGTAAATAATCTGATAACTTTGCAGTTAATATTCAATTATTAATCGACATTAATAAATGATTTCCTAACTTTGCCTCAAACTAAAAATTATTATGATGAATACAGAAATATTAAAGCTTCAACCTGCTATAATTTGGCAATATTTTAAAGAAATACTTGAAATCCCAAGACCTTCAAAGAAAGAAGAAAAGATTATAAAATACTTACTAGATTTTGGGGGAAAACAAAACCTTGAAACTATTCAGGATGAAATTGGCAATGTACTTATCAGAAAGCCGGCGACCAAGGGCATGGAAAACAGAAAGTCGGTAGTTATGCAAAGCCATATCGACATGGTATGTGAAAAAAATAGCGATAAGGTTCATGACTTTGACAACGATCCCATTGAATCAATAATTGATGGTGATTGGGTAACTGCCAACGATACAACATTAGGTGCTGATGACGGTATTGGTGTTGCTGCTCAACTAGCTATACTTGCTTCCAGTGATATTGAACATGGCCCTATTGAATGTTTATTTACCATTGATGAAGAAACCGGACTTACAGGAGCATTTGGATTAAAACCAGGACTTCTAAAAAGCACAATACTACTCAACCTTGACTCAGAAGATGAAGGTCAATTATTTATAGGGTGTGCCGGCGGACAAGATACGCAAGCCTGGTTACCTTTTGATTATGAAGAAGTTTCTACTGATCATATGGCTTTTAAAATAATGGTTTCAGGGCTCAAAGGTGGGCATTCGGGTGATGAAATTGACAAAGGACATGCTAATGCTAATAAAATTTTAAATCGATTTTTATGGTGTAAAAAAGATGAGTTTAGTATTAAACTACATACTTTCGACGGTGGGAACTTACGTAATGCTATTGCTCGTGAAGCATTCGCTATAGTTGTTGTTCCAAAAAATAGTGAACAGGATATTGTTGCTGCAGTTGCCGAGTTTAAATCGATGAGCCGAGCTGAATTTAGCATTACCGAACCCCATATGGAAATTACTATTAATGAAGTACCTCTACCGGAGGTTGTAATTGATAATGAATCATTTGATGAGATGGTGAATGCTATATATGCTTGTCCCCACGGAGTAATTGCAATGTCACAGAGTATTGATGACTTTGTTGAAACCTCAACAAACCTTGCATCTGTAAAATTCTTGGAAGATGAAATACTTGTTACAACCAGCCAAAGAAGCTCCGTTGAATCAGAAAAACAGGATATAACAAATATGGTTACTAGCGTATTTAAACTTGCCGGTGCAAGAACTAAAACATCAGATGGTTACCCGGGTTGGAAGCCAAATCCTGATTCAGATATTGTTAGAATAACTGTTGATTCATACAATAAACTTTTTAAAACTGAACCAGAAGTATTAGCAATTCATGCAGGTCTTGAATGCGGATTAATTGGTGACAAATACCCGAATATGGATATGATTTCCTTTGGACCAACTATAAAAAGAGCTCACTCCCCAGAGGAAAAAATAGAAATTGAGACTGTAATTAAATTTTGGGATCTTACACTAGATGTATTGAAAAATATTCCTAAAAATTGAGATTGATATAAATTATAGATCCTTTTTGGTAACTATACATTTAAGTTGTGCCTAATTTAAATAAAGATTTTTAAGAATAGAATTTCACATCAGGATTAATGAGCATACATGTAGAATAGAAAAATTAATAACATTTAATAGATAATATCATGGGAAAAGGTAAAGACGCAAAGAAAAACGTTAAAAAAGAAGCTGCTAAAACTCCAAAAGAAAAAAAAGCAGAAAAGAGACTAAAGAAATCTAAGAAAGAATAATTAATTTCTAAAAAACTAAGCACAATCGAGTAGCCCGCCCCATCAGTAAACACTGACAGGGAGAAGCTCTCACACCACTGTACCCTTCGGCAAGCTCAGGATAAACCAAGCGTGTCTCGTATATAGCGGTTCGTTAAAATAGGAGAAACTTTGCAATAATGGTCAAACATGGAAATCTTATTATTGGGTATTTTTAACAAATGGATTAATAGGAAAACATGTCGCAGCTGAAGAAATTGCTAATGGAATTTGGAAAGTATTTTATAGAGATGTATTTTTGGGATACTTTAGTGAAAATGATATTAGAGTTAAACAAAAATCAACTAGGCTAAGCACTAATTTAGTGTAAAGCATGTGCCTTTAACTTTGTAAAGCATGTGCCTTAACGAACATTCAGTATAATTACATTCTCAAGAAAGAAAAATAAACTAGAACTTAAATAAAGGCAATGAATATAAATTTAGCAGTACTTATTGATGGCGATAATATACCATCAGCTTTTGTGAAAGAAATGATGGAAGAAATAGCTAAATATGGTAATCCAACTATTAAAAGAATCTATGGCGATTGGACTAAACCCAATTTATCTAAATGGAAAAATATGCTTTTGGAAAACGCTATTACTCCCATTCAACAATATGGATATACAACAGGAAAGAATGCTACAGACTCAGCTATGATAATTGATGCCATGGATATATTGTATTCAGAAAAAGTAAATGGCTTTTGCTTAGTATCAAGTGACAGTGATTTTACCAGATTAGCAACTCGTTTAAGAGAGGCTGGTATGCAAGTAATTGGAATTGGAGAAAAAAGACACCAAATCCATTTATTGTTGCATGTGACAAATTTATATACATTGAAATCCTGAAAAATAAATCAAAAGAAAAGGTATCTGAAGATGAGATGGAATTGGATAAGGAAACATTCGATACAATTAGTCCGAAGGAAATTAAATTAATTGCATCAACAATTAACGACTTATCAGATGATGAAGGATGGGCATTTTTAGGAGATGTTGGAAGTTTATTGCAAAAGAAGCGACCAAATTTTGATCCTAGAAACTATGGTTTTCAAAAGTTGACTCCATTGATCAAGTCGACAGGAAAATTTGAAATAGATCAACGAGAAAGCCAAAAAGGTAGGTATAAGTTAATTTATGTTAGAAATAAAAAAAAGCGCATAACAAAAGCGCATAAATAATTGCTATGACAATTATAAACCTGCCTGGCCGGCAGGCAGGTTCAACATTTGCAGTCCATTTCAAGTCTCATAAAACCAGATAAGAAACTACTTCACAAGCGGCAACTATTAATAGCGCAAGGCTAAAAGACCGAATTACCTGAAATAATCTGAAAAATATGAAAAATAAGTTATGAGCATTTTTTTGTCTAATAGGTTCTTACAGTTCCGAACAAAATAGTTATAACAAATCAATACAAAACAATGAAAAGAAAAATATTAATCATGCTGATGCTGCTAATTATTACTGTACAGGCAAACGCTCAGGTAATAAGTAACAACATGTCATTAAAAGACGCTGTTACTTATGGTATGAATGGTAACACTGACATAAAAAAACAAAATATTGCTGTGTTACAAAGCCGCCAGCAAGTGCAAGAAGTGATCAGTCAGGGATTACCTCAAATAAATGGAACAGCACAACTGATTGACAACCTAATAATACCCAAGCAATTGTTACCCGGTGATCTAATCGGTAAACCCGGTACTTATATTCCGGTAAAATTTGGAACACAATATGGTATTCCCCTTGCAATCAATGCAAACCAGTTGCTATATAACCAGGCATACTTTGTCGGAATTAAGCAGGCAAAAGCTCTTGAAATGTTTTCGAAAGTGCAATTAGAAAAAATGCAACAAGATGTTATATACAATATTGCCGCTGCCTATTTGCAGGCAGCTATAGTGACCGAACAAAGTAAGCTAATTCAAGCCAACCTCGAAATGGTTAATCAGAGCTTAAAAGTCGTGCAGTCGTTATATGAAAATCAAATGGCGCGTAAAATTGACCTCGACCAATTAAAAGTAACACAGTCAAATACACAAACCGAATACTACAACTCACAAGTACTATTTGCTTTTGCTCTTGACCAATTAAAAATTCTGATTGGTTATCCCCTTGCCGATACATTAATATTAAACGAAATCATTACTGACAATGACATGCTTGTTTCCCAAAATACCACCAGCAACAATCCATCTTTATCATTGCTACAACAACAAGCAATCATAAAACAATTAGAAATTAAAGGCATCAATTCAAAATATCTCCCAACACTTGTTGCTTTTGGGCAATATGGTTATCAATCCCAATTTATGAAATGGGATGATATGTATTGGTTCAATAGTGCTTTAATTGGGGTACAATTAAACATTTCCATTTTTGACGGATTGCTAAAACACCATCAGGTGAAGCAACGCAAATTTGAATTACAATCCATTCAGTTAGACAAGGAATTATTGGAAAAAAGCCTGAATGCAGAATATAACAACGCTGTAAATAAATATCTGCAAAATCAAAAAACTGTACGTAACCAAAAAGAGAATCTCACGCTTGCAGAAAATGTTTACGAGGCCATGCAGAATAATTATAAAAACGGATTGGCTTCTCTTTCCGACATAATCAACAGCGACACAGGATTAAAATCAGCGCAATCTTCTTTTCTCACTGCATTGTTCCGAAAGAAAATTTCATCGCTTGATATTCTTCGTGCTAACGGTAACATGACAGAATTTTTAAAATAATTTACCAAAATAGTAACCATAAAAAGTCAATCATAAATAAAGTAAAATGAAATATAAAAAACTAATCGTCATAGTAATTGTAATCGCTGTCATTGGCCTTATTATCATCAAACTGGTAAGCAACAAACACACCATTGACCAACGAGTCGAAACAGCCATTCAGCAACAGGTTTTTGATGTAATCCCCGTAAAAACCTATTCAGTAAAACATGATACATTGAGCAATCGACTCATTCAAAGTGGAACTTTTTCTCCTCAACAAGATCTGATGCTCAGTGCACAATCACAGGGCCTAATCAAAACGCTGCACGTGAAGAAATCACAGTTCGTTACGAAAGGCACTTTGCTTGTTACAATAGATGATTCAGGACTGGCAAGCCAAATGAACACAGCAGAAGCAACTTTGGGAAAAGCAAAACTGGATGCACAGCGAATGAAAAATGCCCTGGCATCAGGAGGAGTAACACAACAGCAGGTAGAAGGTGCCGAATTGCAAGTCAAATATGCTCAGACTAACGTTTTGCAACTTCAACAGATGATGGCCAATTACCAGATTGTTGCACCAGTGAGTGGTGTCATCAATAAAATCTTTGCCGAACAGGGAAGTTTTGCATCTCCCGGTGCTCCCATTATTCAACTTGTTGACATAACAAAATTAATTCTCGACATCAGTATAGATCAGGAGATGATCCCCACTTTTTTAAAAATGGGTCAGAAAGTGAAGGTAACAACCGATGTTTATCCTGAAGTTGTTTTTGATGGCACAATAGAAACCGTTAATGTAAATGCTGATGCCTCGCAAAAAATTGATATTGGCATTTCTGTGGAAAATACCGAAGAACATCCTATCATCGGAGGTATATTTGGCCGTGCCGAATTTATTCATAACAAGGAAAATACTGATATTTCCGTCCTCGCCATTCCACGACTTGCCATTATAGGTTCAATTCAGGATGCAAAAGTTTATGTTGTGAAAGCCGACAGCACTGTTGCGCTTCGTACCATCATTGTTGGAAGAACCCTTGAAAATAATGTTGAGGTAGTGAGCGGATTAACAGAAGGTGAAGAGGTTGTAACCGCCGGACAGATCAACTTGGAAGAAGGTACAAAGGTTATCGTTAAAAACTAAAGTCATGAACATTACAGAACTTGCCGTAAAAAGGCCATCGCTATTCATCGTTATATTTTCTATCCTTGCCCTGGTTGGAATCATCAGCTACTCCAGTCTGAATTACGAGTTTCTTCCCAAAATTAATGCCCCGATCATTACCATTACAACCATTTACCCGGGAGCATCACCAACGGAAGTTGAAAACTCGGTAACCAAGAAACTTGAACAGCAGGTTTCAGGCATCGCGGATGTAGATAAAATAATATCTACTTCTTTTGAAGGTGTTTCGACCATTGTGGTGCAGTTAAAATATGGTGCTGACCTTGACCAGAGTGTGCAAAAGTGCACAACGAAAAGTGAACAGCATCTTTTCGAAACTCCCTAATGGTGTGATGCAACCAACGGTAGATAAAGTTGCACTGGATGAAATGCCCGTTATAAAGTTAGGGGCAACATCCGATTTATCGCCTACTGAATTTTCCGATTTAATTACGAACAAGGTTTCTCCTGCACTGACACGCCTTGAAGGGGTGGCCAGAGTGGATGTTGACGGAAATACCAAAAGAGAAATTAAAGTAAATGTTGACGCTGCAAAACTTGCGTCTTTTAACCTCAGCATCTTGCAGCTTACGCAGGCCATTGCCATGGCAAACATCGACTTCCCGACAGGGAGAATAAAAAACGATAATTCGCAGTTGCTGGTACGCCTGTCTGGAAAAATAAAATCGGTAGATGATTTGCGCAACCTAATAATTACTACCACGCCAGCGGGTAACCCTATTTACCTGAGCAATGTAGCTGAAGTGGTAGACGGCACAGCTGATATTACTTTTATTACTCGTTTGAATGGAATTAATTCAGTGGCATTAAGCATTGTGAAGCAAAGCGATGGCAATGCCGTTGAAGTTTCAAAGCTTGTGCAATTCGAATTAAAAAATCTATCCAATGAATATTCCGATATTAATTTAAAATTTAAAATCGGCAGCGATTCATCTGTTTTTACACTGGAAGCTGCCAATGGCGTGATGAAAGATTTACTCCTTGCAATAATACTTGTGTCGTTTATCATGCTTTTCTTTTTGCATAGTCCGCGAAATGCCTCTATAGTAATGGTAAGTATTCCGCTTTCAATTGTTGCAAGCTTTATTGCCATGTATGTGCTTGGGTATTCGCTCAATCTGATGTCGTTGCTGGGACTTTCACTCGTAGTTGGAATTCTGGTGGATGATTCCATCGTGGTACTAGAAAATATATTTACGCATCTTGAAGAAGGTCTATCACCGCGGGAAGCAGCCATAGCTACCGGTCGGGAAATCGGATTGTCGGTTGCCAGTATCACATTGGTGATTGTAGTAGTATTTCTCCCAATATTGTTTGTTAGCGGAATTGTTGCCGATCTATTGAGACAGTTTTCTGTAGTCATCATTGTTGCCACACTGATCAGTTTGGTGGTATCTTTTACCATAACCCCCTTCCTTGCTTCGCGGTTTACTAAATTGGTTCACATCGACAGGTCAAAAAAAAGAAATCTCCCATTGATATGGTTTGATGCCGGGATCGACCGGTTTGACCAGACTTACCGTAAACTCCTCGACTGGTCACTTGGGCATAAACGCTGGCTTATGGGTGGTGTGTTTATGCTCATCATTGCTTCGCTCAGTTTAATGAAAATGGGATTAATAGGTTCTGAATTTGTGAGTGTGGGCGATAATGGTGAATTTATTATTGAAGTTGAACTGGCAAAGGATGCTACCATTGAACAGACCAATATGGCAGCAATGAAGGTTGAGAACATTGTGAAGCAGCATGCTGAAGTAGAGAATTTATTTACTACTGTCGGAGCATCGTCAGGATCAATGGGAAATCAATCACAGGCGAATGCCATGCAGGTAGATGTAAAAATGGTGCCGCTTGATAAAAGGACTATCTCTTCCACTGATTTTTCGACACAGATAAAAAGAGAACTTTTTATAGCTTTGCCCGGCATTGATATAAAAACATTTATAGAAAGTGCATCCGGTGGAACAAGCGCACCTGTTCAGGTCATAGTAGAAAGCAGTAATCTGGATACGCTCTTTGCATGGAGCGAAAAAGTCAGGGAACTCGTAAAAACTGTTCCCGGAACATCGCAGGTGGAATCATCTGTTGAAGGCGGCAACCCTGAACTCAGTATAACTATCGACCGTAAACGGCTTGCAGACCTTGGTTTGTCGATGAATATAATAGGTGCTACTTTGCAAAATTCCTTCACAGGTAATACAGATAGCAAATTCACCGAAGGCGAGAATGAGTACAACATAAATGTTCGCCTCGACCAGTTTAACCGTGCAAATCCTGACGACCTCAACAATATTGGCTTCATAAACAACAGAGGTGTGTTGATTCTTCTTTCGCAATTCGCAACTGTAACCCGGACTTTTGGCCCCACTAAGTTGGAGCGCAACAATAAAGTCTCATCTGCAACCATAGGGGCGTATGTTGTTGGAAGAGCCGTAGGGACAGTCGGAACCGAGGTTGAAACCGAGATCAAAAAGCTTCAGCTTCCCCGTGGGGTGAATGTTAAAATGGGTGGTGATCTGGAAAGCCAGCAGAAATCATTCAGCTCATTGGGAATGGCATTGCTTATCAGTTTGGTTTTGGTTTACCTGATCATGGTTGCCTTGTACGACAACTGGATTCATCCATTTGTGGTTATGTTTGCCGTTCCTGTTGCCATCATTGGAGCATTCCTTGCACTTGCGCTTACACTGAACAATATGAGCATATTTACTATGCTGGGGCTTATCATGTTAGTAGGTTTGGTAATTAAGAATGCCATCCTGATTGTAGACAATATTAATCATCATAAAAGCAAAGGAACTGAACTATTAGAGGCAATCAAGGAAGGAACCATGCAGCGTTTCCGCCCAATATTAATGACAACCATTGCCATGATAATTGCCATGCTTCCTATTGCTCTTGCAAAAGGTGCGGGTGCAGAATGGAAAAACGGATTGTCATGGGTTTTGATTGGTGGATTAACAAGCTCCATGCTACTAACCATGTTAGTAGTTCCATCCATGTATTTAGTGGTAGAAATTATAACTGCTAAAACTAAGAAAAAAGAAATACGGAGGTTTCAAAA
>FUWD013429154.1_pt2 | contig 26572 bp, 27 predicted proteins | sample 1063281 | NCBI WGS metagenome assembly FUWD01 (sample SAMEA79048168, study PRJEB19326) | metagenome | biome: marine | reverse complement strand
CATCATAATTCTTAGAAAACCAATTATTACCTATAATTTTAAACTTGAAGTCATTTGTCTTACACCAATCTTCCGCAGCTTTAAACTTGCTAAGATTTCTTTCAGATTCTCTAAATCCATCTGGTTTTATTTCGTAAATTGTTTTATTCTTCTCATCAACAAAATCTACAATGTAAGTTGATATTTTATCATTGAATTGATATGGAATTCTGACTTTTTCGTATATAAATCCAGGATGCTTAAGTTGAAAGTATGCGTCCCAAGATGATCTACATTTAATTTGATATTGCTTTAAATCTCTTTCAATATTCACTATACATCTTGATCTGGCCCAAGAATTCGTTACAGCTGGTGTAAAAGTACCATCTGCTATCATTTTCTTCAGTCTAATACCATTTTCTTTACCAATTTCTAGTTGCCTAGTTTTACTGACTTTATGACAATTGTTATTATCTCCACTCATAATGTCACTCCTCCATGAATGTAGACATTTCTTAGAGCAAAATTTAGAATATGATCCTTTTGTTATTTTTGAATTACGAAATCCTAGAAATTTGCACTCATTGCCACATATGCATAGTTTACCTGCACCATTATGTAAGTAGTCGTAAGTACTTTGACTATCACTCAAAACAATATCTGGAACATTAAGAATAGCTCTTTCTCTTAGCCAGTGCTGTTTTGCATTAACTGTTTTTTGTTGAGAGAATGAAAGTATTTCAATTGATATGACATTATAAATTTCTTCTTTAGGTATTGGCATTGAGTTTATGTTTTGAGTATATATCTAAGACATATCTTTAATGCTAATAATTTCATCAGTTAAAGTTAACTCATCTACTCGCTTGTATTCTCCGCTTACAAGTTTAACTTTATGGTTACCTGTAATTTTTATGGTTGTATCTTCTAACTCTATTTCATACATTTGATTATCTCTAGATAAATTATGATGTACAAAGTCAACTTCATTAGTTTCAAGGCTTCCTGTGATATCATTAATTGTTTTTACCATATCACCTGGTACTACATCTGATATTTTTTAAATGTATTGTTAGCCATGGATATCATAGTGTTAGGATGTAGACATTCATCTACTAATACTGCATCAAATTGTGAGAAGTATTCTTCATCATAGTTTACCAGTGATTGATAAGTACCTACAACAATATTACTACTCTTACGAATCTCAGCACCCGAATAGATCTGCTGAGTTTTTATGCTTAATTTACCAGCGTTATATTGTTCAAAGTCACCTGTTGCCTGAATCACAAGACTTACATTTGGTACGATCATTAATATTTTCTTCTTACCTAAAACTTCCATAAGATAGCCTATGACCATAAATGAAATTAATGTCTTTCCTGCAGAAGTTGCTAATTCAGCTAAACATCTTTTGTATTTTAGTATTTTGAATGCAGCATCGATCTGATAATCTCTCGGAGTGATTTCTCGTCCTTCGAAGAATTTTAATGCCCAAGCTTCAAACTCATCTACTTTGATAGTGTCATTGAAAATACGAGTAATTCCAACCATTGTTAATTGGAAATCATATTCCTTACATATATCGGCTACTTCTTTCCATAGGCCAGCTGGGATGAGGTTTTTCTTAACAAATGAGATCTTGCCATCCCACACACCACGCTTCACAAGTGGATTAAACCTCCAGCCATCGATGCGTTTAGTTAAACTTGCTTTGAGTTGGTCATATTCTAACTCTGTACAAGAAGTAATAACTAAGAATTTGTTATTTTCACTTAATGTTAATTGCATTAATATGCTATTTTATTTTAATGTCCCAATTCTTTACTTTATTGAAATATTTATCTAAGTGTTCTAGAGATAAATTAATAATCTGACTCACTCAGAGTAATTCGATTTCGTATAGCAAAGGCCATATTGTCTAATGTCTTTACACAGTCTTGATAAAATTCAAGATGAGCACCAAGTAGCTTTATTTGAAATTTAAGTGAAGCCATATCAGCTTGGATGAATGAAATCTTTTCTTCCTTAGTTAATTTCATATCGTAATCTAAACTGTAATATCTGTATTTCGTTTTATGATATGAATCCCAGAATGCACTTCGTTTATAAATAGTAGCTTTTAATTCTACCATCAAGTCAATTACAATCTGCCGGTAAGATAGCATATCAATTTGCACTTCAGTAAGATTGCGAACTTCTTTAGTCCTATAGGCCAGACTTTTTATTTTTTCTGTCCAGGACTTTCGGTTCCCAACCAACTTCTTTTCCAATATAACATTCTTAGCACGAGTGTCAAGATCATTATATTCGGTATTCTTTATCTTTGTACTTTCAAAAAGTAGAGCTCCGTCCTGGTCTTCCATGTTTAGATCGTTTTATTGGTCGCTTGACCTTAGGTTGAAATTTCTTCTTAGGTGGACTGAATGTCATCTTAGGTACCTCGGGTATAATATCTAATTGAGAAACCCAAGTTAGAAGGTATCTGATGTTACGGTTTTCATTATCGACATCGTCGTAAAAATCTTCAAGTTCATCAGCCACTATACTTTCAGTTATTTTCATAGGTACACTATATCCAGATTCGTAGTTGTAAAATAAGAATCTAAATTGTCAAGGCAACCCTTTCTATATTTATATTCATACTTCACTAAATCGTTTAAGTCTTTGATAGATTTACTTGATATGTTATAATCTTCTAATAGCTTTTTCCACATAAAGACACTCTGTCCAATCTGTGCTTTCTCTATCATTTTTCGTTTACCAGCAATATCATTATCGAAGAAGTATCGAACATGTGGAATATCATCAAACTCTGAAATCTTTTTCTTAACTCCAGTAATACCTAAAGAGTTGCGCATAAACATTGCATCTATAGGTCCTTCAAATACAGTGAAGGTTCTTGACATATCTACCTCAAGTATACCAAAGATCATTGAGATTTTATTTAAGCTATTAAGATGATCCTCAGGAAGATCAATTTTAAGTTTTAGCCTTTCGTATATTCTCTCTATGTTGTAAGTTCTATACTTAGGACCTATGCCATCTAATGATCTAACTTGAAATCCAATAATCTTACCGCTTGGAGAGAAATTATAAATGTAAAGATCTTTCTTTCGTGGATCGTATGCAAACTTATTTGCCTTCTGGTGCAAAAGTCTACTCTTAAGATATGGATATACTCGGTGTGTCTGTTCGTTAATTGGATATGCATTAAAAGCAATACCAATTTGTTCGTATGTTAAACCGTACTTATCAATTTCATCAAAAAGATAAAAATCTAAGGTTTCTTGTAACTGTATTTTAAAACGATGATCTTTAATGTAGTTAATTACATTTACTCGTTCTTCTCCCTCGAAGTTTTTATCGAAATGCTCTAAGAAGTAATCTACAGTTTCATGGACATTGCAGTTATAGCAATGGTAATAAAGATCATTCCAATAAATGTTACCTCGTTTCTTTCGTTCGTCATCTGCAGAATCTCCACAATATGGACAAGCAAAGTTTAAACGATCTTTACTATCTTCAGTCCTTCTTTTCTCACCGACTGGGTGTGATATGTAAAGGATCCCAGTCACCTTATCGATGATCTGGGATCTCATATTTACATCAAGCTTTACAGCTTCTTCAACCATTTCTTATAGGTCTAATCCATCAAGAAAGTCATCTAATTTTTCATCAGCGTCTACTGGCGCTTCTGCAGTTGCAGTTTCTGTCTGTGCTGCCACAGTTTCAGTTGCTTTTGTTGCTGCTGCTTCGGTCTTCATATTACCGCTTGGCTTTGTGCTCATAGTTTTCTGTGTTATAGCTGCTATTGAACTTCCAGGCGATGCGAACATTGAAAGAACGCCATGTACACGATTTGCTTGGTCAGTAGTCCAAGGTGTATAATCCCAACTATCTAATTTTGGAGCAGCATTCAAGTAAGCAAGAATTGCTGTTCTGCTTTCAGAACTATCAGATACAGCTTCACCTTCAAGAATCATTGGACTAGTTTTACCCATGAACTTACAAGAGTCATAATTTGGATAACCACCTTTCTTAGAGATGTTAAGTTCAAAGTTCTTACCATCAAACGGATCAAATACTTGTACTGGTTCATCGAACTTAGGATTTAACTCATCGTCAATCTTAAGCTTAATCTTATATCCAAATTTGAATATTTTAAGTTGACCTTCAAGTGCTGGATTTTGCTTGTCAGTTACGATTTGAACTAACGCGTAATATACTTCTTTACGTTTCAATTCTTCAGACATTTTATTGTCTACAGCTGAATCACTGTTACGAAGTCTGAAGAACATGTCTTGAATAATACACTTGTCACCAATAGTTGACGGAGAGTCAACGTAGAAACCCTTTCCATCAGAGTCAGTTAACCAATAAACATACTTGCGTATGAATGGTTTTCTTGGATTAGATGGGTTTGGTAGGAATCTAATCTGAGAACTATAAGTTCCATCAGATCCTTGTTCTGCTTTAGGTGCATATAGATCGCTACCACCTTTTTTTTCGTCTCCAGTGTCGAGATCACTTACTCCAACACTAAAAATATCGAATTCTTTTTCATTTGCCATTTTTACTTGCCTTATTTTGTTTTACTTATTAATTTACATAAGCTCCACAATACTTGTCTCTTAGCTGCCTAGAATTTCTGCCAATTAACTTGCCTCGTTTTGCCTAATTTGAAAGGGCCTACCTTCCACTAGTTATATATTGATACTCTTGGTTTGTTTTAACTTATAATAACATCTAATGCTATTATACCGCTAATTATCTTCTCTTCAACCAAAATATATTCAACATCGTTATAGTTAAGAACTTGAGCTCCCGACCAGTGATATGCAACTTTCATCCCAAGTTTAAATCTATCTGTACATTTAGTACCTATAGAGACGATCGTTCCAGCATAAGGTGGGATATTACCACTATCAGTGCTTGGTGTGACTAGATATATTGAACCTACCTTCTCAGGGGCCTTATCTTTAAGAATGAGAATCTTTTTTCCTATTATTGTGATCATAATGAAACAAGTTGTGAAATCTGCGGTATAATGTTTACTAGATGTTACGAAGGAAAAGAGTCTAGTTATTTCTAGTTATTGATTTTTGGTAAACAAAGATCTTACAATTATATAACTATCTATAAGTCTTTTAAGATTCATTCTTTTCCTTATGATTATTAGACATCATTATTCTTAATGTAGTTTACTTAATCATTACTATTCAGTTTAGCCTCTAAACATTTTACAATAAAATAGCTATCTACAATGTCATCTACTGGTTTACTTATCTTCTTAGGATCATAAGTCTTATCCTGAATCCACTGCCAAAACGGATTCTGTTCTAAGATAGGATCTTTTAAGACATTACTTTTAAAAGCATTTACCATATACAGCTTATCACAATTGCCTTTCCCTGCCAGTTTCTTTACTGCAGATGGTTGAAAAATGTAAAATGATCTCAGCCCGTAAGAAGAGATTAATTTCTGTCTTAAATAAGTATTGTACATTATCATATCGATAAAGCTGTTACCTTTAGATCCGTATGAAAATCCTTCTATGGCAAAATCGCTTATGTCGTACTTATCTTTTAAAGTCGTATCTATTAGAGTTGCAATATCTGAAGCGTCTTTCTGCTTATTTAATTCCTTCTCTCGGAAATCATCGTTTGCAACGTCACGCTTGTACATTACTCCAGTGATTCTATTAGTACTCATTAATTCGTCATGAATTAAAAATGCTTTCTTGATAGGACTCTTGAATGAATCTTTAGGGTAATTGAAAAATGAAATGAATTCGTAAGCCCCGTCTACAAAGATACATGCTGCTGGACTATTAAGAGAAAAATCTATACCGACTAATGCCAATGTTGTTATTCTTTAAATATTATTACCAAGTACCAAATTCTTTATGCCAGTATAAAGCAGAGAATGGATCTTTAGCGTGTTTTGAATTACGTCCACCCATTCTACTCCAGAAATTATCCTGTCTATCTTTATCTTTATGCTGTGTAAAGTCTTCCATGTTAGAATCTCCACCATGAACCACTTTATATTTGTCTCCTTTCTTAGCCAAAACCATCCACTTTTTAGCTTTGTCGGACGATTTCCGCTTTACACCAACTTTAGTAAAGCCTTTCTTACGATAGCGTTCTGGTATTTCTGATTCTTTTAAGAATTCTGAAAAATTCATTAGGCTTATTCTTTAAGTTTTGCTATCAATTGAATTGTATAGAATTTAGCATCTTGCCAATCATCATTAGCATCTTCCCATTCTTCATATTCTTCACTATCCTCATCATAGTCTTCGTTATCTTCTACCATTTCATAATCTTCTAGAGTATTTACTGCTCTTTCGATATTATCACCAATTTCGGTAAGTGCTTTAGGATTTTTAGAGTTTGCTGATAGTTCATCTACTACGCCTTGAACATTATCAAAGTCAAAATCATCAGCACCTTGAGTTTCAAGATCTGCTAATAGATTAAACAATGTTTCTGCCGATGTACCTTTCTTAGGCTTCCAGTTAGCATATTTCTTTACATAATTTGCTGCCTCATTAACAGAATCAAGATTTTCTGCCATTGAACGCATGAGCAGCTCGGGATATCTAACAGAATCTTCGACAATACTTTGAACATGGTAGTAGTACGTATTATTTAATTCCTCTTCATATTGTTCAGGATAGAGTGGAAAACCTTGTTGCGTTCGTTGCTTCTTAGTTGTTTCGATTCCCTTCCACTTCTTTTGAAGTATTACGGCTCCCGCTCCAGTTAGTGGATATGCATTCTTACGTTGAAGATGCTCGTTCTTTTTGTACCACGCCTTCTGCTTCTTAGCGAGTCGCGCAGTAAATTTTCCGTGCCTTGCAAGAGTAAGCAGGTCAAAGAGATATTCTTGAACTGTACCCTTTTGAGGAGTCCAGCCAGCATATTCTTTATTCCACGACCCTGGCTCAACTCCAGTTCGAGTTTGCTCGTTTAGAAATTGTGAAAATGTTGAAATGTGTTTCATAATAATTTGTTTTGTTTTTTGTATATATTTAAGACTCTATAGTTTTTTTCCAAGTGCTGAGCCTAAAGCAGCACCTACTAATCTACTCGTAAGAAGGTCATAAATCACACCCTTCTCAATACCTAATACTTTCGCAATTAATTTACCGATAGTTTTACCTAAAGCAAAACCAGTTAGTCCACCAAATATAGATCCAAATAAACCTTCGTTAATTACTTCTTGCATTGCTGCTTCCAAGTCTTGACCATTAGCATTTGCAGTTAATAGCTTTTCAACGACTAAATCAATAGCTACATCTTGATCTTCTGTAAGTTCAACAGATTCTTGAAGTGCTCTTTGAAATAATACATCTTCATCAGTCTCTAATAAGTATTCTTTGTAGGTCTTCATGTATTATATATCAACTATGCTTTATAGCCGTATTTTATTTCGAGAATGTTATACTTAAAGTTAAGATCAAACGTATTAAACTCAACTGTATTATTACTAAAGTTAAGGTCTAAGCCACTGATTCCTATGAATAACATTTCCTTCATTTGAACATTTACAAATACATTACCTTCTCCGTCAAATAATTGTATTCCTGCACCTTCTGGGATCCAGGGCTTATCTCCACCAAGTCCATAATAATACTCAAAAAGTTCAAGTGCCATCCAGTAGTTAAAAAATCCATCAAAAGATTGCATAGTTACTGTAAGATCTTTTTGGTATAGTCGTTGAGTAGGTTCAGAAGATCTAAAGCTTCTTTCGTATCCTGGCGCATCTAATTGAGACACTGGATCAAACGATGGTCCTGGTAAGTTCAACGATTGTATGCCATAATTGAAAGCATCTATAGGCTCCTTAATCATACTACCTGGCATCTTATTAAGTACAGGTTTGTACTTATCTACAATCGACTGTGGAATAAAGTTCCTTGGAAAATCGAATTTGAAGTGATCATTTTTTGAACTTAAAAACATTATATCATTGTTCTTTGAAGTGCAGCAGCTGCTACTACAACTGTTGCTTTATCTGTCTTACCTTTAACCTTACCTTGAACAACAGCAGTCTGCCCAGCTTTATTCTGAGCATCTTGTGCTAATTTCTGAGCACTTCGTGCAGCAATTTGAAGTGCTTCGATAGTACTATCTTGGCCTTCGTTCTCTGTAGTAAGTTCAGTTATAGTGTTTGACATTTGTTGATTTGAAGCTTTTAATGCAGAGATAGTAATATTTTGATCTGCAACTTGTTGAGCTAAATCATTTCTCTCTATTTTAAGTGCTGCTGTTTCTACTTTTAATTTAGCAACTTCCTCACTATATTTTAGTGTTAAGTCTTCTATTTGCGATGTAAGAGTTTTCCTAGCATCATCTGTAAGAGATAGAAATTTCCCAGTGTATAAAACAGTTTCATCTGAAGTATCACCTTCAGGGCTTACGTCTTGAGTTGATATGTAAAAGTTATCGTTATTTAATTTGAGTATCTTCTTGCTATCCTCAGCACTTATTCTGAATATGACTTGGCCTTGAGATAAATCTAAATCCTTTACGTTAGTATAGTACGCAATTCGTACCTCATCTTTTTCCCCAATAAATGATATGTAAACATTACCAACATTAGAAAGATCAATCGGTGTATCTTCACCACTCGTATCTTCGTATAATGTAAAAATGAAATAATCATCAAATGGACTTATTCGTATTGAACCATCACCTTGTGGTAGTGGTTGTTCATTAACTGACGTAGCTTTAAACTCTTTATAAGTTTCAGCTTTCTGTCTGTCAAGTGATATGTTAGTTTCAATACTTGCCATTATGTATCAGTTATTGTTTTTACTGTAGCTGGTGAGATAGCTGCTTTAATATTCATCCTATCCCTAAATGCTGTAATGTATCGTGTTCTTACAACTAGTTTTTCTGCTTGCTTATCTGAACCTTCTCCTTGATTAGATGAAGAATCAGTTATTACTATTCGTCGACCATCGTCAGGTTCAAGTTGATTGTAAACCTTAGCAACAGTTGGCACAGTGCCAAGATTTATCTTCATTAACTTTCTTCCGTATTTCTTTACATCGAAACTCGATAGTCTTGCTTTTTTTATAATCTGAGTACTATCTTGACGATTAAAAAGTCGAAGTGTATAATCTATTACGAAACTTATAGCAGTTGCACTATGTGTAATGATAGGTCTAAAATCTATAGACTCGTCAAAGTGTCCAGTCTGTGTAAATACTTGATTGCTCGTTGGAACAAAGTTAGTACCAATTTGTTCAGTTACAGTAATTTCATGGAATACTACATACGGTCCACTATGGGTGAGGAGTGGTTGAATAAAGTTCTCAAATGTAGATCCTAATACTTGTCCTGATAATTGAAAGTAATCTCCGTCAGGTGCTTGGATAACCTCAGCGTATAAATTATCGTAAATATCTCTATTGAGAATAGTTGCAGAATTTATTTCTTCTAGGTCATAATAACTATAGCTGTTATTGACTGTCGTTTCAGTTATCCCAGTTGCTCTTATCGTAATGACTGGAGTACTAATAAAACCACCAGCTCCAGCCAATCTAAATCCAAGTGTATTCGGATCTGTACTATCAAATGCATTATTCATATAGAACAGCGCTGGCACTTTAAATTCAATATATGTACTGTATAGCTTGCTTGCTAAGAGGAACGGTTCAGCAACAAGTAAAGGTGTATCAGTTCTTAAATAATTGATAGATGCTAGATTAAGCTCAACATTATCACTTCTATTAGTTAGAATTTCAAATATCAACCCATCATAATTATCAAAGCTATAACCAGCAGTAAAGTAAACTCTTACTGTGTCGTATTCAACAGGAAGCTGTGGTGAGAAGGTTTGGACTAATTGTGGAGTGTTAGTTAGCTGTGGATCGAAATCATTATACGGAACACCGAAGCTACTATTAAGACTTACTGACTGTGTCTTATTAACAACTATGTTTGCTACAGATCTATCTCTGTAGTTTCTCATTGTATTCTGAACACTTGCAGCATTCCAAAGATAAGAACCGCCAGTATGACCATCTCTCATTATCTCAATTGGAAAAGTAGTAGTATTATAAGTAGCTGGGTTAGCCTGGTCAGTATAAATATACTCGACTAAAATATCCGCTGACAGTTGTATGTATCTTGAAGAATCCAAATTTGCTTCTTATTTTTTGAAGTAAGCAACGAAATCATCCATTGCATCTTTAAAGTCTATTGACGGATTAGCTCCTCCATCAGTATTATCATCTATGATTTTAAAGATATCATTATATGAGAATTTAAAATCAGTTGTCTTTCTTAGAAATTTAACTATGTCCTTTGCAACTTCTTCTATAGTGTCAAAATTTCCACGGTTAAAGCTAACCATTTTGTTTTCAAGTTGGTTAAGCTCTCCCATCTTTAATCTTTTTCATTAAGAGATATAGATTCATCCATACTAATGAATTCTTCCACTTCTTTTTTAATTAACTTCCAAATTTTCTTGGCTGCTGTATCTTTACTAATCATCCTAAACATATCCTCTCCTGGAAATCCTATCCCGTACGGATCACCAACAAAGCCATCTACACTATAGGCAAGTTCGTAAGTCTTACCGTCTTTTTCAACATTAAGATTACCATGCTTAGTTCTACTAAACGTTGCTTTCTCCCTAAGTGCTTTAAATTCTTCGTATTCAAGTAAGTGTTCCATGCTGTATTTTTATCTATTTTTATCTATTTTCCCCATTGTGCCCATTTTGGAGAGTAGTTTAAACCAACTCCAATATACGGACCGTGTGCTATTCCTATTCTATTTATATTCATCAGGTTAAGCATTGCACCATAACCTGCACTTACGCCAACTGAAAACTCTTTTCTAGCTTTCTTTAGTACTTTTGCATTTTCCTTGTCATCCTGAATAACAGCCCCTCGAATTGCAGTGAATGTAACGCCAGGATATTTAGTAGTAACTTGAATTTCTATCTTTCCAGTTTTCTTATCTCGTTTAAGGACAGTTTGGAGGGACATAGACTGTTCTAAGTTAAATATACTTTGGCCAAGATTGATCTTATTTAAAGCAGTATCTATAGCAAAGGGAATCGTTCCAGATAGGTATCTCCAATCAGTTGGACTATACCTAGCACTATCAGAAATTGCAATTAAGCTATCACCTATAATAGCAGCATCAACATAAATAAGAGAATCCCTAACTTCAGTTACAGTATTCGTAATAGTCAGTGGTGGCTTATTCTTTTCAATTTTATAGTCACCTAACAACTTGTTGTAATCTTTGTTAAGTTCAGTAAGCTTTAAATCGTATCCAGAAATTTCACCTATAAGTTCACCATTTTTACCAAGTGTCATTATAACAGAATCTCGCGAAGCTTCCAAGTTATTTACTACTCTTACAGTTTCTTTTTTCTCTGCTTCAACGGCACCTTTCAAAGTACTTACTCTTCCACATGTTATCATAAGCATTATGATGAGTACAGCTATTATACCAGTGCCAACAAGTTGACGATTTTTAGAATCTGCCAACCATGCAAAGATTTTAGGTATGAACATTAAAGGATTCATTCTTCTATGTATTGGGCCAGTTTATTTGGAGTAACTTCTTTCTCGCCATATTCTTCTATGATATGTTTTAAGAAACCTTTTTCTTCGATTTTCATTTCTTCTAATCTTAAGATGAAATTATCTCGCTTCTCAGCTAAACTGTTTATGCTCTTTTGCATTAGATCCAAATTGAATTGAATTTCTTTGTACTCTTTTATGAAATCGTTAAGTTTCTTTTGGTCCTCTGTTGTCATTATTATTTGTGTTAAGTTACTAAATTAAGTTTTACCGAATCTTTGTTCTTTTAAATATAACCTCCACTCGTTACCACTACCTGAAGACCATACTGAAGCACCATCATCTTCAAGCTCTACTGTAAACGTAAGAGTAGCAGGTACAAAAAACGGCATATAGACCGTTGCATCTGCGTATGATGCGTTAAATCCACCATCACTTGCGATTTTTACATCTGCAGCACCTTGTCCATCAATGTCAATAGCAATATTTAAACGTAAAGCACTAGGTGCTTTACTGTAAGATCTATTCGTTCTAAGAATCATCATTCTATCATAATCTACCGCTACACCATTATAGATTGTGCTAAGACTACCTGGAGTAGTCACACCATCTGCAACAACTTGAACATCATCTCCTGTTGATGGGCCTACTTGTTCTCCAATTTGAGCTTTCCCAGTTATGCTTACAATACCGCTTGCTGTTATTTGAACTTCATCGGCTGCTGTAATGTATACATCGTCAGAAGTTGCTGTAATGTGAACCTGGTTGCTTGCAGTTAGAACAATTTTATCTCCTGCTGTAAGATCTACATTGTTAGTAGTTGATGTTATATTAACGTCATTGTCAGCCGTTAGATTGACGTCATTAGCAGGAGATTCTATATTAACATCACCAATAAAAGGACCGGTAGTAATGTTAGTATCTCTACCTGAGTTTAAATTTATGCTATACGCGGAGGTTAAATTTATATCAGTAAGCGTATCGTAAGTCTGTATTGTTATTGGTGAAAGCGGTCCAGTAGTAGAAATTGAAATTGGAGATGTATTACCAGTAGTAAGAGAAACAATCGGTGATTCATCTCCAGTAGTAAGAGAAACAATCGGTGACTTAGCTGCTTCTGTGGTTAGTTTTATGTCTGCCTCAGCATTGTCAGTATCTATAAAAATAGTACCACCACTACCAGAAGTAGTATACATATGAATATCCCCGTTTTTAGTATGAATGTCAATGTCAACATCAGCGAACATGTCAATATCAGCAGCATTAGACCATAAAGTTAAATCTTGTACTGCCGTTATGTCGATGGTCGTATCAGCATCTATTGTAACAGAATTTGCATCAGCATCAATAATTGTATTGGCTTGTATACTAATTCCAGCAGCAGTAGATTGTAAAGTTAAATTTTGTACTGCCGTTATGTCGATGGTCGTAGATGCATCTATGTCGATAGATAGTGCATCAACATCAACTACCCCAGTTGATGCTTGTATGTTAACATCAGCATTAATAGACTGTATGTTTACATCTTGTCCGGCTATTGCATTAATAATATTGCCTGTTCTTAGGTTCATTTGATTAGTGCCCACGAGTGAAATACGTCCACCCTGAGCACTAATAGTACCGGTCTTTGTCGTTGCATTTAGTGGTGTAGCTAATGAACCTAATTCTAAAGATGCGTCAGCACTAGTAGGAATAACCCTTAAAGATATTTTCGGTGTCGTCAACTGTAGAGCTAACCCAGTTTCTACTATAAAATCATCTTGTTCTAGACTCGATCCAAGTGTACTACTACCTCCACCAGTTTGTATTTTTACGTGCTTGTTAGATTGTATAAGCTGGCCTCTTTTTAGAGTAACTAACTTAAGTCCAGTAATTGATCCTAATGTTATTCCAGGATTGGTAGCTGTTTTTGGTACCATTATTTCCAATACATCATCACTAGATATTCCGATATTTGATAATTTTGCAATGTTTACCTGCTCAAAATTTTGCAACGTCTCACCACCATGAAATATAATAGACCTTCCACTTTCATTAAATTGATGTAAGAGCAATGTAACGGATGGCATATATGCTTGTTCAGCAATAGCTTGAGGAACAACACTTTGAGTATTTAATATAGGCCCAAGATATGCCGGAGTTTCTGGAGTTCCACCGAGTATAGTTGCTCTTATTCCTCCATTTGGAACAGTTCCAGAAACTTGCATAGGCTCTGGGTAAATCGTCGTATCTCCAGCTGTACTATATGGTCCAGGGGTTACAGCTCCATATTCTGAGAATTTTCCACCTACACCTGTTGGTCCAATTGGCCCTTCTAAATTTACCACAGTTTGAACCCAACTTAAAGACGCTTCAACGTAAGTCCATACATCTCCATTATCTCCTAGTGTCGTTGAACTCTCTAGATAATTATCTTCGTCCTGTGGGAAAGCCGTAGGTGGGGTTATGTTCGGATTTCCAATCCCTTCGTACCAAATTGAACCTCTTATTCCTCTCCCACCAATAGGACCAGTTGGACCTTGAATACCAGGAGGCCCAGCCGGTCCACCACCATTAAGTAGTAGTTGATCGAAGTTTACATTGATCTTGTCAGTTGCTTGTGAAATAGTATCAGATGCAAGTAACTCTTGAATAGTTATAGCCATTTACCTTACTTTTTAATTAGGACTACGTTAAATCCCAATGATTCTGAATATCCTAACCTTTTGTTATATATTAGGCGGGTATCAAATTGATTTGTATTAAGAATCTTGGATGAGAAATTGTCAGTTAATCTAAGACCAGAGTCAACTTTCTCTAAATCAGTTAACCCAGCAGTTGCATAATCATTAGACTGTTCAGCTCTGTCTGCCTTTTCAAATAATTCAATGCGATCTATTTTGTACAACTTAAGTAGATTTTGCACGATGTATTTTTCAACATCATCATTAAGACTTTCTTCATCACCAAATCCGTATAATGGATTTACATATTTTTCAAATGTAGCTTTAATGCTTGGTGAAAGCTCAGAAATTAGTCTCTTTTGAATAAATAAATACATCTCAATGTTTGCATCTGCCTCTCTTACCATGAAAGTACCGTCAACGAGTGTAGAGTTTATAATACCTTCCTCGTTAAATTCGCTCTGTACAAAAGTTTCAAGATTTATTTCTTGTGGTACATTAAGATACTTACTCCCAAAATATGATTTCTTTTCTGTCATTGATCTTGTACCAATGATGCTTTGAATCTGAGTCTTGTCAATACTCTTTCTGAAATATCCTGGCTCCCAGTTAGACGAGAATACATATGTATCTTTATAGTCTATACCTACTTCATTAATAAGAGGATAAAGACTTAAGAATGCACTGTCCTGAGATAACTCAAGAACACTCGATGAATCTTCTACATTCACCTTATGATAAAACATATTCTTAATCTGTCCAAAGTCAACGTGGTCACTGAAGAACTGAGTGTTTTTATACCTCATAAGATTAAGAACACTTAACTTATAATCTTCATCTGGTATGCCACTTCCACCAGTACTAGTGCTTGTCGATCCTGTAATTGTATCGAAGTCAATTCCAAGATAAGGATCTCTAAAGAATAATAATTCCTTTGAAATAGGTTCGTAATATCCAGAATGTCTTCCTATTGGTGATATTCTAGGTGTTCTCTGTAAACTCAGATCGTATCCTATAACATCAATTAAGTTAAAGATAGTCGGTTTATTTGGATCGGGCAATATTCCTAAGTATACTGGTTTAGTAATGTCGTCTTGTGCTCTTAATTCAACAGAGAATGTTTGAGATACACTACCGTCATCGTCTAATACTTGATTTCCATCTATGTCAATAGTTTCATATATAACTTCAGGATTTCCAAGATTCACACTTCTAAATATTTCTGCAAAAGAAACATCTCCTAACGTTGAAATGTATGCTTCGTATCCACCACCAATAAGCACGTACTCTGCAGATTGTAAGCTTAATTGTGGTATTCCAGAATATGGCAAAGCAATAGGTACATTGTTTCGTGTTATAAAAGCTGCTTCTATTACCGAGTTACTTACTATATTCGTAATTCCACTAATCAAATATACATCAGCACCTATTGTAAATTGAATAGGTGTGTATTGACCATCGAGCCCAATCGTTATGTCATCAGAAAAATTAGTAGGATTTCCAGTCACGTCTGACTGTCCTAAAATTAAACCTCCACCTGAAGAAGCTAGGTTAATTGCACCTCGCATAATACCGTGCTTATAGTCAAAAGAACCATCAGATAATTCTATAACTTCGCACTCGGGATCATACTTAAACTTGCTCTTGAGAGAATATAGTGTTGTACGATCAATAGATTGTCCACCAGCTATGCACTCTTCATCTATATTTACGAAGATCATCATTACGATAGTTTTCCACTTTTCATTCTTAACAAATTTCACCTGAGCTTTAGGCTTATTTATTGCATTTGGTACCATAATAGTAGAGAAACGATAATTGTTGAAGTTACTATTCCGTACATATGAAAGTTTATTAGCATTAAAATTAGCTTTTTGACTCCTAAGCGCTTTTTGTTTTACAATGATCCTAACACCTCTTAAGAAACCTTGAGCAAAGTTTTCACTATCTCCACCTCTTAGCCTACTATACCTCAATTGTCTATCTATAAGAGTGATCTGATTGTTCACATTAAACCTATCTGCGATAAAGTATTCATCAAAGTAATTGTTTGTTACTGATTGAAATGTACCAGGTATATACGGTAAGCCTGTGAACGGATTCGGATCAACTGAGTCTATAGGAGCTGTTTCAAAATAACTCCAGCTATCTTCGATTGCATTAGTTCCAAAGTAAGGTGGAAATTCACATAAATAATACCACTCATGAGAGAATCCTAATGGCTTCTGTCCAAGTTCATATTTAGATGAAGCGAAATTATTCTGTGTGAATGCTTCGCTTAAGTTAAGACGGTATGGATGATTTCTTGTATCTCTTCCATCATTATAATATCCCCATTTATTTATATAAGGAACCACTCTTGATGCTACAGCTTGTGTCTTAATATAGTTTTCCTCTAATCTATCGTACTCTGACGCTATAACAGAATCGAACTCAGCATCAGGTTGTGCTTCTCTTAATAAGCCGATAAGTTCAGTAAATCCACCTCTATCATAAAATTCTCTAATGTTTGGATTAGTTGAAACTCCAGAATATTCAATGGGTAAAGATCCTGGAACTATTGTGTTATAGTAAGTCTCTTCATATAGAAGCTCACCATTCTGACTATACATAGTACTGTAAAAATCAAAATCAAGATCTTTGACAGGGAAAAATGAGAATCTACCGAAAGAAACTCTGAAATCAGAATATACTGCAACTTGTCCAGCTCCGGTTGTAGGTATGTTACCTTCATCTAAAGTTATGACTACGTTATCATTTACTCCTCGGTAGCCAATAGTTCTACCAATCGGATCAAGAATAGGTTCTTCTAAGTATGGGATATGATTTCCAATTTTAGCAAACCCATCTTTACTTTTTACGAAGTTACCAATGCTGAATCTGTTTTCATCGCCTTTAGTAACTTTAAGTTGTGCATTTTTATAATCTCCACCTCCAACAAAATTAGTTGATGGGTTCGTATTACTTGTAACTGGATATGTTTCAAACTGAGCATTTGGATAATTTATCCAGTCTATGCCAAATGATAGTCGATTAAATCTACTTCCACCAAATAAACTTTGAACATACACTATATCTTTATTGTATGTTGCTTCGAAATATCTGTCATTAGGTACTATGCCATTGTTTATAGCAGCAGATATAGCAAGTGCAATTTCACTAGGTGTTCCAGTTGGATTGAAGAATGATTGGAACGAAGTTCCAGGTCCATTGGTCAATGAAGTGTTAGCAGCAACTTGTCCAACCTGAACTCCGTTATCGAAAAATGTAATTGCTACGCCTGGCGTAACTTCATCTAAAATTTTAAAGGTACATAGAGCTTTAGCTAACGGAGATATGATTGTTGCAGATGCAAAAGAATCAGGCTTCTTATATCCAGTAAGTAGTGATATGTCTATCTTCTTATCGAAGAGTCTTATTTCACCATTATCTGAGTTCCATCGTCCACCTTTCTTTATAGTATGAAATTCATTCAGTTTATCTTTGACGTAAAATATAGATTCTACTTCATTTACTCGCTTTGGTGTTGGATATCCGGTTATGACTTGTGGATCCTTAGTGTAGATCAGATTCCCTCGTTCGTTAGAAAGTATTAACTCTTCATTGAGTTGATCTGATACCTCAGTGATAGTTGTAATCTTAGGAGTCTGCTCAGGTTCAGTACCTTTATAGAATCCTTCACCTGACAATTCAAACGTTCCTTCTTCAACTTCATCAACATACATTCCAAAGTATCTGTTTACTGAATACTCTGCAGCGTACTTATCATTAAATAAGAATTGCATATTGAGAAGGTTAGCTAAAATGACCCCGTTTCTTTGAAACCCTTGAGTAAAAAAGTAATCATTTTGGATAATCGTAGCATCTTTTGCCACTATGTCATCATACGTAAAATTACCACCTGAAGTAAATCCACCATTCTTATATGAAATACCATTCCACTGAAACGGTTCGTCCCTTCTCCAAGTTGCAGTTATTGGTGCAATTGGGAAATCATTCTGTTCTCTGTAGTTACGAATATATCTTCCGATGTTACTATTGCTTGTAAGATCGAAGGTTTTGATTGCAGTACAATTTTCAAGAACAAATTTACTGAACTTCGCAGCAGTCTGTGCATCAGTCTCCCCATCTAGTGCTGCTAACGCATCTACGTTATTTACAGCAGACGGATCATTAAGTCTAAATATTACAAAATAATTTGGAACTTGTTCTTTTAGCCAAAGCGGTGCTAACATTCCAATATCTTCAGTATGAGCTTCAGAGCTTATAGACTCTGTCCCAGCACTATAAAACATTTCATATTGAGAATTATATGAAGATAGTACTGAAGTATCTCTAAATTGCTGATAAACATCGTAAGCCAATGCCTTTGGGAAATTGCCACTTTGATAGAAGCGGTGAATATCCTTATCATAAGTAGATGCTGCATCTACCTTGAACGATTTAAACGTAGATGAAGATAATTCAGTGTTAGCACTAAACGATTCTAAGAAGATATCGTCTCCATTCGTTACAACCTTAATATTAGTAGTAAGCTTTGGATTTGTCCTAACCAGACTGAACGAAGCTTTATCTAAAAGCCTTTCTGCCATTTAGTTGTCTTTTTTATATTTATCTAAGAAGACAATGACAAAAAAATTAAGAAGTACTTGTTCGGGTAAATCCTTGTTCTCCTCTCACTTGCTGATTCACAGCAGTCTCAGCTATTGACGGTGCTAATGTGCTAACTACTCGTTCTAAGTCATTAAGACCTCTTGCGAGTGTTGCTGTAGGGAATACGTCAATATTTAATCCGTCTGGTCTATATTTTGAGAATACTTCAATATCATATTGAAATACATCTAAGTTATTTGGGAATACATCAAAGCCAACTCTCTTAGCGTATGTTATATTTGTTGTACCTCCTGTTGCATCACCGCCAACATTGCCGAGTCCTCCGTTTACTCCACTTCCATCACCCCAATAATCTGTCATACGGTATTGGAATATGAGTGGAATAGTTAATGCACTAGTACTACCGAACTGGACCGGCTTAAACGAAGTAGTTGCATCACCTTCAACTTGAATTTTTACGTGATCTTCTGTAGATAAAAATAAATATGAACCACAAGATGGTTTACTTAATAAATATTGGTCGAATGTATCAAAGCTAGTCTTAACATTTCTTCCATAATCAACAGCAACTAAATTAGCATTAGTTATCGCTACACTTGTAAGCGTCGGACTTGCTTCAAATGGCTGTGTACCACCATTCATCATAGTAGGCCACACTGGCAAAATGATAGGTGTACCTGGCAATGCTGATAGTCCAATTAAATTTTCATTTAAGTATATGTTCTGTTGCTTTCCGTTGATTGCATCAGAACTAAGTGGTGCAAATTTTGATTGCCTGAATAGAATCTTAGAAGTGTTATTAGCAATACAATCAACTACGCTACTTGTAAGTGTTAAACTATCTCCAGTCTTTTCTATATATTCAGCTTTAAAGGCTTCGAATTTTGCAACGATTGGATGTTCGATATGAACCTCAATCACAGCGTCATTAAATGTTTGGAGGGCAGCAGTAGTTGGCTCTCCAAACCCAATAAATCCACCACCCCATATAAATTCAGAAGAAACTGCAACTACTGTTGCAACTGGCCTTCCGTAGAAATTCTCAGCTGTATCTAAGTTAATAACGTAATCATCTTCAGGATTAACGTAGTTATAAAATACCTCCTCACTTGATACATCACTAAATCTACTGTAAATATATTGGTTTTTATTCTGTGCAGATTGAAACGGTGCTTGTGACTTATCTTGATTATATCCTCTTCCTTCAGGATTCGTAAGTAATATCGGAGTTAAGTCATATTTTCTCTGGTTATTATAATCACTATCGTTAGTCAAATAAGTTGAACGACCAGTTGATTGGTTAGCTGCACTGTTATCAAGCCAAGGGTAAACTGCTGGTAATCTTACTTCACCATCTTGTGCATTAGTTATACTGAATGCTGGACTCTCAGACTGTTTTACCATTCTGCTTCTGTTTCCAGTTACCCTCGCAATAAGTTGGAGTGTAGTTTGTTCAACATCTTCAAGAGTAATGAAGAATGTCTTAGTCACAATGGCTCCTCTTGGATCATCAAGCGTTGATACTTCTTGAGAGTAATACCCAGCAAATACACGATTAAGTGTATCTTTAACTAAATTGATTACATTACCTTGATCATCAATAAGTGTTACTTTCAGCTTACCTTGTGCTTTTCTTAGTATTTCATTGAACATATCTAACTGTCCTTGCATTTGAGCAAGCTTGGCAAATAAATCAATTGGCGTTTGATTCTCTGATAAGAATCCTGAAGCTATTGCTGCTGCAGTATGAGCGAAATAATTTTCGTTAGCAGTAAACGCACTTGCCAAATGTTGATCTATTCCTTTTGCATTTAGATCTTCTTCTAATGCAACTTTTGCTAAATCTTCTCTATTTTGAGCTACGATTGCTTCAGCAGTACTATCAGAACTTAAATCCGCTGGGAATTTAAGTCTTATAGAATTAGACCATGCACTTTCTAATGGATTACTTGGCCATCCTGCTTCAGATACAGACTTAACTTGAAATTCTACTATTTCTCCCTTTCTAATTGGAAGGTTTACTTGGTTGATGTTAACAGCGTCAGCATCTTCATTATTTATTACTGCCCATTCATATTGACCAGTCAGAGTGTTTTTAACTCGTGGTCTTATTATACTTTCTGATAGTTCCCAATTTGAGAATGCAGCTTGTGATTGGCCTACGCCATCTCCGTATGAAAATTGATCAACTGGGTTAGCAGCACCATCTTGTGAAAGGTATCTATAACGAGTTATGAATTTAATTAAAGCTTGAACTCCAGTAGAAGGTTTAGATTTTTCCTCTGGCATTGGGAAGAATCCCCGACCTCTATACTTTGGTAAAATGCTTGAGACAGAGTTATCAGAAGCTTTAGCTGATATTTCTTTTACAACTGAAGCGTATAACTCAGCTTGTGTTGATCTATCAGTTATTAAGCCTTGTAGTTCGTTCTTGTCAGCATCACGCTCAACCTCTGTTCCATAATTCGTAGTTTGTATTCTGGTTCTCTTCTGCTTAATTGCAGTATCAAGTTCCTTTAGCTTAGCTTCAAGTGAAGTCTTTTGATTATTAAGATCTTGAAGCTGAACTATTGCATCTGAGTTAGTTACTTGCTTATTAACATTCTTAACACTAAAGTCAGCTACGACTAATGTTGGTGGATTTGGAGTAACACCTTCTTTTGATGTTGGTAATTTATCCTGTGCAAATGATAATAAGAATCTTCCAAAGTCAACTGCTTGTGTTTGGTAAAAATCTGAAAGTGTTTGCTCTGTTCCGAATTGATCTATCGTAGTAAGTTCGTTCGTGAAGAAAGCTACACCCGGAGACCAATTCACTGCAGGCATTTTTGAGTCTGGATCAATAGGCTTAATAAACACCATACAATATTCATCGAACCCTACAGTCGTTTCTATCTCAACTTGATCGTTAAGGCTACTTCCTATTTTTAGTACATCCGCACCAATCCCAATCGCCTTTACACCTTCAGCAAGTGCTAAGATAACTGTATTCCTACTACTATCTACTTGAAGAACTGTGTATCTTGTATCAACTGGGTTTGACATAACTTCAAGGCTATCTCCAACTTTAATTTGAATAGTATCTTTGAAATTTGCTTCGGCATCTGAATACAGTAGCTTATTAAGCTTGTATAACTTTTTCTGAGTGGTCTGAGTAACTCCATTTACTTCCTCGGTGAAATCTGTCTCCGATATTCGAGTAACGCTGAAATTTCCGCTATACCTCTTTTCTCTTGGTGGAAGATCAGTAACAGCTTCATCTAATACATAAGAAATATTACGTTCTACAATATCTGATAAGAATTGTTCGAAGTCAATATCTGACCGTCCTTTATAATTGCTGTTGAAGAAGTTCTTTTTACTCTGAGTATTAAGTTCTAAAATATATCTCTTATTAATAGCTCGTTCAGTGTCAATAGGAACTTGTCCAGTTACATCGAATGTTACGAATAGAAGGGGGTTGATTAAACTTTCAAAAAACCAATTTGATTTGAAGCCAAACTGATTTACAGAATTTAATGTGGTTAGATCCTGAGCTTCTGCTGGTAATTTAGCTAAAACTAATTTTCTGAATGTACCATCTGATAATCTAACTGAGCTTCCAGTTCCACTAACATTAGTTATTACGTCTACGTTAGCTTGAAGTGTATCGATTTGATTCTTCAGAAACCCAAAGCTTGGTATCGTTACCTTTTTGATGTTCCCATCACTGCCTTGGAGATCAACGGTAACTGAATTACGATTTGAAGTTATAGCCTGGTTAACTTTCTCAAAACTCTCCAATGCATTATTGAAGAGCCTTAATAGTTCAGGTAATAGTGTTGAAAGAGAGTTTTGTTCTGCCATCTAATATTTTTAATCTAATGTGGTGTACTACCACAGGTTTATATATCAGTATAAAAAGGAACTTCTGAATTACTTAATGATGTCGTATGCAAAATTTAATACACCTTGCTCAAGACAAACTAATTCAAAGAGTGGATTTACGCTTAGTTCTGCATTACTAATGACAGCTGCTTGGTATCCGTAAGCACCACCACCCATTCGGTTTTGTGCATCTGTAAAAATTCTAATGTTTCTACTTCCCATATCAATACCGTCTGTAAATGCAAACCTTACAGTCTGACCTTCTTTCCATTGGATATCAGAATCATCGATGTAAAGTAATAAGTCACCTCCAGCTGTATTTACAGTTTCAAGTCTTAACATATTAGTGAACGGTAAAAGTTCCATAGTTGCTTGAGGCTGAGCTACATTCATGTTCAGAGGGTTAGCTGCGTTAATTTCAATATCGTTAAGATCAAATGATGACATTATCACATATTCCTGAGAACCTAAAGAAAGTGTTACTTGGTTCGGTACTGTCTTATCAACAATAATTCCTGAACCTTGTCTTAGAACACCAGTATTATACTGCAAGCTAAGTGATACGTCACCATTAGCGAGACCTTGAATTTCATCAGCGTTCTTCGCAATAAGATCTAATAAAGTTGCACCGTCCGCAAATGCAAGATTTGCTTGGTTAAGCTGTACCTGCTGTGCATCAATCTGAGCCTGTAAGAATGCTGAAGAACTAACTGCTGCAATTGAATTTTCTAATCCTTGCACTCTTTGTTCAAGTTCAGAGATTTCAAGCTGTTGTCTCTGGAATATCTTTGCAGATTCCTGCAGCTGAGCAGTCGCATCCGAAAACAACCCCATGGAGAAAGTATTGTAATCATTTATGATCGTATCAATCCCAGTAGTTCCAGGTGATGCGTCAAACCTAAGATTCATTTTGAACCCATAAGAATTACCATTCTGTCCAGTAATTTTATTAGGCTTGTATTTTGGGTATCTTTGAATATAGCCACCATCAGTTGTTGGTGTTATATTATCCAATAGAAGAATTCCGTATAAGTTAGTTGCGTTCTTTGTAGAATCACTTGAATCTACTACATTGTAATAAACTAAGACAGCGTTAAATTCAAACGTTCCTGAAAGATCAGTTCCATTAAATTGTGCAATGGTACTTACTTCTGCATTTTGAACTATTTGCTGATAATCATTAGGATTGAAGTCAACTGATATTCCATCAAGTTTACTTCGCCTGTAAGCTACTCCACTAAATCCAGCTGGGTTGCCGTAATCTGCAGGGTACTTACGAATATCAACATTAGACGGATCAATGAATGAAATAGGTTCTGTAAAATAAGCATCAGTCGTAGTAGGAGGAGTTGATTCGTTCATCCAATTTGCATTAGGATCTGTATAACCAGCTGGTCCAGTTCCTAATAGTGCACTATCGTAGTCATAGAACGCATCGATGCTTAATCCCTGTGGATGTATCGTGGATGCGTTTCGTCCAAGTATAAATTCATCATCACCTTGAAGTTTTAGTCCAGGCTGATAGTTAGAATCTTCAAGTGACTCAAATAAAATCGTTGGAGTATTTCCAACTTCTGTTGGTATATTTATGTAAAGTTCTGTATAAGCTTCTCCACCTCTGTCAACATTGTTGACAATATCAATGTCACCGATATACTTAACTACTCTTTGGTATTGAACATTGCCAGTTGTACTTTCATCTTCCTCAACAAAAAGAGGATCTGTTACAGTCCCTGCTCGTTCAAGTGTAGTTGAACTTCTGAAGCGCATTGCACCAGTCTCCTTCAACCATTTGAAAAATACTCGTTCAGCAACTGATTTATTAGTTGTGTTGTCATAATCAGTATCACTAATGATTATTTCTTCTAAGTTGAATGCGTAGTTTTGTAAACTTTCAGTAAAGCTAACATTTGGATCTGCTCTTAAGCCACCATCAAATATCATACCGTCAGCAGTATCAAACTGCATGTAGTTTTGTCTACTACTAAAGCTATTAAAATCTAACCTATCGAAATCTGGAAGGTTAAGTACTACAAATTTAGAAAACACAAGTCTAAGGTTCTCATTACTAAGAGTTCTTGAAAGATCTCTTGCAGCAGATGAAAATGTAAAGAAAGTTCCACCATCAGCTTGAGGTGTTCTTATTAATGGAGTAGTTGCCATTTATTTCTCTTAATTAAATGTTGTATTTATGTGATAAGATTTCTATTAACAATATAGCTGCATCCCGTTCATCTTTGACATATCCTTTAGATTTTGGTATCACTACATCTTTTAAAAATGTCTTCAGTTCATTTTCTATACGATTAGCTGTATTTATACTTCCGGATTCATTTACTTTAACTTCATCGTCCACAGAAATATCTTTAATGTTTCCGAAATCATCAAATAATTCTAATTTCTCTATCTTGTTTCTCATGTCTTATTCTGCTATAGCGTATAGTTCTTTGACTAAATCTTTATCAACTGGTATTTTACCTTTATCATCCATTGACATTCCAATATGATCTATTACAGCGTCAACGTTTTTACTGTTTAGTTTAAGTCCTAGATTTTTAATAGCAATCCTAGCTAAATCTTCAAGCTTCTCTCCAAGTTCAGCGTGTTTCTTCGGACTAATAGTATGACGATTAAATTCTCTAAAATCTTTAAGAACTGCTTCAATGTCGTACTTAACAGCTTCGTTTAAACTTTCTTTTAGAAAATCATCTAATTCAGTAGTAGTAAAACCTCTTTTCTTCAATTCCTTTGAAAAAGATTTTGCTTTGTCTTCATCTGCTTTAGAAGATCGCTTATATGCATCTACTAATTCTTCATCTGATATCTTAGATAAGTTTCCCTCATTTAGAAAGGTTTCTTTAAATTCGTTAAATTCTAATATATGCTCCATTTAAGTTATTATTTTATTATTTTAAACTAATGCAAATGTTCCACCGACTACAAACCAAACGCTATTCCCAGTTCCATCATCAGTACACATCAGATGCACAGCCTGACCTTGAGCAGTAAGCTGAATAGCTGTTCCACTTGATAGTATTAAATTTCCACTTACTCCAACAATATCAACTGTACCAGCATAAGCTTCAGAATATAAGAAGAATATCTCTTGACCAATTATACCATCATTAAGCGTAAGCGTAAGCGTATTTAGTAAATTGTTATTACTAACTCGTTCAGTTGTGTAAGGTGGTACTGCAGTTGATGTACCAATAGGATAAGTTGCTGGTAAAGGACCAGCGAAAGTATCGTTAATAATATTCGGATCAATATCATTTCTTATAAGACCACCACCGTTAAGTGAGATCTTACCATTCACTCTGATATCTGTTAGAATATCAAAAGTTGCAGCGTTAATGTCTAAAAGAACAGTATTCAAACCTACTCGTAAAGACTGAGTCTTCACATCGTTAAGATTAGTTATAGTTCCAGCTGTTGGGTTGAAGTAATTTTCAATGGCATTGATTTCACTTGCCAAGATGCTAAAATTGTCATTAATGACTAATCTTGATCCTGAGAGTGAATCTGTACCTAGAATTTCCGTTACATTTATACTCATGGGTTTATTGTTTTATTATTCTATGACAAGAATATTTCTTGACTTTATATATTTATTTCCATTTGAATCTTCCAACTCCAATGTAATTTCGTACTTCCCAAGATCTTTAAACAGATAAGTTAAGTATTTACTATCAAGGTATATATCAGAAGAATTTGGATCAGTAGTATTTACGATCTTCCACTTTGCTTTATCCTTACCAGCTATCTGACATTTGTCATAAACAAACATCGTCCACGTCATTCTTGGTAGAACTTTACCATCGTTGATAAATTTAGCACTATTCCAAGTAGGGTTACAGCTTCTATGCTGCCCTCTTCTTATATATTAAAC
>FUWD013430171.1_pt3 | contig 26643 bp, 22 predicted proteins | sample 1063281 | NCBI WGS metagenome assembly FUWD01 (sample SAMEA79048168, study PRJEB19326) | metagenome | biome: marine | reverse complement strand
AAGGAGGTGTCATTGGTTTAGATGTTGTAGACGAAATGTTAGAAGCTTCTCGTAAAAACTTTAAAATTGCCGAAGAACAGAACGATTGGTTTCAAAGCAACTTTGTTGATTTACGCAAAGGAGACGCTATGAATTTACCTGTAGAAGACAACTCTATCGATGTTGCCGCACAGAATTGCTTATTCAATATCTTTAAGTCTGACGATTTAAAAAAGGCTATTGAAGAAATGTACCGAGTATTAAAACCTTATGGCAAATTAGTAATGAGTGATCCTACTTGTGAACAACCAATGAACGATGAGTTAAGAAATGACGAACGTCTGCGTGCCTTGTGTTTAAGTGGAAGTCTATCTATTGCCGATTATGTAAAAGCACTCACTGATGCCGGCTTTGGAACCATTGAAATAAGAGCGAGAAAACCCTACAGAATTTTAGATCCTAAGAATTACCCAACAGATACACTAATTTATATAGAATCTATAGAAGTTGCTGCAATTAAAGATCCAATGCCTGCAGATGGCCCTTGCATTTTTACAGGAAGAGCTGCTATTTATTTCGGAGAGGAAGATTATTTTGATGATGGACTAGGACATATTTTATTAAAAAACCAGCCTTTAGCTATTTGTGACAAAACAACAGCTGCTTTGCAAGCTTTAGAAAGAGACGATATCTTCTTTTCTGAGTCTACTTTTCATTATGATGGTGGTGGGTGCTGTTAACAAAAATAGAGAAAGTATATGTCTAAAAATCTATTAATAGTATTTACTCGAAATCCGGAATTAGGAAAAGTAAAAACACGTTTGGCAAAAACTGTTGGCAATGCAATTGCATTGAAAATTTATACTTTTTTATTAGAAAGAACGCGAGATATTGCTGTTCAGGTATCTGCCGATAAAGCCGTTTACTATTCGGTTAAAGTTAGAGAAAATGACATTTGGGATACAAATAACTTTCAAAAACACCAACAAGTTGGAGAAGATTTAGGCATTCGAATGTTACATGCCTTTAAAAACGGATTTAAAGCGGGTTATGAAAAAGTAATGATCATAGGAAGTGACCTTTATGACTTAACCGCCGAAACTATCGAAAATGCTTTTATAGCATTAAAGGATAATGAAGTTGTAATTGGGCCAGCAGAAGATGGTGGCTATTACTTATTGGGAATGAATTCACTTGAAGAAAAGGTATTTAAAAATAAAAATTGGGGTACAGAAACGGTTAGAAAGAATACTTTAGAAGAATTAAAAGATAAAAAGGTATTTTTGTTGGGGGAATTGAATGACGTAGACGTTTTTGAAGATATTGAACACCATCCTGCTTTTCAAACATTTTTAAAATAATGGATATTCCTTTTAATCCAGGTAGATAAATTTAGTAGTAATGAAAAAACAACAATTAAAAGAAACCATTGATTTTTTAAAGTTAAACGGAATTGCAAGTCCTGAGATAGGTATTGTTTTAGGAACTGGATTGGGAAAACTGATTGCTGAAATTTCAATAGAAAAAGAAATTGCATATTCAGACATTCCAAATTTTCCATTAGCAACTGTAGAGTTTCATTCTGGAAAATTAATTTATGGTTCTTTATCAGGCAAAAAGGTAATCGTAATGGCAGGTCGTTTTCACTTATATGAAGGCTACAATCCTTGGGAAGTTACCTATGGGATTAGAGCAATGCAAGGTTTAGGTATTAAAAACTTACTAATTTCGAATGCTGCAGGCGCCATAAACCTAAATTATAAAAAAGGAGATTTAATGCTAATTGAAGATCATATTAATTTACAAGGAAGTTCTCCTTTAGCGTTTCAAGGAGCAAATAATTTTGGGAATATTTTTGCAGATATGCTAGCACCCTATTCAGCAGCATTAAATACAAAGATTATTGCTATTGCGAAAGCTCAGAATATTTTATTGCATCAAGGAACGTATACAAGTGTTTTAGGTCCACAATTAGAGACAAGAGCAGAGTACAGAATGTTACAAATTTTAGAAACAGATGCTGTTGGCATGAGTACTGTGCCAGAAGTAATTGTTGCAAAACAACTTAATCTGCCATGTGCCGCTATTTCTGTTTTAACGGATGAATGCGACCCTAAAAACTTGCAACCTGTAAATATATCAGAAATTATTGCCATTGCTGGGAAAGCAGAACCTAAGATGATTGCCTTGTTTAAAGGAGTTATTAAGGTAATTTAAATACCAATTTCTACTGCAAGAAAAACAAATTACTTATTTCTACCCTTCTCATTTGGGTATAAATCTGGTAAATTATCACTTTGAAAATATCTTTTTGTATCAATATTAATACCTGTAACTTTACCCTTGAATGCGGCACCTGTGTCTATATTCCAAACATTAAATGCATTCATAGGCTTGGTTTCTCCAAAATTAGTTGTTGGTGTATGCCCAATATAAATTTCACTATAATGTTGTAATCTTTTTGGAAAATGAATAGCATCTTTATCCATATTTTTATTCATTGCCAATGCCAATTCCCACAAAGTTCTGTCGAGGTAAAAGTTTTCTGTAAAAATTTCTTTTTCCACTCCATGAACCGAAGTAAAACCAGCATGTAAAAACAATCTATTCTCCTCATCTAAATGGTACAATGGCATATTTTCAAAAAAACTTAAATGCTCCTTTTTATCTTCCTCTGAAAAAGCATCATAACTATCCATGGTTTCCTTACCCCCATGCATATACCACAAAGGCTTTACAATAGTTGTTTTTAACCAATTCTCGCACCAAACATCATGATTCCCTTTGATAAAAATACAATTTACTTTCTCTGCCAACTCAATTAAAAACTGAATTACTTGTGCAGCTTCACTCCAACCGTCCACATAATCTCCCACAAAAATTAGCGTATCTTCTTCTTTTACTTCTAACTTATTTAAAACTTGAAGTAATGCTTTTAAACCTCCGTGAATGTCCCCAATTACAAATGTTCTTTTCGTCATAATTTTTATCAAATATTAAGAAGCTGATTTTGCTACAAATACTTTCATATTTACTCTGCTATAAATGATTTCTGAATTACTAAATTAACCCAATTATCTTCACTTAAACCGTATAAATAAAATTTATACGTATCATCTATAACTAAACTAGGTGGTGTATCTGTATGAATTTTCCGAACTACATTAGTTTCATTATAATATTGAAATGTAGTTTCAGTAGTAAAAGTTCCCGAAAGAAAAACATCATCATTTTGTGTGAAAACTTGAAAATATTGTTCACTTTCAGCAAAACTAGTATCTGACCAAGTAAAAACTGGTTTTAAAACTTCTGGATATGTAGGATCAATATCCGCCGACCAAACTGTAGTTCTTATTAGATTTTTTGTTTTTATTGCCGGTGATATATGTAATTTACCCTCGGCAAGGTAGGTTACCAGGCACCACAACTCATCTGAAGAAGTATTTGAAAAACGTCTTAATTTACCCCCAAACTGTGCTATGTGCGCAAGATCTCTTCTTTTGTAATTTGCTAATATTGTGGGATCTGCCATAGCGTTTTCAGTTTCATAATATCGGTAATCATATGCACCCTCAATAGGATAAAAGTAGATGTATGTTTCTTGTTTATTACCATTTGCATTTCCTGCAAAAGCTAATAAAGTGTCTATTTCCTTTTCAGGATTTAAAGCTATATATTCCTCTAAATTTAAAGGAATAAACTGCTCTTCTATTATAATATTTACCCAATTATCTGCACCAATACCGAAAGTTGTAAAATTATAGATTTCGTCTGCTACCAATTCTGACGGAGTTGTATCGTTTATATTTAAAGTAACGTTTGTTTCGTCATAATATTGAAAGAATGTATCCTCTGTATATGTACCTGAAATAAAATCTTTTGCTTCGTCTGTAAGTATTTGAAAATAATTAACACTTTCATTTGTTAAAGCGTCTTCCCAAGTAAAATTAGGTTCTAGAGTTGTTTTATAGTTTATAAGAACATCATTAGAGTATACAGTGGATTTGGTAGTGTTATTTAATTTAATAGGATCAGAAATTCGTAATATTCCATTAATCTTATAGGTTACTAAACACCAGTTCTCTGAGCCCCCAGATCTAGAGAAACGACCTAATTTATTACCAAAAGTTGTTTCACTTTCTAGACTTTCTCTTCTATAATTTATAAAATTATCTTTATCTAAAGAAGCGTCTGTAAGTTCATAATATCTTATATCTGAAGCACCTACTTCAGGATAATAGAAAACGTATGTTAAACTAGTATTGGACGCTGCATTTGCTGCACAGGCAAAAACTGCATTTTCTTCAACGTTTAAATTTTCATTCATATATTCTTGTAAATTTCTAGCTACAGATATATCTGTATCTCGTGAACAAGAGAAAATTGAAATACAAGTAAGAAAGAATACTATTTTTTTAAAGTCCATATAATTTTCTAATTAATTCTTCTGCCGGTTTATTTTGAGGTGTAAATCTATTGTTTTTTTTTCCACCAACCTCGTCATGGCTATGAAACCATTTCCAAATAAAACCACCAGCAAACCATTCTTCTTTCCAAAATTGATTATGTATTGCTTGCAAGGCGTTTGCTTGAGCTTCTAAATTTACAGCACCTTTTAAGCGTTTAGAATCCCATGGTTTTTTGCCATTAAAATCCACACTTCTGTAACCAAATTCTGTAAACAAAACAGGTTTATTAAACTGTTGTTGAACTTTTAAAATTGCGGCTTTGTGAGATTTCCAACCTAGCTCATAATCTGCCACTGTAGGTGACTTTTTTTCACTTAAAGGAAAATAAGCATCGATACCTATAAAATCTAAATCATTCCAGAATTCATGCAGATGATACTCATCCCAATTTGCGGCGTAGGTTAGCTTTCCTTTATATACTTTTCTAATTTCTGAAATTAATTTTCGCCAATATTTAGGCCTATTTGTAACAAATTGTTCTAATTCTGTACCAATACAAAATAGAGCTGCATTTAGTTCTTCTGCAGCTTTTGCATAGGCTAAGATATATTGACTGTATGATGTTTCTAGAATTTTCCATTTTTCTTCAGAACTCATTTTTATATTTCCTGTAAACTCACCTTTCCAAACCCAGATATGTGGTTTCACCATAATACCTATTTTCTCTTTCTGAAAAATTTTTGCGTATTGCAACAAACCATTTTTAGTTTCTCCAAACCACTGTCTGTCTGTATTGTATTTTATTTCAGGTGTTGCTAATTCTTTTATAAAGCCATAAGGCATAAGCGCTACATAATTGCTTTGAGACTTTAATACTGGATTTATATGTCGTTTACTAATAGAATCTCTAGAGGCTACAAAACTAACTCCATTGACTTTTTTTGTCTGACTTTTACATGAAAAAGTTAGCGCAGTTATTATTAAAAAAAAGAATTTAATTATCTTCATAAATGTGTATAAAAATAGTTCTTTTTGTTAAAATATACCGCGTTAGACTTCAAAATATAAGAAAGCTATTTTCTCCTTTTTATGATATATTCAGAAGAGAGCCATTTAAGAATTATTTATAATGATTCTAAATTTAAATAAATTAGAGATTCCCAATTAAGTTCTTAACTTGACCAACGACATAATAGGAACAAGTTAGACCATGGAACATATTGTAATTATTGGTAACGGAATCTCAGGAGTAACTGCTGCAAGGCATATTAGAAAGAATTCCAATAAAAAAATAACTATCGTCTCTGCGGAATCAAAATATTTTTTCTCTAGAACCGCACTTATGTATGTTTACATGGGACACATGAAATTTGAGCATACCCAACCTTATGAAAACTGGTTTTGGGAGAAGAACAACATCCTATTAAAACAGGGTTTTGTTAGTAATATACATCCTCATAAAAAAAAGCTAGAATTTAGAAATGGAGAAATACTTTCTTTTGATAAACTAATTATTGCAACAGGTTCTAAACCTAATAAATTTGGCTGGCCTGGACAAGATTTAGATGGAGTTATGGGCATGTATCATAAACAAGATTTAGAAAAATTAGAAAAGTATGCGCCAGATAATAAAGCGTGCAATAGCGCTGTAATTGTCGGTGGTGGTTTGATAGGGATCGAGTTGGCAGAAATGTTAAGAAGTAGAAAAATTCCTGTTACTTTTTTAGTACGGGAAGACAGCTTTTGGAATGGAGTTTTACCGGCACAAGAATCTGAAATGATAAATAACCACATTAAAGAGCACCATATAGATTTGCGTCTTAACACAAATTTAAAAGAGATTAAATCTGATGAAAACGGACGTGTAAAATCTGTTATTATTGCAGAAACAGGTGAAGAAATTTTCTGCAATGTAGTTGGTTTAACGGCCGGGGTTACGCCAAATATTGATTTCCTGAAAGAGTCTGAAATAGAACTAGGAAGAGGCGTAAAAGTGAACCGATTTTTAGAAACAAACATTAAAGATATTTATGCTATTGGGGATTGTGCAGAACAACATAAGGCAATTGGACAGCGAAGAAACATAGAGGCTGTTTGGTATACTGGACGGATGATGGGAGAAACCTTAGCACAAACTATTTGCGGCAATAAAACCGAATACAAACCAGGACATTGGTTTAATTCTGCGAAATTTCTAGATATTGAATACCAAACATATGGTTGGGTTTTTAGTGAAATAGGTAAAAAAGAAAACGAAACTTATTTTCAGTGGCAACATCCAAAAGAACAAAAATGCATTACCATTTCCTTTGATAAAAATACAAACCAGTTTTTAGGAATAAATACATTTGGAATAAGAATGCGCCACGATATTTTCAACAAGTGGCTAACAGAAAATCAAACAATAGATCACGTGTTAGAACATTTAGCAGATGCTAATTTTGACCCTGAGTTTTATAAATTATATGAATCTGAAATTGTCGAAAAATTTAATAAAGAAAATAATACTAGCATTCAAACAAAAAAGAAAAGCTGGAAACGCATTTTTAGCAAAGCATAGAGTATGAAAGTAATAAAACAATCAGGTTTAATAATTTTTCTATTAGGGTTAACTATTTTTGTGAGTACAATTTTTACAGGTTCTTTCAGTTTAAATCAGTCAGATTTAGATACTTTCATAAAAGAAAAGAATTATAAGAGTACGGTTATAAAAAGTAGTTTAGAGGAAGCCGTTGTAACGTCAGAAGATTTAAATATTTTTCAATTCTCAAAACGTGTTGTAAAAGCATACGAATCTTCGAACCTTTATTATGACAATCTTATCCAAAAATATAATAAAGAAAAAAACTGGAAAGAGAAAGGTAAACAATACCAATATAAAATAGGTGGCAAACCACATAGTTTAAGTTTTATACTTGCTAAAAAAGCAGGAAAAGGCTGGGCATCTGAAAACACAACCCTTATGTGGTTTTTAACATTTGGTCTTGGCATTATTGGAGCCTTATTATTTATTGTACCTGATGTTGTGCTTTTAGGGAAACCGGGAATAAAAAATGATGGAATCTTTTTAGATGCAGCCACTAATCGAGGTTGGATTGGTTGGTTTGCATTTGTCTTTTTAGTTACTTTTTATATCTTACTTTATTTTTATCCAGACCTCATTGTAAACTGGGTGTTTTTAGTAGACCCAATTAGTGCATCTATAAGTGGTAATCCGGCAAGCCAGTGGTTCTTATATGGTTTTTTATACTGTACTGTTATGACAGTTATGGCAGTTAGAATGTATGTTAAATATCGTAATAATAAATACCAAATTTTAAGAACTACCTCTGTATTATTTTTTCAAATTGTCTTTGCATTCCTAATTCCAGAAATCTTAGTGCGTTTCGAAAAGCCTTGGTATGATTTTAAAAATGCGTTTCCTTTAGATTATGATTTTTTCTTCAGATGGAATTTAGATGAATTACTATCTAGTGGTGGTTTTGGTTTATTTATTTTAGTTTGGGGTGTAGTATTAACGGTTGTAGTAGTTCCAGTAATGGTATACTTCTTTGGAAAAAGATGGTACTGTTCTTGGGTATGCGGTTGCGGTGGTTTAGCAGAAACCTTAGGAGACCCTTATAGACAACTCTCAAGTAAAACCTTACTTTCTTGGAAATTCGAACGTATTATAATTCACAGTGTATTGATTTTTGTGTTAGTAATGACTGGCTTTGCTTTGTATACTTTCTTCTCAGGTGCAAATCAAGTAATTGGCATTAAGACTCAAACAATTCAAGATATTTATGGCTTTCTAATAGGGTCTATTTTTGCAGGTGTTATTGGTACTGGTTTTTATCCAATCTTTGGGAATAGAGTTTGGTGTAGATTTGGTTGTCCTTTAGCCGCATATTTAGGTTTTATTCAACGGTTTAAATCCAAATTTAGAATCACTACCAATGGCGGACAATGCATTTCTTGCGGAAATTGCTCTACCTATTGTGAACAAGGAATTGATGTAAGAGCCTATGCACAAAAAGGTGAAAACATTGTGCGTTCTAGTTGTGTTGGTTGTGGCGTTTGTTCTGCAGTTTGCCCAAGAGGTGTTTTAAAGCTAGAAAACGGTCCAGAAGATGGCAGAATAAATCCTACAGAAATTTTACTAGGAAATGATGTAGATTTAATGAATTTCGTGAATCAAAAACAATAATATTACCCATCTAAAATCATCAAAAGAAGACAATTTCTAACACCATTTAGAAAATAAATATTGGTACTTTTGCTATTGTTTTTTAATTAAAAAAAAGAAATAGTTGATAAGATTTCTTGATATAAAAAAATCTAAATGATTTAACAAAATGACTCCAATAATAAAAGTTATTATTCCTGCCTATAACGAACAAGATTCAATAGGGAAAGTTATTGTAGATATTCCTAAAATAGTTGACGAAATTATTGTTATTAGCAATAATTCTACTGATAATACAGCAGAAAATGCAAAAAAAGCTGGTGCAACTGTACTTTTTGAAAATAGAAAAGGTTATGGTTACGCTTGTTTAAAAGGAATGGATTATATTGCACAAAAAGAAAAAACACCAGAAATTGTTGTTTTTTTAGACGGTGATTATTCTGATTATCCAGAACAGTTAACAACGTTAGTACACCCAATACTAATTGATAATTTGGATTTTGTTGTTGGCGCACGTATAAAAGAACTTAGAGAATCTGGTTCTATGACTCCGCAGCAGGTTTTTGGTAATTGGTTAGCCACTTTTTTAATGAAGCTTTTGTTTAATGCTAAATTCACAGATTTAGGCCCATTTAGAGCCATAAAATATAATAAATTGTTAGCACTTAAAATGGAAGATACAACTTACGGATGGACTGTTGAAATGCAATTAAAAGCATTAAAACAACAATTAACGTATAAAGAAGTACCAATGAAATATAGAAACAGAATAGGTGTCTCTAAAGTTTCAGGAACCATAAAAGGTAGTATATTAGCGGGCGTGAAAATTTTAGGTTGGATCTTTAAATACAGTTTTAAATAATGGTTTTAGAATACATCATCATCGTAGTTTATTCTATGGCTCTTTTGCTTATTTTCATGTACGCATTAGCCCAGCTAAACTTACTTTTTAATTATTTAAAAGCGAAAAAAATAATAGATACTTCAGAAAAATTTGATTTTTCAAATTCCGAAGAAATCCCATTTGTAACAATACAATTACCTGTTTACAACGAGCTTTATGTAATGGAGCGCTTACTCATAAACATTGCAAAACTAGAGTACCCAATAGATAAATTAGAAATTCAAGTTTTGGACGATTCTACAGATGAATCTATAGAAACAACAGCAAAACATATCAAAATAATCCAAGAAAAAGGGATTGATATACAGCACATTAGAAGAGACAATAGACAGGGTTTTAAAGCAGGTGCTTTAAAAGAAGGATTAAAAACTGCAAAAGGTAACATTATTGCTATTTTTGATGCAGATTTTTTACCAAAAAAAGATTGGTTACTCCAAACAGTACCGTATTTTAAAGATAATGAAATTGGAGTTGTTCAAACGCGTTGGGGCCACATTAATAGAGATTATTCTACCCTTACAAAAATACAAGCTTTCGCTTTAGATGCACATTTCACATTAGAACAAGTTGGTAGAAATAGTAAAGGACACTTTATTAACTTTAACGGAACAGCTGGCCTTTGGCGTAAAGAATGTATTTATGACGCTGGTAACTGGGAGGGAGATACGCTAACAGAAGACTTAGACTTAAGTTATAGAGCACAACTAAAAAATTGGAAGTTCAAATATCTAGAACATGTAGAAACGCCAGCAGAATTACCTATTATTATTAGTGCCGCTAGATCACAACAATTTAGATGGAATAAAGGTGGTGCAGAGAATTTTCAAAAAATGATGAAACGTGTTATTACCAGTAAAAACGTTTCTTTTAAAACTAAAATACATAGTTTACTGCACCTTTTAAACAGTTCTATGTTTACGTGTATCTTTTTAGTTGCCGTTTTAAGTATACCTATGTTGTATATTAAGAATGAATATGAGCACTTAAAAGTATACTTCTACGTGATGAGTTTCTTTGTAATAAGCTCACTTATTTTCTTTATCTGTTATTGGCATATGTATAAAAACACCTACGGTGCTGGTTTTAAAAATTTTATTATTTACATCGGTGCCTTTTTTACTTTTTTCTCAATTGCAATGGGATTTTCTTTACACAATACAGTTGCAGTATTAGAAGGTCATTTTGGTAAAAAAAGTGAATTTGTAAGAACACCCAAATTTAATATACAAACATTAAAAGACGGTTGGAAAAAAAATAAATACATAAAAACAAAACCTTCTGTACATGTTATTCTAGAAGGACTTTTAGCAATTTATTTTATTTTTGGTATGTACAGCGCTTTTATCGTTGGTGATCAAGGTGGAGATTTCGGGCTTTTCCCTTTCCATTTTATGCTTTTTATAGGCTTTAGCTATGTGTTTTTTAAGTCTGTGTTTTCAAAAGCATAATGTCTTTCTTTAAAAAATATAGCACTCTTTTAGTAATTATTTTAAGTGTAATTTGTTATTTTTTCTTTGCTTATTTTTTAGAAAGAACTCAATTCTATATTGTTTCTTTTTTATGGATTGCACTATTTAGTGGTTTTTATCTATTACTACAAAACAAAAACAGCTCCTTTAAAAATTTAATAATAGTTGCCATACTATTTCGTTGCATTTTTTTATTTGCAATACCCAACCTGTCACAAGATTTTTATCGATTTATCTGGGACGGACGAATGCTTTTAAATGGGTTTAACCCTTATCTATCCTTGCCAGAAACCTTCATTCAACTGAACTTACAACCTATTGCAGAAGCTTCTACTTTATATGATGGTATGGGAGAATTGAATGGCAGCCATTATACCAATTATCCGCCATTAAATCAATTTTGCTTTTTTATTGCTGCATTGTTTGCTAGTAAGAGTGTTTTTGGATCTGTAATTGTACTTAGAGTCCTAATTATTCTAGCAGATATAGGAATTCTATATTTTGGGAAAAAGTTATTAGAACGCTTAAATTTACCTGTCAAAAATATTTTTTGGTATCTTTTAAATCCGTTTATAATTATAGAAATGACTGGCAATCTGCATTTCGAACCTGTTATGTTATTTTTCTTAGTTTGGGCGCTTTATAAATTACACCAACAGCAATGGATTATAGCAGCTATCTTATTAGCTTGCTCGGTTTCTGTAAAATTAATTCCGTTATTATTTTTACCCTTATTTTTCCAATGGTTTATAAATCATGACAATAATGGAACAGAAATAAAGAACTCCGAAAGCCAGACAGAATTTATTTTATCAAAATTTTCACTATTTAAGATTGCAAAACTATCCCTTTTTTATATCATTATTCTGACTATAACAATCCTATTATTCCTTCCTTTCTATACTCCAGAACTCATCGGAAATTATGCTAGCTCTGTTAGTTTATGGTTTAAAGATTTTGAATTTAATGCAAGCTTTTATTATATATTTAGAGAAATAGGATATCTATTTAATGGGTATAATGAAATTGCTTTTATTGGAAAAACAACAGTAGTATTAACAGTTATATTTTTATTGTACCTCACTTTTTTTAGAAGAAACAAAACATTTGTTCAATTAATCACAGCTATGTTATTTGGTTTGTGTTTTTACTATTTTACGGCGACAACTGTACATCCTTGGTACTTGGCAACTCCTTTAATTTTATGTGTTTTTACAAAATACAAATTCCCGGTAATTTGGTCTTCAGTAATAATCTTAACCTATCAAGCATATACAAACCATCCATGGCAAGAAAATTTATGGTTTGTATTTATGGAATATCTAATTGTATTTTCATACTTTATTTATGAGATTTTATATCAGTTAAAGATGAAGAAATTGTAAAATAACAAGGTTCTTCTTCATATCTGATGAGTTTTTCGTATTTTGCATGCTTATATCATAATTCATATGAAAAGACTTACTATAAAAGACATAGCTAAAGAATTTAGTGTTTCTATTTCAACAGTATCTAAGGCCCTGAATGATAGCTATGAAATTAGTGTAAGTACAAAAGAAAAGATACAGAAGTATGCTAAAGAGAATAACTACAAGCCAAATTTTAACGCGCTTAGTTTAAAAAATAGGCAGACAAAAACCATTGGAATTATTATTCCTAACATGTTAAATTATTTCTTTGCTCAAGTCTTTAATGGTATTGAAAAAGTAGCAAATGAAAAAGGATATAAAATAATATCTTGTATTTCAAATGAATCTTACACTAAAGAAGTAGAAACAATGGAAATGCTTTCTAACGGAAGTATCGACGGTTTTATACTTTCTTTAGCCGAAGAAACAGTTTTAAAGAACGATTTTAAACATTGTGATGAAATATTAGAAAACGGAACACCTATTGTAATGTTCGATAGAGTTGCAGAAACAATACACTGTGATAAAGTAATTACAGACGACTTTAAAGGGGCTTCAAAAACTGTAAAATATTTAGCCAAATCTGGAAGTAAAAATATTGCATTTATTTCTACTATTAGTAATTTAGAGATTGGTAAAAAAAGGCATCAAGGATATTTAAAAGGATTAGAAAAAGCAGGTTTACCTGTAAATAACAATCTTATTGTAAATATAGTAGATGAAGATTATAAGAAATACGAAAGTATTTTAGCTCCAATTTTTAATTCAAATGATATTGATGCAGTTATAGCAACGGATGAATCCTCTGCTATTGCAGCCATGAAAACGGCTCAAAAAATGGGTCTAAAAGTACCTGAAAACTTTTCTGTGGTTTGTTTTTCTAACGGAATTTTAGCAAGACATTCTCAACCAAAAATGACTACTGTTAGTCAACATGGAGAAAAAATGGGAGCTACTGCTGCTAAACTATTAATTGACCGTTTAGAAAATAAATCTGACGAAAAAGAAGAAATGAAAACTGTGATTATAAAAACAGATTTAGTAGAACGTAACTCTACTAAAAAATCTTAATTCATGGATTTAAGTAAAGTGAAATTAGTAGTTTCTGATATGGACGGAACCTTACTAAACTCTAATGGCGAAGTAAGTACCCTTTTCTTTGACCTTTTCAAAAAATTACAAAAACAGAACATACTTTTTTGTGCTGCTAGTGGGCGGCAATACCACAGTATAATTAATAAATTAGCCACCATTAAAGACGAAATATATGTCATAGCAGAAAATGGAGCAATTGCAAAAAAAGGAGATGAAGTCTTACTTTTAAAATCTTTAAACACTAAAAAGGTAACAAATATTATTCCTGTTTTAAGAAATATTAAAGACACACATATTGTTTTGTGTTCTCAAGATACTGCATATATCGAAAGTAAAGACAAGACTTTTGTCAACTTATTTCAAGAATATTATAACAATTTTAAAATAGTTGATAATTTAATTGAAATTGCTAAAACTACTTCAATTCTTAAAATTGCTGTATATCATTTTTCATCTTCAGAAGAATTTATTTACCCAGTAATAAAACACTTAACAGAAGATTACTTAATAAAGATTTCTGGACAAAATTGGTTAGATCTTTCTGATGATAGAGCAAATAAGGGAGATGCTTTGAAGGAGGTTCAAAAGATATTGAATATTTCTAAAGAAGAAACGATGGTTTTTGGAGATTATCATAACGATATTGAAATGCTGCAAGAAGCCACCTACAGTTTTGCCATGAAAAATGCGCATAGAGACATTACAGCAATTGCAAATTACACCACAGAAAGTAATAATAACTTTGGAGTTGAGCGCGTTTTAGAGAAGTTAGTGCAAGTTCATTCCTAATCATCATAAGATACCGTACTTTGTCTTTCTCTATTTACATTTAATTTAGTAACATCTGGTCTTGAGTAATGCCCGACAACATCAAAGTTCTGTCTTTCTTCTAAAACACGATTAAAATCTAAAGTTTCTATAATTAAACCTTCTTTATTAATAACAGGAGCTACCAGCCATTCTCCGTCTGGAGAAGCAATACAAGAACCACCATTTGCTAATACCTCTGGTGCATCTTTTACTATTGTAGTATAATGAGGAACTTCTTCAGGAAAATCTGATTTTGCCATTAAGCTAGATACAGAAATAACAAAAGATCGAGATTCTCTTGCAATAAATCTAGTAATATCTTTGGTGTTATGGTCGCTACCTGGCCAAACGGCAATGTGTAAATTTTCTCCTAAACCGTATAATGCAGTTCTTGGCAATGGCATCCAGTTTTCCCAACAATTCAATCCACCAAGGGTAAATTCTTTTAAAGGATGCACCTGCAAACCATTTCCATCTCCCGGAGCCCAAGTTAAACGTTCATCATACGTTGGTTGTAGTTTTCTATGCACAGACTTTATAATTCCTTCTTCATTTACATACACCAAAGACGCGTAAAGACTATGTCCTCCTCTATTTTGTGCACGCTCCATAATTCCTAAATAAATAGCAATATTGTGTTCTTTAGCCAAAGAACAAATGGAATCTAACTCTCCTTTTTCTATGGTTACAGAATTGCGAATATAATGTGCATGAATTTCTTTTTGCTTTTTAGAATTCCATTCTGAAGCATTTGTTAAGGAAGTCCAAAATGGATAACCAGGCAATAATGCTTCACCGAAAACAATCAGTTCACAATTTTCCTTTGCAGCCTCTAAAATAGATTTCTGAATCTTTTCTATGGTTTTTTCTTTGTTTAACCAAACTGGTGAAATTTGTGCTAATGCTACTTTTAATAAATTTTTTTGCATTTTTTATATTTCTATTGATACTACCAAACCTTCATTGCTCCTAACATTAAAAACAGTTTGATCTTCAAAAATTAAATACTGTCCTTTTACACCTACTAACTTTCCTTTATAATTTGGTGTTTTTATTAAATTTAAACTTTTTGGCTTCTCAGGATATTTTAAAACAGGAAACTTCAAATGCGTTTCTGCATTGTTTTCAATAAAATACTGCTTTGCTTCTTCTGGTATAAATTCTTTTAATTTTTCTCTCCACGCTACTAAATTTGCATCTTCAATATCATTCTTTAACATTTTACGCCAATTAGTTTTATCGCCAACGTACTCTTTTAAAGCAACTTCTGTAATTCCTGCTAAATATCTATTCGGTACTTCTACAATTTCAATAGCTTCGTGCGCTCCTTGATCTATCCATCGTGTTGGCACCTGTGTCTTTCTTGTAACTCCAACTTTTACATTGCCAGAATTTGCTAAATACACAATATGCGGTTGTAATTGCACTGATTTTTCATAGGTTAAATCTCTATCTTCCTCGTTTAAATGCGCTTTACTTAATTCTGGTCTCATAATCCAATCACCCGCATTCGGAGCGTCAAAAAAACAAGATTTACAATACCCTTGCCTATATATTTCTTTTTCTAAATGACAGTTTAAACATTCATATGTAATAAAGTTTAAAGAAATTTCTTTATTTATTAGCTGATTCATATTCAGAAAATCAGTTTTCATATCTAAATAATACTGAATTTCGTCTGCATTCTCCGTCATCATTTTTTTTAGAACTCCTTGGTAAATCATCTCACAAATTTTTAGTATTTTTAACTTGGCTTTTAAAACGATAATCGATTTACAACCAACCAAAACAAACTTACGAATTTCTATGGCTTTTCAGATTATCAATTCTATAATTTCTTGGTTTCTAAAGAAACGAAAACACCAGATTGAGTTGTTTTTAAAATACCCAATTGATGTGCAGAATGAGTTGTTATTAAAACTAATTCATACTGCAAGAAATACCGAGTTAGGAAAAGTAAACAAATTTAGTAGCATAAAAAATCACTCAGATTTTGTAGCAAATGTTCCCATTCAAAAATATGAAACTTTTGAACCTTTAATGGAGCGTTGTCGAAAAGGAGAACAAAATTTATTTTGGCCTTCAGACATTGAGTGGTTTGCAAAATCTAGCGGGACAACAAATGCAAAAAGTAAATTTATTCCCGTTTCTGACGATGCTTTAAAATATTGTCACATGAAGGCCGGTAAAGACATGTTATGTAACTACATAGAAAACAACCCTAATACTCAATTATTTGCAGGTAAAGGACTGCGTTTAGGCGGTAGCTCTGAAGTCTACCAAGATAACGGGTCTCATTTTGGAGATTTGTCTGCTATTATTATCGAAAATATGCCTTTTTGGGCAGATTTTAGCTCTGCTCCTAGTCAGGAAGTTGCTTTAATGAGCGATTGGGAAACAAAAATGGATGCCATTATTGATGAAACCATTGATGAAAATATTACAAGTTTAGCAGGCGTACCAAGTTGGATGCTAGTCTTACTAAACAGAGTTCTAGAACGCAGTGGAAAAAAAAATATTTTAGAGGTTTGGCCTAATTTAGAAGTCTACTTTCACGGTGGCGTAAACTTTAATCCTTACCGTGAGCAGTACAAAAAAATCATTCCAAAAGCAACGTTCAAATACTACGAAATTTACAATGCCTCTGAAGGTTTTTTTGCCATTCAAGACAAAGACAAGTCAAAAGAATTGCTCTTAATGTTAGATTACGGTATTTTTTATGAGTTTATTCCAATGAATGAATACAATGGAGAAAGCTCAAAAACGATAACGCTTGCTGATGTTAAAAAAGATACAGATTATGCTTTAATTATTACGACAAATGCAGGTTTATGGCGTTACTTAATTGGAGACACCATTCGTTTTACATGTTTAGAGCCGTATCGAATTAAAATCACGGGACGCACAAAGCATTATATAAATGTTTTTGGTGAAGAACTGAATATAGAAAATGTTGAAGATGCTCTAAAGTTAGCTTGTGAGAAAACGGCAGCTACCATTTCTGACTATACTGTTGGACCAATTTTCATGGAAGGTAAAGAAAAAGGCGGCCATGAATGGATTATAGAATTTATTGAAAAACCAGCTTCTCTAAGCTATTTTTCTGAAGTTCTAGACAATGCCTTAAAATCTATCAATTCAGATTATGAAGCAAAACGGTATTTAAATATTACACTAATGGCACCAAAAGTGCACCAAGCAGAAAAGGGATTGTTTTATAACTGGTTAAAGAAAAAGAATAAATTAGGTGGACAACATAAAGTACCAAGATTGTCTAATTCTAGAGAATTTTTAGAAGAGCTCTTAGACTTATAGCATACTAAAATCTGCATTACTATTTTAAACGGCTTGCAAAACTCATCTCTTTACGCTACTTGTTTTTTAGCAATACCTATGGGTAGTAACAAATTAAATCTTGCGTTCAACAACATAATCTATCATTGTTTCTAGAGATTTTTTATACTTAGATTCTGGGTAATCTTTTAGTATTGCAAGTGCTTTGTTTTTATAATCATTCATTTTTATGGTTGCATATTCTATGCCACCATTTTCTTTTACAAAAGCAATTACTTCTTTTACTCTTTTTTTATCTTTATTATGTTTCTTTATAGAATTAATTAGCCAAGCTTTATCTTTCTTAGAACAGGTATTTAAGGTGTGAATTAAAGGCAATGTCATTTTTTGCTCTTTAATATCGATACCCGTTGGCTTTCCTATTTTAGCCTCTGAATAATCAAACAAATCATCTTTTATCTGAAAAGCAATACCAATATACTCTCCAAATTTTCTCATTTTACGAATACAATCTTGATTTGCACCCACAGAAGCTGCACCAATACCACAACAAGCAGCAATTAAGGTAGCTGTTTTTTTTCTAATAATTTCAAAATAAACAGCCTCTGTAATGTCTAATTTTCTTGCTTTTTCTATTTGAAGTAACTCGCCTTCGCTCATTTCACGAACAGCAATTGAAATTAATTTCAATAAATCAAAATCATTATTATCAATAGAAAGTAACAACCCTTTAGACAGCATAAAATCACCTACCAAAACAGATATTTTATTTTTCCATAGTGCATTTATAGAGAAAAAGTCTCTTCTCATATTGCTGTCATCAACAACATCATCATGCACCAAAGTGGCTGTATGAATTAGTTCTACAACGGCAGCGCCTCTATAAGTTCTCTCATCAAAACCGCCATTAGAAACCATTTTTGCTACTAAAAAAACAAACATTGGACGCATTTGTTTTCCTTTTCTACGAACAATATAATGCGTAATTCTGTTTAAAAGCGGGACTTTAGAGAGCATCGAATCCTTGAACTTCTCTTCAAAGAGCTCCATTTCGTTTTTAATAGGAAGTTTTATAAGTTCTACTGTTTTCATAGAACCTCAAAGATATGGGTATTTTCCAATTTGAAAAAGGTCTTTTGTCTATTTAAACTTAAAAAAATACCATATTAAAAATGAACACATACTTACTTCGAAAGTAAAGAGATGAGAATGTCATAACCAGAACCCACTAATTAAAACAATAGCTTATAATAAATCACAAAAAAACATATAATAATCATTAAATTTTGCTATTAAGTTGTTTTTGTGTAATTTACATATTGATTAACTAAAAAAATATTTAAAAACATGAAAAAAATTACTTTTATTTTTACTCTTTGCGCCTTTTTAATGGCGAATTTAACCAATGCTCAAACCGTTGTTTGGTCTTCAGATCTTTCAGATCTCACAGGTTGGGGTGCAGCAGACCAAGATGGAGATGGAGAGAATTGGAAATTTTATTCTGGTGGTGCAGATGATTACGGAATGACCGGGAGTTTTACAGCCTCTTATTCCTATTCAAGCACTTTAGGCGCATTAACACCTGATAATTATTTATATACACCTGTTGTAGTGATACCTGCAGAAGCCACGGAGATAGTTTATAAAATGAAAGTGGTCGGAGCTAATGCTACTTATTATCAAGATAAGTTTGCTGTGTATGTTTACGACCCAGATTTAGCAACTCCTGAATTTATTCCAATCCATGAAGAAACTCTAACCGAAGGTGGAGTTGGAACTGCTAAAGACGTTAGCATAGCAGTACCTGCAACATTTGCAGGAAAAAATGCACGATTTGTAGTAAGACATTATGACTGTACAGATTTAGTAGGAATTTATATGGATGATTTTGAAGTATCCTATACCAACGCATTATCTACAGAAGATAACAATATTGGAAAGATGAGTATCTATCCCAATTCAGTAAAAGAGATAGTAACTATTAATACAAATAAAGTAATTAATAGTATTACCATTGTAAATCAACTGGGCCAAACAGTAAAAGTTATTCAAGAAAAAGAAATCTTAAATAATACTTTGAACCTAAGTAACTTATCTAGTGGTCTTTACTTTATGTCTATAAAAGTAGAAAACGGTTCTCAATCCTTTAAAATTATAAAAGAATAGCGACTGGCAAGTATTTTACATTTTTACAAAACTAAAAAAAATCCAAGGAAGAAACACTGTGTTCTTCTTTGGATTTCTTCATTTAAAAAGCAAAAAAGTTTAACTTTTATTTGCCAACTGCCCACAAGCGGCATCAATGTCTTTACCTCTACTTCTTCTCACATTTACAGTAATATCATGCATTTCTAAATTAGAGATGTAGTTGTTTATTGCCGAAGAATGTGCTTGTTGGAACTCGCCATCATCAATAGGGTTGTATTCTATTAAATTAATCTTACAAGGCACTGCCTTGCAAAATGCTACCAATGCCTTTATATCTTCTTTTTTGTCATTAATTCCGTCCCAAACAATGTATTCATAGGTAATGGCTCTGCCTGTTTTTTCATACCAATATTCCAATGATTCTTTTAAATCTTTTAAAGGAAACGTTGCATTAAATGGCATGATAGACGTTCTAACCTCATCTATTGCAGAATGCAAAGAAACGGCTAGGTTAAATTTCACTTCTTCATCTGCCATCTTTTTAATCATTTTTGGCACACCAGAAGTAGAAACTGTAATTCTTTTTGAAGACATTCCTAGCCCCTCAGGAGAGGTAATCATTTCTATAGATTTCATCATGTTTTTATAGTTCATTAAGGGTTCTCCCATTCCCATAAAAACAATGTTCGATAATTTATGATTGAAATACAACCTACTTTGTTTGTCTATAATTACAACCTGATCATAAATTTCGTCAGGATTTAAGTTTCGCATTCTTTTTAAACGTGAGGTTGCACAAAACTTACAATCTAAACTACACCCTACCTGACTAGAAACACAGGCTGTTGTACGTTTTTCGGTTGGAATTAAAACAGATTCAACAATTAAACCGTCGTGTAATTTAATTCCGTTTTTAATAGTTCCATCCTTACTTTTTTGCATGGAATCTACCTTAATATGATTAATTACAAAGTTAGCTTCTAACATTTCTCTTGTTTCCTTAGAAATATTAGTCATGGCTTCAAAGGTATGCAAAGACTTGCTCCAAAGCCATTCATAAACCTGATTTCCACGAAAAGCTTTGTCGTTATTTTCAACAAAGAAAAATCGCAATTCTTCTTTTGTTAATGCTCTTATGTCTTTCTTTTTATTCAAGGTAGATTGATTAAAAAATTAAATGTTTTAAAATAATACGCATTGCAAAAATATGCATAAAAAAACTGACACTTAAATCAAGCGTCAGTTTAAATAGTAGAATTTCTTAATTCTTGTTTTTATATAATTAGCATTGCATCTCCGTATGTAGAGAATCTGTAGCCTTCTTTAATTGCTACTTTATATGCATCCATTACAAAATCATACCCTCCAAAAGCTGCTGCTTGCATTAACAAGGTAGATTTTGGTGTATGAAAGTTTGTAATCATTGCGTTTGCAATATTAAATTCGTGTGGAGGGAAAATAAATTTATTTGTCCAACCTTCAAATTCTTTCAATTCTTGTTTCGAAGAAACTGAAGACTCTACGGTTCTCATTACTGTAGTTCCTACAGCACAAATTCTTCTTTTTTCTTTCTTTGCTTTATTAATCATGGTAGCACTTGCTTCCGGAATAACAATCTGTTCAGAATCCATTTTATGCTTAGACAGATCTTCTACCTCAACTGCACTAAAAGTTCCCAAACCAACATGTAAAGTCATTTTTGCAAAATCTACTCCTTTAATTTCTAAACGTTTTAACAAGTGTTTAGAAAAATGCAAACCTGCACTTGGGGCCGCTACAGCTCCTTCGTCCTCTGCAAAAATAGTTTGATATCTTTCTTTATCTGAAGCCTCTACTTCTCTTGCAATTGCTTTTGGCAATGGCGTTTGGCCCAATTCTAATAATTTTGCTCTAAACTCTTCATACGAACCATCAAACAAGAAACGTAAAGTTCTACCTCTTGAAGTTGTATTATCTATAACCTCTGCTACTAAACTATCATCTTCACCAAAAAACAATTTGTTTCCAATTCTAATTTTTCTTGCAGGATCTACTAAAACATCCCATAATCTATTTTCAGCATTTAATTCTCTTAATAAGAAAACTTCAATTCTAGCACCTGTTTTTTCTTTGTTTCCAAACATTCTTGCAGGAAACACTTTGGTGTTATTTAACATCATTACATCACCTTCTTCAAAGTAATTAATAATGTCTTTAAATTTTTTGTGCTCAATAGTTCCTTCGGCCTTATTCAATACCATTAAACGAGATTCATCTCTATGCTCAGCAGGGTAAATTGCTAACAATTCTTCTGGTAACTCAAATTCAAAATGGGATAACTTCATATGTTTATATCTTCTAAAAGTCGCGAAGATACGATATCGAGATAGGCGTTGTCAAGTGTTTCACCCTTTAATTTAAAGTTCTTCTAATTTAATACCTATTTGCTGCATATCATCCCAGAATTTTTGAAACGATTTTGTAACTACTTCCGCATTTAAAATTTTAATAGGAACCTTTAGTGCTAAAGGTGCAAATGCCATAGCCATTCTATGATCATTGTATGTTTTTATAGCAATATTTTGGTTTATTTCTGATGATTGTTCTAAGTGCAAACTATCATTTGTTACTGATATTGAAGCTCCTAAGTTTGTTAATTCTTCTTTTAAAGCTTCTAAACGATCTGTTTCTTTTATTTTTAAAGTGTGTAAACCTGTTAGGTTGCAAGAAATTCCTTCAGAAAAACAAGTTACCACAATTGTTTGTGCAATATCTGGTGCATTTTTAAGATCTATTATTAAGGTTTCTAAGTTGGTTTTATGTTCTTTTTTTAAGGTAACACAATCTTTCCCAAAAACAGTTGCTACACCAAAATGGGTATAGATTTCTGACAAGCAAGAATCTCCTTGCAAACTTTCTTCTTTATAAGCAGATAATTTAATTGAACTACCGATCGCTGCAGATGCTATAATTGAGTAAAAATAACTCGCAGAAGACCAATCAGATTCTACTACAACTGTCTGTTTTTGTATTGCTTCTTTCGGAAAAACTTTTATAATATTTCCTTCAAAACTTGTTTCAATTGCTAATTGATTCAACAAACTTAACGTCATCTTAATGTAAGGAATAGAGGTGATTTTACCAACCAATTCTATTTCTAAACCATTTTCTAGTTTAGCTGCTATTAATAACAAAGATGAAATATATTGACTACTAACGTTTCCATTAATTTGTACTTTCTCTTTTGTAATGTGCTTCCCTTTAATTCTTATTGGCGGATACCCAACTTTTGCTTCGTAAGAAATATCTGCACCTAAATCTTTTAAGGCATTTACTAAAATTTCTATAGGCCTATTTTGCATTCTTTCAGAACCTGTAAGCACTACTTCTCTGCCACTTTTTATGGCAAAATAAGAAGTTAAAAAACGCATTGCTGTTCCTGCATGTCCAATATCTACAACCTCTTCTTTTGTAGAAAGCGCATGTTGCATATGAATAGAATCGTCTGAATCTGACAAATTTTCAATAGCAACTTCTGGAAATAAATTTTGTAAAATCAGCAATCTATTTGATTCGCTTTTAGAACCAGAAATAGTAATTTCATCGCTTATTTTGGTATCCCCTAAAACATTTAACAATATGTCCATTCTAAAACCTGATTTTATTTCTTATTTTTAAATTTTAAATTATTTAAATAAACAACATGAAAAAATACCTCCTCCTCGCTATTTGCTTACTATTATCCTTAAATGCCAAAGTTAATGCACAAAAAAATAATACCAAAGTTTCTAACGAATATTTTAGCGCTGTAGAATGGCGAAATATAGGACCTTTTAGAGGTGGAAGAAGCGCAGCAGTTACAGGAGTTTCTGGCAAAGCAAACCTTTTTTATATGGGCGCAACTGGCGGTGGTGTATGGAAAACAAATGATGCTGGAAATACTTGGCAGAATATTTCTGACGGATTTTTTGGTGGTTCTGTTGGTGCAGTTGCCGTTTCTGAATCTGATAATAATGTTATTTATGTTGGAATGGGAGAAAAAACCGTTCGTGGAAATGTTTCTTCTGGAGACGGAATTTGGAAATCTGAAAATGCCGGAAAATCTTGGAAACATATTGGCTTAAAAAACTCAAGACATATTCCTAGAATGAGAATTCATCCTACAAACCCAGATATTGTATTTGCAGGTGTTATGGGAGATTTATACAAACCCACACAAGAAAGAGGTGTTTATAAATCTACTGATGGTGGTACTAATTGGAAAAAAGTATTGTTTTCTAATGAAAATGCAGGTGTTGTAGATTTAATAATAGATCCTAATAATCCTAGAATTTTATATGCAACTACCTGGAATATTAGAAGAACACCGTATAGCTTGTCTTCTGGTGGCGATGGCTCTGCACTATGGAAAAGTATTGATGAGGGTGAAACTTGGACAAACATCTCTACAAATAAAGGATTGCCAGACGGTCTTTGGGGAATTAGTGGTGTTGCCGTTTCACCAGTAAATTCTGATATAGTTTGGGCTTTAATAGAAAATGAAAAAGGTGGAGTCTATAAATCCACAGATGCTGGTAAAACCTTTACACTAATTAATTCTGAAAGAAAATTAAGACAAAGAGCTTGGTATTACACACGTTTGTATGCAGATACGCAAGACGAAAATATTTTATATGTTTTAAATGTACGGTATCATAAATCTACAGATGGCGGAAAAACATACAAAACATATAATGCACCTCACGGAGATCATCATGACTTATGGATTGCCCCAGAAGACAACCAAAGAATGATTATTGGAGATGATGGTGGCGCACAAGTTTCTTTTGATGCTGGCGAGAATTGGAGCACTTATATGAACCAGCCTACTTCACAATTTTACAGAGTTACCACAGACAACCATTTTCCTTACAGAATTTTAGCAGCACAACAAGACAATTCTACGGTAAGAATTTCGCACAGAACTGCAGGTAGATTTATTACCGCATCTGATTGGAGCTCTACTGCCGGTGGTGAAAGTGCACATATTGCAGTAGACCCTTTAAATGATGAGATTGTATATGGTGGAAGTTATGGTGGTTTGTTAACTAGAAAAAATCATAAGACAGGAGAAACCAGAGCAGTAAATGTTTGGCCAGATGACCCAATGGGTCATGGAGCAGAAGATTTTAAATACCGGTTTCAGTGGAATTTTCCAATCTTCTTTTCACCGAATAATAAAAAGAAACTATATGCAGGTTCTAATCATTTACACGCAACCGAAAATGAAGGACAATCTTGGGAATTAATTAGTCCTGATTTGACTAGAAATGATCCTAAAACCTTAGGTGCTTCGGGCGGCCCTATTACAAAAGACAATACCGGAGTAGAATATTACGGAACCATTTTCGCAGCTACAGAATCTGCATTAGAACCTGGCTTAATTTGGACAGGCTCTGATGATGGTTTGGTGCATGTATCAAAAAATAATGGCACAACATGGGACAATGTAACACCTAAAAAAATGCCAGAATGGATGATGATTAACTGCATTGAAGTGAATCCGTTTGTAAAGGGTAGTGCTTATGTTGTAGGTACAAAATACAAGTCTGGAGACTACAGACCTTACATTTATAAAACAGATAACTACGGAAAATCTTGGAAACAAATTACCAATGGAATTGGAGATGAAAGTTTTACAAGAGCATTGAGAGCAGATCCTAAAAGAAAAGGATTGTTGTATGCAGGAACAGAGAGAGGAATGTATATTTCTTTTGATGATGGTAAAAACTGGGAATCTTTTCAGCAAAATTTACCAATTGTACCCATTACAGATTTGGCTATTAAAAACGACAACTTAATTGCTGCAACACAAGGAAGATCTCTTTGGATTATTGACGATTTAACGCCGTTGCATCAACTAAATAAAACCATCAGTGCACAAGACATGGTTTTATACCAACCAAAAGACGCTTATAATATGAGTGGCGGAAACGGTAAAACCTCTAGAACACAAGGTACCAATCATGCCGGTGGTGTTGCTGTAAATTATTTCATTAAAAAAGAAAATAAGAAAGATACCATCTCGCTTTCTTTCTATGATGTAAATGATAACTTTATTAAAAAATATAGCACCAAACCTAATAAAGAAAAGAAAGAAGAAAAATTAAAAATAGAAGACGGTAACAATATTTTCTATTGGAACATGATGTACCCAGGTGCAGAAAAAGTAAAAGGAATGATTTTGTGGTGGGCTTCTCTAAACGGCCCAATGGCATTGCCTGGAACTTACAATGTAATATTATCTGTAAATGGCAAGACAGTAAAGCAAAACTTTACCATTTTAAGAAACCCTACTTCAGAAGCTTCTATAAGTGAAATGAAAATGCAGTTCGATTTTATTAATGACATTAACCTAAAAATGACTGAGATTCACAAAGCATTAAAAAATATAAAGAAGGTTAGGAATCAGGTTCATCTTTTAAAGAAATCTATTAAAAATAAAGAAAAGTACAAGGCGTTGTTAGCGTATGCAGATACTTTGGTAAAAAAAATAACGAAGATTGAAGAAACGTTGTACCAAACAAAATCTAAAAGCGGACAAGATCCTTTAAATTTTCCAATTCGTTTAAATAACAAATTGGCCCATTTAAACTCATTAACTAGAATAGGTAACTATGCGCCTACGCAGCAGGCAATAGATTTTAAAAATGACATTACAAAAGAGATAAATGCGGAATTGGCAAAGCTGAATACATTATTTAAAACTGGCGTATCTGCATTGAACAAGCAAGTGAAAGAAAGTGATATTGATTTGATTCAGTTGGATTAACGAATTACTTTAAACTAAAAAAAAAGCGACTAAGAAGTCGCTTTTTTTTATTATTTCATTTTCTTGTTGGTTACATAGATTCCATAAAAGAGACTTAAAAAGGCCTTAAATCCCCAAAAGTTCATCCATTTTCCTTTGCTAAAGTTTACTTCATTTACCAAATCAAAA
>FUWD013430187.1_pt2 | contig 26693 bp, 25 predicted proteins | sample 1063281 | NCBI WGS metagenome assembly FUWD01 (sample SAMEA79048168, study PRJEB19326) | metagenome | biome: marine | reverse complement strand
TTTTCAATTTACAAATTTCCCCACTAATGGATGTTGCTACAGAAGAAAGTTTGATTGCAATTGCAATCTGTATTAATTTAAAATAAACGCTAACAATTAACTAAAGAACAAATATATTTACAAGTGAAGTGTTTACTATGTTTAATTTAGTTCAATAAGTATTGATAAAAGTTCAATTTTTTTGATACTTCTTGGGCGTTACTCCGAATTTTATTTTAAACGCTTGAATGAAGTTTGATAGGTTTTCATATCCAATTTTTTGATAAATTTCTGACGGTCGTTTTGATTTATTCCTTAAAAGGAAGGCAGAATGTTCAAGTCTTTTTTCTCGAAACCATTTACCTGGAGAACTTTGAAAGTGTTTTTTAAATACCCTTTTAAATGAGGATTCACTCATATTAGTTAAAAATGCAAGTTCTTTTATTGATAGTTTATTTACTTTATTATTCTCAACTATCTGAATAAATTTTTGTGCACTATTATCACTATTCCTAATTAAAGAATAAATAAAATTCACACCTTTAGTTGCAATAAGATATAACATTATTTCTTCAAACTTAGCATCTAAAATATTCTTTTGAATTGATTTTGATAGTTTAGATATATTTAAAATACTCTTTGTAAATCCTGTTATATATAGATCATAATCGAATGAATATATCGAAGCATAGCTGGCATTATCTTGTGGCTTCAGTTGAAATTTTCTAATAAAATTGAAGACTGATTCATTAGAGAAGAAGAGTAAAATGCTTCTATATTTCGTTTCATCATCATAAGAATTTTCGATCGTTAGGCTATTCCCAGCCTTCATTAATGAAAATTGAGAGTTATTAATTAAACGAGATGAGTTATCAAAAAAGACTTCTTTTGTTCCATTTTGAAGAAAACTAAACGTGTTTTTACTAAGTATAATTTTTTGTTTGGAGATTTGTTGAATATTTACGTAGTCGTAAATTTCAATGGAGTGAGAAGAATCTAAATTCAACTCATCTGGTAATGTGATTGTGCTCATAGGGATCGCTTATCTCAAGATTTAATCAAATATAGAGTATAAGCAATAATTAAAAGATCTCTAAAAGGTCATATTATGCTCTTTTTCAGGAGTTAAAAGAGTTTATTAGCCCCTTGAAATTATCCTAAAGTAGTAAAATATTAGGGGGGAAGTCTCTATTAATATACTTTATAGAGTGATTGAAGTCTTGTTTTAAAGCATTGTGTTAAAGATATTTATTTTATCTTCTTAATTAAATACATATAAACAGGATAATGATCTGAATACCCCCCTGTATACCCGCCATTAGAAAAACTTCTAAAAGGATATCCTTTAAATTTCCCTTTTTTATCACTTAAAAAATGTTTGTTAAAAATCATAGCTTTGTACATTTTAAAAGTAGAAAAATCTTTTTTTCCTGTATCTAACAGCGGTAATGAAATTAGAATCATGTCAAAGAGATTTAAATTGTCTCTATAGGCTAATGTGTTAAATCCTTTTCTGTGTAAATTTTCGTACGGATTGTATATATCATTTACCCTAACATTTTTCTTTTTTCTTTTTGTTTTTAAAATTTTCTTAAAGCTGGTATTATTCGGGTCATCATTAAAATCTCCCATCGTTATGATTTTAGCATTTTCTTCTTTAGCTCTAATTTTTTCTATGATTTTTATATTTTGAAATGCGGCTTTTTCTCTTAAAGGTCTACTTTTTGCCTCACCACCGCTTCTAGAAGGCCAATGGTTTACAATTATATGAATTAATTCATCGTCTAAATAGCCAGAAACCAATAATTGGTCTCTTGTAAACACCTTTCTATTATTTTTATAAATATTAGGATTAAACACTTCGTGATGTAAGGGTTTAAAATATTTTTTTTGGTATAATAAGGCTACGTCAATTCCTCGTTTATCAGGAGAATCGTAATGCACAATACCGTATTTTTTTTGTATTAAATGTTTCGATTTAATTAAATCTTCTAAAACACTTCGATTCTCAACTTCAGATACCCCTATAACTGCAGGGCTTGTTTTTGCCTCCTCTAATCCTATTTGTGCAATGGTACTTGCTAGTTTGTCAATCTTATCCCAATACACCTTAGATCTGTTAAATTTCAATTCCATCATCGGGCTTGCTTCGTCATTTATAGAAAGATCGTTTATTGTATCAAATAAATTTTCTAAGTTGTAAAAGGCAATGGTTCTAATGGTGTATTTCTTTTCATTTTTCTGAGAAAAACACGTGCAAATTTGAAATAATAGGACTATAAATAAACAGGTATTTTTTTTCTTCATTTACTTTTTTTTTAAGACAAACTTACAGAACAAAATGTATTATTTAAAATAATAGACAAGTTTTGTGAACTTTTTTAAAATAATAATTAGTAGTTTTACTTTGCTATTTAATTGAAAAATAAATTATTATGAATAAAACTATTGTATTAATAGTTCTGTTTCTGCGCTGCTATACATCAATGTATTCCCAAAATGTTATAAGAGGAATTATTATAGATAATAATTCTAAGAAGCCTTTATCTGAGGTTTTGATAAGCATTAAAAATACAATTTTTACTACGAAAACACATTTAAATGGAGCCTTCTATATAAAGGCATTTTCCAAAGGGAATTATATTTTAGAAATTAAGTTGAATGGATTTGAAACTCAGAATCTTCCATTAGAACTTTCTAATAACACCATAGATTTGGGTGTTATTTTATTATTTAGAGATTTCACAGATGAACTAGACTTGAGTATTATTACAATCTCAGATGATGAATTAAATAATGATGCAAGTGCTGCAGACAATATTTCTGGCCTTTTACAAGCTTCAAAAGATATTTTTTTAAGAACTGCTGCTTTTGAGTTTAGTTCATCTTTTTTTAAGGTAAAGGGGTTAGATTCTGGAAATGGTAAAGTTTTAATTAATGGTATTCAAATGAACAAGGTCTATGACGGTAGAGCGCAATGGAGCAATTGGGGTGGCTTAAATGATGTTTTAAGAAATCAAGAATTTAGTAATGGTTTAGCAGCTTCTAATGTTACTTTTGGCGGTATTTTAGGGACTACAAATATGAATACAAGAGCCTCTTTGCAAAGGCCAGGAACAAGATTTTCTTACTCTTCCTCTAATAGAAGTTATGTGCATAGGGCAATGGCAACTCATACCACAGGTATTTCTAAAAATGGTTGGGCAATGACTTTTTCAGCAAGTAGAAGAGCGGGAACTGAAGGTTTTAATGACGGTACTTCTTACAATGCATACTCTGTATTCACATCTATAGAAAAGAAAATTAACGACCACCATAGTATTAATTTTACAGGCATTTTTACACCAAATAGAAGGGGAAAATCTTCACCAAACACCCAAGAGGTCTTTGATTTAAAAGGAATTGAATTTAATGAGTATTGGGGGAATTTAAACGGAAGAAAATTAAACTCTCGAATAAAAGAAGTAGTAGAGCCTATCTTAATGCTAAATCATTATTGGGATATTTCAGAAAATGCAACACTTCAAACAAACGCCTCCTATCAATTTGGAAAAATAGGAAATAGTCGTTTAGATTTTAATGGCGGTGCAAACCCTAGTCCCGCCTATTACCAAACATTACCAAGCTATTTTTTAAGAACGAATGACTTATCCGGAGCATATATTTCACAAGAAAACTTTGTCAATAACGGACAATTAGATTGGTACCGTATTTTTGATGCAAATACTACCAATACAAATGCTGGTTTAAACAATGCCTATGTATTGTATGAAGATAGAAATGATGACAAACAAATTACAGTAAATACTATCTACAATTTAGAGATAAACAACCATATTTCTATAAACGGAAAATTAGAATACAAACGTTTGCGGTCTCAAAATTTTGCCGAGGTTATTGATCTATTAGGCGGAAGCGGCTATTTAGATATTAATAATTTTGCAGATTCAGAAGCACAAATGCAAAATGATGTTTTAAATCCGAATAGAGTTGTAGGCGTTGGTGATGCATTTAGATATAATTTCAATCTAAAGTCAGATTTTATAAATGCTTTTGCACAAGGGCAGTTTAAATACAATAAAGTAGATTTTTTTGCTGCTGTAATGGTCTCACAAATAACAAATCAAAGAGAAGGATTGTATAAAAACGGTCGCTTTGAAAACAATTCTTTAGGGGCATCAGAAAAAATAAACTTCACAAATTATGGTGTAAAAACAGGTGCAACTTATAAAATAAGTGGGCGGAATTTAATAAATGCAAATGTTGCCTATTTAACCCAAGCGCCAACCATTAGAAACTCTTTTTCTAATTCAAGAGAAAATAATAATATAGTAGAAGACTTAAAAAGCGAAAAAGTATTTTCTGCAGATGCAAGTTACATTAGAAGAAGTTCAATTATTACCTCAAGAGTTAGCGCATATTACACTTCAATAAAAGATGCAACAGAAATTTCTTTTTATTTTGCAGATGGCGTTGGAGGAGATAACACCGCATTTGTGCAAGAAATAGTGTCAGGAATTAAAAAGAAACAATTGGGTTTAGAACTCGGTTTAGAAGCACAAGTTACGGCCACAATAAAATTAAAAGGGGCAGCGGCTATTGGTAGTTTTGTATATGCCAATAACCCTAACCTGTACCTTACTTCAGATGTTACAAATGAGGGTGTTTTTGATGAAAAAGGGCGCTCAGGAAATTATATATCCAACTTAAAGAACTATAAAATTGCAGCAGGGCCTCACCAAGCCTATTCCGCTGGTTTTGAATACAGAGATCCTAATTATTGGTGGATTGGGGGAACGGTAAACTTTTTTAATAATACGTATGTAGATATTGCACCATTAACAAGGTCTCGTAACTTTTATTCAGATGCAGACGGCTTAACCTTTCCAAATTATGATCTAGAGTCCGCTAATCAATTATTGCAACAAGAAAAATTTGATGCTTATAAAGTTGTAAACCTTGTTGGAGGTAAATCTTGGAAGATAGATGGTTATTATATTAGTGCATTTGCAACGGTAAATAATTTATTAAATACAGCGTATAAATCTGGCGGATTTGAACAGGGAAGAAATGCAAATTATAACGAATTAAGCGAAGACAAAGCTCTAGATAAACCTGTATTTGGCAATAAATATTGGTACGGTAGAGGTACTACATACTTTTTGAACCTAAACTTTAGTTTTTAAAAATAAATTGAATGAATATAAAAATAAATAGCGGCTTCTTAATAGCCCTTGCAACTAGTCTCTTTTTCATAGCTTGCGTAAAGGATAATGATTACACAGTGCCACAAAATTTAGGGGTAGAAGAAAATCTAAAATTAGAAGCAATATTAGACAGTATTCAAAACAATCAGTTAGAATTAAAATCGATAAAAGATTTAAAAAATTTGTATAATTCTGGTACAGATCCGGTAAAAATAGTTTCAAATATTGTTGTAAAAGGCTATGTGATTTCTTCGGATGCCAAAGGAAATTATTTTAGAGAATTTTACATACAAGATGCACCTGAAAATCCAACAGCAGGAATTAAAGTAGTACTTAACTTAACCAATAGTTATAATAAATTCAATTTCGGACGTGAAGTATATATTAGACTTAAAAATCTATATATAGGAGAAACAAATTCGGGAGACGGTGTAATTTCTATTGGGGGTAAAATAAAATTAACAGATATTACAGAGATAGAAAGTATCACTCAAAATCAGATTGAAAATTATATGTTTAGGGCGCCAACTACAGAAGTAATTGTTCCTAAAACAGTAACCCTTGGTGGCTTGGAAAATGTTGCTAATATCGGAACTTTTGTGCGCATAGAAAACGCTTATTTCTCATCAAATTTAGCTGGAAAAGCATTCGTAGACCCTTCAGAAGATTTTGATACAAAACGTCAAGTTGAAACCTGCGAAGGACCTAGTGTTGTAACTACTTTTTTAGAAACAAGCTCTTTTGCAAGTTTTGCAAATAATGGTCTGCCAGAGGGTGGTGGAAGTATTAATGCAGTTGTTTCCAGAGATTTTAGAGGAGATTTTACGGTTTTAGTCTTAAATACTTTAGATGATTTAGACATGAAGAGTGCAAGGTGCACTCCTTTAGCGATTGCAGATTTTTCAACAATACTTTTAAATGAAGACTTTGAAGCAACTTCTGGCGAGATAAATATATTAGACTGGACTAATTACAGTGAAGCAGGTTCTAAAAAATGGAGGGCTTATGATGATGTGAACTCTTTAAGTAAGGCCGCAAGAATGGGTTCTTTTAGATCTGGTGATGAAAGTACAATTTCTTGGTTAATTACTAAGGGCATCAATTTAGAAACTACTGGAGAGGAATACGTGTCTTTTGAAACGTCTACCTCTTTTGCAGACGGCAGTACTTTAGAGGTGTTAATTTCTGAAAACTGGAACGGTACAGTAGCAAATATTACCAATGCAAATTGGGTTGCTTTGCCAGCAAGAATAGCGGCTAATAATGACGATTTTAATAGTTTTAAATTTTCAACATTTATAAATTTATCTTCCTATTCAGGAACTGCTTATATTGCCTTTAAATATGTAGGAAATGGAAATGAAGATTTTGATGGAACCTATGAACTAGATAATATCACTATTATTGCAAAGTAATAATCAAAAGAATGGAAAAAATAGAACATATAGGTATCGCTGTAAAAGATCTTGAGGTGTCAAATAAGTTGTTTGCATCACTTTTTGGTAAAGAACATTACAAAGAAGAAGAAGTCGCATCTGAGGGTGTAAAAACTTCTTTTTTTAAAAACGGACCCAATAAGATAGAATTATTGCAAGCTACAAATGCAGAGAGTCCAATTGCAAAATTTATAGAAAAGAAAGGTGAAGGAGTGCACCACATTGCCTTTGCGGTTTCAGATATAAAAGCAGAAATAAAAAGACTTAAAACGGCCGGTTTTATTGTTTTAAATGAAACACCTAAAAAAGGCGCAGATAACAAATTAGTAGCTTTTTTACATCCAAAAACTACAAACGGCGTTTTAATTGAATTGTGCCAAGAAATAGAATAAGTTAAAATACTCCTAACAGGCACTGCCAACTGCATACTAATTATTATCTTGCCAACGTTTTAAAGCTATTATAAATGCCTCCAAAATTTGAATCTTATCAAAAAAGACGCTTAGCATCTTCTTACATATCTGTTGTAATTAGTATCGCTTTGGTGCTTTTTATGGTGGGTGTTTTAGGTTTGGTACTTTTAAAATCTACTGCAGTTGCGAATAGAGTAAAAGAAAAAGTAGTCATTACCTTGTACTTAAAAGATAAAATAAGTAATAAACAAATAAATAGTTTTAAAGCTTCTGTTACTAAAGAAGAATTCACAAAAAGAATTGTTTACACCTCTAAAAAACAAGCAGCTAAAAAATTTAGCAAAGAAATAGGTGAAGATTTTTTAACTTTTTTGGGAGATAATCCTTTAAAAAATGAAATAGATATTTTCTTGAAACCAAATTTTATAACTCCAGAAAAAATGCAAGTAATAGAAACTCGTTTTCTTAAAAATGCATTTATCGCAGACGTTTCTTACGATAAACTTTTAATAAACCTACTCACAAATAATATTCAAAGAATTAGTTTCTGGCTTTTAGTTTTAAGCGGATTTTTCGGTTTGGTAGCTATCATCTTAATTAATGGCGCTATTAGATTAACAATATATTCTAAAAGATTTAACATTAAAACCATGCAAATGGTAGGTGCTACAAAAGGTTTTATTAGAAGACCTTTTATTTGGCAAGGTATAAAATTAGGATTTATAGGCGCATTTTTAGCTTTGATAGGTCTGGGTGTGGTTATTTATTATTTAGATAAATTTGCACCAAGTTTAGGGTTCTTAAAAGACTATATTTCTCTAGGTTATTTAGGTGGTGGTGTTTTGGTTGCTGCTTTTATAATTACTTGGTTAAGCACCTTCTTTGCGACGCAACGTTTTTTAAACCTACAAACAGAAGAACTTTATTATTAACATATGAAAGAAGAAAAAATTCAGAAACCTGCATTTATTTTTGGAAAGAAAAATTACACTTTTATGGTGGTAGGAATTATTTTTATAGCACTAGGCTTTATTTTTATGTCTGGTGGCGGAAGCGACAACCCAGCTATTTTTAATGAAGATATTTACAACTGGCAGCGCATTCGTTTAGCGCCAACTTTGGTAATTATAGGCTTAGGAATTGAGATTTATGCAATTTTAGTAAATCCTAAGAAATAAGTATGAATATTTTAGAAGCTATAATTCTTGGAGTAATTCAAGGTTTAACAGAATTTTTACCGGTATCCTCTAGTGGCCATTTAGAGTTAGCAAAAGTAATTCTAGGCGATACTTCTGTACCCGAAGAAAGTTTAACCTTTACAGTAGTTCTCCATTTTGCAACCGCATTAAGTACCATTGTAATTTTTAGAAAAGAAATTTTAGAAATTTTTAAAGGATTGTTCCAATTTAAATGGAATGATGAATTTAAGTTTTCACTAAAAATCATTATTTCAATGCTGCCTGCAGTAATTGTAGGCTTGCTTTTCGAGGAAGAATTAGAGTCTTTTTTTGGAGGTAAAATACTTTTAGTGGGGTGTATGTTATTACTAACGGCGTTACTCTTATTATTAGCAGACAAAGCAAAAAATACAAAAAAAGAAGTTTCATTTTGGAATGCTGTACTCATAGGTATTTCTCAAGCAATAGCAATGTTGCCAGGAATTTCTAGATCTGGTGCAACCATTTCTACATCGGTTCTATTGGGAGTTGATAGAACTAGAGCTGCTAAATTTTCATTTTTAATGGTAGTTCCATTAATTTTCGGGAAGATTGGAAAAGATCTTTTAAGTGGAGGTTTAAGTTTTCAATCCTCAGAAATAATGCCTATTACAGCTGGTTTTATAGCAGCTTTCTTGGCTGGTTTAGTAGCTTGTAAATGGATGATTTCTTTAGTAAAGAAAAGCAAACTTTCTTACTTTTCAATATACTGCGCAATTGTAGGAAGTATTGCAATTGGATATGCCCTTTTAAATTAAGAAAATATGACGGAAGAAGCTTATAAAAATGGGCAAGTTTTATTGATTGATAAACCACTTACATGGACCTCTTTTCAAGTAGTAAACAAATTACGTTGGGAAATTAGACAGCGTTTCAATATTAAAAAAATTAAAGTGGGTCATGCAGGTACTTTAGATCCGCTAGCCACAGGCTTACTTATTATTTGCACAGGGAAGCAAACAAAGCAAATAGATACGTATCAAGGGCAAGTTAAAGAATATACGGGCACCTTTACACTTGGGGCAACTACACCAAGTTATGATTTAGAAACTGAAATTGATAACACCTTTTCTACTGCACATATTACCGAAGAATTATTACACGAAACTACCAAACAATTTACAGGCGAAATTCAGCAAAAACCACCTATTTTTTCTGCTATTAAAAAAGATGGAAAACGTTTGTATGAATTGGCAAGAAAGGGAGAAACTACAGAAATTAAAGAAAGAACAGTAACGATTTCTTCGTTTGAAATTACAGAAATAAAATTACCAGAAGTAGGGTTTAGAATTATTTGTAGCAAAGGAACCTACATTAGGTCTATTGCATTTGATTACGGGAAAGCATTAAATTCTGGAGGACATTTATCTGCTTTAAGAAGAACAAAAATTGGTAACTATTCTGTTGATGACGCCCTTTCTGTGGAAGAATTTATTGAAAATTTAAAGGTGAACTCTTAGAAAACGGTTGTAAAATAAAGCAGACTTTTTTTTATACCTATAACTCACTCTTTAGCGCCATGACTTTTAGCTGTTTCTATCCAGTGCTCAGAAATTTCTTTTGTGTTTGCTCCTAAACCTCTGGCTAAGTGCAAAGCAACACCAATCATTAAGACAGCAGCTTCATGAAGTTCTTGAAGTGTTTGTAAACTTCCAAATTGTTCTTGCGCTTTTGTGAGTAATAAATCATTGTGCTTTTCAGCATAAGCAACAGGGTTTTCAGTATCCGCTGTTATGTTAGGTATCATTAAGCAATTTATCCAATCTCTGCCTATTTTTTCTGCTAATACTTCGGGAAGGTCGGTTCCTAAAACTTTCCATGCTTTTAATGTTTTTGTATCTCCAGAGGTAGCTAATTCAGACTCTAAAAGTAATTCAAAAGCAATATCTGCAATATTTTGCATGACTATTAAATAGACATCTTGCGCCTTTTCGAATGGGTCTGCTTCTTGTCCTTTTAAATAGTCGCCTACACTAAGTTTTGGCAACTTTAAAACTTCGGCACAATCTGTTAAACAAGGAAAAGTGGTGCCTTCGTAAATATAATGTGCTTTATCATACTGAATTTGTCTTCCTAATGGGTACAGACGGCATGCCAATGGGCGCCCTTTATGCACACTGCAACCGGCATTATCTAAATATTGACTGCATGCTTTTTGTCCTTTTTTATCTGGCTTTCCGTTAAAGAGCAATCGAGTGCCTCCGAATTCAGTATATAAGTCTCTAAACGCTCTAGGAGTCAATTGCTTTTCTTTACTAAAATTTAGTAATTCCCAGGGGTTTAGCATTACAGCTTTGCCAAAACAACAAGTTCCAGATCTAGAGCAGGTAAGTGGTAATATACTATTGGTACTTAGTTTAGTAGTTTGCAAGTTTTCGTTTGAAGTTAGTGGTATGTTTTAAGAATTAAAGTTAGCAAATAAATTAGATATGGTATGGTATTTTCATTGTTTTTCTGCCTTCATTCTTGTTAAGATAATTAGGTTTTTAATTTTGTTAATGATTTAGCTTTTTTAAGCACATAAATGGGGTCAATTATTTAAATAGTAACTAAGTACCTTTTTTTATTTTTTAAAAGTTGGTATGTTTTAACTTTGAACCATTTTGCTATTGTTAACTCAGAGCGAAAGTGTAAAAAAACAGCTTTGGCTTTTTGTTGTTTAGGAGTTTCTAAAAAACAACAACTATTGAAATAAAACGGTTGACTTTAACGTCATTAACTTATTTTCTAAAACGTTGCTGCAACTGTAAAACTAATTTCTTTATTTGTTGTTGGATGCAGAAATGCTATAAATTCTGCATGTAAATGCAATCGGTTTTCTTTTTTCCCATATAAATCGTCACCAACAATTGGCGTGTTTAATCCGTTTTTATGTGCAGCATGCATTCTTAATTGGTGCGTTCTTCCTGTAATTGGGTAAAAGTATACACGTGTTTTTCCGTTTTCTTTGTTAATTATTTTCCAATTGGTTTCTGCAGGTTTCCCATAAGTAAAATCTACCAATTGCTTTGGTCTGTCTTCTAAATCTAAGCGCAATGGCAAGGTTATTTTTCCGCTGTTTTCAGATAAATCTCCATCTAATAAAGCAACATAACGTTTTTTAATAGTTCTGTTTATAAACTGACTCTGTAAAGCTTTATTAGCTTCTTTTGTTTTGGTAAGTAATAATATACCAGAGGTAGACATGTCTAATCTGTGTACAATTAATGGTCCGGTGGCATTTGGGTATTTTTCTTTAATTCTGGTGTAGACAGCGTCTTTAATATCTTTCCCAGGAACCGATAAAAACTCGGCAGGTTTGTTTACAACTATTAAAACGTCGTCTTCATAAATAATTTCTAAATCTTGCTTTTCAGATAGGTTTTCTAACAGCAGATTGGCATCTATTTCTGTGCCAGCTAGCATGTGTGTTAAAATAGGTTTGCATCTGCCTTGGCAAGCAGGGTAATAGTTTTTATGCTGTCTAATAGCTGCGTTTGGTGCACTTCCCCACCAAAATTCTGCCATTGTAATGGGTGTTAAATTGTTTGCAAAAGCATATTGTAAAAGTTTGGGCGCAGCGCATTCACCAGAACCTGCAGGTGGTTTTATAGCCGGATCATTAAAAATACTAAGCAAGTTTTTCAACTCTTTTTTTCTATTTAAAAAGGCATATTTACTAAATAATGTCTGCTGTAAATAGTTCGATTTTTCTTTGCGTTCTTTTTTAAGTGCGCTAATTTTCTCTTTAAAAACATTAAATTCTTTACTAGTTTCTTGAATTTTAGCTAGATAGTATTCTTGCAATTCTTTGATAAAAAACTGATTATTATAACTTTCTTGGGTTAATTTTTTAGTCAGTTTCTCGAGTTCTAAATCGTTTAAAAGAGCAATTGCTTTCTTTTTTTGTGCCTTCCTATTGCTTTTAGCAAGTTTCATTCTGTTGCGTTGAAAAGCTAAATCGGTTTGAATGATTGTTGTATTTTCTGCAACTAACTTCTTTAATTCTAAATAGTTTTTATCTTTTTTTAAGACGCTCAATTGCGCGTTCATCGCATCAATCTCTTGTTCTCCTTTGATGTAAAAACTACCAGATGTTCTCATGTTAAAAACAGGTGGGACAAATTTTTCTGGTAAACTTTTATCTGCCAATTTACCAGAGAAAGCAGTTAAATACCCAATTTTATTTTGTTTATCCTTCACCACTAAAACACCAAACATTTTTCCAATGGCAAGTGCGCTATCATTAGCTTCTAATCCAAAATTATGTGAAAAATCTGTCTGACGTTCTAAATAGGCCTGTACCTCTGTAGTTGCAATTTTTGCTAGAAGATGGGGTTCATAATAAAACGGAAATGTAAATTTTTCTGGAAGTACTATTCCAGAAATACTTGTTTTAAAATATTGAAAGTGTTTCAATAAATTTAGTTTTTCTTTAAAAGTTGTTTTACCCCTGAAGTTAAAAAAGGTTTTACAGGGAAACTCTTAAATATTAATAAATCTTCTAAAAAGGAGCTCTCATTTCCTAAAAAAGCAAGTATTCTTTCTACTGGTACTTTTTGAAACATTTGTGTAAAAACATCCTTACCTGTTAACTTATTGGATAATAAAACATCTAATAATGTTCTGTCAGTCCATTGATAATATTTGTTTTTAAAAGACGTTGGATGAATTATATTATTCCCCTCAACTAGATTATTTATAATCTCTATAATATTTTTTTGAATGAATTGAAAAGTGTAACCAGAACTTGCTTTAGTATATCCTCCTGAAGTTCCAATATTGATAACATTCAGTTTCGGGTTTTGCTCAAACTTTGCCAAGGACATAGGAATCACTCCAAATTCCTCGTGAATAAGAGTATAATTATCAATTTCTAATTCTTCTTTTATATATTTCTTTAATTCTAAAGTATATACTTCTTTATCGAGAACTCTTGGGCTAAACAAAGTGTACTCAACTAAAGCCTCTGTGGTAGATGTTGGTAAAACATACATAAAGGTTGCTCCATTTTCTTGTGACACTCTAAAATCCATTAGTCTTCCAATTTCTGGATTAAAAACTGGTTTTTCAGTTTTAATAATCCACCCTTTAAAATGTTGAAGTAAAGAATTTTGTTCGTTAATTTTTGGATTAAAAAGATTTGTCGAATTGAAAATATAATTTGCTGTATATCTATTCTTAGTTGTTTTTAAAACAGCTTTTTTATCAATATTATCAATAGAGTTTATCGTCTCTTGAACAAATGATACATTTTTAAATTTCTTAGCATAATTAATTACAAAATTGTAAAAATCTATACCTTGAATCATTTTATACGTATATGATTCTAAATTTAATTCTTTTTTGAATTCTGTAGATAGAAATTCTAATTTATTCCATTTGGCATGAACAATAGACTCAAATAAACCAGGAGATTTTTCCCAAAAACACCAAGTTCTATCATTACTTTTTTTATGATCTTGATCTATAACCAAAATAGATTTGTCTTGTAACAAAGGAGTTTTCAATAATCTATAAAGCAAGCTTAAGCCTGCACAGCCTGAACCCGCAATGATGTAATCATATTTCATATTTTTTTACTTATGGTTATTTTAAAAACCGATTATACCAGCTTTCCTCAATCATTATTTCCCAAAAGCTATCAAAATCTTGTTTTGTGTTCACAAGATTATCAAAAATAACAGATTTACCTGTTAAAGCCTTGTTTTTAAGCAATTTTTTAAAGTCTTTTAAATCTTTGTACTGCACATGTTCTCCTTGTTTAAAACAAACATTCATTCGATCTAAAAGGGCTACTTCGTACGTTTCTTGTAAACTTAAGATAAAAGAAACAGAGGCATCAATATCTGCATTAGATAATTCTGTGGCAATATCATCTGCAGTTATGATAATAAATCTATTGTATAGAAATTTATAAGAGGCTTTAAAAGAGGTGTCATCCGATTTCCAGCTTTCTATAAATTTTTTTACTTTTTCTTCTATTATTTCAATTTCATTAGGATAAAACTTTCTACTTGAAGGGTATACCCATACTTTGGCATCTTCAGGTATTTCTTTAAAATCTACAAACATCGTTTTATATTTAAAGTACAAAGATAACTAAAAGAAAAACCGCAAACAGAAAATCAGTTTGCGGTTTTTTATGAATTTTAAATAGACTAGTTTTATTTTACAGAAAGCTTTGCAACCAAATTCACAAAATCTTCTTGTACACTTTTACCTTTGTCTTTGTTGTACCAAACCTGTAAATCTTCCTTAAACTGGGGGTCTAAAGCGCCGTTTTTTTCTTTATAATCTGCTACCATTTTTGTAGCTACTGTTGGTCTTGGCCCCCAATAATCTAAAACATTATTATCTTTATCTAATGCAATTAATTTTGGAATGCTTCTGCCTCCATTGGTTAAGAATAAATCCATTAAGTCTAAATTTTCATCTCTTAAAACGATTTTCAAATCTATGTTCGTTGTATCGGATGCTATTTTGTTAAGAATAGGTAAGTTCTGTGCGGCATCTCCGCACCAACCTTCTGTAAGCACTAACCAAGTTTGTGGCTGTTTTACTTTTTGAAACTCCTGAATCGTGTCTTCAGAAATTTTAATGGTTTTATCCAATCGTTTCATTCTTCGATCATTTAACGCACTATAATTGGTTAAATCTTCAGATTGCTCAGGACCGGTAGATTTTCCTTCCGTTAATAAATTACTAACTAAACTTCTATAGCCTTTATATGATATTGCTGTTTGTAAACTATTTTCTATAATTTTTTTCATAAATATAAGGTACTAAATTTAGTAAGTTAGACGTATAATTACCTATAACTTACAGGGGTGTTTTAGTTGATTAATTATTGTCTTCGCAGAAGTAATTTAATTGAGTGTAAGTTTTAATTAGAATTTTATATTTTTTGTTATGGTTTTCTTAAAAGAGAATGGTTTGCTATTAATTTGTGTATTTTTGAGTTTTAAACGCAGTTGTGAAATATATATATCTTTTAGTAATACTTGTTTTTACATTTTCTTGCCAGAAGAATGAAGGGAAGAATACCTTAAAAAAACCCAAACCTTTAATGAGTATTGAAGAAATGCATACTCCAACAGAAAATGTTTTACCTATGCATTTAAAAGAGGTAAAAGATTGGAATGCGCTGCAAGACATCGATTCTTTTTTTGTAAAGTTTAGAAAAATTACACCTAATGAGGCGTTAAGTAATGCAATAGAGTTAAAAGATTTAATTAAGCGTTTAAATGATAGTATAAAACCAAAAAAATTTCAAACACCTTCTTTAACAGCAAGAATTAATGTTTTATATAATGAAGCATTAAGACTAGCAGATTTAACAAGAATAGGAGCTATAAAGGCGCAAGAAGTAAATACTCAGGTAGATAAAACCATGGCTGCATTTTCAAATATAAACACTAAAATAAATTCTATTTTAGCAAAAATTAGATTTGAAAATGAAATTGATATAGATGTTACATTTATTGGTTTAGATACTACAAGGATGGATGCGTTTTTTAAGAAGCCAATAAAGCAGATAAAAGAAGTAAAAGAGGTAAACCTTTTAAAATCTATAAAATTCATAAAACCTAAAACACTTATAAAGCGAAAACCCGAGAAGAAACGAATAAAGAAGAATAGACTATTTAAAGGTTTAGAAACAAACAAACAATAAGTATGAAAAAAGTAATAACTTTAGGTGTAAGTATTTTTTTATTCTTTGCTTGTGCAACTCCTAATACGGTTAAAACAGATAAAAGTGCAATCAGAAAAGAAGTGAACACACTTTTAGTTAATTGGCATAAAGCGGCTTCAGATGCAAATTTTAAGGAGTATTTTGGGGCACTGGATAGTACTTCTATTTATATAGGAACGGCAGCAGAAGAAACTTGGACGAAAGAACAGTTTGCCAATTTTAGTAAGCCTTATTTCGATAAAGGAAAAGCATGGTCTTTTACAACTTTAGAACGTAATATATACATGAGTGAGTCAGCAAAGATAGTTTGGTTTGATGAACTTATAGATACCTGGATGGGCACTTGTAGAGGTTCTGGTGTATTAGAAAAGAAAGAAGATTCTTGGAAAATTAAGCAATATGTACTTTCTGTAGTAATCCCAAATGACGATATTCAAGCAGTAATTGATATTAAAAAGAAGAACGATGCTATTTTCTTAAAGAGGTATTAAGAAACTACTTCATTTACAACTTTGTAAATTAAATTACTTTCAAAGCCTTTTCGCATTAAGAAGTCAATTAGTTTTTTCTTTCTTTTATAAATATTCGGTTCAGAAATTACTTCGTTTCTGTTTTCAGTAATTCTGTAAATGGTTGCAATATATTCAGTTTCATCAATCTCTTTTAAAGCTGTTTTTAAATTGTAAGCAGAAATATCTCTAAACTTTAACTCTCTAACAATACGTTGTTTACCCCAGCTTTTAATTCTGAATTTACCCCTTGCATAACTTTTAGCAAAACGTTCTTCATTTAAAAAATTGTCTTTCATTAGACTTAAAAGAATCAATTCCCTAGCCTCGGGTATTACTTGATATTCGCGCATTTTTTGCTCTACTTCTTTATGGCATCTGTCCTGGTAGACGCAATAATTTTCTAGCTTTCGCTTAATTTCATCAACAGTAAAAGATTTTTTCTTTTTTTCAAACATTGCTTCGAAAATACAAAAAGAGGACGAATTCGAAATGATTTCACCCTCTTTTAAATATAAATTATATTCGTTTTAATTTTCTAATTAAATGTTTTGTGTTTCTTCCTTTAACAAGCCTTTTATTCTCATTTTAAACTTTGTAATTAAAAAGAATAAAATGGGTACAACTACTAAAGTTAAGAAGGTTGCAATAAACAAACCATAAATAACGGTTTTTGCTAAGGGTCCCCAAAAAACAACGTTATCACCTCCCATATAAATGTTTGCATCAAACTCGCTAAACAAGGTAAAGAAGTTAATATTTAAACCAATTGCCAAAGGTATTAATCCTAAAATAGTAGTAATTGCAGTTAATAAAACGGGTCTTAAACGCGCCTTACCAGCCTTTACAACGGTCTCATACAGACTGTTTAAAGGTAAATATGCTGCCTCAGAAACACCATCTTGTATTTTCCTCCTTTGTATTAATAACTCTGTATAATCTAAGAGCACTACACCATTGTTTACAACAATTCCTGCTAAAGAGATAATACCCACCATCGTCATCATAATTACAAACGGAGCACCTGAAATTACCAAACCACCAAACACACCAATAAAACTTAAAAAGATGGCCAACATGATAATTCCCGGTTTAGAGACCGAATTAAATTGGAAGATTAAAATGAAGAAAATCAGCATTAATCCTGTAAAAAAAGCACCAACTAAAAACGTCATTTGTTTGTTTTGCTCTTCAATTTGACCGGTATAATCTATTTTAATTCCTTTAGGTAAATTGCTAAAACTCTTCATAGAGTTTTGAATTCTTTCTACTACTGCTCCCGCATCTGTCTCTCCCGGAGATAGCGCAGAATATACAGTTACTACCCTTTTTACATCTTTATGTTTTATAGCACTAAAACCAGAACTATTGGTTTGCCTAGCTACTGCAGAAACGGGTATTTCTTTAATTTTGCCAGATGCAGGGTCTCTAAATGTAATTTTTTGATTAAAAACAGCACTTTTGTTATAGCGGTCTTCTTTGTTAAAACGGACATATATATCATAGTCTTCTCCATCTTTTTTATAAATACCAGCTTTGTTTCCAAAAACAGCCCCTCTTAATTGTTGCCCAACTTGGCCTGCAGAAACTCCTAATTCTCCTGCTTTTTTGCGATCTACCAAAACTTGCATTCCTGGCTTCGATTTGTTTACATCAATCTTTAATTCATCAATACCAGAAATACTTTGCGTATTTAAATAATCTCGCATTCTTTCTGCAGTAATAATTAATTCTTCGTAATTTTCGCCATTTAGTTCTATATTAATAGGTGCACCTGTTGGTGGGCCATTTGCATCTTTTTCAACTGAAATTAAAACTCCCGGATAAATACCTACCAAAGCAGCTTGTACTTTTTGTCTTAAAATTTCACTGTCTTTACCTTTTCTATATTTATACTCTCGCATAGAAGCGGTAATTTTTCCTTTGTGTGGCATTTCTGCAGAAGAACCACCATCTGTTTGCGGATTCCCAGCACCTTCACCCACTTGAGAAACTACACTTTCTACCATGTAATTATAATCATTGGTTGTGTACATGTCTTGATTTAAAACACTGTATACCTTTTGCTCAATTTCTTCTGTAATTTTGTTTGTTTTTTCAATATCGGTTCCTTCAGGATACTCGATATACACAATAATCTGATTTGGTTTATTATCAGGAAAAAACTCAACTTTAGTTCTTTGTTCTCTTAAAGACCAACCAAAACCAGCAAAAGCAATAAATAGTAGCATAAATGTTCCGATAACTAAGACATAAGGTCTCCATCCAGAAAGTGCTTTTTTCAATTGTCTTTCGTACCAATTTTCTAAAGAAACTAACGTATTTTTTTGAAAGTAATTAGCAGCTTTTCTTAGAACAAATCTATACACCCACAACATAACTGCTGTAAATATAATTAAGGTTCCTAAAGCATTGTATGCGCCGCCAAAGAAGAAAATTAGCAAACCAATGATTGTCATAATACTGGTTAACCTTATAATGCTTTTTATAGGCATGTCTTTGTCTTCGGTTTTCATAAATTGAGAAACCAATACCGAGTTAAAGAAAATAGCTACAAACAACGAAGAACCTAGAACAATAGATAAAGTAATAGGTAAAATAACCATGAATTGCCCCATAATTCCTGGCCAAAGACCTAAAGGAATAAATGCTGCAACAGTGGTTGCTGTAGAAATAATAATAGGAAATGCAATTTCTCCAATTCCTTTTTTAGCAGCTTCTGTTCTAGACATTCCTTCTTCGTCCATTAAACGGTACACGTTTTCAACAACTACAATTCCGTTATCTACCAGCATTCCTAACCCCATAATAAGTCCAAAAAGCACCATTGTATTTAAGGTATACCCTAAAGCACCTAAAATCATTAAAGACATAAACATAGACATTGGTATTGCAAAACCAACGAAAAGTGCATTTTTAAACCCTAGGAAAAACATTAAAACAATAACTACTAAAATTACCCCAAAAATAATATTGTTTACCAAATCATCTACTTGCCCAATTGTTTTTGGAGATTGATCATTTGCAATGCTTACTTTTAAATCTTTTGGAAAAATATCAGCTTTCGCATTTTGCACAATAACCCCAATTTTATCTGCAGCAGCAACCATGTTTTCTCCAGACCTTTTCTTAACATCTAGCATTACTACAGGCGCGCCACTTTCTCGTGCATAGGTGGTTTTATCTTTGTCTTTAAAAGAGATTTCTGCAACATCTTTTAAATAAATAGGATTTCCATTTTCTGCTTTAATTACAAAATCTCCTAAATCAGAAGGTTGGTCAATTTCACCAATAATACGAATGGTTCTTCGTTGCTGACTTGTAATAAAGTTACCGGCAGACATGGTTATATTCCCACGGTTTATAGCATTTGAAATATCATCAAAACTAACCTTTGCAGCCATCATTTTATAAATATCTACAGCAACTTCTACTTCTTTGTCTTGCGCACCACGAATGGCTACTTTTTTTATTTCTGTTAAATCTTCGATTTCATCTTGTAAATATTCTCCAAATTCCTTCAATTTAGAAACCGGATAATTACCAGAAATATTAATATTTAGAATTGCTACTTCTTCAGACATGCTCAATTCAAAAACATTAGGCGTTACTTTTGCGCCATTAAATGTTGGCCAGTCTTCACCTGCCGTTTCTTGATCTATTTCGTCTTTTACTTTCTGCTTTGCCTTATCAACACTAATACTTTCATCAAACTCAACAGTAATAATAGAGTAATCTTCTTGTGATGTAGAAGTAATTTCTACCACATTACTTACCGATTTTAGTTTGTCTTCTAAAGGGTTTGTAATCAGTTTCTCTATGTCTTCCGCCGTGTTACCAGGGTATACAGAACTAATGTAAATCTTAGTTTCATTAATCTCTGGAAAGTTTTCTCTTGGCATTGTAAAGTATGCAGTAACTCCTAAATAAAGAATTAAAAACATCGATACGTAAATAGTAGTCTTATTATTTATGGCCCAAGAAGAAAGCTTAAATTCTTTCTCTACTTGATTATTTTTATTTTTCATTTTTCTACTATTTATTAAGCACTTTTACAACTTGTCCGTTATTTATACTTCTTGCGCCTTCCATAACTATTTCTGCTCCTGCGGCAAGGTTATTCGTAACTTCAATAAAATCTCCTTGTGTTTTTCCGGTCTCAATAACCAGCCTTTCCGCAACAGCTTCATTATTGTCTTTTTTATCTCTTATGATATAAATAAACTGCGCTCCTTTTGCATTTTCAGAAATAATACTTTGCGGTATTAAAACGGCATTTGTGTTTGTATAATCGTTTAATTTTAATCTTGCAGTTAAGTTTGGTTTTACTTTTCCGTTTAAATTAGGAACTCCTATTTCTATTTTAAAAGATCTATTACTTGGATTTATAAAGTTTCCAACCTGTCTTACTTTCGAGGATAACGTTTCTCCCAACACTGGGAAGTTTACACTTACAGCTTTGTTTTTAGTAATACTAGAGATATAGGTTTCTGGAACTTCTGTTTCTATATACATGTTAGAAAGATTTATAATTCTAAAAATTTCTGAGCCCATTCCTGGTGCTATTACAACACCTCTTTCTTTAAAAACATTATCTATGACTCCTGAGAAAGGAGCCCTAACAACGGCTTTTTCTAATTGATTTTTAAACTGGTTTACCGCGCTAGTTTGTGCTTCAAAAGAAGTTTTTGCTTGAAGAAATTGCATCTCAGATCCAATTTTTTGAGACCACAATCTTTTTTGACGTTCATAGGTGGTTTTAGCCAACTGTGCATTTGCATTAAGTTGAGCAAGTCGTTCAGACATTCCGCCATCATCTATGTTTGCTAAAATTTGTCCTTTTACAACTTGTTGTCCTTTTTTTACATGAACAGTTTTTAAAATCCCAGGCATTTCAGGGTAAATTAAAACATTTTGTTTCGTTTGCACATTTCCTTGCAACTCTATGAAATGGGTAAATACAGTTTCTTTTGCTATAAAAGTGGTTATTAGTGGTATGTTCTTATCTGCATTTAAAGCATCTAAGTGGTCGTTTAATTGTTTTAACTCAACAGATATTGCTTGTTTTTCTGTGTCTAATGCTGCTTTTTTAGATTTTATTTGAGCAAGATCGTTAGTTGCTAAAATACCGGCTACAGAAGTTGCTTTTTTACCTTCACAAGAAGTTAAAATTAGCACAGTTAAAAGTGTGAAATATATCTTTTTCATAATAGTTTAGTTATTTAATTTGTAGGTTTAATGCGTTTTCTAGGGTTGCTTTTTTTGCAATGATGGTTAACATAGATTGAATGTAATTTTGCTGTTGCGCATACAATTGATTTTGTGCTTGTAATAAATCGAAGCTAGAAGAGATACCTTCAAAAAATTTAACACGCTGTTTTTTTTCTATGCGCTGTGCTAAATCTACATTTCTCTTTGAAGTCTGGTAGTTTTCGATGCTTAATTGATACTCGTTTTTTGCTTTTTGAGCTTGTAAAGAAAGTCGCTGCTTCGTTTCTTCTAACCTTATATCTGCCGTGTTTAATGCTATTTTGGCCTGAGCGGTTTTTGCTTTTCTACTAAAGCTGCTAAAAATAGGCACATTTAGACTTACACCTAACAAAGAAGAATCAAACCACTGTTGGTTATTATTTAGAAATGTAAAAGAATCTGAAAAAGCCTGCTTACCATAATTAACAAAGGCTGTTAAACTAGGTAAAGCCTTACTTTGCTCTAATTTCATCATCAAACGTTTGGTTTCTCTGTTGTTTTCAGAAATTTTAAAATCGATATGATTAGAAAATTCAAATGTTTTACCAATTAATTCTAAATTTATATTGTTTTCTGCCAAACCATCTAAGGAATCTGTTAATAGTAGTTTTGTGTTGATAGGGTTTCCTAGAGAAATATTTAGCATTTGATATGCAATTTCCTTCATTCTAATTACACTATTTCGTTGATTTTTTACATTTCCCAATGTAATTTCTAGCTGTTCTACATCTTCTTCCTCATTAAAGCCATTTTTATAAATTTGTTGAGCATCTCGGTAGTTCTGTGTTAGAATTTTAATATTTGACTCTAAAATTTCAATGCTTTTTTCTGTAACCAGTGCATTTCCGTAGGCATTAATAATTGCTTCTCTAGTTAACAACACTGTTTTTTCTTCTGCTTGTTTAGATATTTTCAGGAAGGTCTTAGAAGCTTGTAAGGCTACTAAATAAGAGCCATCAAATAGAAGCTGTGTTAAAGTTACCGAAGCATTTAGGTTTTGTTTGGTGCCAAAAACTACAGGAATAAATCCTTCTGCTGCATCAGGACTACTTTCTCTATTGATATCAAAAAAATCTTCAACAGTATCGACAATAGATTCTCTATTGTCAAAAGCTGCAGCCGGTAATAAAGAAACAGGCTGTTTTAAAAAATTCTGATAATCTAATCTTGCATTTACTTGTGGTAAACCACTAGCGGTGGTCTCCCAAACTATTTCTTTCGCTTTTTTAATATCATTTTTAGCTATTTTGGTGTTGTAATTATTCTTTAGAGCATAATCAATTGCTTCTTTTAAAGAAAGTTGTAGGGTCTTTTCTTGTGCATTTGCAACATGTATAAAAAAGACGGTAAAAATTACCAGTACTATTTTTTTCATTTGTTATTTATTTCTGTGTTAATTGTTTTTTTAATTCTTGTACTCCCTTTTCTGTTGCGATTCCTCTTATATGATACTCTAAGTAATGATTCATTAATGTATTCATAGAATAATCTGTTAACGGAAATAACTCTATGTTCTTGATACCTAACATTCCGTTAAAATAAATTCTAGAGGTAAATTCTAAATTTATATTATCTCTATACAAACCAAGTTCAATTCCTTTTTTGAGATTATTTAGCACGCAAACTTGCATTACGTCAAATTGTTTTTGTGTTAAAGAGGCGTATATTTTAGGATAATATTTTTGAAGTTGATATTGCGGTGAAGATTTTTCGTCTTTTAAATGCTTCATAATAAGCCTTTTGATTGAAAATATTTCTTCAATAGGATTCGTTTTTAATTCACAAATAGTATCAATACCACAACTAACAGTAGTAAACATATACTCAGTTACTGCGGCAACCAACTCTGTTTTATTCTCAAAATACTTATAAATTGTTTTTTTTGAAACGCCTAGTTTACTGGCTATTTCGTCCATAGTTACACTCTTAAAACCTAAGTTTAAGAACAATTCCTTTGAGGTATCTAAAATTTTATGTTTCATAATCTGAGTGCAAATATACAACTGGAAACTTTAGAAACAAAAAAAGTTTCCAAAGTTTTAAGTATTTTTTAACGTTTCATTATTGAAGTAGTATTTCTTTATATTATTTTTACAAAAAATTATAGATTTGGACATTTTACATTATCAAAAGGAATTTCTATCTTACTTAGAATCAAAACAATGGATTCATGAACCTAAAAACTTATATGAACCAATAGATTATATTTTAAAATTAGGAGGAAAAAGGATTCGCCCGGTATTAACTTTAATGGCCGCAGATATATTTTCTAGCGATTTTAAAAGAGCATTGCCTGCAGCTTTAGCGGTGGAGGTTTTTCATAATTTTACTCTAATTCATGACGATATTATGGACGCTGCACCTTTAAGAAGAGGTAAAGCTACTGTGCACGAGAAATGGGACACCAATACAGGAATTCTTTCTGGAGATGCCATGTTAATTCTAGCATACCAATATTTTGAGAATTATGAACCTATTGTTTTTCAGAAATTAGCAAAACTCTTTAGTAAAACAGCTTTAGAAGTTTGTGATGGACAGCAATTGGATGTAGATTTTGAAACTAGAAATGATGTTACGATTCCTGAGTATATTAACATGATTCGTTTAAAAACTTCTGTTTTGGTTGCTGCAGCTTTAAAAATGGGTGCAATTGTTGCAGAGGCAAATGATGAAAATGCCAATTTAATTTACGATTTTGGTTTAAATCTAGGGCTTGCATTTCAATTACAAGATGATTACTTAGATACCTTTGGAGATCCAGAAACATTTGGAAAACAGGTTGGTGGAGATATTATAGAAAATAAAAAAACGTATTTATATTTAAAGGCGCTAGAAGTTGCCACGGAAGATGATAAAGGAAAGTTAGCGTATCTATACAGAAAGAAATTAGCAGATAGCGCAGATAAGATTTCCGACGTTCAAAGAATCTTTGAATTAAACGATATTCCTTTATTAATAAAGCAAGAAATAGAGAATTTTACAAAAAAAGCTTTTAATACTTTAGCTCAAATGGACATTAAAGATACAGATAAACAGAACCTTAAGAACTTTGGCTTTTGGTTAATGAATAGATCTGTTTAAGATTATTGTTTTTTATTGTATCATTTTAAAATAAATAGTACATTTGCACCCAATAATTTTGGTCCCATAGCTCAGCTGGTTAGAGCATCTGACTCATAATCAGAGGGTCCTTGGTTCGAGCCCAAGTGGGACCACTTTATTAAAACCTCAATAAATTGTTAATCAATTAGTTGAGGTTTTTGTATTTATTAACAGTACGATTAATTTACGGTTGATATAGTTTTACCTTCCTTTTATTAAAATTAATTCAAAAATAAAGTTGTTTTTTAGAACACATTTGGCACATTCTATGAATCTTTTTAAGGCACGAAAAACAATATATAAAGTCTAAAAAATCTGATTAATGAAGTTCATTTGAAACCATTTAAACTTATTGAAAACCTATACTAATAAATCCTTATTTTACCAATGCCCTGGATCATGAGGTACTGATTGTGCTTGCGCCTTTTTCGGGTTCAATATCATAAAAGTACCCAATGCAGTAAGCGTTGCATACTTCACCATTTTTTTAACAGCAGCCTTTCTACTAATACCTTCAGAAGATTGCTTATTTTCTTTTCTTTTCATATTAGTCTATCTGTATTTTTTTAGTAAGTAATTGGTTGTTAGAATTTAACTGTATTATGTAAATTCCGCTACTTAAACCATATGTAGAAAGCGTTTCACTTGAAGTGGTAAGTGCTTTTACACGTACCTCTTTTCCTAAAATAGTATACAATTTAATGATAGCTTCACTTCTTAAACCCTCTATGGTTATAAAATCATTTCCATTTCCTTTATATACATTTATCAATTTTGTGGTTAAGCTATCTTCATTGCCAAGTACGTTTGTAGTTAAATGGATGTAAAATCTACCAGCTTCACTAATTGTGTTTTGTGTAGTTAATTCAAAGTCTTTTTCTTGTAATAAAGTTGTTGTGCCGTTTAAAGTATCCTCTAAATATATATTGATGTCTTCTGTAAGGCTATTGTTTGCGATACGTACGCGAATTACTTGCCCTTCTTCTTGTTGTAAAACCAATGGTATTGTTGTACTATTTATATGCACAATACCCATTGCATTTATAGAAAAATTAATTCCTCGATCTCCTTCAACTAGCCTTGAAGAAATAGGTGTTGTTTGGCTAAAAGTACCAGCATCATAACCAGGGTCTAAGCCTAAAGTTAAGCCTTCTTTAAAGTAAAATTTGGTTGTACCTATTAAAAAAGTATTGTTGTGCATTTCTAAAACTAATTCATAACTTGTATTTGTTGTTTTCGCTATTATAAAGTCATCACCTCCTGTGACTGTCTGCATTGCTGGTGTAAAAACAACTGTATCTTCAATAGTGTCATCTGCAGCAATAAAAAATGCTTGCCCTGGAGCAATATATAATGGCGTGTTAGAGATTTGGTTATAAATTGTATAACCAGTGCCATCTGCATCATAGCCGTAGACTGCCTCAAACGAGTCGTCTAATTTCAATGTATTTACGGTTATAAAGTTATTAGTAGCATCTGCCTCTATATTTCCATTAATATAAGAAGGAAATGGGTTTGCTACTAAATTCCAACGCCTACCAGCACCTGAATTCGCTGCATCATTATTTTTAATCGGAATTGTTTGGTTTCCAGTTGCAACGGTTCCTATAAATGCAAGTGCACCACCACTTGTGGTTGCCATTTGGTAGCCTTGTCCTAAATTTAAACTTCCTGTAGTTTCTACAGTTGCGTTTGTCCAGGTATCTGAAATGTTATCATAAGAACCTACTGCGTATAAACTGCCGTTTCTAGCTATTGAGGATGCGTTACTAGTTTCCGTTATAAAAGAATTAATAGTTAGCCCAGATACGGGAGACCCTATTAAATCCCACTCACCAGCACCTACTTGGTTAACATATCTATTATAAATAATATTCCCTGTAGCAGTGCCGCTAACAATATAGA
>FUWD013429697.1_pt2 | contig 26731 bp, 30 predicted proteins | sample 1063281 | NCBI WGS metagenome assembly FUWD01 (sample SAMEA79048168, study PRJEB19326) | metagenome | biome: marine | reverse complement strand
GGCGAAACTAGAAGAGGAATTGGTTGTTAGACCAACTTCTGAGGCTATTATATGGAACACATATAAAGGATGGATTCAATCCTACAGAGACTTACCTCTTTTAATAAATCAATGGGCAAATGTTGTTAGATGGGAGATGCGGACACGACTATTTTTAAGAACTTCAGAGTTTTTATGGCAAGAAGGTCATACTGCTCACGCTACAGAAGCAGAAGCTATTATAGAAGCGAAACAAATGCAAGAAGTTTATGCAGAGTTTGCAGAGAATTTCATGGCAATGCCAGTCATTAAAGGAGCTAAATCTGAAAGTGAACGTTTTGCAGGTGCTGTCGAAACATTTACTATTGAAGCTTTAATGCAGGACGGTAAAGCCTTACAAGCTGGAACTAGTCATTTTTTAGGTCAAAATTTTGCAAAAGCGTTTGATGTAAAATTTACTTCTAAAGAAGGGAAACAGGAACATGTTTGGGCAACCTCTTGGGGAGTTTCAACCCGTTTAATCGGTGGTTTAATTATGACTCACTCAGATGATTTTGGATTGGTATTACCTCCAAAATTAGCTCCAATTCAAGTTGCTATTGTCCCGATATACAAAAGTGAAGAGCAATTAGCTACTATTTCTTCAAAAGTTGATGTTATAGTTAAAGGGCTAAGAAGGAAAGGCATCTCTGTTAAATTTGATAATAGAGAAACTTATAGACCAGGTGCTAAATTTGCCGAATACGAATTAAAAGGTGTTCCTGTGAGAATTGCAATTGGGAATAGAGATATAGAAAACAACACTGTAGAGGTAGCAAGAAGAGATACTTTGACAAAAGAAACAGTATCGCAAGACACTGTTATCCAATTTGTAGAGGGTTTATTAGAAGATATTCAAGAGAATTTATTTGCAAAAGCAATTAGCTATAGAAAAGAACACACAGCAGAGGTTTTAACATTCGATGAATTTATAGAAGTAATAAATAATAAAGGAGGTTTTGTATCTGCACATTGGGACGGAACAATTGAGACAGAAGATAAAATAAAAGAGTTGACAAAAGCAACAATTAGATGTGTTCCAAATGACGCAAAAGATGAGGCTGGTACTTGCGTTTATTCAGGTAAGCCATCATTGAAAAGAGTTCTTTTCGCCAAGGCATATTAAGTTTTTTAAAGTTTTTTCAAAAAAGATTGTAGAGTTTGAAAAACGTTGTATATTTGCATCCGCAATTGAGAGACAATCTAGTTGTTATGGTCCGTTCGTCTAGGGGTTAGGACGCATGGTTTTCATCCATGTAACACGGGTTCGATTCCCGTACGGACTACAAAGTTTTAATTAAAAACGAATAAATCAAGAATTATGGCAAATCATAAGTCAGCATTAAAGAGAATTAGGAGTAACGACTCAAAGAGATTACGTAATAAGTATCAACATAAAACCACACGTAACGCTTTAAGAGATATTCGTTCTACGGAAGATAAAAAAGAAGCTGAAGGAATGTTAGGTAAAGTTATTTCTATGCTAGATAAGTTAGCAAAGAATAATATTATCCACAAAAACAAAGCTGCAAATTTAAAATCTAAATTAACAAAGCACGTAGCTGCGATGTAAGATTTTATTTATAAAAATAAAAAAAGCTCTGAACGAAAATTCAGAGCTTTTTTTTGATTTTTAATTTTACCAGTCGTAATTTTTGTGTGCATCTAATCGAATAAATATAAACAGCAGTATAGTAAACCCCCATAACGAAGAGCCCCCATAACTAAAAAAGGGTAAAGGTATTCCAACTGTAGGAAGTAAGCCTATAACCATTCCTATATTCACGATTACGTGAAAAAATAAAATAGAAGCCAATCCATAGCCGTAGGAACGGCCAAATTTATTATTGTGGGTTTCAGCAAGATAAATTATTCGATACATTAGAAGCATAAAAAGAATAATTACAAAACTGGTTCCAAGAAAGCCCCATTCTTCACCAACAGTACTAAAAATATAGTCTGTGTGCTGCTCTGGCACAAAATTTCCTTTAGTTAAATCACCATTTAAAAAACCTTTTCCCTTTAAGCCTCCAGAACTTATGGTAAGTTCTGATTGGTAAGAATTATACCCAATACCTTTGTTATCTGTTTTTATACCTAGTAAGATATCAAATCGATCTTTTTGATGAAATGCAAGTAGATTATTATAACTATAATTTGTTCCGAAAACAAATGCACCGAATAGCATATATACTAATAATACTTTATACCAATTAAATCGTAAAAAGCGTATTCCTGCTTTTTTTAATATTACAAAAATGAATAAAGTAATTAATGTAAAAAGAGTAATTATAACTGGCTCTGGGCCAAAATATATAGTAAGTATAAAAACAATAATAGTTGCAGCCCCGACAAGAATATAATTTAAGGTTAAACCCTCTCTGTTTAATACAAAAAAAAATGAGAGATATATTAATGCAGAACCCGCATCCGGTTGAAACATTATTAAAAGAGCTGGTGTAAAAATAATTATAAATGCTTTAATCTGATTTTTTATAAGTTTGAAATTATACTTCCGATCACTTATTAATTTAGCAACAGCTAGTGCTGTAAAAGCCTTTACAAACTCTGAGGGCTGTAAACCTATAGGCCCAAAATTATACCAAGATGTCGCTCCATTAATTGTTTTACCGAAAATAAATAATCCTAATAATGATACTATTGAAATTAGATATAAAACCCCCGAAAATTTTTCATAAAATTTTGAATTAAAAAAAAGAATTATTATGATTAAAGGGAGAGTTAGACAAATAAATATTAATTGTTTGCCGTATTTTGTTGAAAAACTTAGTAATTCTATATCTTCATTTGTTTTAGATGCAGCATAGATATTCATCCATCCGAAACCGACTAAAATAAGATATATAAATACCAATACCCAGTCTATACCTGCAAAAATATTATTTCGTTCTTGACGCAATCTCTCTAGGTTTTTGTATGTATTTATTATAAATATGTTGTAAACTTAATTCTAACATTCTTTTTTCAACCATTGGTTTTGAAATTTTCTTTTTTAGATACTTTTCAATAATTAAACTTGTAATTGGAGCAGCAATAGTAGATCCGTAACCACCATTTTCAACAAAAATTGCCAAAGCTATTTTTGGATTTTTTTTTGGTGCAAAAGCTACAAGTATAGAGTGGTCGTCTAACTGTATTCTTTTTTCTTGAATTATAGTAAAATTTTCAACTGTTCCTGTTTTCCCGCAAATTTCAATACCATCTACTTGACTCCATCTTCCTGTTCCTGTTTTGAAAACTTCATGCATTGCTTCTATTATAGGATCAAAATGTTTTGATTCAATAGTAGTTTTTTTTGGAATTATAAAATTCTGATTTTCGATAATTTTGCCGTCAACTTTTTTTAGTATGTGTGGTGTGTAGAAAAAACCTCTATTTGCAATTGCAGCTGTAAAATTTGCTAACTGAATGGGAGTTGTTTCTATATCACCTTGACCAATTGCATTTGAGATTACGGAAGATGCATTCCAGCGATAATTAATTCTATTATCATAAAATGTACCGGTTGGAACTCTCCCTTTTTGACCAGCTGGTAAATCATAGCCTAAATAATTTCCCAGCCCAAAGCTTTTTACGTGTTTACTCCATTTATTTAACCCTTCAGAGGGCTTATTATTTTTTTCTACTATTCTTTTAAAAGTATTTGAAAAATAACTGTTACAAGACTTAGCTAATGCAGATTTTAAATATATTGGACTACCTACAATACCACAGTGGCATCCCATAAATTCATTTTTACGTTTTCCGTAACGGTATCCGTTATTGCAGCTAAAAGAGGTATTTGGGCTAATTACATTTTCTTGTAATCCAATTAAAGCATTCATTATTTTAAAAGGAGATCCCGGTGCGTATTGAGCCAACAAGGCTCTATCATAAGCCGGCTTATCTGGGTTTTCTGTATCCATTAAAAAGACTGAATTTTTAGAACGCTTCCTTCCAACTAACATATTTGGATCATACGAGGGTGCGGTTACTAATGCTAAAATTTCACCACTACTAGGCTCTATAGCTACTATTCCTCCACGTTTTCCTTTCATTAACCTTTCTGCATATTCCTGTAATTCAATATCTATTGTTAATGTTAAATCTTTTCCGCCTACTGGCAAGGTGTCTAAAACTCCGTCTTTATAAGCACCTGTTACTTTATTAAATCTATTTTTATGTGAGTATTTTTTCCCTTTTTTTCCTCTTAAATATTCCTCATATTCTTTTTCAATACCCGCTTTACCTATTAGCTCACCTTGTTGATAATAAGGATTATTTTTAGCTTTAGATTCATTAACCTCACTTATATATCCGAAGATATTTGCGGCAGATTTTATTGGATATTCTCGGATGATTCTTTTTTGAATATAAAATCCTTTATAGTTGTATAATTTTTCTTGAAGATAAGCATAATCCTCTTTTGCTAATTGCTTTAAAAATACAGAGGGTAGGTAAGAAGCATAATTTTGAGCTCTTCTAAATCGCTTCAAAAAACTTATTTTATCTATCTTTAGTAGAGAGCAAAACTCTATGGTGTCTAATGACTTGACTTTATTAGGTTGAATCATGACATCATAAGAAAGCTGATTAGCAATTATTAATTTATCATTTCTATCGTATACATATCCTCTCTCTGGATAATCATACTCTGTTTTTACTGCAGCATTATTTATTGGATCATATTTTTGACCCCTTAGTATTTGAAGTTGAAATAAGCGACCTATAAAGACAATACCAATAAAAGTTATTAAGAAATAAAGTAAAAAACTTCTCTGCATTATTGTTTTTTTATAAAAATATAATTTCCGATAAAGAATAAAATTAACGTAAAAATACTCGAGTAAAATGTATTTAATAGAACATTAGAAAAATTCTCGAAGCTAAAGTTAGCTAAAGAAAATAAAATAAGGTGATGTATTATCGTTAAAGTGATGGTGAAGTTGAAAATTTTACCGAAGGGTTCTTTTTGAAGGTTAAAAAAAGGAAAATCAATGGGTGTTTTTCTAAAATAAATCTTTAAAAAGAAAAGTCTAAGATATGCAATTGTTAAGATTGAAAAAATATGAATTCCACCAGAGTCAGAAAATATATCAACGATTAATCCAAGTAAAAAAGCCACAAATAAAAAGAAAAATCGATTTTCTCTTATTGGAAAAAAAAACACAAATGCAATATATAAATAGGGGTTTATATACCCGTAGAAAAGAATCTTATTTAAGATAAATACTTGAAGAAAAACTAAAATAAATCCAATAAAGGTATAGTAGATTATTTTATTCATCTTCTAAATTTTTTAATTCAATTTTATGTAAGTTTTTTACAATAGAAACATACCTTAAATTACTCATGTCGTTAAAAAGGCGAATACTTATTTCATTATCAGTACTTTTCTCATTTTTTACTTTTAAAACACTCCCGATTAATATTCCTTCAGGAAAAATAGTAGATCTACCGCTAGTAATAATTGTGTCACCAACCTTTACATTTGCTTGCCTAGGAATATCTGTTAATTGAACTGTATTATAATCTTTCCCATTCCAAACTAAAGGGCCAAAATAATTTGAGCCATTTTTTATACTTGCACTTATTTTACTATTTTTATTTAAAATGGATTGAATCCTCGTATAATTATTTGTAATTTTTTCAGTTATTCCAATAATTCCTTTGCTATTAAAAACAGCCATTTCTTTATTTATACCTTCGGCACTTCCTTTATCTATTAATAAATAATTGAAAGGTTTGCTGTATTCATTTTTTATGATTTTAGCAAAAGTATAGGTATATTTTTGAATGTGTCCAACAGAGTCAATTTTTTTAATATCTATCTGAGTTTCCTTTTTAATTTGAGTTTTTGCTAATCTGTTTCTTAAAAAAATATTCTCTTTAACAAGTATTTCATTTTGCCCTCTAAGATTAAAATAATCAGAAATATTTGAAGATTTTTCGTAAAGTCCTCCGGAAATAATATTTGTAGAATTTAGAAACTTACTTTTATGAAAGCTATTATTACTAATAGTTAAACTAATAGCGATAAATTGTAATATTATAAAAAAAAGTAGATATTTATACTTTTGTATAAATGATATAAGTTGCTGCATTCTTAGAACTCATTTACGGTTTATTTCATTAATACATTTTTGTATTTTTCAAGTTCTTTTAAAGCAATTCCAGTTCCTCTAACTACCGCCCTTAAAGGGTCTTCTGCTATATAAACAGGTAAGTCTGTTTTTCTAGACAAACGCTTGTCTAAACCTCTTAACATTGATCCTCCACCTGCTAAATAAATACCACTGTTATAAATATCTGCAGCTAATTCTGGAGGAGTTTTAGATAAAGTTTCCATTACTGCATCTTCAATTCTTAAAATGGACTTATCTAATGCTTTTGCAATTTCTCTGTAAGAAACTTGAACTTGCTTTGGTTTTCCACTTAATAAATCTCTACCTTGAACCAACATGTCCTCTGGAGGGGAATCTAAATCTTCTGTTGCAGCACCAATATTAATTTTTATTTTCTCAGCCGTAGTTTCTCCAACATGTAAATTGTGTTGTGTCCTCATATAATACATTATATCATTGGTAAATAAATCACCTGCAACTTTAACAGATTGATCACAAACAATACCAGCCAAGGCAATTACCGCAATTTCTGTAGTTCCACCTCCAATATCAATAATCATATTCCCTTTTGGTTCCATAATATCAATTCCAACACCAATAGCTGCTGCCATTGGCTCGTATATTAGATAAATTTCTTTTGCATTCATATGGCGAGCAGAATCTTGTACTGCACGTTTTTCGACTTCTGTAATACCAGAAGGAATGCAAATAACCATTCTTAAAGCAGGGGGAAATAATTTCTTTTTAATAGAAGGAATCTGTTTTACAAATTCCTTTATCATCTCTTCAGAAGCTTGAAAATCTGCAATTACTCCATCCTTTAAAGGACGTATAGTTTTTATGTTTTCATGAGTTTTTCCTTGCATTAAATTGGCTTGTTTACCAAATGCAATAATTTTACCAGTAGTTCTATCTCTCGCTACAATTGACGGGCTGTCTATCACTACTTTTCCATCATGGATAATAAGTGTATTAGCCGTCCCTAGATCGATAGCAATGTCTTCTGTCATAAAATCAAAAAAACCCATAATTTCTATTGTTTTTTGTATTTTTAATACTGTTCTCTCACAAAGCTACTAAAAAACTAAGTGAAAATACATATATATTATTTAATGTTTAAAATGTCTTGTCCCTGTTAATACCATCGAAACATTATGTTCGTTGCAATAATCGATACTTAATTGATCTTTAATCGATCCACCAGGTTGAATTACACTTTTAATACCTGCTTTTTCAGCGATCTCTACACAGTCAGGGAATGGAAAAAAAGCATCACTAGCCATTACAGCACCGGTTAAGTCAAAACCAAAACTAGTTGCTTTTTCAATAGCTTGCCTTAAAGCATCAACTCTACTTGTTTGACCTGTTCCACTTGCTAATAATTGATTATTTTTTGTAAAAACAATCGTATTTGATTTAGTGTGCTTGCAAATTTTTGAAGCAAAGAGCAAATCCTTTAATTCCTTATCTGATGGTTTAGTCTTTGTAACGTAGTTTAAACCTTCTAAATTATCTGTTTTAGAATCTTTATCTTGAACTAGTAACCCATTTAAAGCAGTTCTTACATTTTGATTAGGTAAAATACTACTTTTTTGAATTAAAAGAACTCTATTTTTTTTACCTTTTAAAATTGATAATGCTTTTTCTGTAAATGATGGTGCAATAACCACTTCACAAAAAAGTTTATGAATCTCTTCAGCAGTTGAGGCATCTATTTCTGTATTTGAAATTAAAACTCCTCCAAAAGCTGATACAGAGTCGCCAGCTAAAGCATCTAAATAAGCTTGCTTTATATTATCTCTTTGTGCGAAACCACAAGCATTGTTATGTTTTAAGACAGCAAATGTTGGTTGTTCATCCAAAAACTCATTCATTAAGTTTACTGCTGCATCAACATCTAACAAATTATTATAACTTAATTCTTTTCCATGTAATTTATCAAACATTGCATCTAAATCTCCAAAAAAGTACCCTTTTTGATGTGGATTCTCTCCGTAACGTAATGTTTTTGAAATTGTCTCACTTGCTTTAAAAACGACTTCATCTTCATTGAAATAATTAAATATGGCGGTATCATAGTGGGATGAGATATTAAAAGACTTTGCCGCGAATTTTTTTCTTTGCTCAATAGAAGTTGTTCCATTGTTTTGTGAGATAATGGTTAAAAATTCTTCATACTGTTCCATTGAAGAAACTGTAAAAGTGTCTTTAAAGTTTTTTGCCGATGCTCTAATTAAAGAAATTCCACCAATATCAATTTTTTCTATAATATCTTGATCTGCTGCACCAGAAACGACTGTTTTTTCAAATGGATATAAATCGACAATTACTAAATCAATTTGTGGAATATTATATTCAGCTAATTCTGAAACATCACTTTCGTTATCTTGTCTATTTAAAATACCTCCAAAAATTTTCGGATGTAATGTTTTTACTCTTCCGCCTAAAATTGAAGGGTAAGATGTTACTTCATCAACAGGTAAGACATTAATTCCTAAATTTTTAATAAACTTTTCCGTTCCTCCAGTGGAGTATATTGTAACGTTTAAATCATTAAGTTTTTTTACAATTGACTCAAGGCCATCTTTGTGAAATACTGAAATTAATGCGGATTTAATTGTTTTCGAAGTGCTCATTGTTAGTTATGTAGTTAAGCACACAAATTTAGTGAAACAGAAGCGCCATCACAATAAAAAGATAGTAACAAATAGGGTAAGTAATTAACAACTAGTATAATTAAAGACTTTAAAAATAAAATTTTAGAATAAGAAATAGTTTAATTTAAAATCTTGCCGAGTTCCTGGCATATAAACTCTAAAAGAGTTTCATCTTTTTTCGTAAAAGGATTTACAGTATGAGAATCGACATCTATTTGACCAATATTTTTGTCGTTCACAAAAATAGGAATTACTATTTCAGATTTCACCTTCCATCCGCAGGAGATATAGTTTTCTTGTTTAGAAACATCTTGTACAATAAAGTTTTTATTACTTGTGGCAACTTGTCCACAAATACCCTTACCGAAGGGAATAATTTCGTGTTCTGTTTTTTCACCTGTATATTGTGCCAATTTTAATTCTTCTTTATCACCATTTTTAAAATAGAAACCAACCCAATTGTAATAACTAATTTCAGCTTCTAGAAAATCAGTTATTCCTTGAAGTTTTTCTCCTATTTGTTGCTTCGAACCTAAAATTTTAGAGATTTCTTTTTTTAAAATTACACTATTCATTATTTTTAGTTTCTAAGTTAATTTGTAAAAATAAAACAAAATATTTTTAATAAGTACAATAATTATCTTAAAAACTAGTATTGGTTAATAACAGGAAATTAACAATTAGGTATAATAATATATTGTAACTTTGCAGTATATAATGAAAAATATAGTCATTAAAATATCATCAATTATTTTAGCATTTTCAGTGCTTTTCTCAACCTTCTCTTTTACGGTTGAAAAGCATTATTGTGGTGATTTTTTAGTAGATGTATCTTATGTTGGACAAGCAGATGGGTGCGGTATGGAAAAATCCTCATCAATTAATGAATTTAAGAAAAAATGCTGTAGAGACGAAGTACATAAAATAGATGGACAAGATAAACTCCAAAATAGCAATTCTGCTACGTTAAACTTAAAAGGACAATATGCTATCAATTCTTTTTTGTACAATGAAAAAGATTTAGCAGCAGAAGAAGAATCTAAAAAACTTCTTCTAATAGATTTCTCTCCACCAGACACTTCCAAAGATTATCAGGTTTCTCACCAGATTTTTTTAATTTGAGTTTTTAATAAATTATTTTTTTAATTTAGCTTCTTATATAAGAAGTTATAATTTATTACAAATTAAATTTACATCTTATGAAAAAATATTTTATTAACAGTATTTTACTGTTGTTCCCATTGTTGTTATTTTCCCAATCAAACTATAAAGGAATGATAATGGATAGAAATAATCCGAAGGATAACCAAGGAGTCGATGGGGTTAACGTTCGTTGGTTAAACACTAAAATTGGAACTACTACCGACAAGAATGGTTGGTTTGTTATTCCATATAAATCAAACTACAAAAAATTAATTATTAGTTATATCGGTTATAAAACAGATACAATTACAATTAAAAGTACAAAGTCATCTGCTTCAGGTGATAATAATATTCCTGTTCCGATACACCATTTTTTAACAGAGGAAATGGCTATCTCAGAGGTTGTTATTAGAAGTAAAAAAAGAGCAACTCAAAAATCTTTTTATGCAACAACAAATGTCTTTACTGTGAATTCTGATGAACTTTTAAAAGCTGCTTGTTGTAATTTAGCAGAGAGTTTTGAGACAAATCCATCTATAGACGTTAGTTTTTCTGATGCACTTACAGGGACTAAACAAATACGAATGCTTGGCCTAACGAGTCCTTATTTGTTGATTTCTCAAGAAAACATACCCTCAGTAAGAGGTGCCTCACAGGCTTTTGGCTTAACATTTACACCTGGAACATGGATTGAGAGCATTCAAATTACAAAGGGAGCTGGAAGCGTTGTAAATGGGTATGAGAGTATTTCAGGTCAAATAAATGCAGAATTAGTAAAGCCATTTTCTGATAATAGTTTTTTTTTAAATGCATATAGTTCTTTAAATGGTAGATTAGAACTAAATACACACATCAATCAAAAAGTTTCAGACAAGTGGCAAACAGGTTTATATATTCATGGGAATTTCAGAGGACAGAAATTTGATAATAATAAAGATAATTTTTTAGACGCACCTTTAGCAGATCAGATAAACGTAATGAATCGCTGGCAATATATAGATGCAGAAAAGGGCTGGGTTAGCTTTATAAATGTCCGTTTTCTGAATGATGAAAAACAGACTGGTGAAATTAGCTTTGATCCAAAAACAGACAAAGGGATGACTAGTGTTTGGGGGAGTGAAATAGATACAAAACGTTTTGAAACCTCTGCAAAACTAGGATATGTTTTTCCAGAAACACCATATCAAAGTTTTGGCTTTCAGATGGCTTACAGTAATCATCAGCAAGATTCTTATTTTGGATTAAATATTTATAATATTAAACATGAAAGCGTATATTCTAACATATTATTTAACTCTATAATTGGGGATACAAGAAGCAAGTTTAAAACAGGATTTAATTTTACGTATGATAAATACAATGAGCAAGTAAATTTATTAAATTATGATAGAAGAGAAAATGCCGTTGGTGCTTTTTTTGAATATGCATTTGATAATCTAGAAGATTTTAGCCTAACAGCTGGGCTAAGAATTGATACTCATAATTTATTAGGGACTTTTTTAACGCCTCGTCTTCATTTACGTTATGCTCTGTGGGAAAAAGGGGTACTTAGAGCTTCCATCGGTAGAGGAAAAAGGAGTGCTAATATTTTTGCAGAAAATCAACAATTATTTGCAAGTTCTAGAGAAATAAAGATCGACGATGTTGGAGGTAATATTTATGGTTTAAACCCTGAAATTGCTTGGAACTATGGCGTTTCGTACTTGCAGAAATTTAATTTTCTTGATAACAAAGGGGATATAACATTTGATTTTTACAGAACAGATTTCAGTAATCAAGTTGTTGTAGATTGGGAAAACCCTCAAGCAGTTTCTTTTTATGATTTAGATGGTAAAAGTATAGCTAACAGTTTTCAAATAGAACTTAATTATGACCTTACAGAGGGTCTAGGTTTAAGAACTGCTTACAAATATTTTGATATTTCTACGGATTATAAAGTTGGAAATTTGCAAAAACAAATTCAACCAAAAAACAGATTCTTTGCGAACCTATCTTATGAAACTATAGCTAAAGAAAATGCTTCTCAATGGAAATTTGATATTACTTTTAATAGCATTGGTAAGCAACGTTTACCAGATACTAGCTCAAATCCAAATCAATACAGATTATCTGAGTTTTCTGATAGTTTTCAATTATTAAATTCCCAAATAACAAAAGTATTTTCAAATAAGTTTGAATTTTATATGGGTGCAGAAAACATTACAAATGTTAAACAAAAAAATCCTATTTTAGCTAGTAATGATCCTTTTGGAGCAAATTTTGATACAACTATTGTTTATGCTCCAGTTTTTGGACGAGCTGTTTATGCAGGATTAAGATTTAAAATAAAATAAAAATGAAAAAAATTATAATAGTATTTAGCATGTTTTTTATTGGAGTATCAGCTAATGCTCAAGAAGTGAAAAAGAATAAAAGCGCTAAATTTTCTTTTGAAGTTGATGGTATTTGTGGTATGTGTAAAAAACGAATAGAAACAGCAGCTTTAAAAACTAAAGGTGTAAAGTTTGCTGTTTGGAGTATTAATACGCATCAATTAAACTTAATTTTAGATGAGCGTAAAACAACAGTAAATACAATTCAAAAAAATATTTTAAAAGTTGGGCACGATGTAATAGGTATTAAGGCTTCTGACGAAGCATATAATTCTGTACATCCTTGCTGCAAATATAGGGATGACGAAATTATATTAGATCATGAAGGAGGATTGAAAAAAACAAAAAAATAATAATCAACTATTTTTCAAACCTCTATTGATAAAGAAAATATGGATTTAAAATAAAACAACCCCGTTAGAAATTCTAACGGGGTTGTTTTATTTAGTAGATATAACTTGTTCTTTTATTTAGGATCTAAAATCATATCTATTCTATCAGCTACATCTTGATAATGATAACGAGTAATTGTATTTGGTGCTTTGCTTGCAGCAAATTTAGCATCACGCCTTAAACGCTTTAATTCTCCTCTAGCTACTGATTTAATATCTGATTGATTTACATTAACTCCACTTTGTTTAAAGTAACCAGAGTTAGCACCTCTTTGATTTTTTGCTTTGTTTAGTAAAAAATCTAATCTGTCTAAATGAGCTCTTTGTAAATTTCTTCTGTATGTATCAGTTGATCTTCCATTGTAAAGTTCTGTCCAGACACCTTTACGTAAATCACTCATCATATTTACTAAAGAATAAGATTTAGAGCCATTCATAGTTTCATTTTCAATCATTCTAGCCATTCTTCCTGCATCTAAAACATTATTTAATGTTCTTGCCTGGAGACCACGAACTCTTTCTACGGATCCAGAAAACTCAGTTTTGCTAAAAATATTTTCATCTAACATCCACTTTGGCGTTTTAAATAATTCATTAATCACAAATTTTAAAGCCTCTTTTTGTTTAGCCTTGTCTACATGTGAATAAACCGCTCCTTCTTGATCAGATGTTTTGTAATATTCATAAACTCCACCAATATTTGCTGAAACATGGCCCATATATCTATTAAATTGACTTAATAACTGACCATACATTGTTGATAGTTCACTATAATTCTTTCCTTTTTCAGAAGTCCATTCCTCTAATTTTGGTAAAATCCTTTTTAAGTTTTTAATACCATAAGCAGATGCCTTCATCGCATTATCTCCTAAATCTTCAGTTTGAGAACTTGGATCTACAACTCCACCAGCTTGTTGATGCCCAAATCTGTACATTGGATCTCCAGCATGTAACATGATCCAAGAATCTAAAGTTGTTTTTTCATCTTTAGCATCTGTATTCAAAATTGGTCTGTATCCCCAAGAAATTGCATATTTATCATAGACACCAATATTTGGCATTAATGCGACTCCTTTATCTTCTGGCTGTGCAACATAATTAAAACGAGCATAATCCATTATAGATGGTGCAGTTCCAAATTTTGAAGTAAAGGATGCAGAACGTAAAGAATCAACAGGATAAGCAACAGAACTCCCCATATTATGAGGTAACCCTAGGGTGTGTCCAACTTCATGAGAAGATACGAATTGAATTAAACGACCCATTGTTTCTGTTTTAAATTCATTTCCACGAGCACCAGGATTGATGGCGGCCGTTTGAATAAAGTACCAATTATGTAATAATGTCATTACATTATGGTACCAGTTAATATCTGACTCTAAAATTTCACCAGAACGCGGATCACTAACATGAGGTCCGTTTGCATTTGGGATTGGTGAAGCTAAATAACGTACTACAGAATAACGTGCATCTTCTGGAGACCATTCTGGATCTTCTTCTTTTGTAGGAGGATCTTTTGCTATAATAGCATTTTTAAATCCAGCTGCCTCAAAAGCAACTTGCCAGTCATTAATACCTTGTTTGATGAATGGAACCCATTCTTTTGGAGTAGCTCTGTCTACATAGTACACAATTTGCTTTTTAGGTTCTACTAATTCCCCATTATTAAATTTATCAAGATCTTCATCTTTAACTTCTAATCTCCATCTATCTAAATAAGTTACAGTTTTACTCTTTTGTGCATCTAAACCATAATCAGTTTGTCCTCTTGCAAACCATCCGACACGTTCATCAAAGTAACGACGCTTCATAGGGACTTTAGGTAATAAGACCATAGAATTACTCATCTCTACGGTTATAGAGCCTAGCGAGCTATTAGAGGGTGCTTTATTCGCGAAATATGTCTTTACGTGCCTTACTTCTATATTTAAAGGATAGCTACTCACTCTTTCTAAATAAGAACGAGTTTTATCCATTCTTGAAATTTGGTATGCTTTTCTGCGTCGACTTGGAAATCCCAGGGGTTTCACATCTGAAGAAAAAAGAGCTGTAGCGTCAATAACTGTAGCAGAAGAGTCCTTACTAAATGCTTTGATAGGGAAGGAGTATAATATAGGCTCTAAATTAGAATTTACTACAGCTTCATGAACAGGTAAAATAGTGTCTGCAACTACATCATAAGAAACAACTCTTAATAAGATTTGTTTATTTTTTTTCTCCCAACGTAGGACTTGAGTATTAGTTTTACCTCCACCAAATCCGATTCCTGAGGCCGTTTTTGCAATTCTAGTTACCATTAACATTTCTCTATTTAATAGAGAATCAGGGATTTCAAACAAGTAACTATTATCTTTTTTGTGAACTTTAAACAAACCATCATCCGTCTTGTGTTTTTTAGTCACAACTTTATCATAAGGCATTATCGCACCTTTTTTTGGTTTTGGTTTTGCTTTTGGTTTAACCTTTATTGGAGCTTTTTTCTTTTTCCAGAATTGTGCATTAGCTTCTGAAGAAAAGCTAAAAATGAATGCTATTAAAAATAGCGGCAAAATTATTCTCTTAGTCATGTGAAAGTATTTTTATATTTATAACTTTCGAAGTTAAGTAAACTCTAAAAAATAATTCTTAATTAAATGTTAAAGCAATTTAGACAATTTGTAGGCAAACCTATTTATGGCTAAGAAGTAGCTGAATAGATCGAGGAAGATATACCAGAACTACTTTATCAGTTAAAGCAGTATATACAATAGAAAAAATATTTTAAAACTAATAGCGACAAGGATTACCTTGTTCTATACTAGTTGATTTCCATCTTAAATTACCAGCCTTTTCAGCCTCACAAGAATTAGAGTAAACGATATCGTTACAGGCACATACAGGTTCATAAATTTCTATACAAGCATCGTCAGGTTTAGGAGAGACATAGCACTTACCTAGGTCATTTTCGTCATCAACACACGAAACAATGAAAATAAACAGTAATAAGTATAGATATTTCATAGAAAATAGTATAATAATTTTTTCAATTTTATAAATATATAAAAAAAAATCCCCAACATTTCTGTCGGGGATCTATTAATTAATTTTATTTCTATTAGAAGCGTATTGCAAATCCCATAGCAAGTTGAAGTGCCTTTCCTTCTATACCGTAAAATACAGTTGGGTTAAATTCTACACGGTTGCCAATTTTAACTCTATAACCTGCTCCTAATGCTACTCCATCCCCGGCAGCTTCAGTTAAAGCATATTCTCCATAAGCAAACCAAGAATCATTTATAAAGTAACGTGCAGCAGCTTTTACAGCAGCATCGCTTTCAAAATCGCCAAATCCTAGTCCTAGAGCTGCACCTACTTGAAGTTTATCTGTCATACTATATAATGCTGAAACATTAAACATACCACCTGCTTCTTGATCAGCTCCTATGGCAGATAAATTGGAAGACCCTCCAACTGTCCAATTGTAGTCTTGTGCATTGGTTGTTAAACACATCAATAAAAACGCTGGAATAATTAAAAACTTTTTCATAAAATATTTTTTTTAAATTAGTTAATCAACAAGATAAGAAAAATTATTTAATTGTAGTAGTAATCAGATAGTTATAAGCAACCCTATCTAAGGTTTAGAAGTTACTTAATTAAAGGGCGTATAGATAAACTAATCTAAAGATAACATAGCTTATGGTTGCTATCAATATTTTTTTTCTGTGTTTAAGATACCATTCCATTTACTGCTTGTTCGTAATATTTAATTTTTTGGTTTATGCTGATAACATTGATAGTCATTCTCTTTTGAAACACATCTTTTACATCTTTTTTTGGTAGATTTAGCGATTGCATTGCAACGTCTAATTTTACATTCAACATTTTCAATAGAAGTATCTTTAATATTTTGATTCTCTCTTTCAGGTAAGAAAGACATTGTAATTAGAGAAACAAAAAGTATAATAAGTAGTTTTTTCATAACAAATTAATTCACTCAAATATAATTAATATTCTATTAATATAAGCAATCCTATTTTACCAGGTTTAGAAATCGCTGAATTAAAGGAGGAAGATATGCCTGTTTTTTAAAGCTTTAATTTGCTTTTATTATTTTTTCAACTACTTTACGGTCAGAGTCTAAGTCTGTGATTTCAATTAGATATACACCCAGAGGCAAGGCTTGAATTTCAATTACAGACTTATTTTTCGAACTACTAACTAATCTTCCATTTAAGTCGTAAATATTAGTATGATATTTTAAATTTGCTGGAACATCAATGTTAATAACATCTGTTGCCGGATTCGGATATATACGAATAGTTGAATTTGTTAATTCGGGAATCGATAGAGCTGAATCCAAATTATATTTATAAATCTCTGTCACATATTGTGAAAAACTAGTGCCATTAATAATATATACCTCTCCATTAATTATGAATGAAGCTGGTGCCCAACGAGAGCCTTCAGGATGAGGAGGCATTTCTTCCCAATTATCAGAAATAGGGTCATAAGCCCAAAATTCGCCTGTTTCCATAGAGTCATGGTTATCTCCATCGCCACTCAGCACATATCCTAAGCCGTTGTATGAAAATTGTGTTCCAGCCACTCGTCCTTGTGCTGGTAATGTTGCTACTTGAGTCCAAGTTTCAGCCGTAATATCGTAACGAAACCAATCATTAAAGATGCCATTTCCGTGTCCGAAACCCGAATAAACGTTATCATTAATGCCAAATTGATATGGATGATGTCTCGATTGTGAAGGTAAATTATCTTTTTGAGACCAAGTGTTTGATGTAATATCATACTCCCACCAATCATTCATATTACCAATTGAAGTATTTCCTAGTCCTACAAATACTCTTCCGTTATGTGCTATCATCGCTGGATGTCTTCTTGCTGCACATGGACAGGGGGCTAGTTCTGTCCAACTCATATTAGAAGGGTCAAACACCCATAAATCATTTAATAACGACGTTCCATCATCTCCAAATCCAAAGTATGCTTTCCCATTCCAAGTATCACCAATCGCAAAACCGCGAGCTGCACCTGGAAAAGGGGTGAGTTCTGTCCAAGAGTCGTTTACAGGGTCATACTGATAAAAATCATCTCGTTCTCCAGAATTCGAATTTCCAGCCACAATGTAGCCCATGTCGTCCAAACTAAAAGCAAAAGAGTGATGAGTTTCATTAAAAGAATTGGGTAAAGAATTTACTTGTACCCAGTTCTGCGATTTTACTGTAGTTGGAAGAATAATTAAGTTTAAAAGTAAGAGTAATTTAAAGTGAAGTCGCATATTCTTTTTAATTTGTTGTAAAATTAATGAAATATTTCTCTAATTTAGAAATAAATTTTACCATAAAAATTATAACCAAAAAATTAATTATAAAACGTAATAATATTATTAGTATGATGTTATAAGCACGATAAAAAACCCAAACATTACTGAGGGTTTCTATATTTAAAGTGTATTAGATAAGGTCTTTGATAGCCTAATGTTTGGATTTTTTTAACTTATTTATAATTTTCTAAATGCACCAATAAATTCATAGGTAATTCCATTAATTATTTCTGTCATAGTGAAAGAAAAAACAGTATTGTTCTGAGAGAAGATCAAAGTTCGATCACCTTCAGGATCATCATCAACTCGATATGTAGAACCGCTTAAGTTTTCCCAAGTTGAAGTATCTATATCGCTTAAACAATCTACCCCATCTAAATAAAAGCTTTCTGACGTAATAGTACCATTTTCAAAGAATTCTAAAGTAGTATTTCTTTCACATTCAGTTGTTTGCTCAATTCCATTTACGGTTTGAGAGTCTAATTGCCATTTTCCGACTATTGGGTCTAAAACTTCATCAGGAGTGCAAGACGTTAATAATGCAATAGCAATAAATAAATAAATAAATATTTTTCATAGTTTTCATATTTTAATTTTACTCAAAACCAAATATTGTGCCATTTATGACCAATATTATAAGCACAACTATTTAAGAGATTTAGAAATAGCTGAATTAACAATAGCTTCTATATCTCCAGATCCTGATACCTTATTATCACTTGTACTAGGATTTCCTAGGTATTCTATATCTCCAGACCCAGTAACCCTTGCTTTAATGCTGCTTTTTGCAACAACTACTGCATCTCCAGACCCGGAAACATATGCTTCAACGTTTTGAGCAATAAGAGATCCTCCTTCAAAATCTCCACTACCAATTACTTTAATTTTTAAATCTGTTGCAGTACCAATGATTTTTAAATCTCCACTACCAGTTACCTTAGCGTCTATTCTGTTAACATCAATATCAAGATTCATAGATCCAGAACCAGTAACTTTTGCTTCAAATTGATCGCTTTTAATTTTATCATTAGTTAAAACATCACCCGAGCCAGTCAGAGATACATTATCCAAACTTGTAAAAGGTACTTTAATATTGATGCTCCTGGAGAGTTGAATATTATTGACATTGTTTTTAATTTTAATATTTAAAACTCCGTTATTAGATTCAATAGTTACATATTGATGAATGTTTTCATCGGTAGTTACTCTAATGGTTCCTTCTGTACCTTTTTCCAATATAACATCCATAAAACCAACAACATTTACTTTATGGTAATCTGAAGTTGTATGGGTTTTAGTCGTTATAATTCCGTTTCCTTTTACAGTTTTTATAAAATTTAGTTCCCAATTGCCAAGATTCACCCCAATCACCTTCCGATTGTTAGCTTGGCTATTATCTGAATTCGTTACAGTGCAGCTCGTTAATAACGTTAGTGCAATTATTAATGAATAGTGTATTAATGTTTTCATATTTTTATATTAGTATTTAATTAACCAATCCTATTGAAAGCAATTAGAATGGCATAAAAGCAAGCCTATTTGTTTGTTCTTTTTTTCTTCCCAGTTACGTCCAGGGTACTGTATCGAACTGCATGAGTTTTCCGCCTCGAGCCTGCGACAATCTTAACACCAGAGAGTTCCCCAGCCCTGTTGAAGGGGTCAATACGCCTGCTCGGTGCGATGATTTACTATGGTCATCTAGCGCTAGGCAGAGACCAAGCTCGGCAAACATCTTGGAAGTTGCCCCGTAGCCGGGGTCTCCTTTTCCGGAAATTCGGGTGCGAGCGATTTTCGTCTTTGTACTAGCGCTAACTTCGATCTCGAATCCCCCATCACGTAGTAACCACGGAGGTGGACCTTCTCCAGAGGTTGGTTTGATCTTGATAGGTTCGCCCAGGAAATATCCTAATCCGCGACTCAACCACATTCCTACCACACGAATCCACATCCCTATGCTAGCGCACTCGCTGTATGATATCTTTTGATGTTCGTCGCGCAGCACAAGGCTGCGTCGGACTATTCTAGCATTGATGGGTGCCATGAAAAATTTAGTAATGGCAACGTGTGACGAATCGAAAGCCCATCTAAATTCCTTGCCCATGCCATCTGCTGTAGCAGAATCTTCGGACTCTATTCCGATTTTTTTGGGTGACAGTAGATAGGGATCTGCTTCCATCACATCCGTTAACCTACCGGACTTTTTTGCACGCCCCCTTGCCTTACCTGAATTTATGGTACCACCGGAAAAGGATCCCGTATAACGAGTATAAACGCCACGAATCTGCACTTTATCGTTAGGTTCTCTGTTTAGTGAGCCAGCGGCTATAAAGGCAGCGAGGTCTGAGGGTATTGAGTCGACACCACCGCCTAAAATCACTTTCGCTCCGGACTCTTGTGCTATATCGTGAAAGGCCTTAACCATTTCTGCTTGCCAGAATCCTTCGCCGGATAGGTCTGAGTAGTGAGTGCCTTCTAGAGCACATGCGCCCAAAAGGTTCGCCCCATTATTCATAGAGAATGGACCAGCGCAATTGATAACCACTGTCGTACGCAAGACCATAGCGGTCACTGCAATGGTATCTTTCAGATCAACGCAGAGAGTCTCTGGCCTATTTCCAAGCTTGGCAGATAGATCAGCTAGTTTACTTTGAGTGCGACCCGCAATGGCCCAAGGTTTGCCACGAAGTTCGGGGTGGGCGTCAAGGTAGGTGGCGACCAACTTTCCTGTAAATCCGGTCGCTCCATAAACGATTAATACCAATGGTTCTGTTAACATAATAGTTTTCTCATAATAATATTAGTTTAAAGTATTTTGCTAATTCTAGTGCTTACTTTTAATCTCCATTTTTTATTTTTAATTTCTCTTATTTTTAATTGTACCTCCTTAAAATCTGTATTATTTTTAGCGGTGGAAACTGCTAGTAGTACCCGTACTTTTTTGTAAGCAATAAATTCTTTTCTGTTTTCTGCTGCGCTATCTACCCAATCAAAAATAGTTTTAATTTCCTCTTCTGAAGCTTCTCCTTGATGATATTTCGAGATTAAGTTATTTTTCTCTTTATGCATATTCATATAATGTTCGCAGTAATATTTAAATTACTCACCCATCCTTGTTTTCTTAAAAGGCATTCGAGAGACCGCTTGCGCAGCTTCTAGCCAATTGGAAACTATCTCTATACATAATCAATTTTGATAAACTCTCACTTCGTGTATCTGACCTTCACAAGAACTAATAGCAAGTTCACTTATAAAACCTCCTGATGGGTTTTCAATTGTCAAAGTTTCAGGTGATTGAATTATTGTATTTCCAGCATTATTTATGATCACCCCGGAGATGTCAATTAAAAAAGCCTGTGTGCAATTAGTGTTACACCAATCAGTAATGTCAACTTCTACCTTTTGAATGTTTTGTAAACTTGATAAATCTACAGATAATCTTGATGGATAAAGCCATACAAATGTTGTTTCAACTCCAAAGGAGGAACTTCCTGTCCCACAATCATCAGAAGTTGCGCTAACAAAACTAAGATTTATATCTTGTTCTGTCCAAACATCATTAGTGATAGTGTTTGAAGAAATATTGTCAAGAGTGAGGATTATAGTTTGCCCTTTTTCATCATCAGAACCACAACCTATTAAACTAATAGCAACTAATAAGTAAAATAAATTTTTCATAGTTTTTTTTAAAAAAAAGCCATCTAATAGATGGCTCTTTATCTTCTTCTTCTTCTTCTTCTTCTTCTTCTTCGTGCTTTTTTTATATCGCCCTAAAATAATTTATGGGATTATTTATGTTGATTAAAGTTTAAAACCTAAAGTAAACATTCCATTTACTCCTGGGCTTATAGAAACACCATCTTGACCTAACACTAAAGTATAATTTAATTCTAAACCTAGATATAGGTTTTGAGCAAAATAATAATTAGCTCCTACAAAATAGGCAGCAGCAACAGCGAAAGAATTTTGGGATTCCCATTCACCTGATGGGTCATATTCTTCCTTATCATAAAGTGAAGAATATGCAGCACCGGCCTCCCATCCTCTATACGTAGCTAATCTAGCACTACCTTTGTGATGAGTCTCTATACCGTACATAAATTTAGCGGAAAAATTAGAGTATTTATTATCTTCAAATGCAATAGCCGATTTCCATCTAATAACAGTAATAGCTGGATTATCTCGCTCATACACAAACCTTCTGAAAACTATTTCTGCGTCCTTTCCTAATCCGAACTGTGGACCCCCTTCTAGGTTTGGCATAAATGTAACTTGGAACATCATACCTTCGGTTGGTTTTTCAACCTGTGCAAAAGCAATTGATGTACTTAAAAATAATAACAGTAATAAATTTTTCATAATAATAGTTTTTAAATTAATTAATAATAAAGTTATAGAGTAGGTTAAGTAGTGTAGTAATATTTTTCATAATGTATGTTTGTAACTAAACACATTAAATAAAAGCAATGCTTGTATTTTATAAACACTCGACATTGCTTTTATAACTAACTAACTAACTCAATAAATTACTATAACTCATATGACGTTCATAACTTGAAATTGTTACAGTTTTTTTACATCCCAAAAATAATACTGTTTTCAATACTAAATTGGAAAATGTGCTGAATAGCAAAGTAATGTTGATATGTCTGAATATCAAGCTAAATATTGTCTTAGCTAGTATTATATATCTCGAAGCATGAAGTAATTACGAATTTAATAGAAAAAATTACTTGACAATGTGTAGGTATTTTCTAGATACAGGAATTATTTCTGATTGGTTTATAAGCTCAAGTTTTAAGCCTTGTGCATTTCCGGATATATTTTTCACTTTCTTTAGGTTTACTATATAGGAGCGATGGCATCTTACTAAATTAGAAGCTTCTTTTAGTTGTATTTCAAATGAAGAAAGTGAGACTCTATAAGTTACTTTTTTCAATGTGTTTTCATCTAAAGAATACATATCAATATAGTTACCGACTGCTATTGCATAATTAAAATCATTCTCGCTAAAAGAGAAAGTTTCATTTTTTAAACCTGTTGAAATTTGATGTGTAATTTCTTTTGAATTCTTTAGGTGCTCTTTTTTATTTTTTAGAACATTAGACGCTAAATCAATGTTAGATTTATTTTTTAGGTGATAATTAAGAAATATAATACCTACTATTGGTAAACTACCAAGAACAGATGTTCTACTTATCATCAAACAATAGTTATACCAACTAAAAGGTACTGATTGGATATAATTCGAATAAATAAGATTAAAGGTTGCAATTATAAATAGAATTACTAAATTAAGTATAATTTGATGTCTTACTTTCCAATTCTTATCAGAAAATAGATTGGGAAGCAATAGAGGGAAAACATAAATAAACAACAATAAAACAATAGTCGTAATACATCCAAAACCTAATAATTGAAACACCTTATTTTCATTACGAAGTAAATTGATGTTAAAAGGCTCAAAGTATATTAAAAACAGTGCTATAAATACCCCGGATAATACTGAGATAATCAGATTTTTTAAAACTGGGCTTGGTGACGGATATTTCTGGATAAGTATTCTTAACATTCAGTTTTAATATTCAATAAAAATAGTTTTTTAATTAGTCTACAAAGAATGAAATTTATATTAGATAATTTTATTATTTTTTTGTTAATAATTAAACTTTAACTTATACTTAACTTTAACTACTGATTATAATTTTTGTGAAATTTAAATCTTTCTGAAAAGAAAATAAATGATGACTTGAAGAACAAACGCTGCCCACAACAAAGTATTATTTTTTTTGATAATACGTACATCAATATATAAAGTAAGTTTAACCTATTTACAGGGTTGCAAATAGCAGAACTAAAACAAGAAGATATGCCTATGGTTTTGGATTATTTTTAAAATCAATTAGTTCAAATTCTTCAAACTTTTCTAATAAAAAATCGGCATATCTCATAAAGCCTAAATCAGTAAAATGAACCCCATCTACCGTTCCCTCTTGGTCAAGTCCAAGTGCATTTTCACTCTCAACGTAAAAAATGTTCTTATAACCAATATCTTTCATCTTTTGGTATTCATATTTTAATGCTAAATTCATAGCCTCTGTGTCTTTCTGTGCTTTTTTATCCAAGACTAAAAAAGATGATTTAAATAAATCTACAAAGATAATTGGAGAATCAGGATTCTTTTTTCTAATGGTATTTACAAGCGGAATTGTATTATTGGAAACATTTTCAGGATTAATCATATTAGGCATACATTCAATAACATAAAACACCGGGTCTGATTCAGAAATTAGTTTAGCAATAGGTTCTTCCATTCTCCCATTTCCACTAAATCCAAAGTTTATAACATCAATATCAAGCTTTCTGGATATAATGTTAGTATGGGCCATTCCTGGCCGAGATGCACAGCCGCCTTGGGTAATACTAGTTCCATAAAAAATTATTGGTTTGTTTATATTTTTTTCAACTTTTTTTATAAAGCTTGTTGAATTAATTCCAACTTCAATGTTTTCAACACCATCATAAAGAGGGAGAAATATTTTAAACTCTCTTAATTTTTCAGTCATATTATCTACTAGAAGATACTCATTGTCAATTCCTTGTGGACGGCCAGTATTTAAATATTCCCAACCATTTTCATTTTTATAGTACAAGTCAACTCCTTTAATCCCAGTTTCAGCCATATGATTCATTGTGAAATCATTAAAAATCTTCCACTTAACACTTATACTTTTAGAATTAGATAGAAACCGAATAGATAATCCAGCTGAAGATTTTGATAAATCCCATACTGGTTTTCTTACAATATTTTTATAAGAAAAAGGTAATCTGTCGTAACGATTTTCCTTAAGTGAATCAGGAATTACAGTTCCTTCAAGTCTAAAAAAATCTTTTCCATAATATGTTATTTCACTTGATGCGCCATGTTGATTGACAGATTGTGTAAAAGAAAAAAAAGGAACAGTAAAGACTAGTATAAATAATAAGTTTTTCATAACCCAAATTTACAAAATTTAGTTTTTACTTAAACTATCTGAATTAAATAAACTGATATGCCTATGGTATAATACGAATGTATAATTTAAAAGCTTTTTAAAGTAGTGCAGGAAAAGGTCCGATAATTAAACACAAAGCAACTATAGCGCCACCAGCAATATATGCATATCTATTTAACCCTGTTCTCATATGATATTTCTTATAGTGTTTCTTATTCATAATGATTTTATTGTTATTATCAAAAATGACAGTTCTATTACTTTTAGATAGACTACTATAATTATATATCCATATTTCTTGTTTTACTTGATTTTCAATTTTTGAAGGGTTGCCATACTTTGACCGTATTAAATCCTTAGCATTATTACTTTTAGAATACAAAGGCAAGTTGATAGTTTTTGGCGACATAAATCGAGTTGGCGAGCAGCTGTATCCAAAAAGGATAACTAAAAGAAGAATTAGTTTTTTCATAACAGGTTTTTATCAAATATAACTAATATTGTTAAACTCAATAATATCATTAGACTAGTCCTATTTAAAAATTATTAAATTCTTGTTAGTTTTTAATATTATTTGTTAAATATAAATAGGTCTTCAATTGTTGTTTTAAATAGGCTTGCCATCTTGAACGCTGTAGGTAAACTAGGGTCAAATTTTTCTTTTTCAATGGCGTTTATAGCTTGACGCGATATTCCAATTAATTCTGCTAATTCTTCCTGAGTTAGCTTTTTATTTTTTCTTAATTCTTTAACTCTGTTTTTCATTTATATTTTCTTGAGTTAATTAAAGTCGAAACTACATATGAAATGGAAATAAAAATCATTAAATATTCAAATTCAGGTTCTGAGTTAATAACTCCAAAATCAAAAGAAACTTCATATGTAAGACCAACAACCACAACTAACCCTAATGTGATAGCCATTGCTTCAAATTGAATTTTCTTTTGCAGTTCATCATAAGTCTTAAATAAATTTTTATTTGCGATTATCATACCAATCCCAATGGCAAAATTTATTAATAAACCTATTTTAGTAAATATTAAGTTATCCCAAAGTGAGTTTTCTCCACCTGTTAAAAAAGCTAGACTTGCGACCCAAGCAATTGTCCATCCTAGCATAATTTTTGTTTGTTTTTTCTGTTTTTTCATAATATTATTTTGTAACGTTTACCTTACAAAGGTATAGAAATAACTTCAGAAATGTAATGTTTTGTTTACTTTTTTTAAATAATGAAAATCTTACTTTAAGTTTAGGTTTAGAAGTTGCTGAACTTAAAAGAAGAAGATGTGCCACTGGTTTAGTAAGTAATTTAAATTTTATTTTTTATACGCCATAAATAAGATTCTGTCAGATTTTTAAAATAAAGTGATATTGAGAGCAGGAAGATTACTTTGGCATCTCAAATCGTTCAAAAACTGTAGCTGAAATCGTTGAAGCTGCATCACGAATTTTCTCAGCTTCTATATAATCAATTTGAGAGAAGAAGTGCTTAAAATGGGAGTGGTCTCTAAATTCAAGAAGCACAACCTTATCGGCTTGCATATCAGGAGACAAAGCTTGCGGCTTTTCATCGGATGCATGAATTATCACCTTTTCTCGCACAAATATAGGTGTAGCAAGCTCGACATAGCGTGAGTATCCGACGTGGTCGTTAATAGTGAATTTAGCGAAGACGAGTGTAGGCATAATCTAATTATTTTGAAGTAAAGATA